>Ga0233425_10000666_pt1 | contig 86395 bp, 81 predicted proteins | sample Watercolumn_Towu_2_FD_181712 | JGI IMG/M metagenome (GOLD analysis project Ga0233425, IMG submission 181712) | Freshwater microbial communities from Lake Towuti, South Sulawesi, Indonesia - Watercolumn_Towuti2014_140_MG | ecosystem: Environmental > Aquatic > Freshwater > Lake | place... | reverse complement strand
AATTTATTATTACAATAATATCAGAATACATTCGTCTCTAAGAATGGCGCCCAGCCGGTTCTATCGGCAAGCCAGAAAAAGGTCGTTCTAAATGAACAAAAGTGTCTAAAGTTTGGGGTACTTGCCAACTATCTTACCAACAAATGCAAATGCAGAAGCGGATACGCTTGGGGCTACTCTCTTGGCAAGACGTATTGCGTATCAGCCGACCAGGCGTGTGCGGATGAATATGGATATGGTGCTACTTCTGATTATTTAACCGATAAATGCAAATGCAAATCTGGATATATATTTGCCACTGATACTTATGGCAATTTGAAATGCAAAGACGCTGATGATGTTTGTCAGGATAAAATTGGTTATAATTCGTCCTATAATTCGCTCTCAGATAAATGTGAGTGTGATACTGGATATGAATTAACCCTAAAATCACTGGGCGGACTTGAGTGCAAAAGATGTTCAAGTAAATATGGCATTCATTCATCATACAGCTACTTACAAAAGAAATGTGAATGTGATAGTGGTTATACATTAGATGACCAAAATCAGTGTGTTGAAAAACAAAATAATGTCTACTTCAAACTAATCGAACTGGATACGGATAATAAAAAGGCTGTTATAAAAAGTGAATATGATAATCGATATTATTCAGTTGAGTATCGTTCTGGATGTTACGACAGCTCATTTAGAAGATATGTAAATAAACAAATTGTAGTAAATCTTGGAACTGACTTTGACTTAGATGTTGATGATAAAATTGTCCTTCAAGATGATGATGAAATTTGCGAGATAAGAAGTCGTGAAAAAGTTGATGCTGATTTCACGCTCTTTCCAGAAGAAGATACGGCTGAAACTGCTGTATATATTGATATATGTAAAATATTGTATGTTAATGCAATTAAAGCTAATGACGGAAAATGTTATTGCTTAATTGGATATAGTTATAATTCTTCATCAAATAAGTGTGAGCTTTCTAAAACTACCGCAAGCAACTCTCAAAATAAGGAAATTAAAATTACTTACGACAAAAAATTAACCAACAAACTTAAGGGAAAAATATTATTGCAAGTTGAGAGCAAGGGCGAAGCTTGGTATGTAAACCCTAAAGATGAGAAGCGATATTATATGGCAGATGGAAACGAAGCTTATAATATTATGAGAACTCTTGGGGTAGGAATAACCAATAAAGACCTTGAAAAAATTAAAAATAATAAAAGCGAAGCTAAAAAGCAAAGCGGAAAAATATTTTTGCAAGTAGAAAGTAATGGTCAAGCCTACTACATTAATAGTAATGGGAACGCACATTATCTTAAAGACGGAAATGAAGCTTATAAAATTATGAGGGAACTTGGGCTTGGTATTAAAAACAACGATTTATATAAAATAGAAAGCAAATAATATGCGGAGAGTTTTATTTTTAACTAAATTAATTATTATTTTTTCTACTGCAATTACAATAAGCGGTTGCTCAACGTCAAAAATCTCCCCATATAAAAGTGAAATCACGGGCGAGAAAACTACAGATTGTTCCGAGCTTGAGCCAGACAACCCATACTCTAACGGAAGTGGTCATTATGCAGGGTTTGAGTGGGCACAAAAAAATGAACCGAGCAGTTGTAGTGGTAATTCTCAATCGTTTATTGAGGGTTGTGAGGATTGGCAATCACAACAAGAAGATTATGACGAGTGTATATCAAAGTAAATATGAAAGCAATAATTCTCGCAAGAGTTTCAACTGAAGAACAAAAGAAAATAGGACAGTCTATTCCTGCCCAGCTTACCAAAGCAAGAGATTACGCCAAAAGACACGGGTTAGATATTATCAACGAATATCAGTTTGACGAAAGCTCAACAAAAGATAAACGAAAAAAATTTGAAAAAGCAATTGATGAAATTAAAAAGTCCAAAGTAATTATTGCCTTAATTGTAGAAACTATAGACAGACTTCAAAGAAGTTTTAAGGAAAGTGTTGTTTTTGACGAACTCAGAAAAACTGGAAAAGTAGAATTGCATTTCATAAGAGAGGGACTAATTATAAATGCTAATTCGAACAGTGCTGACATTTTACGCTGGGATATGGGAGTAATGTTTGCAAAAAGCTATGTTTTGCAAATAAGCGATAACGTCAAAAGGACTTTTGAGCAAAAACTCAAGCGAGGTGAAGCTATAGGAAAAGCACCCCTTGGCTATATTAACGATGAAGAAAATACTAAAAAGATAATTGTGGTCGACAAAATTAAAGCCCCGTTTATAATAAAAATTTTTGAGCTTTACGCTACAGGAAATTATTCGATGGAACGTATTGCTAAAATAGTTAACGAAGAGGGACTGAGAAGTAGAAATGGAAACAAATTAAAAATCAGGCAAATAGAAACAATCTTGAAAAATCCTTTTTACTATGGGCAAATGGCAGTTAGTGGACAACTTCTTCCGCATTGCTACCCTCCTTTAATAAGTTTTGAGCTTTTCACTAAATGTAAGTTAGTCAGAGAGGGTTATCCTAAAAAGCCAAGCAAGTATTCATTAAAGCCTTTTATGTTCAGCGGATTGATGACTTGTAGTAGGTGCGGTTGCAGGATTACCCCAGAGCTTCATAAGAAAATACACGTTTATTATCATTGCACAAATTCAAAAGGGGTTTGTGAAAAAATATATGTCAGAGAAGAAGACATCCTCACGCCACTTAGAGATGTCCTAAGGGGCATAAATTTGCCCCAAGAGCGTCTTAACGAGGTCGTCCAATCTCTCAAGACGACTGAACAAGGAAAGAATGAATTTCACCACACGCAGCTCAAAATTCTAAGAGCTAGATATGACAAGCTAGAAGAATATAAATCAACAGCGTATATCGACAGATTGGAAGGGCGTATTACTGCGGATAAATATGACCAATTGATAAAAGAATTTGCCGAAGAGCAAGAAGGCATTTTATCAAAGATTGCAAAACTAGACCAAGCCAGTAAATCCTTTTATTTAACTGCAAATACTATACTTTCTTTAGCTCAAAGAGCCGAGGAAATCTTTATGAGTTCAGAACCTGATGAAAAAAGACGACTTTTGAATTTCTTATTTCTGAACTTAAAATTAGATGGAAAAATCCTCAAATATTCGCTAAAAGCACCCTTTGAGGGGGTGCTTTCTGCTACTACTTCTCACAATTGGGGTGTCTAGAGGGAGTTGAACCCTCTCCATTGGTACCACAAACCAATGTTCTAACCGTTAAACTATAGACACCATAATGTAATTTTGTTTTATTTTACTTTTCTTCTAAATCTTTTTGCGTGGCAAGGCATTGTCCAAGTGGAATCAAGCCCTCATTATTAGGACTATAACCTAATGTCCTAGCCACTGAACGATGGCCGCCATGTAATTTATGTTTATCCAAGACTTCAGATTTGCGCATCCTATGTTAATGGTCAGTAAATCTAAAATCCTAAATATTTCAGTATGCCCAGAGGGAATCGAACCCCCATAACGAGCTTAGAAGGCTCGTGTTCTATCCATTGAACTATGGGCACTCGGGCTTATGCCTATTGTCTGCCGGAGGCAGATTTTCGCCGACGGGCAGTCTAGTTTCCGGCCGGCGTCTGTTTTTTAGCGAAAATTATGGGCAAAAAAATAAAATTGTCGCACTGGCAACAAAAATAATATAGCAGGGAAATGATTGCCTGTCAACGATTTTTCCGTCTTTTGCCGTGAAAAGCGTGGTAGACGTCACGCAATTGCTGGTCGGTGATATGCGTGTAGACTTGGGTGGTGGTGATTGAGGAGTGGCCGAGCATGGATTGGACGCTTCGGATATCGGCGCCGTTCATGAGCAGGTCGGTGGCGTAGCTATGGCGCATGGTGTGTGGCGTCACTTTTTTGGCGATGCCGGCCAGCTTGGCGTATTTTTGGATTAACCGTTGGACGCTCCTCGGCGTTAGGCCGGTTTGCGCTTCGCGGCCGGATGCCGCTTTGTCGTGGCTGGAAAAAAGAAACGGCGTGACGTTTCGGCGCACGCGCAAATATTCCTTGATAGCCTGCCGCGCGTCCGGCGAAAGGAAAACCACCCTGAGTTTCGAGCCCTTGCCCCGGATAGTGAATTCGTCTTTGTTTAGATTGACATGATCGATCCTTAGCTTGCACAGCTCGGATACGCGCAAGCCGGCGGAAAAAAGAAGCTCTAGAATCGCCTTGTCTCTTTTTTGGATCGCTTCTGGCGCCTCATTCGAAAGCGGTGCAAGAAGAAGCCTTTCCAGATCCGCGCCTTCCAGAAAGTTCACTTGCCGCGGCTCCTGCTTGGCTAGCTCGATTTTTTCCGCCTCGAGCGAGCGGATATCGTTTTTGGCCAGATATTTCAAGAAGCCGCGCATGGCGATCAGATGATAATTCTGCGTGTTCTTTTTCAGGCCTTCGCCGAAGCGGTCGATTTGCCGGTTCAAATTCAGCCGGTATTTCGTGACCAGCTCCTTGGAAATTTTTTCCGGCCGTTCGACGCCTTGCGCCGCCGCAAAGTCGGCGAAGCGGTCCAGGTAAAATTTATAATTGCGTACAGTCAAAAGTGACAGGCCTTTTTCAACTTCCAGATATTCAAGAAAATTTGTAACGCATTTCTTCATTGTTAAATCCGCATTATTGAATCTTAAATGTATTTTACGTCACCTTGATTTTTTTTGCAATTTATGTTAAGTTTTCTTTGTCGCCGGTTCGGCGGCGTTTATTAATTTTAACTACCCTTTCTTGGATGCGGAAAAAAACCGTTTCTCGGTTGGGGCAAACGACTTATGTTGGACAAAAAAGTCAAACAAAAGATTATTAACAAGTTCCGGGTCCATGACAACGACACCGGCTCTTCGCAGGTTCAGATTGCCATCCTGACTGAAGAAATCAGGCAGCTGGCCGAACACTTAAAAAAACACAAGCATGATTTTTCCTCCCGCCGCGGCTTATTGCGGAAAGTCAGCGAGCGGCGGCGGCTTTTGAAATATCTCCAAAAAGAAGATGGCGAAGGCTTTAAGGAATTATCAAAGAAGCTGAAACTCGACATCGCTAAAAAAATGATCGACGATGAGGAAGAGGAAAAGCGGAAAGAGGCTGAGTTGATGGCTGAGGCGGAAATCGCCGAAGAGGCGGAGGTCGAGGAAGAAGCGCCGAAGACCGAAGAGGAGGAATAAAAATACGTTCATGATCAAGCATAAAGAACAGCGCGTCGGCGTCTTGGTGGATGTTTCCAACATGTACCATTCCGCCAAAAACTTGTTCAAAAAAAGAGTCAATTTCAAAGAAATTCTAAAGGAAGCGGTGGCCGGCCGGAAACTGATCCGCGCCACCGCCTATGTTATCCGGACTGAATCCGAAGAAGAGATGCGCTTCTTTGAGGCGTTGTCGCGCGAAGGCTATGAAGTCAAGATGAAGGACATCCAGATCTTCGCCGGTGGCGCTAAAAAAGCTGATTGGGATGTCGGCATCGCCGTCGACGCCATTAAGCTGTCCGAGAAACTGGACGTAGTCGTCCTCGTTTCCGGCGACGGCGACTATCTGCCGCTGGTCAACTATTTGCAGAATACTAAAGGCTGTCTAGTCGAGGTTATGGCCTTCCGGCAGACCGCTTCGTCCAAGCTGGTCGAAGAGTCGGACGACTTTATTAACTTGAGCGAAAACCGGAAATTTTTGATTTCCGGAAAATAATTCAAATAATTTAAAATTTTGGCCGGTAAACATATAGAACTGTAGGCAAAACCACAGTTTTCCAGTTTGTCGGTCAAGAATAAGTTGAGAGTTTTTAAAGTTTAAAATTAAAACTTTATAACTTCAAGCTTTACTGTCATGAACAACGAAAAAACGTTTACTACCGAGTGGCTTGGCCGGACACTCACCATAAAAACCGGCAAATTGGCCCAGCAGGCGACGGCCGCCGTCATCGTCCAATATGGCGATACTTCCGTCTTGGCGACGGTTGTCCAGTCGAAGAGCGAACGCGACATCGATTTCTTTCCGCTGATGGTGGATTTCGAGGAAAGGCTTTACGCCGCCGGCATCATCAAAGGCTCCCAATGGATAAAAAGAGAAGGGCGGCCTTCCGATGAGGCGGTGCTGACCGGTCGCATGATCGACCGTTCCATCCGGCCGCTTTTTAACGAGCCGACCCGGAAGGACATCCAGGTCATCATTTCCGTCTTGTCGGTGGACGGACAGAATGATTTTGACATCGTTTCTTTGATCGCGGCTTCGGCCGTGCTGTCAATCTCCGGCCTGCCCTGGGTCGGACCGATCGGAGGCGTGCGCGTCGGCCGTGTTGATGGCCGGCTTGTTTTCAACCCGACTTATGAGGAGCGCGAAACAAGTGATTTGGATCTGATTGTGGCTGGCACGGAAAAAAAGGTAATCATGATCGAAGCTGGCGCCAACGAAGTGAAAGAAAACGACGTTTTCGAGGCGATCAAAGCCGGACAGAAAGAAATGCAGGGAGCGATCGCCTTGATCAAGGGCATGCAGGGAGAATTGGTTAAGGGAAAAAGCCAGGAAAAAGCGCCGCTTTTGAGCCAGGTGGAAATAGAGGCGGCGAAAGACAGGGAAAAGGCGCTTGAGATCGCCCGGGATTGGTTGAAAGAGAATATTAAAAAAATTCTTTTTGATAAAACTTATTATACCAAAGGAGAACGGAAAGCCGCCGTCGAAGCTATTAAAGAAAAACTGGACGTCTTTCTATTTGAACAAAATATCGAGAAAGAAAAGCGGAAGCTGGCGATTGGCGGCCTGGTGGAGTCGATGGTTGAAGAAGAAGTGACTAATGCTATTTTGAAAGAGAAAAGACGGGTGGACGGCCGGGCTTTAAACGAGATCCGTCCTCTTTCGGCCGAAGCGGGTATTCTGCCGCGTATCCATGGTTCAGGCTTGTTTAGTCGGGGCGAAACTCAGGTGATGGCGGTCGTGACTTTGGGCGCGCCCGGCTTGCAACAATCCTTGGAAGGCATTGAGGGTGTCGGAAAAAAAAGATTCATGCTCCATTATAATTTTCCGCCATTTTCCGTCGGCGAAGCAAAGCCGCTGCGCGGCGCCGGCCGGAGAGAAGTCGGCCATGGCGCTTTGGCCGAAAAAGCGTTTACTTATATGCTGCCAGACAGAGAGTCTTTCCCGTACACCATCCGGGTAGTCGCTGAAACCCTCGGGTCTAACGGCTCCTCCTCCATGGCCTCCACCTGCGGCGCCAGCCTGGCTTTAATGGAAGCCGGCGTGCCGATTAAGAAAGCGGTGGCCGGTATTGCCATGGGCCTGGCTTCAAACGAGAACATGAGCGCCTGGGAAATTCTCACCGACCTCCAAGATCTGGAAGACGGCAAGGGTGGCATGGATTTTAAGATCGCTGGCACCGAAGACGGCATTACGGCTATCCAGTTGGATACCAAGACTGACGGCCTGACCGAAGAAATTATTGAAAAAACCCTGAAGCGCGGCCTCGAAGCCCGGCTGCAGATTCTCGACGTGATGCGTGCAGCGATCGCGGAACCGAGGCCGGACCTGTCGCCATACGCGCCGCGCATCGTCGCTTTCAAGATCGATCCGGAAAAGATCCGCGAGGTCATCGGCACCGGCGGCAAAATCATCAACAAAATCATCGACGCCACCGGCGTTTCTATCGATATCGAAGATGACGGCTCGGTTTTTGTCTGCGGCACGGACGCGGCTAAAACCAAGGAAGCCGTCGATTGGATTCAGGCGATCGTCAAAGAGCTTGAGCCGGGCGAGATCTACACCGGCAAGGTGGTGCGCATGCTTGATTTCGGCGCCTTCGTCGAAGTTTTGCCGGGCAAGGACGGCATGGTTCATGTTTCCAAGATGGCGCCCTACCGCGTCGGCCGCCCTTCCGACCTTTTGCATATCGGCGACGAAGTAACGGTAAAGGTCGACGAGATCGACGACCAGGGACGGGTCAATCTGACTATGGTCGGCTTGCCGCAAAACGAGCATCTTTGGCGGGAAGAAAAAGGCAAGCAGGAAGGCGGCTTCGGCGGTCCGCGACGAGACGACCGCGGCCAAGACCGAGATCGGAGAGACCGGCGGAGATTCTAAAGAATAATGCTTCAAATAAAAAACGCGACTCAGAGGCCGCGTTTTTAACGAGGAGCATAATAGTCTTATCGTCATTAATAATAAATGTTAAACTGGATGTGCAAGATTTACCAATGACTAATAAAATTTATGGCCGAAGAAGTAATTTTGCGTTTCGATGAAGCGACTTTTGAATATATCGACAAGAAGCCCCTCTTAGACGAGGCTAGTTTCAGTGTGCGGAAAAATGCCAAAATCACCCTTATGGGCCAGAATGGTGCCGGCAAAAGCACGCTTTTTAAATTGATTCGCGGCGAGTTAAAATTAAAAAGCGGGAAAATGTCCGTCGCGAACGGCGCTTCGATCGGCACGGCCCGCCAGGTCGTAGACCGGGAAGATTTCGGCTTGACTGTCGAGGATTATTTCGCCAAAGCCTTCGAAGTCGTGCCGCCGAACCTAAAGAGCCGGATCGCCAAGGCGATGGAGGCCGTGAACCTTGATCTTTCGACTGACCGGAAAGTGGGCGATCTGTCCGGCGGCCAGCAGGCGCGCCTGCTTCTGGCCTTCGCCTTGATCCAGGATCCGGATATTCTTCTGCTGGACGAACCGACTAACAACCTCGACAAGGCCGGCATCGATCATCTGCTCCAATTCCTTATCATGTACGACAAAACCGTCATCGTCATCTCACACGACGCCGATTTCTTGAATTGCTTTACCGAAGGCGTTATCTATCTCGACGTCTTCACCCGCAAGGCGGAAACTTACGTGGGCGACTATTATTCGGTGGTCGAGGAAATCGGCAAGCGGGTAGAAAGGGAGAAAATGAAAAACGCCCGCCTGGAAAAAATTATCCAGGACCGCAAGGAAAAGATGAATTTCTTTTCGCACAAGGGCGGCAAGATGCGCAAGCTGGCACAGAAGATGCGAGCCGAAACCGAGGAAATGGAAGAAAATAAGGTCGATGTCAGGCGGGAAGACAAGACGATCAGAGATTTTATCATTCCAGTTCAGGATATTTCCGGCGAAATCGTCAAGATCGCGTCCATCAAAATCATCCAAAATCATGAACCCGTTATCAAGCCGGTTGAAAGGGTTTTAAGAAAGAAGACGCACATGCTCGTGACCGGGCCGAACGGCGTGGGCAAAAGCACTTTCTTAAGGTCGCTCGCGGCTGGAAAAAACGAGGGTGCCAGGATTTTGGCCGGCGTGCGCGTCGGTTATTATTCCCAGGATTTTTCTACGCTCGATTTTGATGAAACGGTTTTTGATTCGCTGAAGTCGGCTATGCTCGACGGCACGGATGTCCAAGAAATGCGGGCCATCGCCGCCGGCTTCCTTATCGCCGGCGACCTTATGGGCCACAAGATATCTTATTTGTCCGAGGGCCAAAAAGGACTCCTGTCCTTCGCCCGCCTGGTTCTCCAGCGGCCGGGGTTGCTTATCCTGGACGAGCCGACCAACCACATTAATTTTCGTCACCTTCCGGTAATCGCCAAAGCCGTAAACGATTACGAAGGCGCGATGATCCTGGTCAGCCATATGGACGAGTTTGTCCGCGAAATCGGGATCGATGAATGTTTGGATTTGGGTAAAGCATAAGCTATTGGCGACAATCCCTATTGTAAAATTCCTTTTCGAAAGAGAGGGATTTTTTTAATGCCAAAAAAGTAGTATAATCAAAGCATGAATACAAATCAACCGGAAAATTTTAAGGGTTTGTCTGCCGGCGAGGTGCGGGCGCGCCTCAAGCTCTACGGCGCCAATGAAATCGTTCAAAAAAAAGGGCCAGCCCCTTTTTTATTCTGCTCGACAAACTCAAGAACTCGTTGCTTATTTTGCTCGCGCCATTGACAAAAAATCGCTTTTGCCCTATACTGATTCTAGTTTGTAAGTTTTCAAATGGGCAATTTTTTAAAGAGTCTATCGTGCGTTTTTGCCGAGGTTATTTAAGAAGCCAAGCGAAAAAGGTCGCCTTACAACGTTAATAAGCAATAAAGACCAAGAACTATGGCCAAAAAATTGTATGTCGGCGGTATCTCTTACGGCACCAACGACGACTCTTTGAAAGATTATTTCTCCCAAGCTGGCGTCGTGGAATCCGCGACGATCATCATCGACCGGGCTACCGGCCGGTCCAAGGGATTCGGTTTCGTGGAAATGTCCACTGAAGACGAAGCGCAGAATGCCATTGCCATGCTTAACGGCAAGGAATTTGAAGGCAGAATTTTATCGATCAGCGAAGCCAGACCGATGGAAGCCAGACCGCCTCGCAGAGACGGTGGACGCGGCTTCGGCGGAGGCAGAGACGGCGGAGACAGAAGGAACAGCTGGTAATACTCCTAAGAGTTTAATATAAAACGGCCGGAAACGGCCGTTTTATATTGATCGTTTTATTGACTTTTGATTTGTTTTATAATATTTTTAATTTATCGTTTCTGCTATAAGGAGCGGTTTTATTTTATCACTATGGAAATCAGGAATATCGCTATCATCGCCCACGTCGATCACGGCAAAACCACCTTGACCGACGCTCTAATGCGCCAGACCGGCATGGCCGCCGAGGGCGTCAGCATGGATTCGAACGCGCTCGAGCAGGAGCGGGGCATCACTATCTATTCGAAAAATACTTCGATTTTTTACAAGGATACGAAAATCAACATCGTCGACACGCCTGGCCACGCCGATTTTGGCTCGGAGGTGGAGCGCGTTCTCCGTTCGATCGACTCGGTGCTTTTGGTGGTTGACGCCCAGGAAGGGCCGATGCCGCAGACCAAATTTGTTTTGAAAAAATCCCTCGAGCTCGGCTTGAAGCCGATCGTGGTTATCAATAAAATCGACAAGCCGGCGGCCCGACCGGACGACGTTCATGAGATGGTTTTGGAGCTATTCATGGATCTTGGCGCCAACGACGAACAATTAAATTTTACCACCGTTTATGCCATTGGCAAGCAAGGCATCGCTAAAACGAGATTAGAAGATGAGTCACAAGACCTAAAGCCGCTTCTTGATTTGATTATCGGTGAAGTTCGGCCGGCTTCATCCGACGATTTAAACAAACAGCCCTTGCTCGTCCAGCCGTTCAATCTGGCATACGATAATTTTCTCGGACGCATGGCTATCGGCCGGATCTACGAAGGCGTGCTTAAATCAGGCAATACCGTTTTTGTGAAAAAAAGTGACGGGACGGTTAAATCTGGCCGGGTCACTAAGCTTTACACTTTCCAAGGATTGGAAAGGAAAGAGGTGGCCGAAGCCGAAGCCGGTGACATCATCATGCTGGCTGGACTGCCGGAAATCTATATTGGCGACACGGTTTGCCAGGTGGAAAGCCAGGAAATGCTGCCGTCGATCAAGATCGACGAGCCGACCATCTCCCTGAATTTTCTGGTCAACAGCTCGCCTTTTGCCGGCCGCGAAGGCAAATTCGTCACCAACCGCCAGCTCAAAGAAAGACTGGAAAAAGAACTGGAAGTGAATGTCGGCTTGAAAATTGATTTTTCCTCGGCTGATCATTATAAGGTCTACGGCCGCGGCGAACTGCATATCGCCATTCTTTTGGAAAATATGCGCCGCGAAGGCTATGAAATCCAGGTCAGCCAGCCACAAGTTATTATTAAAGAAGAGGCGGCCGTGAAACAGGAGCCGTTCGAGGAAGTGACGGTCGACGTGCCGGACAACATGACCGGCACGGTCATCGAAAAATTATCCAAACGCAAAGGCACGATGACGGAGATGCGGCCGGAGCACGGCCACACCCGCCTGATTTTTGAAATCCCGACCCGCGGCCTTCTGGGCTACCGCGGCGAATTTGTCGTTGACACGCGCGGCGAAGGCATCCTGGCCAGCCGCGTCATCGGCTTCCGGCCGCATGTCGGGACGATCGAAAAAAGCGAGCTCGGTTCGATGGTTTCCATGGAAACCGGCAAGGCGCTCGCCTACGCCCTCTGGAATTTGCAGGAGCGCGGCACGCTTTACATTCCGCCGAATACGGAAGTTTATGAAGGCATGGTCATCGGCAACGTGGCCAAGGGCAACGATCTGACCGTCAATCCGATCAAGGGCAAAAAGCTGACCAACGTCCGCGCCTCCGGCTCAGATGAAGCCATCCTGCTGACCCCGCCCCTGGATTTGAGCCTGGAAAGAGGCCTGGAAATCATGAACGGCGATGAATATTTGGAAATCACCCCGAAAAGCATCCGCTTGCGCAAGCAGCATCTGACTGAAACGGAAAGGGTGAAAATGTCCCGGAAAGAGAAGTAGGCCGGCTGTGGAAAACCGGTCGTTGATTAAACCGGCGCATTCTGGTAGAGTTGAATTAATAAAACTTGTTTCTTTGTAAGACTTAAGCGCCTTGAGCGCTTTAAAAGATATCCATCAGGAGGAAATCATGAAATGCTCAGAATGCCGAACGGAAGCGGGTGACATCGAGCCCAACAAAAAAAGTGGACATATTGTCTGTCCAAATTGTGGTGAGATTATCGGCCTTTCCGGCTCGTCTGATAATAGCCCTTTTATCGGACCAAGGGACGTTGTCATCTTATCGCCCTTGTTCTAGATTTTTAATCGAGCTTGCTTTCGGGCAAGCTCATTTCTTGATTATGAATTCAGCCATCTTCAAAGCTTATGATGTCCGCGGAATTTATCCGGACGCGATCGACGAGGCGGCCGCTTACGCTATCGGCCGCGCTTATATCATGTACACTAAAGCCGGGCGGGTGGCCGTCGGCCGGGATATCAGAGAATCCAGTCCGGCGCTTTTTGAAAATTTGGTTCGCGGCTTGGCGGATGGCGGCGCGGATGTTTATGATCTCGGTCTGGCGACCACGCCCATGGTTTATTTCGCTTCGGGCGTGCTTGACGTTGACGGCGGCATTATGCTGACCGCTTCCCATAATCCGGCCGCCTATAACGGCATGAAATTCTGCCGCCGGCAAGCCGTGCCGATCGGCGAAGGCAGCGGCCTTGAAGAAATAAAAAGAATCGCCCTGGCCGGCAATTTTCCGGCCGGAGCGGCTAAGGGGCAAATCATCAAGAGCGATATCAAGGAGGATTATTTCCGGCACCTTCTTTCGTTCGCCAATCTGGGCGGTCGGAAATTCAAGATCGTCGCCGACTTCGCTAATGCCATGGGAATTTTGGAAATGGAAATCTACCGGCGTTTGGCCGACCGGATTGAACTGGTTCCGCTTTACGACGAATTCGACAGCGCCTTCCCGAACCACGAGGCCAATCCCTTGAAACTCGAAACCTTGAAAGATGTGCAGGCCAAAGTCACGGCTGAAAAAGCTGATCTCGGTGTCGCTTACGACGGCGATGGCGACCGTGTCGGCTTCGTCGACGAACAGGGCGAAATCATCCCGATGGATTTCATTACGGCGATCGTAGCCGAAGCGGTGCTTGAAAAAAACCCGGGCGCGACTATTCTTTTTGACCTCCGTTCTTCCATGGCGGTCAGAGAAATTATCGAAGAAAGAGGTGGCATCGCCAAAGAGTGCCGCGTTGGCCACGCCTTGATCAAGCGCCAGATGCGGGAGCTCGGCGCCGTGTTCGCCGGCGAGCTTTCCGGCCATTACTATTTCCAGGAAAATTTTCTGGCCGAAGCCGGTTCGTTGCCGGTGATCTATATTCTTAATCTTCTGGCCGAAACCGGCCAGTCGATTTCGGCCATCGCGGGCAAAGTCCGGCGCTATTTCCATAGCGGCGAGATCAACAGTGAAGCGGCGGACAAAGAGGCGGTCTTGGCCAAACTGAAAGAGATTTATCAGGCCGGCGAGCTGGACGAATTGGACGGCATCAAGATTAGTTTCTGGAATAATCCACTAGGACGGCGCTGGTGGTTCAACGTCCGCCCCTCCAACACCGAACCTCTCCTTCGCCTAAATCTTGAAGCCGACAGCCCGGCATTGATGGCAGAAAAAAGAAACGAGATTTTAAAAATCATCAGAAACTAAAAAGCGGCCAAAGCCGCTTTTAAAATGCCCGAAGCTCTAATCAGCGCATTCAGGCTTGGATAATTCCCAATCCCCTTTTCACTTTCTTTAAAGTCTCATCTGCCGCGGGGCGGATTTTTTTTGCGCCTTCGTTCATGATGTCGCGCACGTCGTCATCGGAGTATTGATTATATTTTTTCTGGAAGCCGGAGAGGAATTCGGCCACCACTTCGGCCAGGTCTTTCTTGAAATCGCCGTAGCCGCGGCCGGCATAGTCTTTTTCCAAAGATTTGACCGGCTTGCCGACTAGCAGCGCATAGATCACGAGCAGGTTGGCGATGGCCGGTTTGCTTGCCTTGTCGAATTTTATTTCCGAGCCGGAATCGGTGACGGCACGCATGATTTTTGTCTTCGCTTTTTCCGGTGCGTCATTCAGGGCGATGTAGTTGGCCTCCGAAGGAGCGCTTTTCGACATTTTTTTTGCCGGATCGTCCAGCCCCATGATGCGCGCGCCTTCCGGCCGCAAGACTACCTCCGGAATTTTAAAAGTTTCGCCGTAGTCTCGATTGAACCGTTTGGCCAGATCGCGCGCCAATTCGACATGCTGTTTCTGGTCCTCTCCGACCGGCACGGCGTCGGTGCCATAAAGAAGAATATCGGCGGCCATAAGAACGGGATAGTCATAAAGGCCGACCGATACTGATTCCTGATTCTTACCAGCCTTGTCTTTGAACTGCGTCATTTTATTTAAGTCGGCCATTCTTGCCGTGGCGCAATTCAAAATCCACGCCAGCTCGGTATGCGCTGTGATGTGCGATTGTTGAAAAATCACCGCGCGTTTCGGGTCGATGCCGGCAGCCAGATAGGTTTTGGCAATGTTGATGATCTGTGAGGCGAAGGTTTTCGGATTCTGCCGGACGGTGATGGCATGGTAGTCGACCACGCAGAAAATGGCGTTATGCTCTTCCTGAAGCGGCACCCACTGCGAAATGGCGCCAAGATAATTGCCGAGATGGAGCTGGCCTGAAGGCTGGACTCCGGAAAAAATGGTTTTTTTAGTTTGGTTGGTCATGGCTAAATTATACTTTTAAAATTAAAAGAAGTAAACCATATTCCCCTGTTCGGATTTTGTCGCACATTATTTCAATTCCAGATTCGGGTCGGCTTTCAGTTTTTGCCAGGAAGCGAATTGGCCGGCGACGGCGCGGAAATAACCGGCGACGGCGACCATGGCCGCATTGTCGGTCGTATATTTCAAGTCCGGCAATTGGAAGTTGACAGACGGCAGCTGGCTTTTGATCGCCGCCCCCATCTCTTTACGCAATTCCCGGTTGGCCGAAACGCCGCCGGAGAGCATGACGGTTTTTACTTTATATTCTTTGGCCGCCCGCAAAGTTTTTCCGACGAGCACGTCGATGACTGCCTGCTGGAATTCGCGGCAGTATTCCGGAACGTGTTTTTTCCAATGCGGGTCTTTTTGGATCTGATAAAGCAGAGCGGTTTTTAATCCGGAAAAAGAAAAATCATAGCCGCTCTTATTAAGCATCGGCCGCGGCAAGAAACACCCCTTGCCCATCCTTGCCAAGGATGGGATTTTCGGCAGATTATGTAAAACATTCAATTTTTCAGCCTCGGCTGATATTGCCGGCCCGCCCGGATAGCCGAGGCTGAGCATAGCTGCCGCCTTGTCAAAGGCTTCGCCGGCCGCATCGTCCAAAGTTTCGCCGATGATTTTGTATTGGCCATGTCCTTTCATCAAAACTAGCAGATTATGCCCGCCGGAAACCGTTAAAACCAGTGATGGAAAAATATTATTGGTTTTTGCTTGGTCGATAAAATTGGCATAGATGTGCCCTTCGATATGGTTGATGCCGATGAGCGGCAAATTCCAGGCATAGGCCAGACTTTTGGCTGTTTCCACGCCGACGATGAGCGAAGTGATCAGCCCGGGTCCAACCGTTACCGCGATCGCCCCTATCTGACTGTCCTTTTCAGCAAATTTATCCGCCTTGGGCGGAGGAGTCAGAGATATTTTTTTCTTTCGGGCAGAAACGACGCCAGAAGATAGGCTTGCCCGCGCCAGGGTTTCGTGTACAACCGGCAAAATGTTCAGGACATGCTCGCGCGCGGCGATTTCTGGCACGACGCCGCCGTATTTTTTGTGGATGTCGATCTGCGAGGCGACGACATTCGACAGGATTTTAACGCTCTTCCCTTCGCCGCGGATGACCGCGGCCGCGGTTTCGTCGCAGGACGTTTCGATGCCGAGAATGGTTAATGGCTTATTCTTCATTCTGACATTCTACAAAACAAACCATCTTCCGTCAATTTGTCGGATGGCCGGATAATTGATAAGATTAAAGCAATTGAAAATAATCGCATAGCCTTATGAGTAAATACGTGATCGTTTTGTTTGCGACTGCTTTTGCGGCGGCGGCGGCTGTTTCGGCCGAAGAAGAAGGGATTAAGCCAATCGTCTTTTATGACGATCTGGCGGCCGCTTCGATCAGCGTCAATCCGGCCGCGCCGGCGGACGGACAGAACGCGGCCATTGAAGTTAAAGTAAAAAACGGCGGCAATCGCGCCTGGGTTTCGGCGCAGGGTCTGTCTTCCTATCGGTATGATTTTGAAGATTTTATTCTAGAAAAAGCCAATTACATCAATCCGGATTACAGCCACATGGTCGGCGCGGGCGGGGAAGTCGTCTATACGTTCAATGGCCGATTCAGCCGGACCGGCACGAAAAAACTGTCTTTCAGTGCGGATGCGGCCAATGACATGAAAGAAAGCAACGAAGACAACAATAAAACAAGCGCGACCGTTTCAGTCGTCGATTGCGCTGAACAGGACCTGGCTGTCGACTCCATCACTTTCAACCAAAGGCCCATTTTTGGCGGCAGGGATTTGGAGATGACGGTCAACATAAAAAACATCGCTTCGACCAGCCTCATCCAGTCAGCCGGCTTGACCGAGCAGGAAATCATCTATTCGTTTGAAGATTTTATCGTCGCTTCGACCAGCCGCGACGAGTTTCCGTCTTTTCAAAAACCGTTCGTGCCCGGTGAAATTTTTAAGTACAAATTCCAGGGCAAGTTCCGGCCGGCCGGCCGGAAAAAACTAAGCTTCGCCTTTGACCGCGTCGACAATATCAAAGAGCGGAATAACAAAAATAACGCCACCACCACGGAAATATACGCCTATGATTCTGAAAACGAATTCAATGAATTCAGGATCGAGAATCTGAAGGCGTCGCCGGTAAGCTCGTCTTCCGTGATGTTTGCCTGGCAGACGACCCAGCCGGCCGTCGGCAAAGCTTATTGCAAGGAAAACTTATGGATTCTGATTGAGTATGCGGCCGAGAATGCGGCGGCGACGTCGGCGCACCGCCTGATTGTCAGCGGTTTGAAGCCGGGCCTGTCCTATCTCTGTTTTGTCGAGGCAAAAAACGGTTCGGTTGAAAAAAAAGAAAGCTTGAATCTGGCCACGCCCCAGGAAGATGATTTCCGCTTTGTAAAAAAACCGGAAGCGAGAACGGACGCTCAGAACAGAAAGAGCGTCGTGGGCTGGCAGACCAGCTATCCGGCCAACGCCTTTGTCTATTTGAAAAAGGCCGGCGGCGATTACGCCTCAACCTCGCTTGCCGATTTTACGGCCGCGCCGGTTTATGAGGCCAAAGAGCTTTCGCCTGGCCGCTATTATTTTTATGCGGTTTCCGAAAGCGCAGCCGGCCGCCTGGAGTCAGAGGAAAAATATTTCGACATCGTCGAAGCCGAGATTAAAAATGAAGCCGCTAAAAATAAAAAGGCGGAGAGTGATGCTGAAACAGGGGAAAAATCGGCCGGCGAATCGGTTAAGGATAAGAATTTTTTCGGCCGGCTCAAGGGAAAAATAATCCTCCGCTCGGAGAACAGGGGCGAGGCTTATTATCTTGATCCGAAGACGGAAGAAAAATATTATCTCGGCCGCCCGGCCGATGCTTTCGCGGTCATGCGCCGCCAGGGTGTGGGCATTAAGAATAGCGATTTGCAGAATATTCCCCTTGGCCTTGCCAAAATTTCCGGCGCCGACACGGACGGTGACGGCTTGTCTGACGCCTTCGAAGACGCCATCGGCACGGACAAGAATAAGGCCGACACGGACAGCGACGGTTTTCCGGACGGCGCGGAGATCGCCGGCGGCTATTCGCCCGTGGCCAAGGGCGCGCCGGCCAAAACCGACCGCCGGCAGGCCGACCGCCAGAAAGGCCGGATCCTCTTGCAAGTGGAAGGCAGGGGCGAAGCCTGGTACGTCGACCCGGCCGATGGCAAGCGCTATTTTCTTGGCCGCGCCCAAGATGCCTTCACCGTCATGCGCCAACTGGGCCTCGGCGTAGGCGAGAAAGACTTCGGTAAGTTGTAAAAAGTTGTAAAAAATTGAATGTCAAGGCCGGATAATCACACCGTTGATTTTATAGGCTTAATGGCCTTGACAGGACGGCCATTTATTTGATTCGTTTCCCTGGACAAGATTAATTTTTCGTGCTACACTGAACTTTCATACAAACTCTATTGAATTCTCAATAGCCTAACTGACTCGAATCTATCTTTGTCATTATTTTTTTGACCAATCGGACTCGGGTCGAAAAAAACATGACAATTGTCAAAGACAAACAGGAGCTTCCGGACTTTTACGGGCTTGGTATTGCCGAAAAACTTTTAAAGATTTTAGAGCAGCTCGATTTTACCGTGCCGACTTCCATCCAACTGAAGTCCATTCCGGTGACCATCGAGGGCAAGGATATCATTGGCATCGCCCAGACCGGCACCGGCAAGACGCTGGCTTTCGGCATCCCGATGCTCCAGCGCTTGGCCCGGCATAAGGGGCGGGGGCTGGTCATTTTGCCGACGCGCGAACTAGCCTTGCAGGTCGATGAAAATCTTAAAATGATCGGGCAGAAGGTTGGCCTGCGCACGGCTGTTTTAATTGGGGGTGAGCCGATCGGCCGCCAGCTTCAGGTTTTGCGCCGCCAGCCGCATATCATCATCGCCACGCCCGGTCGGTTGAATGATTTTTTAAAAAACAACCAGCTCAAGCTGGATGATGTTAAAATCCTCGTGCTTGACGAGGCTGACATGATGTTTGACATGGGCTTTGCGCCGCAGATCGAGGCGATTTTAAGGCTGGTGCCGAAGGCGCGGCAGACCATGCTTTTTTCCGCGACCATGCCGCCGGCTATCATGAACTTGGCGACCAAGCACATGGCCCTGCCAGTCAGGATTGAAGTGGCTCCGGCCGGCACGCCGTCCGAGCTTGTGGACCAGGAGATGGTTATTCTGAAAAACGAAGACAAATTTTCCCAGCTTGAAAAAATATTAAAAGAATACGCTGGTTCGGTTCTTGTTTTCGTGCGTACGAAGCATGGCGCCAAAAAGCTTTGTCAGAAACTTGCCGAAACTGGCAACCGGGCGGCGGAAATCCATTCCAACCGCTCGCTGGTTCAGCGCCGTGAAGCCTTAAGCGGCTTCAAGAACGGGCGCTTCCGGATTCTGGTGGCGACCGACATCGCCGCTCGCGGCATCGATGTTCGCGGTATTGAAGTGGTTATTAATTATGATTTGCCGGACAATTCGGAGGATTACGTTCATCGCATCGGCCGGACTGGCCGCGCCGGCAAGACCGGCCGGGCCATTTCTTTTGCCTTGCCCAACCAAATGAATGATATTAGAAATATTGAAAGATTAATCAAACAGAACATCAGCACTACCCGCCTCTCCGGCGATGCCGGCCAGGCGACGCCAGAAAAGAGGTCGCCGGCCAGGCATGATTTTCAGGGGAGAAAGAGTTTTCGAAAAAAGCCGTTTGCCGGTCGCCGGCAGCCGGATAGAAAAAACGGCGAGAGCAATGCCCGTCCGGAAAAACGGCGGGACGGCCGCCACCCAAAACCAGACCGGAAAGCGTTGACCGACAAACAGAGATTCCGCAGCTTGTTTTTAAATGAAATATAAAAAACACTCCGCCCAATCCGTGGGTGCTAGTGTGAAAGAGGAAGAAACAAAAATAGCTGTTTTGTTAGGAAAAATCGGTGGGAATCCTTAGGACGTGCTCCGTGCATCCCGCACTAGGGCTTCCAAAAAACCGTTGAGTTCGTTTGGTGCACCATCGTGATGGACGTTGGAACTGCAATTCGGGAGTCCGGGGAGGTATTTTACATCCCAGATTTCAGCAATACGGAGACACGACGGTAGATTTACTTTATTATTGTAACTATCAACACATATAAAAGCAATAACAGGTTATGCATAATTAAAGGCGTTTGTTATTTGCTAAAATTAGTAAAATATTAACGTAGTTTCTATTTTTATGATTTGATCTAGTTTTTGACATTAATATTTTGTAGTGGTATTTTTATTCAAAAGTTAAAAAATGCACTTTATATTATTGGAGGTCAATATGGACAAGCCAAAAGGCAGGTTTGAGGCAATTGACCAAGCTAGGTTAATTCTTGGCTTGGACGAGGTCGCAACCATTAAAGAGATTAAAAAGGCATATCGCGAGAAAGTAAAGGCATTGCATCCGGACGTGGGCGGTGATGGCGAGGAAATAAAACGCCTCAACGAGGCCATGGCAACAATCACGAGCTATTTTGAGGATTTCCCCATATCGTTTCGTGAGAAGGAAGTCCAGAGCAACGATGACTATGAACGCCACCTTCGGCAGTTCTATGATGGCTGGATGTATTAGCTTGTAATAAGAGGATGAAAGTCCTCTTTTTTGTGAATAAAATCCGTATTAATATGCGTATTATATTATATAAACAATTAAACTAAATTTATGATGGGTTATTACGGTTTTGGCTTTGGTGGCATTTTTATGTGGTTATTTTGGGGATTGATCATCTGGGCGGTTTTTGGTGGCATACGAGGCGGTTGTTGGCATGGCGGTTACAGTTTTGGCCACAATCATGGCAATGATCGCGGCAACCATGACAACAAGTCCTTGGCTATCCTTAATGAACGTTATGCTAAGGGTGAGATTTCCAAAGAGGAATATGAGGAAAAAAAGAAGGCTTTGCTTAACGGCTAGGCTAGTGCTAGGATTAAAGCATGCTCGATAAGTCACGATGTGGAGAATTTAATGATCAGGAATTGGCTGTCAAAGCGTTGACTGACCCAGATTTTTATTACTGCATTGTCGAACGTTTCGAAGAGCCGTTGAAGCGTTATATTAATCGTTTGACTAATTTATCAGATGAAGAAGTTGAAGATCTATTGCAAGAGGTGTTTTTGAAGGTTTATCTTAATTTGAATGCCTTTGATAGCAAATTAAAATTTTCCAGTTGGCTGTATCGTATTACCCACAACGAAGTAATCAGTAATTTCCGCAAGCGGTCGGCTAGGCGAATAGATCAGCAGGAGTCACTTGATGATTGGCAGGAACTAGCCTCGACCTTTTCCCAAGAAGTTGATTTTGACGAGAAACTGACAGCAAAGCAAGTTAAAACGGTTTTAACTAAGTTAGATGCCAAGTATCGCGAAGCTTTGGTTTTAAGGTTTTTGGAAGACAAGAATTATGAAGAGATATCTGATATTTTACAGAAACCGCTTGGCACAGTCTCTACTTTAATCAATCGGGCTAAGAAGCAATTCAAGGAAGTCTCCAAGAAGCAAAAACTTAGTTTTTAATACTATGAGCAAATTGACAGAAAAATTAAAAAATAAAATTGAAGCACAGCAACTGAAGCCCAAACCGTTGTGGCAATTTAAAGCCAAGGCCAGTGGTCAGTGGCTCATGGTTTTGGCATCAGTTCTCGTTTTGGGCCTTATTGGGTCGTTGCTTTGGTATTTCATGGCGGGCTTTGATTTTGGCTTGAATGAACTGCTTTGGATTAGACCATTGTTGCTTGGTCGAGGGGTGGGTGTTATTGTTATTGTCTTAATTGTTTTTGCCTTTTTATCTTTCTGGTTTCTAAGAATGACTAATCGAGGCTATCGTTACACTGCCAGCATCATATTGGTTTTGATTTTGTTGGTCGGCTCAATTTGTTCTTGGTTATTTAGCCAGTTGGGTTATGGTCAACAACTTGATCAATCTTTTTCCAATTTACCATTCTATGAAAACAGAACTATGTTTATGGGCACAGTTTGGCAACAGCCGGATCAAGGCAGACTAGCTGGTAAAATTATCGAACTAATATCTGGCAATCAATTTAAATTCAGAGATTTAGATGGTAAAGAATGGCTGGTTTCGACTGATCAGGCGATTTGGCGGCATAGTTTAACAGCTGAGGTTAGCTTGGAGATTAAGATGCTCGGAGAAAAGACTGGTCAGGCAACTTTTGCTGCTCAAGATATCAGGCCATGGATGCCGATGATGAATGGTGGTTGCGGAGGCAATGGCAATGGTTATGGCATGGGTATGCAGGCTATTGGTGGCTGTGGCATGATGCGCTAAGTGAAACAGGGGCTTGGCGGGATGCGTATTAATGAGTGTAAGAGGATTTAACCTCAAATAAATTCATTAATATGAATAAGAAAATTATTGTTGGTGGCTTGATGGCCGCAGTTTTATTGGTTGGTGCCGGATCTATTGCCTTAGCGGCTGGTAGCAACTATTCTGGTTTCAGGGCTATGATGGGTAATCGAGCACCATTGGTTAATCAGCAGAACTTTGATCGTTTCAATGAAATGCACCAATTAATGCTTAATGGTGATTATGCCGGCGCGCAAAAAATTCGTACTGAACTAGGTCTTGGTCGGGGTCGTGGTGGCAATGGCGGCGGTTGCCCGATGTTGAACGGACAAGGTCGTGGGCATGGTCAAGGTGCCGGCTGCCCAATGGCCAATGGCCAAGGTTTTGTGGATAAAAATAACAACGGCATTTGCGATTACATGGAGAATCTAAAATAGCTTATAAAAATAACCTCATTGAATGATGGGGTTATTTTCTTTTTATGAAAAAACAAATTAGTTTACACCTATTGATCCAAATATTAGTTTTTGCAGTGTTGGTGTTTCTAGCAGTGAGTCACTTAAAATTCGGTATTGAAAAAGCCGCCTCAATTGATGCCTATTGTCCTTACGGGGCGGTTGAAAGTTTTTTGACCAAGATTACAACTGGTGAATATTTGAAACGTATTTGGACTAGCTCGTTTATTTTATTCTTTCTAACTTTTGCCATAACATTCGCATTTGGACGAGTGTTTTGTTCTCATTTTTGTCCCTTGGGAGCAATTCAAGAATGGATGAGAAACTTAGGCAGAAAGTTGAGCATTAAAAAAGATTTAGAACTGCCAACGAGTGTTGATAAATATGCACGTTATATTAAATATTTTTTCCTGCTTTTCATTATTTATTATTCGTACAAGATCGGCGATCTGTGGTTTAGAAATTATGATCCATATAACGCTCTAATGCATTTTGGTAATGAATACACGGACAAAGTAATCGCCTATGGTATTCTGGGCGTGATCGTTGTCGGTTCGCTATTTTCCAAAAATTGGTGGTGTCGTTATTTTTGTCCATTAGGTGCTACGCTTGGTTTGATAAAAAAGTTAAGTCCATTCAAAATTGAACGTAACGTCGGTAGTTGTGTTAGTTGTGGAGCGTGTAATCGTGTTTGTCCAGCTAATCTTGATATCGAGCATGCCGAGCAAATAAAGTCCGCGGATTGTATCAGTTGTTTGAATTGCGTGACTGATTGCCCTCAAGGTAGTTTGTTGGCAAAAATAAATAATAAAGCAGTATCAAAAAAACAGATCGCACTTTGGTCGGCAGTAGCGTTTTTCCTGCCCTTGCTAATAATAATGGCCACGCCGTTATGGCAAACCATGGCACCTACTAATGTTTTGACTTTGACTGGCAGTATTGATGTGGAAAATATAAGAGGTAGCAACACTTTGAACAAAGTACTGGAAGATACTCGCTTGCCCTTGGAGTTGTTTACAAGCTATTTAAATTTGCCGAAGGATATTGATACTAAAACCATGCTTAAAGATATTGGCACAAAGTATAATATCACGAATAAAGATGGGGCTGTGTTAGAAACTGAGGATTTTCGAGAGGTTATTAGAAGGGCTGTTAATAAATAATTATCAGTCAATTAAACCGGACCCTTGACACCCGGTTTAATCAATGATAGTATATCAATATAAATTGATATAATTTGAATTGATATGATTTTAAGCCCGTTCGATTTCGCTAAAGTTATAGGTGAGCCGACTCGTCTGCGCATACTTAATCATTTAAAGAAAGAGTGTTGTGTGGGCGATATTTGGGAGAAGTTGGATTTGCCCCAAAATCTGACCTCCCATCACTTGCGCATCCTACGTGAGGCCAACTTGATTATTGCTGAAAAGCGTGGTAGCCGTATGGTCTATCGCCTTAACGAGGTCATCTTAAAGCGCAATATGCGCCAACTTAGTAATTATTTAACTTTGAAGTATGAATAAATTTCAAAATGAAAGTTCATTGGATCGTTTGTTCAGAGTCTTGTTGGGAGGAATTCTTTTGATTGGTGCATTTTTCTGGCTAGCTGGCGGATTGCAAATAGCGGCTTATGTTTTCGGTTTCGTAATGCTGGCAACCGGTACGATCGGCTTTTGCGGGTTATACAAACTGATTGGCGTTGATACCAAGAATGATTTTCGTGAGGTTTCAAACACGATCAAATATTCTTTGCTTGGCTTAATCGTTGCGGTGTTGATCGGCGGTATTTACGCCAGTTTGTTTTTTACTAAGAAGTTTTTCATTGAAGACTTCGGCAAGATGAATAATGTTTACAAGCAGACATTGTATAATACAGGGCAAAACAAACGCCAAGAATCGATTGATAACTATGAAAAATTGTTGATCGAATTACCAAAATTTCAAGCTAAGTATAAGCAGTATAAACCATATGCAATAAGGTCTGATGAGAAGTTCAATGGCGACATCGCTCAGGTGTTGGTAGAGGTGCAAAGCGTAAAGCCGGAAATCTATAATGGCGACTTGAAAGCTTTGCATGTAAAGCTAGAAGGGATAAAAAATGTTTTTCAGGATATTTTGAAACGTAACAACTTCTCTCTGCTTGGTGTGGCCATGCTTGATTTTCATGATGCCATGGAGGTGGCGGTGGAGGCAGCTACAGCTAAGGACTCGGCAGCTATTTTGGCAGCCTATCCCAATGCTGATGAAAAGCTCAAGGCCGTTGAGGTTATGGCCAATGATGCGGAAATTCAAGCCATCCGCACTAATCTTGAAAACCTGCGCACAGCTGCCCAAAATAATCAAACTGATAATCTGCCCAAGCTCGGCGCTGATCTCAAGGCTAGTTTCGTTAAGACTTATTTAAAAAGAGGATAAAAATATGAGCGTAGTTAAAGATTTATGCATTGTCGGCACTGGACCGGCCGGCTTAACGGCGGCTGTTTACGCCGCTCGCTACAAGGTCGATCAAGTCTTGGTCGGCGAGTTGGATGGCGGACTGATGTCCTCATCGCACAAGATCTGTAATTATCCATCTGAGATCGATATCTCGGGCATGGATCTAACCGAGAAGATGCTCGCCAATGTGCGTCACTTAGGCGTACCGCAGAAATTTGGTAGTATTATTGCCATTGATCGTGATGGTGATAAATTCAAAGTCGAGTTTTCCAGCAAGGAAACGATTTTAGCTAAGCAGGTCATTTTGGCCACTGGCACGACTCATCGCCATTTGGGTTTGGAGCGTGAAGAAGAGTTGACTGGCAAGGGTGTGTCATATTGTGCGACTTGCGATGCCATGTTCTATGCTGGCAAGACCGTGGCCGTGGTTGGTGGTAGTGATAGCGCCAACACGGCGGCACTCTATTTAGCGAGAGTAGCTGAAAAGGTCTATCAAATTTATCGTGGCGACCAATTACGTGGCGAGGTGGCTTGGATCGATCAAGTTAAACAGCATCCCAAGATTGAGCTTTTGTATAACACTGATGTGACTAAGTTGAATGGGGTTGAAAGATTGGAATCAGTCGAACTTAGCCAAGAGTTGAATGGCAGTAAGATTTTGAAGCTTGATGGTTTGTTTATCGAAGCTGGTTCTAAGCCGGATATGACCTTGATCCACCATTTAGGTTTAGAAACTGATGAGGCTGGCTACATCAAGACGGCCAGCAATCAAGCGACTAGCCAAGCAGGCGTGTGGGCAGCTGGTGATATTACCACTAATTCCGATTCGTTCCGACAAATCGTTACGGCCTGTGCCGAGGGAGCGATAGCGGCTCGCAGCGTTTATACACATTTGCAGAAGAATAGTTAAGCGTATGGCTAAAGTTTTTTCTTTCGTTCAAAAATATTTGCTGTGGCTAATTATCGCTTCAATCGTTCTAGGTTTAGTCTTTACCAAATTGACTGGTGGTTATGCCTTTACTCCGGTCGTGTGCTTGTTGGCTGCTCTAGTGATGATTTATCCGTCGCTCGTGCCACTGGAATTTGATCGTATTCGTGAAGTCGGACAGCATAAGCAAAAAATCTTTTGGACACTAATAATTAATTTTCTATTTGCGCCTTTATTGGCCATAGTTATTGGTGCCTTGTTCTTGCAACACGACCCGAGCTTGTGGCTTGGGCTGATTCTACTGTCGATCCTGCCCGGCGGTGGCATGGTAACGACTTGGGCTTTCAAGTCAAAAGCTGATATGCCTCTCACGATCAGCGTAGTCTTTGTCAATCTCTTAGTAGCTATTGTCTTGGTGCCTATTTATCTAGCCACAGCCATAAACAAACTGAACTTGCTTTTCGAACAGACAGCTGGTCAGGCTTGCGTGGCTGAACAAGTGACCAATGGCGCAGTCAATTGTTTATTTGGTAATAGTGGTGGTGTCAGTCCTTTGAAGATCGCCTTGCCAATCTTGTTTATTGTCATCATCCCCTTGATTCTAGCTTATATGACCCAACAACAACTGAAGCATAAATATGGCCAAGAGGCATTTAGCAAGATTAAACAGCAATTTGCAGCCGCTAGTAATCTTGGTATGTTGGTTGTCTTGTTCGTTTTGATGGGCATTAAGAATAACATAGTGATTTTTGAACACCCTGAATATATTCTGAAAGCCATTTTGCCGTTATTGCTATTTTATATCAGCAATTTGTTGATTAGTTGGCAACTAAAAAAGATGATCGGCGGTGCCGAGGGGCGCGCCATGTTTTGGGGAACTTACTTACGTTATGTGACATTAGCCTTAGGCTTGTCGATTTCCTTGGTTTATCAGAACCCAGCTTATAATTTGGCGGTGATCGTGGTAGTTATGGCCTATCTGATTCAAATACCCAGCTCATTTTGGCTGGCGAAAAAATTAAGTTAATAAAGTAATTATATAAATCTATGAGTAAAGTTTTAACTTTGACCGATGTCAATTTTGAGCAAGAAGTTTTGAAATCATCCAAGCCAGTATTGGTGGACTTTTGGGCACCTTGGTGTGGCCCTTGTCGCATGATGGCTCCGGTGTTAGATGACTTGTCCGAAGAATTTGGTGAGCAGTTGGTAATCGGTAAATTAGACGTGGACAATCCAGCTCACGCTGCCTTGGCTAGTCAATATCAAATCCAATCGATTCCAGCCTTGAAGCTTTTTAAAAACGGCCAAGTGGTCAAAGATTATGTTGGTTACCGTGACAAGGGTAGCTTCAGTCAAGAATTAAAGTCTGTGTTATAACCCTATGATTAACGAAATAGATCCGAAAGAGGCTAAGACGAGATTGGATAAAGGCGCCTTGTTGGTGGATGTGCGAGAAATTGAAGAGGTGGAGGAATTCGCTTGTGATGTGCCCGAATCAATTATTATGCCATTGTCTGAATTCAAGCACCGCTATCAGGAGTTGCCGAAAGATCGTGAATTGATCTTGGCTTGCGCTGGTGGCGGTCGCAGTCTGCATGCCTGTATGTTTTTAGCACAACAAGGCTACGCCAATATTGCCAATCTCTATGGCGGTGTTTTTACTTGGAACTCTATGGGCTTGCCAGTCAAAAAGGAGGTAGTCGGAGCGGAAAAAAGTGTCAATGCTTGCAGACTATGGTAATCGTTCTTTGTAAATAAATAATCAAACAAACTGAAAGGAGCAGCTCATGTCAGAACAAAGCAATGACCGATTCTTTTTGAACCCCAATGAGATGGCTTTCCGAAAAATCTATTGGCCGCTTATTGAAAGCGAACAAGTCACTAAGGTATTCAGGCCGGGCGACAGATCATGCGGCTGTTGGCGTGGATATTGTTCAGGTCAGGAGATTGAACTTAAGGTAATTGATAAGATTGGCGTTGATTGGGCTAGAGTGGAGCCGATTTTTGACAGTGGCTTATGTAAAAAAGTGGCAATCAGGGAGGTGATAGTAAAAAGAATTAAAGATTTGATTGACGAAGATTTTAAGGGTGCAACGCCCGATGTTTATGATCAGGCTAGTCTCCGATATAATCTTGGTGTCATCTATAACTTTTTCCCCGAAGAGTTGACTGACGATACTCCGATTACGATCACAACTTTTGCTTATTTGTAAGGAGAACTTTATGAAACCCAACAACATAAATAGTAGCGTAGGATATTTAATCGAGCATGGTATTTTGCGTTTGGCAGAATTACCAAGGCACAATCTTATTAATTTGACAGACTCCGCTTATACCGTTTCCTTAATCGAACATGATTATATAGCCAAAACACCAACCATGTGGAATGCGGCATATGACAGGTTTGGTTTGAATATTGCCAATGTTATGTTAGTGGGCGAGCCTCTGAAACTTCCAGACATCTTGGCAGCCTTCCGTAATGATCCAAAATATTTAGGAGGAGGTGCGGGAGTCGGTTTTAAAGATGAGGTTGTGACGCAACTTGATGAGCTTGATCCTTTAGCTGAACAAATAGGGGCGGTGAATTTCATTTTGAAAACCGCCACTGGCAAGCTTAAGGGTTATAACACTGATGGCTTAGGTTATGTTATGAGTTTGGAACATAAACTGGTTGATAAGGGCATGACTTTAGCTGGTCAAAAGGTGATTATGCTCGGTGCTGGTGGCACAGGCAACGCCATCGCGTTCATGTTAGTTGAACATGGTGCGCAGTTGGTGATTCTTAATCGTAATAAAGACAAGGCTTCGCAACTGGCTGATAGAATAAATAAGCATTTTGACGGAGTAAGACCGAGTGTTAGGGCTGGCGGTGAAGATTTAATCGCTTCAGAAGTTTTGACGGCTGGAGTCATCATCAACACCTCAACCAAAGGGGCAACAGGAGAGTTTGCTGATTACTTACCATTAGCACCAGCTGTTAAAGGTAATTTATCAGATAACTTGTCGGCTAGCCAAAAGGTGTTACAAACTATTCCCGAGTCGGCTATTATAAGCGATGTAGTTTTGCGCGATGGCGGTACGCCATTTTTGCAAGCCGCCAGTGAATTGGGATTTGATACCTTGGATGGCATCGGCATGGTTGTTCTTCAGGGGGTAGAAGCTTTTTGGCTGGCACATGGCACAGAACTTTTGGCTAAGGGTTTAAGTCGAGAGGATGTAGCTGAAGTCATGAAACTGGCAGCTGGCTACTAATTTATTTATTGTTTTTTTATTTAGCCCTGAGTTTGCGCTCAGGGTTTTTGTATAAATAAGTTTGCCATTTTTATGAAAATCCACTAAGATATGGCAAATTACAATTACTATTACAATTATCAAAATGGCAGTCAGTTCGGGAGTGTTACAGACAATTTTATACATCCTTAGCCAGGACGAACGTCCAGTGGTTGAGTTTGGCAAAGACTTGCAAAACATCGACAGTCTTGAGGTCTTGGATTTGTTGGAGAAAAAAAGTTTGATTTTTGGCAGAATTGATGTTGAGGTAGACAATGTTTTGTACAAGGGTGGAAGCATAGTATTTGGTGTGGCTAACCGAGATAAGCTTTGGAATTTTTATATCGAGTGTCTTGATCATGTTGATGAGCCATATGGCAAGGAAAAACAGAAGAAGTTGGTTAAAGAAGCAATTTTGAAAAAAGCGTCTAGGTTGGAGAATGATGTAGTGACAATCACGCGAGCTGATTTAACTGTTCACGATAACGAACACCTCAATTTACTCCTCACAATACAGGATTTAGTGGATGATAATTTTGTAGCTATCGAAAATTTGAATTTATCAGTATATGACAACAGTGAGGTGCGAGTTAGGCTGATAGAGGGTTGGGTGAAACTTGAAGATAGTAATAAAAAGAATTCAAGCACTGATGCAAAATTAATAAATACTCCCAAATTTAGGTTTTCGAACAATGTGCTTTTTAGGGACTTGAGTGATGAGGTTTTAAGGTTTGATCGAGAGAATTCTCATGAGTTCCAATTAATGAGGGTGGCTTTTGAAGTGCCGATAAACGAGCGGATTGATACTATTCTTGAGAAATTAGACATGGATTTTCGACAGATTTATGATACAGCCAATCGGGTTAATAAGAAAATTGAAGATAAATTTAAAGTTAGCAATTTTTTTAAGATTGATTATAAAAATAGATATATAAAAAGAGTTGTTGAGTAAAGTTTGTCACGGTTGAGTCAACGCCCATAGAGTAAGCTTTCCCCAGAGCTTGCTTTTTTGTTTTGCCCAAAAGGCGGACAAAACCGGTACCGGTAATCGAATAATTTATTTATCTAAAATTATGATTACCACAACATGTGAAATGGAATATCTGCCATCTAATGAGCAGTTTTTGACTTTTGATTTAGGTCTAGCCTCGGCTTTGGCCACTTTGGGATATGAACTTTGGCAAATAGACAAGAGTAGTCCAAGTAAGGCACGCTTTATTTTTCGCCGGGGAGTTGGGATCGATAAGACAATTAATGAGTATTGGAATAATAGTTTGCTGGTCAATGCTCGAGCCCTTTTTGATAATCAGAAGATGATCAAGAATCGGCTCTATAGCGATTAGATTGATGCGTTTGACTAATGAAGAGATTGCGGAATTTCAACGGCTGTATAAAGAAAAATTTGGCCAGGAAATTTCCCGCGAAGAAGCGGTTGATCAAGGCATCGATTTGGTCAATCTGATCCGGCTAACCTATCAGCCACTAAAAAAGGCTGATATGGCAGGGCTAAAGGCGATAGAAAAATAATTACCATGATCCATATGAATAACAATGTTGAGACTATAAGCATTAAAGAATATTTAACTAATCAGGGCATTGAGTTTAAAGAACTTGGTGGCGAGTTGGTGACAAAGTGTCCATTTTGTGAAAAAGACCAGCATATTTATTTTAATCAAGAAACGAGTCAGTATCACTGCAAACGATGTGGGGAGACAGGCAATATTTTCACCTTGGCCAAGCATTTACAGGGTGATTCTAAGGACATTGTGATAAAAGAGAAGATTGCGGCAAAAAAGTCCTCCCCGAATCAATTACCCAATGTTAGTTTAATCGATAAGTGTTTTGGGCAAATTACCCCGGAAATCAAGCAATATCTATTGGATCGAGGTATTACTGAGGGGCAAATTCGGGCCAAAAGGCTGGGCTACGGTCATTTTTATGACAAATGGTGGATTACCCTGCCAATCTTTGATCAAGTGGGCAATTTCGTATTTTTTAAGTTACGCCAAGATCCATTTGATACTAGCCACAAGGACAAAGGCAAGGTTTGGCCATCCGGTTCAAAAGTCGAGATTTATGGTTGGGAGGAGTTGTTACGCGAAGATAAAAATATGCTCGTGGTTTGTGAGGGCGAGATGGATCGTTTAGTTTTAGAAAATCAAGGCATGCCGGCAATTACCTCAACTGCTGGGGCTGGCACGTTCAAAGATGAGTGGTTGCCGCATTTGGCAAAATTTAAAAATATCTATGTTTGTTTTGATAATGATGAGGCTGGTTATTTGGGAGCGAATAAATTACTAGGCAAACTTGATAACTTGAAAAAAAGTAAAAAATCAAAACTGTCGCATTCGTCAAATGCTAGGCCAGATTTCAGACTGTTTAAAATTGATTTACCACCTGTTTTAGGGTTAGGTGGTGATGTGACCGATTATTTTACTAAGTTCAAGGGTAATGTTGATGACTTTATGGCTTTGGCCAAAGAGATTGGTATAAAAGAAGAGGTAGTGATTGAAAAAGAAATAAAACGAATTGTAGAAGTTAAACCACCAGTTAAGCTAATAGAATTTCTTGATTGGCAGAATACCATCAAGACAAATTTTCCTGACTTACTCTTTCCGGCTGAGATTGGTATTTCAATCATGGCTCAAATTTTAATCAAGGATATTACCAATCCCTTTGCTTTGGTTTTTATTGATGTGCCTTCATCGGGCAAAACTATTTGTATAAATTTCTTTTCAGAAATTGAGGGGCTGACTTATGCGACTGATAAATTCAGTCCGGCGAGTTTTGTATCTAATGCCGCCAATATCAGTAAGGACAAGTTAGGCGATATCGATATGCTCCCAAGGATTCGGTACAAGATGTTTTTGTTGCGTGACTTAGCAACCTTGTTTTCTAAACGTGATGATGATTTGTCAGAACTCATGGGCACTTTGACTAGGGTCTTGGATGGGGAGGGTTTGAATACGGATTCTGGTGTACATGGTGGTCGCAAGTACGTGGGCGAGTATTTGTTTATGATGTTGGCTGGCTCGACACCACTGCCACCAAAAGTTTGGAAGATTATGGGCAATCTAGGCTCAAGATTATTTTTCTTAAACCTCAACTCAAGGGAACGCTCAAATAGTGAGATCATCGAGCAATTAACTGCTTCAACCTACAAGGTCAAAGAAGACGAGAGTCGTGCGGTGACTAAGGATTTTTTATATTCGCTGTGGCAAAAATATCCAGATGGTGTGGACTGGGAGCCACAACAAGACAAAGAAATGCTTGAGGTGGTAGTACATTGCGCCAAGCTACTAGCCCACTTGCGAGGCACGATCAATGTTTGGCGAGATAGTTCGAATGATGGCTTTGAGGGCACACACATCTCAACCAATATCGAAAAACCATACCGCATTAGTCAGTTGTTTTACAACCTTTGTCGTGGTCACGCCTTGGCCTGTGGTCGTCGTTCAATTAATCATGATGATTTACGTTTGGTTATTGAAATCGCCATCGATAGTGCGCCAGCTGTGCGTGGTCGTTTGTTTCGGCATTTGCTTGATCATAATGGTAAACTCACCACGCTTGAGGTTGAGAATTTTTTGGATTGTTCTAAGCCGACCGCTCTTAAAGAAATGGAGGTACTGAAGATTTTGGGAGTTTGTTATTTTAGTCTGAATAAGCAAGGCTCAGCTGGCAATCCAGAGCGAGTCATTGAGCTATGTAACGAGTTTCGTTGGTTTTTAACCGATGAATGCAAACGCTTGCGTAATGTGCCCATCGAGCCAAGGCAAGCGAAAATGTCAGACTCGGTTTATTTTTAGATTAATAAAGAAAAACTGACGTTGTGTAGGGCTGGGTCAAAATAATTTATTTTATGAGTTATCAGGAAACAATTAAACAGCGAATTGGCAAAAACAAGGGGCGAATGCTAACGAGTCTTGAAAAACATCAGGGCAATATCAAACGAGCCTGCCGAGAATTGGGTATTTATCGATCTACTTTCTATCGCTGGTTTAGAAAAGATCCAATATTTTCTGGAGAGGTGGTTAAATTGATTGAGTGTTGTAAAAAGTATCATGGCAATGTTTATTTACAAGAATTGGCTAATAGCTTTGAGCAAGAAGATACGGCAATTCGAGCTATGCTTGAAAAAATGTAACAAATGTAACACCTAGTGGCACTGTGTGGCAAATGTCGCAATTAGTTTGATAATTGGACAAGTTTTGCAACTTACGTTACAATCGCCCACCCGTGGGTAACGCGGCAATTATGTTAAAAAATCAGGACAAAACTAAATATTTCTTGTATGCCAGAAAGTCATCAGAGTCGGAAGATCGGCAGGTACAATCGATTGAAGATCAGATCAATCGTTTACAAACCTTGGCCAAAGGTTTGAATTTGGAGATCGTTCATGTCTTTACTGAGTCAAAATCGGCCAAAAAGCCGAATAACCGGCCATTATTTGCAGAAATGATTGAGCGTATAAGTGATGGGGAGGCTGACGGTATCCTTTGTTGGCAGATTAATCGTTTGTCTCGCAATCCGATTGATAGTGCGACAATTCAGTGGTTATTGCAGGAACAAATCTTGAAATCGGTGCTAACCATTGATCGGCAGTATTTACCGGATGACAATGTGTTGTTGTTTAACGTGGAGAGTGGCATGGCCAATCAGTTTATTCTGGATTTAAAGAAAAACGTCACTCGAGGTATGTATAGTAAGGCAGAGCGTGGTTGGTTTCCTTGTCAGGCACCAACTGGCTATCTTAATGACCGAGCGACCAAAACCATTATCAATGATCCGGAACGCTTTGATTTGGTACGCCGAATTTGGGATTTGATGTTAACTGGTAATTATTCAGTGCCACAAATCTTGGATATTGCCAATAATGATTGGGGTTTTATTCAGTATAAAAAGAGACGCATGGGTGGTTGTCCGCTCTCTCGCAGTTCGTTGTATAAGATGCTGACTAGCTTGTTTTATGCTGGTATTTTTGAATTTGGTGGCAAACAGTACAAAGGCAAGCACGAACCGATGATTACTTTGGAAGAATATGATCGAGTGCAAGAGATATTGGGCCGAGTTGGCAAGCCTCGACCAAAAAATCATGAATTTGCTTTTACTGGGGTAATGGTTTGTGGGGAATGTGGCAGTATGATTACGGCTTGCGAAAAACAGAAGTATATCAAAAGCAAAAATAAATATGCCACTTACGTCTATTATGCTTGCACTAGAAAAAAGAAACAGGCTACTAGGTGTAAACAAGCACCGATTACCTTGCCAGATTTAGAGAGGCAGATTGATGAAAAATTAAGCAAGGTGACAATTCTCCCAGAATTCAGGGATTGGGCTTTGGCCGTCTTACGTCGCAGCAATGACCATGAAATTGAGGATCGGTCAAAAATCTATGAATCTCAGCAGAAAGCCCTAATCAGTACGCAAAACGAGTTAGATAACCTGACCAAGATGCGTTATCGCGACTTGATCAACGATGAGACTTTCATCAAAGAGCGAGATGAATTACAGGGCAAGCTGCTTAGACTCCGAGAGAGTGTGAGAGAAATTGAGAAGCGCGCTGATGAATGGATTGAGTTAACTGAGAAGGCTTTTAACTTTGCCACTTACGCTAGAATCCACTTCAAAAATGGTTCTTTGGCGACCAAACGTGAAATCCTTAAAACGGCTGGAACCAAGTTCATTTTACGTGACAAAATCCTGTATCTTTCGCACAAAAAGTGGTTACAGATTATCGAGGATAACTACAAAAAATTGGAGGATGAATATAATCGGCTGGAACCGCCAGAAAACGTGCAATATAAGCACAAAAGCGAGTCATTAGACTCGCTTCGTACATCTTGGTGCGCCGTGCAAGATTCGAACTTGCGACCGTCTCCTTAAGAGGGAGCTGCTCTACCAGCTGAGCTAACAGCGCATTTATTTTTTTAAATCGTTGTGGCTGGGGAGAGGCTTGAACTCTCGACCTTGGCGTTATGAGTGCCACGCTCTAGCCAGCTGAGCTACCCAGCCCTGGTTGTTCGGGATTGATGATTTATGAATGAAACCCGAATTATGAACTATGAATTTTGTGCACCCGGCAGGATTCGAACCCACGACCCCTTGGTCCGAAGCCAAGTGCTCTATCCAGCTGAGCTACGGATGCTCTTGGAGTTGACTACAAAAAACTCCGGCAAGGAGTTCAAAGGTATCTTAACATGACGCTTGATTTATTGCAAGGCCCCCTGTTCGTCTATTTTTTTCGTCATGTAAGTATCCTTCAGCCGGTAGCCGAGCTTGCGGTAGTAGCCGCGGGCGCCAATGCCGGAAATGACGGCGATTTTCTTAAAGCCTTTTCGTGCCGCGATTTTTTCCGCTTCAGCCATAAGCTGCCGGCCCAGGCCGGCGTGCTGGACTTTTTTTCTGCCGCCGACCGGCACCAATTCGCCATAGACATGGAGCTCGCGGATGAGGGCGAGCGAACTAAAAGTTTGTAGGGTTTGCCAGTCTGCTTGCCGGCGGACAGGTTTATGAAGTTTTTGGTCGGGATCGTTTAGCCGCAGGCGGCAGAAGCCGTAGAGGGTTTCGCCGCCCTTGGATTGGGCTTGGATAAAATATTCTTCTCCGCCGGAAGCTGGATAATTCGTAATTTTTAATCCATAATTTTTAATTGATTTCTCCCGCGCTTCTCGGCAGCGGATACAGCGGCACTCGGCGCCTTTCTGCTGCATCACCTGCCGCAGGTTGGTGATGCGGTTGCCGGCCTCGATCGACTCTTCCGGGATGTCGCGGACGAGGCGGATGATGCGCGCGTATTCGGGCACGGCCCGCTTGCAATCGACGATCAGCTTTTGCAACTGTTTATCCGCATAGGGCTTGTATTTTCCGGCGCGCCACCAGCGATAGAGCAAGCTGCCTTTAGTGACCACGGTCGGATAAAATTTGATTTGATCCGGCTGGAAGCGCTCGTCCGTAAATAATCGCTTGAACATTTGCAAGTCCTTGGCCGGCGTCGAGCCGGGAAGGCCGGGCATGACGTGGTAAGTCGTTTTGAAGCCGAAATTTTTCAAAAGGGCCGTGGCCGCGATAATGGCCGCGATGCCATGCCCGCGTTTGTTTTTTTCCAAAATTTTATCGTCGACCGCCTGTACTCCGAGCTCCACCCGCGTGCAGCCGAGTGTCCGCATCTCTCGAAGCTCAGCCTCGTCGATATGATCCGGCCGCGTCTCCAAAGTTAGTCCGACGATTTTATACCTGGCCTTTTCATTTTTTTTCTGCTCGGCGGTCAACAATCGCTTCAACTCATCAACCTTGAAGATTTTTGGCCTTTTTAGCTTTATCGGTTTTTGACTTTTAAATTCATTCGCCGCCTTAAAGCACTGCCAGATGTACCAGAATTTGTACTTTTCCGGCAAGACGCTCCACGTTCCGCCGATAACGATCAGCTCTATTTTTTCCGGAACATGGCCGTTGGCTTCGAGCGCTCGTAGGCGCATTTCGACTTGCCGGTACGGGTCGTAATCGTTCCGGATGGCGCGCATCACCGCCGGTTCGTTCGAGAGATAGCTTTTGGGCACGTTCTTTTCCGTCGGGCAATAGGCGCAGGCGGCCGGGCAAGGATAGGGCTTGGTCAGGACGGCCACCGGCGCGATGCCGGATAAGGTGCGGATAGCGCGCTTTTTAAGCAAATTCTTGAGCTGCGCCTTTTCCGGTGTGCGCGCCGCTTTGAGGATCTCCGAATTGGTGAACACCGGCCAGCCGGAAATTTTTGCCGTCCGCCGTTTGGCCGACATCAATTCGCCAGGCGTCAAAATCGGTGCGGCCAAAAGGGTTTTTATGAGGTCTTTAAGGTTTTTTTCTTTGGAAATTTTATTCGGCATAACAAGTCAGGTTTTTTATAACACGACTAGTATGATTAAAAGCGAGATTACGCCGAGGGCGGAGGCGATGATGTGTGGGTGTTGTTTTTTTATTTCGATGAAGATATGCAGGAGCATGGCGACGGTCAAGAAGAGGATGAGTAATTTATAGTAGGCCGAAGTGATATCGAACATCTTTTTGGCGAAAGCCGGCTGGTGCGAACGGAAGAAGAAATATTGGTTTATGAGCGAGCTCTTGGTCGGCGTCGGCTTGAGCCAGCTTAAGTCCGTCGTGCCGGCATTGCCGAGCTCGTCCGCGGCGTAGAGGCTCGGCAGGATGACCGGATTGAAAATCTGCTCTTCGTTTTGCTTGAAGATAATCTGCCGGCCGGACCAGCGATTGGGATTGCCGGCTTCCGGCTCGAGCGCGATTCGGTAATTATTGAAGCTAACTTCCGCCTCTTTCGTATCGGCGGAGAGGAGAGCAGTGGCGCTTATCACAAAAGAGTCGCGGGAAAGCTCGGCCATTTCCACGGTCGAATTCGGCCGGTCGACCGCAGGTGGCGTATTGTCGACGACAATGCCATATTTGGGCGACAGCTTTTCTTCGGTGCCGCGCGCCGATTTGATTTTTAGCGCGTGGCGGCCGTTTGCCAGGGAGAGGTTTAGATTATAATATCCGGCCGGTGCCGAGCTGGCGGTTATATTTTGGAGTATTATGACGTCGCCGTCAATGTCGGCGTAGATTTTTTCCGCCCCGGGCGCGAAGATTTTCAAAGACAGATCGCGGTCGCGGACGGCGAAAGTTTCAGCCCGGTCGACCAGGATCGGCGCGGCCAGGTCAGGGAGCGGCGCGGTTGAAGAGGTGTCCGTCCGGATCGGCGCCAAGGCGGCCGCTTCTTTTTTTTCCGGAATATTTTTTTTTGCCGAGGCCAGGACAAGGCCGGTTGTTTTTTTGGCCTCTGCCGTTTTCGCCGTCGTTTTGACCGGCCGGCCGTTTGTCGCCGCGTTCTTTTTCGGTTCGGCCGTGGCTTCTTCGGTCGCGCCGAAATATTGGGCGACCAACGTGGTTTCTTGGCCGTCGAACGCGCCCGAAACCATGCCGACGCCGACTTCCCTGAAGTCTGGATCGACGATGTTGGCGTAGTGGGTTTTGCTCCTAACCCAGCCGTTCACCACATCGGCCGCGTCGGCAAAACCCATGGCTAGATTTTCGCCGGCCACCGTGAATTTATAATTTATTTTTTTGAGCCAGTAGACCAGATCGAAATTTTTTGGGCTGACGTGTTCGAAATACTGGCTTAAAAGCATGTCTTCGGCCTTCTGGTAGGCGGCCTGGGTCAGGGATTCGCTCTCGCGCAAGGCCGGCAGTTTTTTATCCTGCCGGATCTCGTTGGTCAGGGCGATGATTTTCCGGCTCTGCTCGGTCATAAGTTCCGGCGTCAGCCAGGCTTCGATCGGGAAAATGAGGACAAAGATAATAATGATCAGCTTGATCAGGATAGCGGTGATAATATGGAAAACCAGCCGCCGGTAATCGAGCGACCACGGTTTATAGCCGTTGCCGGCATGCGGAATGAAAAAATCCTTCAGGATTTCCTTGCCGTTTTTTTGGATTGTGGGCGCGGGGATTGGCATTGGATAGTCAAATCGTCAGCGTGTTATTCCGGCAAATTTCGCCATAAACGGATGCGCTCGGCCGGAGAGTGCGTTGGAAAGTTTTTCGATCGACCTCGAACAAGCCGAATTTCATGGTATAGCCGTCGGCCCATTCGAAGTTGTCGAGGAGCGACCAGTGGAAATAACCGCGGACATCGGCGCCTTCTTTGATAGCGCGATTGACGTTTTTTAAAGATTCGATAATGAACCAGCTGCGGTATTTGTCAGCGGCGTCGGCCAAGCCGTGCTCGGTTATGTAAATCGGTTTGTTGTATTTTTTTAAATCAACCAAGCAATGATATATGCTTTCCGGATATAACTCCCAGCCGAAATCAGAAACAACTTTGTTTTCATTTTTATTAAAGCCGTAATTAATGCGGTTGTGACGATATTGGTTTAAGCCGATAAAATCCTGGTAATTATTGATTTTATTCAAAATATAAAAATTCCACCACCAATCCGCAAGTTTTTTTATTAATTTATTGATAAATCTTCCCTGATAAGCTTCGAAGTAGACGTTGAATTTTGCCAGGCCGACTTGCGCTTCCGGTTTTATTTTTTTGATTATTTTATAAGCTTTGATGTGCGCGTTAATCAGATTATGTAAAACTTTTAAGTATAAACGCGGGCATTTTTTCTGCGGCGGCCATTTGCCTTTTAAATATGAAAGTCCGGCATAATTATCGATTTCATTTTCTGTAATCCAAAATTTTGCGTCCAGTTCACTGACAATTTTTTCAACTAATATAGAAAAATATTTAATCGTATTTTTATTTTCCCAACCGCCTTTATCTCTAAGCCACAAAGGCAGTGGCCAATGCCAAAGCGTAACAAACGGCTCTATATTATTTTCTTTTAGCTTGCGAATAATGTCGCGATAATAGTTTAATCCCTCTTCGCTCCATTTCCCCTCTGCCGGCTCGACGCGCGACCAGTCGATGGAAAACCGGTAGGAATTGGCATTAATCTTTTTTAAACACTCCAAATCATCATCGAACCGGTTAAAAGAATCGCAAGCCTTCCCGGAAACAAAAATTTCCGGATCAAAATTTTTTCCAGTCCGTAATTCGTAATTCTTAATTCGTGATTGGCTCCCCTCCCATTCCGACCAATCATTAACCAGCCCGCCCTCGACTTGATGAGCCGAAGTGGCGGTGCCCCAGAGGAAGTTTTTAGGAAATTCCAGTTTCATTATTAAATTATACCATTACCGGATAACTTGTGTAAAACCTGTGTAAAATAGGCTAGTTTAAGCGTCTAAAAAAGGCTTGACAGATTTTTTGTTTTAGAATATTATATAAAAGTCTAAAAGTTCACTAATTTTTAAGCAGAAAATTATTAAACCCCAACTGTTTTAAAATTCAATGAGAATTGAAAGAAGAAACAGCGATGTTAGGAACTAATGTCCCTGTTTTTTCTTTCAGCCTTTGAAGGAAAGCACTTTAACAAATGAATTACGGCATGGTTATCAAGTCAAGTGAAATCATGCCGGTTTATGATGCTAACAGGCATCAATTCTATTTCTATTGAAGTTTTATATCTTCAAATAAATCCGGACTCGCGTTCATTTTTTGAACAAAGAGTTCCATGGACATAACCATGTTAAAAAATATTATGTCAGAGAGTTTGATCCTGGCTCAGGATGAACGCTGGCGGCGTGTCTAAGGCATGCAAGTCGAATGGTTGACTGTTTGCAGCAATGCAAATAGAAGGCCATGGCAAACGGGTGCGTAACACATTGGTAATCTGCCTCGAAGACGGGCATAACTCTGAGAAATCGGAGATAATTCCCGATAAAAGCGGGGGGACATAAGTCATTCCCACTTAAAGTAACAACGCTTCGAGAGGAGCCTATGGCCTATCAGCTAGTTGGTAAGGTAAAAGCTTACCAAGGCTATGACGGGTAGCGGGTGTGAGAGCATGACCCGCCTCACTGGGACTGAGATACTGCCCAGACTCCTACGGGAGGCTGCAGTCAAGAATATTCCTCAATGGGCGAAAGCCTGAAGGAGCGACGCCGCGTGTATGATGACGCCCCTCGGGGTGTAAAGTACTTTTTTCCGGGACGAAACCATGACGGTACCGGAAGAATAAGGAGCTGCTAACCTCGTGCCAGCAGCAGCGGTAATACGAGGGCTCCAAGCGTTATCCGGATTTATTGGGCGTAAAGCGTACGTAGGCGGTTTATCGCATCTCCTGTCAAATCTCGAGGCTCAACTTCGAGGCCGCAGGAGAGATGGCTAAACTGGAGACCGGAAGAGGCAAGCGGAATTGCTGGTGTAGGGGTTAAATCCGTTAATATCAGCAGGAACACCCAAAGCGTAAGCAGCTTGCTAGAACGGTTCTGACGCTAAGGTACGAAAGCGTGGGGAGCGAATGGGATTAGATACCCCAGTAGTCCACGCCGTAAACGATGGATGCTGAGCATTGGAAGTATCGACCCTTTCAGTGCTGTCTACCTAAGGTAACCTCTTAAGCATCCCGCCTGGGGAGTACGAGCGCAAGCTTAAAACTCAAAGGAATAGACGGGGACCCGCACAAGCGGTGGAGCATGTGGTTTAATTCGACGGCAAGCGAGGAACCTCACCAAGGCTTGACACTAGCTGCAAGTTCTGGAAACAGAATCGCCTTCGAGGGTGCTAGTCAGATGCTGCATGGTTGTCGTCAGCTCGTGTCGTGAGATGTACCGTTAAGTCGGAAAACGAGCGCAACCCCTACTCTATGTTTTATATGTCATAGAGAACTGCCCGTTTTAAATGGGAGGAAGGCGGGGATGACGTCAAATCAGCATGGTTCTTACGCCTTGGGCTACACACGTGCTACAATGGGAAGTACAAAGGGACGCCAAACCGTAAGGTGGAGCAAACCCCCCAAAACTTCCCCCAGTTCGGATTGAGGTCTGCAACTCGACCTCATGAAGCCGGAATCGCTAGTAAACGCGTATCAGCAACGGCGCGTTGAATACGTTCTCGGGTCTTGTACTCACCGCCCGTCACACCAAGAGAGTCGGTAATGCCCGAAGCGCCCTTTTTGGGAACTAAGGTAGGACCGATAATAAGGGTGAAGTCGTAACAAGGCATCCGTAGCGGAAGCTGTGGATGGATCACCTCCTTTCTAGGGAGATTGTCCGCAAGGGACAAAGTCGACATCCGCCGCAAGGCGGATGAAAAAATATGAATTGATGCCTGTTAGCATTAGAAAAAGACAATTACGAATTTAATATATTCGTTTTTAGTTGAATTACAAATAGTATTATGGGCCTATTTGTGCTAAGAGAAAGAGGATTGGCCTAGAATATTTATTAAGGACAGTCCTTTTTTATTTTTAATTTTAAAAATATGGTTTTTGGAAAACTTGACACTTTATCGCCGGAACAAATAAGAGAAAGAGAAGAAAAAGAGAAAGCTAATTTTGAATTTTTTAATAGGGAGCTTGGTCTTATGGCGGAAAGACTTGGATACGAAGAAATGAGTTCGCTTGAAGATTTGGAATTAACCGAAGATGAAATAAAAAAAATATGTTGGGCAAGAAGTTGTCTTATGAAAGATGATCCAATTTATAAAGGAAATCCGAGATTTTTTCGTGCCGCAAGAAAAGACGGAAGCAAGGTGGCGGCCATTATAGAAGCGTTAAGATGTGAGATAAAACCGACTTTTGCGGCTGATATTTTTTCACCTAATAATTATGAAGGGCATGGAGGCAATCATGATTTTGCCGGATGGGAATTGGAAGAAAATTTAAAGACTGCCCTGACATCGCCAAATTATCCAAAATAAAAAATAATTTTGCATTTTGATTTTCCCATTTTAAGTTTTTAGGGCGCATAGCTCAGTTGGTTAGAGCGCGACACTGATAATGTCGAGGTCTGAAGTTCGACTCTTCATGCGCCCACACAAACTAGTTAAAAGTTCTTTGTAAAGAATTTAAAAACTTTACAAATTTTCGACTTTATAACTCGTTTGCCTCGGTAGCTCAGTGGTAGAGCATGCGACTGAAAATCGCAGTGTCGTCAGTCCGATTCTGACCCGGGGCACACAATTTAATCTTTCATGCGCGAATTAAAATTACAAAACCATGATTCGTAGTTCGTAATTGATTTTTTAATTGATTATCGCGGGATAGAGCAGTTGGCAGCTCGCCAGGCCCATAACCTGGAGGTCGCCGGTTCAAATCCGGCTCCCGCAACACAGATAGTTCATAAAGTTCATAAAGTTCATAAAGTCCCTTATAAAGAATTTTAAAGACTTTATAAATTTTCAACTTTATACTACTAACGGGGTGTAGTATATCGGCTCGTACGCGTGGTTTGGGACCACGTAGGCTGGGTTCAATTCCCAGCACCCCGACCAGTTTTCGCATATAAATTATATTTAATTACGATGAGAACGATTTGGAGGCGGCCAAAACCTAAGGTGGAAGAAAAGAGATTTTGGGCAAATGAGCAGATTCGCGTGCCCGAAGTCTTTTTAATTGATGAAAATAACGAAAAAATCGGGCCGACGCCGACGGCCAAAGCCTTGGCTATGGCTCGCGAAGCCGAGCTGGATTTGGTTCAAGTTGATCCTAAGGGCAATCCGCCGGTAGCGAAGATTATGGATTTCGGGCAGTTCAAGTATGAAAAGGACAAGCAGGCTCACAAGCAGAAACTCCAGCAGAAAAAGATAGACACCAAAGGCATCCGGCTTTCTGTCCGGATCAGCCAGCACGATTTGGATTTCCGTATGGAGCAGGCGAAAAAATTTTTAGAAAAGGGCGATAAATTAAAAATTGAATTGATTTTAAAGGGCCGCGAGCGCCAGCATCCGGAAAAAGCGGCGGAAACTATTAATAATTTTATCGATACATTGCGGGCTTCCGGCGATCTGAATCTGGTTAAAGAGCAGGACTTGACAAGACAGGGCGGAAGGTTTAATATAATTCTAGCCAATAAGAAGTAGCTGATAATACAAATCCAGGTATTGGGCCTGTTTTTTAATTTCATTGTATCATATGGGAAAGATAAAAACGCATAAAGCGGCTGCCAAGAGATTGGTCATCACCAGCACCGGCAAAATAAAACAAAAGAAAGCCGGCCAAGACCATTTTAATGCCAGGGAAACCGGCAATGCCGGCACAAAAAAGAGAAGGGATATCGACACTTCCAAGACGTTCAAAAAAACTATCAGGACGTTGATGCCGTATAAGTAATCCGAAATTCATAATTTTAAGATTTTAAGAATGAAGATATGCCAAGAGTTAAACGGGGAACAACTCATGTTAAGAAAAGAAAAAAGCTTTTAAGCAAGGTTAAAGGTTTTAAATGGGGCCGGAAGAAACAGATTAAGTCGGCCAAGACGGCCGCAATAAAGGCCGGAGTTCATGCCTATGTGGACCGAAAAAAGAAAAAGAGAGTCAACCGGGCTTTATGGCAGATCAAGATCAGCGCCGCCGCCAAGGAATTTTCTTTGAGCTATTCGAAGCTGATCGACGCCTTGAAGAAAAATAGCATCGCTTTGGACAGAAAAATTTTAGCCGATTTGGCCGCTAACAACAAGGAAGTGATGGCCAAAGTGATCGAGGCCGTCAAATAGCTTTTGGGTTTTTGCCATAACTGTGTTATTGTCTTATTATGACGAAGTGGATTAAAATAATTCAGATCATCGTGTCAGTCCTTTTAATGGTTGCCATTCTCTTCCAGAGCCGCGGTGCCGGCCTGTCCAGTCTGTTCGGCGGCGGCGATAATGTCTACCGGACGAAACGCGGCGCTGAAAAGGTGCTTTTTATCGCGACTATCATTCTGGCTATCATATTTTTCTCTGTGGCTATCTTCGGCCTTATTGTTAAAGAATAACGGATAAGGCCTATTAAACGCCCTAAAAAAGCGTGACCAGTTTCGTGCGTTCATATTTAGATAAAATTAAAGATTTTTTGCTTGGTTTTTTGACAAGCAGCCGGAATTTTTTTGGCCGCCTGTTTCGAGGCAGGAAAAACGCGTTGGCCGTTCAGGAGAATATTGACAAGAAGTTGGTTTATTCGCTCTCTAAATCCAAGATTCCGAACCTGTCGCAATTCAAGTACCTGAAAAAATTTCTGTCATCGCGCGAATTGCGGATACTTACGGCCAGTTTCGGCATCCTGGCATTAAGCCTGGTTTTTCTCGCTGTCCGGTTTTATGCCGGCCATGTTCGGATTTCGCCGGTGGCCGGCGGCGAATATATCGAAGGGGTAATCGGCAGCCCGAAATATATTAATCCGCTCTACGCTTCCGTTAGCGATGTCGATAGCGATTTATCCCGCCTGATTTTTTCTTCTTTAATGAAACGGGGCGCGGACGGACAGATAACCAACGATTTGGCCAAGAGTTATGAAGTTTCGCCGGATGGTAAAAATTACGTTTTTAAGATCAGGATGGATGCCCGCTGGCACAATGACAAGCCGGTTATGGCCGATGATATCGTTTTTACTTTCAACACCTTGAAAGATTTTAAATATAATTCGCCCTTAAGAAAAAGATTCGCTGGCGTTGAGATCGAAAAGATCGACGACGAAACAATCAGATTCAATCTGACCTCGCCTTACACTCCGTTTCCGGAGCTCCTCGATTTCGGCATCCTGCCGCAGGAGATCTGGTATAAGATTTCGCCCAACGCCGCCAGTTTGGCTACTTATAATCTGAGGCCGGTGGGCAGCGGACCGTATCGCTACGAATCGCTAATTAAAGATCAGCTAGGCTATATCAAGGCGTACAAGTTGGTTCGCAACGAGAATTATTACGGAGAGAGTCTGTTTTTGGAAAAAGTGACATTCAAGTTTTTTCCCGGCCAGGAAGAACTGGTCAAAGCGGAAAAAGACGGCACGATAGACGGCGGCCAGTATGAGGCGGGAGGAGAAGATGGCAGCGGTCCGTTTGGCGGAAATTTTCATGTCTTCAATTTGGAAACTTCGCAGTTGAACGCGATTTTTTTCAATCAGAAAAACAACGCTTCGCTTAGCGACAAGAAAGTCCGCCAGGCCTTAAGCTTGGCTATCGACAAGGAGGCGATCGTAAAAGACGGCGCCGGCTTTTTCGGCCGGAAGATTGACAGCCCGATAGCGGCCGAGAGTTTCGCCTATACGCCCGAGCCGGCCGGTCCGCGCGGTCCGGAAGAAGCGGCTAAGATTCTCGAAGCCGCCGGCTGGCAATCAGCCGAACTAAAGGCTGAAGATATCGCCAAGGCCAATGAAGAGGCCAAGGCGGAAGACGAGAAAATCCGGCAGGCGGCTGAATTGCGGCTGGCCATGGGCGAAGGCAAGTGGCGGGCGAAGGACGGCAATTTTCTGGTCGTGAAGCTGACGGCCGCCGATACGGCCGAGAATAATAAAGTGACGGAAACGGTCAAGGGCCAATGGGAAAAGATTGGCGTCAAGGTGGCTAAAGAGATCATTCCGGGCAGCGACATACAAAGCCTGATTATCAAGCCGCGTAATTTCGAGGCGCTGCTTTACGGGCAGATCGTCGGCGCCGATCCGGATTGCTACGCTTTCTGGCATTCGACGCAGGCGGGCGAAGGCGGCGGCAACCTGGCTGACTTTAGCCACAAGGAAGCAGACCAGCTTTTAGAAGACGCCCGGACCAACCTGGATGCGAATTACCGGAGAGAAAAATACCAGCGGTTCCAGACGATCATCTATGAAGAAACGCCGGCCGTTTATCTTTATTCCCCTTATTATCCGTATGCTCAGAATAAGAATGTCCAAGGTTTTTCTGCTAAAAAGATATTCTTGCCGGAAGACCGCTTGGCCGGTATCGACCGATGGTATCTGAAAGTCGGCCGAAAAATAGTTTGGTAAGGAAATGCATCAAAATCTTGCCTGTCCGCGCCAGTTATTTTTGAAACGAGAACCATCCGAGTGAAGCGAGTTTCGCGGCGAAGAACTAGCTGGCGCGGGCGGGCAAGACAATTTAATATAAGCCGAGATGGCGAAATTGGTAGACGCACAGCGTTCAGGTCGCTGCGGGGGCAACCCCATGGAGGTTCAAGTCCTCTTCTCGGCACATAATCATTTTGAATTCCGGATTGCGGCCGTCGGATTTTTCCCGGCCGTCCGGAGTCCAACTCTCTAATTAAAATTAAATCGGTTTTTTTGACAATTTCGTGAGCATCTCCGAATTATCTTGATAACCAAAAAGAAAATGATTACTAAGTACAAACCGCGCCAGTCTCAGGGCTGGAGCAAAAAAGCGGTGGCCGACAAACCGGCCGGCCGCCATGAAGAAAATAAAAAAGGGCCGGCCGCGGCCAAAGAGGCGGGTGAATTCAAGCGCGCCAAAAAGCCGGCGGCGGGCGAGCATTCTCCGGTTAAGGCTGGCGATAAGGACAAATTAAGGGTTATGGTCATGGGCGGCCTGGAAGAAGTCGGCCGGAATATGACTATCTTTGAATACGGCGAGGAGATCATCATCGTCGACATGGGCCTGCAATTTCCCGAAGAAGACATGCCCGGCATTGATTATATCATTCCGAACACAACCTATCTCGAAGGCAAGGAGGATTGGATTAAGGGCGTCATTATTACCCATGGACACATGGACCATATCGGTGCCATCCCCCACCTTATGGGCAAGATCGGCAATCCGCCGATGTTCATGGGCCGGCTGACAGCCGGGCTGGTCAGAAAACGGGCGGAGGAATACGCCAAGTGTCCGAAATTAAACATCGCCGAAGTCGATGAGGTTTCAAAATTGCAGCTTGGCCGTAATTTTCGGGTGGAATTTCTGCGGGTCAACCACTCCATTCCTGACTGCTTTGCCATCATCATCCATACGCCCGCCGGCACAGCCATCCACACCGGCGATTTTAAAATCGATTACTCTCCTGTCAACGACCGGCCAGCTGATTTGAACCGTATCGCCCAGATTGGCGGTCAGGGCATCATGCTTCTTATGGCCGATTCGACTGATTCGACCCATCCGGGCTACCAGAAGTCCGAATCATACATCGGCGAAGAGATGGGCAAGTTGTTCGAAAAGATCGACGGCCGTGTCATCGTCGGCACTTTCGCTTCGCAGCTATCCCGCGTCCAGAAGATTTTCGATCTGGCCGCCCATTACGGTCGGCGCATCCATCTCCAGGGGCGGACGATGAACAATAACGTGGAAATCGCCCATCAGATCGGCTACCTCAAGTTCAATCCGCGCATTTTGGTCGAGGACGAGAACGAGCTCCGGAAAGTGCCGGACAACAAGATTATCATTCTCGGCACCGGCGCCCAAGGCGAATCGAACGCTTTCCTGATGCGGGTGGTGAGCGGCGAACACCGCTCAATCAGGCTGAAATCGGGCGACACGGTTATTTTTTCCTCTTCGGTCATTCCCGGCAACGAACGCACCATCCAGAACCTGATGGATATGATCGTCCGCCAGGGCGCGCGCGTCATCAACTATGAAATGATGGACGTCCACGCCGGCGGCCACGCCAAACAGGAAGACTTGAAGCTCATGATGCGGCTTTTGAAGCCCGAGTATTTCATACCGATCGAAGGCAATCATTATATGCTTCGGGCGCATGCTGATCTGGCCGAGCAGGTCGGCATCCCGAAAGAGAAGATTTTTGTGGCTGACAACGGCCAGGTGGCCGAGTTTAAAAAGATCAACCAGCAGACGGTCGGCCGGCTGACGGATGAAAAAGTAACCACCGATTACGTGATGGTCGACGGCCTCGGCGTCGGTGATGTTTCCCATATCGTTCTCCGCGACCGCCGCGTCATGGCCGAAGACGGCATGATCGTCATCATCGCCACGGTCGATTCCAAGACCGGCGACCCGATCGGCAATCCGGACATCATTTCCCGCGGCTTCGTCTATATGAAAGAAAACAAAGAGCTTATAGAAAAGACCCGGATGAAGGTGAAGAAGCTGGTTAAGGACCACGATCCGCGCACGCCGGCCGACGACGATTATCTGAAAAATAAAATCCGAAACGACGTCGGCCAATTCCTCTTCAGCCAGACCAAGCGTCGGCCGATGGTTTTGCCAGTGGTGATTAAAGTCTAATTGAAATCCTTGTCCGCAAAATTATCCTGGGCCGCATCCCACATGCCCAGAAGTTCGTTTCGCATCAGCTCATCATTATCTTCGTCGGTTATTTTTCCCCGCTCCCGGAAATATTCAATGGTTTCATCGACCAGCTCTTCATAGGCTTCGTAGTTGAACGCCGCCTGTTCGGCCATTTTGATTTTTATGAGCTGCCAGGCTTCATTAATGTTTTCCATAGAGTTTATTTAAGTCTTCATTGTTAATTATTGCAGCAAAAAATTAAGAAATTATGAAGGATTTTCAAGCCGACACCGGCGGTTTTCTGATTGTTAATAAGCCGGCCGGCCCGACTTCGCACGATATTATTGATAAGTTGCGGCGCCAGCTGGGAATAAAAAAAATCGGCCATGCCGGCACACTTGATCCGTTCGCTTCCGGCGTCCTAATCGTGGCCGTCGGCCGGGAAGCGACCAAGGAGATAGGCCAGTACGTGAAGCTCGACAAGGAATATGTCGCCACCCTGCATTTGGGCGCGGAAACGGATACGTACGACAGAACGGGAAAAAAAACCGCGGAGGCGCGCCGCGGCGCGCCTCCGCGGTCGCGGAATGAAATCGAAGCGGTTTTGAAAAATTTTCTCGGGCGGCAGATGCAAGTGCCGCCGATGTTTTCCGCCAAGAAGGTTGGCGGAAAAAAACTGTATGAGCTGGCCAGAAAAGGCATTGAAATTGAACGAACGCCGGTTGAAATTGAAATCAAAGAATTGGAAATCATGTCGTACGCCAGGCCGTTTTTAAAAATAAGAATAAAGTGCTCTTCCGGAACTTATATCCGCTCGCTCGCTTTCGATATCGGCCGGAGCCTGGCTTGTGGTGCTTATCTGGAAGAGCTGGTCCGTACGGCCGTAGGCGAGTTCCGGATTGAGGAGGCGGAGGCGGGCGCACCCCTTTCACCCCCCTCTCTTTAAAACCATCAGAGTCTTTTCCGAAAATACCGGCCGGTAATTTTTTAAAAGAGGCTTTTCTGAATATTTTGTGGTTAGTTTTTATTGTCATTCCCGCGAAGGCGGAAATCCAAAGAACCAATTTTATTTTCAGTTTAAATTTGGCATTCAGGAATTTTTTAAGCTCGCCATTTTTATTTTCAGCCGGATCAGATCAATCGCGAACCGCAGGCTGTCCCGGAAAATCCTCACCTTACTCTTTCTCTGGTCATAGCGGTTTTCCGACCAGTCGACCGGAATTTCTTTGACCGCATAGCCGGCGGCGCCGGCCAAGGCGACCAACTCGGTATCAAAGAACCACTTCGTGTCTTGGATTTGTCCGGACAGTTGCCGGAAAACATCGGCGCGCACGGCCTTGAAGCTGCATTGCAGATCGGAAAAGCGGTGGCCGAGGACGAGGCGCGAGAGCAGATTGTAGCCTTGCGAGCTTAGTTCGCGCGCCCAAGAGCGTTCGATTTTTGATTCCGGCAAGAGCCGCGAGCCGATGGCCAGGGCATAGCCGTCAGCCGTGACAGCGCTGACGAGGGTGGCGATATTATCCAAAGAAACCGCCAGATCAATATCCATGTAAACCAGAACGTCGGCCTGGCTGGCGCTGAAATATGTTTTGAGCGCCCGGCCTCTGCCGGGCAATTTTATCGTTTTGACCTCTATTTCCGGATGTTCGTCGGCCAGCCGGCGGGCGCTCGCGGCCGTGCCATCGGTCGAGCCGTTGTCCAAAATGACAATCCGCCAGGCAAAAGTAGAGCCGGCCGCGCGCAAAAAAGCCAAGAGCTTTAAAGCGCTCGCTTCAAGAATTTTTTCCTCATTGTAAGCCGGTAGGCAGAAATTGATAAGCATGTTGGCGCGTTTTATTTGTCGTATTCTGTTATTGCGAGCGCGAGCGAAGCAATTCCTGTGCGAAACGCCACGCCGTTTTCTAAGCCGAGAGGCTCCTCGCCATGACAAGACGATTGAATAAGTTCAGGCACATTTTGGACTGCGAAGCAGGCCAAAATGTATGCAAATATGGCTTAAATACCACAAATGTCGGGGTTTTGGTAGACTTTCGCTTTTTTTCTTGATTTTTGATAAAATAGAATTAGTATTGTTAATAACTTAGCCAGTTTGGCAAGATGGGTGCTCGCAGAGGCGAATAATAGGACATCCTGTTTGTTTTTGCGCACGTCTTTTTTGTCCCAAGAAGGGAGGTGAAAAATGAGTAAATTAATCAAGAAAGCGGCTTTTATCACTTCTTTTGCGATGGTAGTTATGCCGGCCTTAATGGCGGCCATACCGGCCAGCGCTTTAACGGCAGGTGATGTCGGCCTTGGTGAAGATGATGCGGTAACCAGCATCGGCCTTGGCAACGAGTCTCCGGAAAAAATGGCAGTTAATGTTATTAAGATCATTTTGGGTTTCTTGGGCCTGATTGCCGTGGTTATCATCCTGATCGGTGGCTTCAAGTGGATGACGGCCGGCGGCAACGATGACAAGGTGGGCGAAGCCAAAAAATTGATCACAGCCGGCCTTATCGGCCTGGTCATTATCCTGTCCGCTTTCGGCATCTCTTCGTTCGTTATCTCGAATCTTTTGACAGCTACCGGCACCGGCGGCTAGTCTCTTTGGCGACGGCCAATTCTGGCCTTCGCTTTCCTGGACAGAAAAATTTTTCTGTCCAGGAAAGCGAATTAATTTTAATTGAAATTTTTATGAAAAAGATGCTTTTTTCCGCCATTTCGGCGATCATGTTCCTGTCCGTTTTTGTGTCTGCTTCCCCAGCCAGGGCGGATGTGGCTGATATGCTCTGGGGGGGTACAGCGATCCAGAGCAATATCGTAAAGACCACCGGCCTGGGCGAGCGGGATCCGCGGGAAATCGCGGCCAACATTATTAAGATTGCCTTGGGCTTTCTTGGCATCATCGCTCTGGTTATCATCCTGACCGGCGGCTTTAAATGGATGACTTCCGGCGGTTCGGATGATAAGATCGGCGAAGCCAAGGATATGATTATTGCCGGCGTTTCCGGCCTGATTGTCATCCTGGCCGCCTATGGCATTGCCAATTTCGTCCTCTCGTCCGCCTTCAATATTACCAATGCCAAGTAAAACCCCCCTTTTTGAGAATAACACCCGAACGGCGTGCCATGTCGGGCGCCGCATAAAGCCAATTTGATCGTAAATTTAATTTTCCGCGCTTAACGCGCCTTATCTCGGATCGCCGAGTCGCCTTCTAAAAGAGGGGGGAATTATAGCCCGCCATGCCCACAATTTCCAAAAGCAAAAAAACCGTTGTTGCCGTCCTTCTCGCCTTTTTGGCTTTTTTTGCCGCCATGCCGGTTTGGGCGGATTCGTATGGGCTGGATGAGACAGTGAAAGGGCTAGATGTAAGTATAAAAAACAACCAAGATCTTAGCAGCACTGCCGGCAAAATCATCGGCGTTTTTCTTTCCATGCTCGGCGTGATTTTTATCTGCCTGGTGGTTTACGCCGGCTACCTTTGGATGACCGCTGCCGGCGACAATGAAAAAGTAAAAAAAGCCAAAGACATCCTGCAGAGCGCCATCATCGGCGTCATCATCGTTTCCTCTGCTTACGTGATTACTTATTTTGTTTTGTTTTATTCTGCCAGTGACAAAATTTCTTCGGCTGGTTGATTATTTCCCTCATCAAGTTAATGAATATTTTTTTTAAAAAACGGACATTATCTTTTCTTGCATTTGCCGTAGTTTTCGCGGTTTTATTTAATAAGGCTAATGCCTCCGCTAATTTTACAGAATCGAATATGATGAAGAATTTACAAAATACTGGCAAAGAGGCTTACAGTACTAATGCCATCAATCAAGCATCTCTTTCCAGCTCGATCAGCGGCATTATTTCCGTTGTTCTTTCCATGCTCGGGGTGATATTCATCATTTTATTCATCTACGCCGGCTATAACTGGATGACGGCCGCCGGCGACGAAGCCAAGGTGGAAAAAGCGCGCGACACCATGTGGCGCGCCGTCATCGGCCTGATTATCATCGTCGGCGCCTATTCCATCACTTATTTTGTCTTTAAGTACCTGCCTTGGGGAAATAGCCAGTAATTCGCGAGGACAGATTTAAGGCGTGTGTTGACTTGAACGGAAAAGCGTGGTAATATGAGGTGTGCTAGATTAGATAATCCCTATCAATGTGCTATAAAGCACAAGGTAGGGTTTTTTAGTTGGCTAAAATTAAACAATTATTTTGGAGATTATTTCTGTTTTAGACAATTTTATGAATAAATTTTATTTAAAACTAGAAAAAAAATATTATTTAGGCGTTTTTTGTTCAGTTTTTTTATTATTTCCATGGCCATCTTCAGCCAATACGGTTGTTGAAGTTAATATTTTAGAGAAAGAACAGATTTCAGCTGGCGATTTTCTTGATGATCGGTTTGATTTGCCGGATTTTGATTTTACGATCGATTCAAACGCTATTACTTATAAAAAAGACGAGGTCATCAGCATTAAAGAGCTTGATTTGTTTAAAGACAAGAGAGGGTTTATGACAATCAACCATCTGCCGAAAAACGAAAATCGGAAGAAGCAGATTTTGCCGGACCGAAGCGCTGGCGCGCCAGCTAACCCAATTCTTGTCAATTACGGCAAAAGCGGCCATTATGCCATTACCGCCTATAATTCCGAGGCCGCCCAAACGGACGCTTCGCCCTGCACGACCGCCAACGGTTTTAATGTTTGCAAGCACGGCAAAGAAGATACGATTGCCGCCAATTTCCTGCCGTTCGGCGCCAAAGTGAAGATTCCCGACCTGTTCGGCGACCGCGTCTTTATTGTCCGAGATCGCATGAACCGGAGATACAGTAACCGCCTGGACGTTTGGATGAAGGAAAGGTCTAATGCCGTAAAATTCGGCGTCAAACGCGTCCGCATCGAGGTTTTGGACATATAAAGTAGCCGCACATAAGATATTGGAGTAAAACTGGGCACGACGAGTGCCTTTTGCGTTTTAAAAGCTTGTTAATTAAGGGCAACTTTGGTATTATTAGATAAGAGTTAAAAAATAGAGAAGAGAAAATCGGCCTGATAGCCAAGCGGTAAGGCAGCAGTTTGCAAAACTGCCATTCGTGGGTTCAAATCCCGCTCAGGCCTCAATAATATTCATGATTCGTGGTTTAAATTTTGATTTTTTAAAAAGTGTGGATAAGTTTGGTAAAATTGTGGATAATGTCGTGTCATAAGTCTATGAAAACTTAGACTAATCTGTGGAAAATGTTAGATGTTAATAAAGTCTGACATTTTTTTATTTTATTTTAGTATATTTAATCTTAACTAGCTACTATTGACCACAATTAAAATCCATAGTATAATTAAATCAACATAAAAGAAAAGTACATTAAAATATAGACAGAAAAGTTTTTCAAAGAAGAATCTCTGAAAAACCTTTTTACTTTCTACTATCTTTTCGGCCAGTGACTGACCTGGCTATAAAAACAAAAATAAAAAAAAGGTAGACCTTGATCGAGGTGTTTATTTAAACACTTTATGATCAGAGGCTTACCACCTTGGATTGGTAGAAAGTTGCTTTTTGAAGTCAGCAGAAGAGCCAATAACCCTGAGGGACAAGGGATTTTCTCACTCATTTTCGGATGGGTCAGGAATAGACTCTTAGGGATACGGCTCAGACATATAGGCTCACATATTTTTTTAAAGAAGGGGCCCCGTCTGGGCCGTTTTAAAATACTTGAAAAGTTTATATACCTATGTTAGTATGGGCTTAATTGTTTGAATATTATTTTAGACAGTTTTATAATTAATTATTTTTAATTCAGTCTTCTAGGGTCAAGGTTGAAAGTTGAGTTATAAAGTCATCGAATAGCAGGCTTTATGAACTTTGTAAACTTTGTGGACTTTATGGACTAAGCTCTATGCCAAACAAAAAATCCGCCAAAAAAGAACTGCGCAAAAGCAAAAAAAGAAAGGTTTATAATGATGAAATCAAAGACGGCCTGAAAGGGCTTATCAAAAAAAGCCGCAAGGCGATCGAAGCGAAAAAAGACGAGGCTAAAGAATTGGTAGCCAAAACCCTGATTGCTTTGGACAAGGCGGCGCAGAAAGGCGTCATTAAGAAGAAAACGCGGGATCGGAAGAAAGCGCGCCTGCACAAGAAATTAAACGCGCTCACGGCGAAAGCCGAATAAAAATTCCCCCGCCCTGAAGGGCGGGGGAATTTTTATTTACTTTAAGAGCTAAAAAATTATTTTTGTCATTGTTGCGAGCGCGAACGAAGCAATCCCTGTGCGAAAGCGTCACGCTGTTTTCTAAGGCGAGATTGCTTCGTCTCTCCGTTCCTCACAATGACAAACAGCCATTGATTGTCGTCAGGCCCATCAGAGTTTTCTTGGGTTATAATCCGGCGAAAATGACGCTCAGCGAATTTTTTATGCTCTGCTGGCCGGTTTTGGCCAGATAATCGGAACGGACGAGCGAGGCCAAAGTGTTTTTTAGGAAATCGAGACTAAAGTTTTTTGCCTGGCCCATGCCTTTTTGGATGATAAACGGATGGAGCTTCAGCTCGTTGCCGATTTTTCTGGCATTTTCTCCGAGGTCGATGAGCTGGCGAATCTTGATAAGGATCTTAAATTGGCGGATAATCATATTAAGCACGTAGAATTCGCCCAGCCCCAGACTGATTTGGTCTTCCAGAAGTTGCATAGCGAGCGGCCGGTTTTTCGCGCTGATAGCGTCGGTCAGGGCGAAAATATTGTCATCAAAGACGCCTTTGACGAGCGTTTCGATATCTTTCTTTTCGATAACGCCGCCTTCGTCGCTCAGATTAAGCCTTTGGCCGAGCTTATAGCTGATGATTTTTTCCAACTCGTTGTTGATAAGCCAGAGATCGTTGCCCAAAAGATAGGCGAGGTGGCCGGCATTCTCCATGGAAACAGCCAACTTCATCTCTTCCGCTTTCTTTTTGATCCAGGCGGCCATTTCCCGGTTTGAGAAAGGCTTGAATTCGGCGGCGTATTTTTCTTTTTTTAGAAAATCGGCTAAACCAGCTTTGTCTTTTTTGGCCGATCCGAGATCGCTTTCTTCCCAAAAAACAAGAATGACGTCCGCCGAATCTTTGCTCTTTAACCGATCCAGGACGGCATTAAAAATAGTGGCGGATTTATTGGTGAAGAGATTTTTGACAATGATCATTCTTTTTCTGGCAAACAGGGAGGGGGAGCCGAAAGCTTCGCCGAACTTGGTGATCGTTAGCGTTTCGCCGTCCAGGACGGACAGGCTGGCGCCGCCGGCATCAACTTCGCGGCGGAATTTGTCCTTTATTTCATTCATTTTTTGCCGGCTACGGAAACTGTCCGCGCCGTATAAGAAGAAAATCATAGCCGAATGCCCAATCTTGCGGAAACCGCCGGATTTTGCTAATATATAAATATAAGATAATTCTAATCAAAAGGCAGTCTTTATGCAAACTGTGAAATGCATCGCCTGCCACAGCGATGTTATCATCGATGATGAGGCGGTTGACGGCGACCTGATCGAGTGTGCTAATTGCGGCGCCCAACTCGAGGTTTTTCTGCATCCTCTCCGGGCCAATCTGATCGCGGAAGGAGAGATGGAGATAGAAGAAGAATAGCGGTTTTGGTTTGCGATAATCCTGTTAGCGCGGGATTATTTTTTTAAACATATCGCCTCTTTCTTTGTAATTTTTAAACATCCCGAAAGAGGCGCAGGCCGGAGACATGAGGATGACATCGCCTGGAAGGGCATTGGCGCGGGCGATATTCGCCGCTTCTTTCATGCTGGCTGCCAGGCTGATTTTTTTCCGGTCGTAACCGGCTGCGATGACGTCCCGCCGCAAGCGGGGGGTGGCGTCGCCGTGAAACAGGACGAGATATTTTACTCGTTTTTTTATTTCCTCGGCTAATAGTTTAAAATCCGCGCCTTTGTCCGCGCCGCCGGCGAGAAGAATGATCGGCGCGGTAAAAGATTTTAAGGCGATGACGGCCGATTCGGGAATGGTGGCGAAGCTGTCGTCGTAACAGCGGATACTCCCACCTTTGTCTCCCTTATGAGGGGGGACGGTTATCGCGCCGGCGAATTCGATGCGATGCTCAAGGCCCCTGAATTTTTTTACAGCCAGGGCGATTTTATCATCTTTGGCTCCGGCCAGCTTGGTGGCCAGAACGGCGGCGGCGACATTTTCCTTATTATGTTCGCCCGGAAGAGATGATGCTAGCTCCGATTTGTCGAAGTAGATAATTTTTAAATTTTTAAGGCCATTCTTAAGGCTGGCAATGCGCGGCTTAAGTTTTTTATTCGCTATCAAATGCCTTTTTTCTTTTCGGCGCGAAAAAATATTCACTTTCGCTTTCCAGTATTCTTTTAAATTTTTATGGTAATTCGGATTGTTGGGGTCGGTTGGCTTTAAATGCTCCGGGGAGAAATTGGTGATGACCGCGATTTTCGGGATCGATCGCAGGTCTTCCAGCTGAAAACTCGACAGTTCCAGCACTACCCAGTCGGCCGGCTTCAATTTTTTCAGAAAAGCGAACGGTGCCACGCCGATATTGCCGCCCAGCCAGACTTTTTTTCCGTCGGCCCTGAGTATGGCGGCGATCAGGCTCGAGGTCGTGCCCTTGCCCTTGGTGCCGGTGACGCCGATGATATTTTTTGTCGGGCAAAGTTCGAAAAAAAGATTCATCGGACTGGAGAGGAAATTTATGGCCGGCCGGCTGATGATTTTTCTTTTTCGAACAGCTTCGGTTATGCCGGGGCAGGATAGCGGCCAGCCGGGGGAACGGAAGAGAATGTCGAAATCATAAAGACCGCGATTAAAATTTTGGCCTAATTTCCAGCTAGCCTTGTTTTTTAATTCAGTGAATTTTTCACCCAGCCGTTCTTTGTTTCGGGCGTCGCAGACGGTCAGTCGGCACTTGGTTTTTTTCTCTAATAAAAATTTAACTAAGGCATAGTTTTCCAGCCCCAGGCCGAGGAGGGCGATTTTTTTGTTTTCCAGATCGCGCAAGGTCATTTGATTGTTGCTAAAAATTTTTCCAGATCGGCTGGCAGATTGATTTCGTATGCGTGTTGTTGGCCGGCCAGGTCGGTGAAGGCCAGGCGGCGGGCGACCAGGAAGACGCGGTTCAGGTTGATTTTTTTATTTTTGATTTTTGTCCGGGCCGTGCCGTAAAGATCGTCGCCGACCAGCGGATGGCCGTAGGCGGCGAGGTGGACGCGGATCTGGTGCGTGCGGCCGGTGACGATTTTGATTTCCAGAAAAGTGTAATTGATAAATTTTTTGGCCGTCTTAATCCGGGTGATGGCTCGCCGGCCCGTCTGGCTGCTTTCTCCGGTCAAGGGCAGGGCGGCCATTTTGTAGCCCCGGCTCGAGCGGCTGATCGGGAAATTGATTTCCGCCTCTTCCCGTTTGATCTGGCCGTAAACTAGCCCGGCATATTCTTTTTCCGTCCGCCGGCCTTGGAATTGTTTTTTCAGGTTGGCAAAGGCGTCTTCGGTTTTCGGGATGACCATGAGGCCACTCACGTCCTTGTCCAGGCGGTGGATGATGGCCGGACGCTCCGGGTCTTCGCCGATTTTTTTTAGGCGGGGATATTTTTTCAGGAGAATATCGACCAAGGTTTTTTCTTTGACGCCGCCGCCGCCGTGGACAATCAGGCCGGCCGGCTTATTGATGATTAAAAATTCATCGGTGTCGTCGATGATTTCGATTTCGGGCAGGATTTTTTTTGCCGGCTCGCTTTCGACCGCATTGGCTTTTCGGGCAAGTACTTCTATTTTTTCGCCTTCTTTCAGGAAATAATGCGGCAAAACAGCCCGGCCGTCAGCCAGAACGGCGCCGGCTTTAACCAGTTTTTGGATCTGGCTTCGGGATAATTTGTCCAGGCGTCCGGCCAGGAATTTGTCCAGACGTTCGCCGGCGTTTTCTTTCTTAATGGCAAACTTCATAAATATTGATCAATGGGACTGTCGCCAAGTCCTGTTTTGGCTGAAATTTCAGTATTTTTGCCAAATTGTCCGTAAAATTTGTCGAAAAATCCAAAAAATTTCACTCGCAACGGGGTTTGGCGACAACCCCTCAATTTTCGCAGAAACGCCCACTTTTCATGGAAGGCGAGCGTTTCTATTTTATAACAATTTTTCAAAATCGTCCACCATGCGGCTGATGGTGTAATTGGCGAGGGCGGTTTTTTGCGCCGCGGCGCCCAGGGCCAGGCGGAAGGCCTTGTCTTTATACAAGCGGATAATGGCGGCGGCCAGTTCTTCGCCGTTTTCAATATCAAAAAGAAGGCCGTTCTGTCCGTTGGTGATGATGTCGGCGAAGACAGTGTCGGCCGGAGCAATGACAGACCGACCGGCGGCCATCGCCCTGACAACCGTCTCAAAATCATCGCCGGCGATTTTATTTTTCGCTTCAACGAAGACGTCAAAGCTATCGAGCCATTTTTTCGGGCGGCTGTTTTCGCCGACGAACCAGACGAGCGGGTCGATTTCCATTTTTTTCGCTAGCCAGCCGAGCGCCTTCCGCTCTTCGCCTTCGCCGACGATGACTAGCTGGAGGTTATTGATAATGGGCAGGCAGATTTTGACAGCGCCGAACAGAGCTTCGATTTTTTGCTCTTTATTCAAGTCCATGATCGCGCCGACCGTGAAGAATTTTTTATGGAAGCTGTCGTTGGCGGCGCGGGCCAGCTCGGAAAAAATAGTGTCCTGGCGTTCCGGCCTAAAGGAGATGGCGCCGGGCGTGATGACTTTTGCTTCAGTTGGAAAAATTCCGGCCGCGTTTATTTTTTCCGCTTGATGCTTTGAAAAAGCGGCAATGATCATCTGGCCGGCGGCCAGCCGGAACAACCAGCGCCAGGGGCGTTTTTCGCTATAATCCTCCTCGATATTTTCCAGCCAGATCGTCTTTATTTTCAAAAGCCTGGCCGCCGGCGAAATGACCAGCTTGTCGTTCCGGGTCAGACAGACGGTGGCGTCGATCGTTCCTCGGTATTTGATCGCCGCCAGGCGGATTATCCAAAAAACAACTAAAACCGGCCAAACCAAAAGAAAAAAGCAGCGTCCGGCGCGGTTTTCTAGGTCAGGGCCGAGGAAAAATGCCCGTGTTTTTTTCGTCGCCCCGATGGCTGTTTGCGGATCAATGGAGCAGAAAAAGAGCCGGTTGCCCTTGGCCGCCAGAGCCTCGAGCAAGCGGAAAGACAGGGACAGGCCTGCTGAATTATGACCGTGGAAGATATAAAAATTTTTTGACATTCTTTAAAATAAATCCTTAAGCGTTATAAAAGAAAAACCGCGCAAAGCTAAGAGGGCAGCGAAGTAAACGATGGTGGACAGGGCGAGCAGGAAAAGCAGATTTGAGGCGGCGGCAAAATGAAGCGCGCCAGCCATAAGGCCTGAGGCGGCGGCGGCTTTGGCAAGCGTTTCGAGTTTTGGAAAAAAGCCGGTTTTTTTCCAAATAAACCAGGCTGAGGCCAGAGCGATAACTGTTTCGCTATAAACGGTCACCCAGGCGGCGCCGAAATAGGAATAAGCGGGAATAAAGATGAGATAACCGGCCAGGGCGGTTAGGCTGGTGAAGACGTAGGCCGGAATGATTTTCTTTTGCTCGTCGATGGCGATAATGCCGTGGGCGGTAATCGAGCCCAGGAAGATACTCGCGGCCGCGGCAACGAGGATGGCCAAGATCGGTCCGGATTGGCAGAATTCCGGCCCGGCTACGAGCGCCATAATGCGCGCGCCCAAAAACTGCGTGCCGACGGCCATCGGTACGGCCAGGACGGCCAGCGCATCGAAAGATTTTTGGGCAATGGACTTGAATTTTTTCCGGTTGCCGGCCGCCCAAGCGGCGGTTAGGATCGGCAGGATGATGCCGGCGAACATGAACGGGATCGTCACCAGGACGTCAATGACTTTATAAGCGGCGCCGTAAAGGCCGACTTCTTCCGGGGTTTTCAGGAGAGAAAGAATTAGAGTGTCTGATTTGAGATAGACCAGGTTGAAGACGATGGTAATGGAGAGCGGCCAAGCTTTTTGAAAAATTTCCTGCCAGACTTTTTTGTCGAAGGCCAGCTTGATTTTCGTGAAATTTTTGGAGAAAAACCAGTGAAAAGCGAAACTGACCGCTCCGGCCAGGGTGGTGGCCGCCAGGATGCCTAAGAGGCCGAAATTTTTGCGGATAAAAAAAACGGTCAAGCCGAGCAGAATGGCCCGGCTGGCCACTTCGGCGATCGAGGACTTGTCCATGCGGAGTTTTTTCTGAAATAAGCCGACCATTACCTGGTTCAAGGCGTTGAAAATAAAAGAAGGCGCGGCCGCAATCACGCCGATTTTGACTGCCTGGCTGTACGGGAAGAAAAAAACCAAAAGCGGCCCCAGGCCGATGAAGATGAGCGCGGAAACCAGGCGAAAGGTAAAGAGATTCCCGAGAATCGCTTCTTCATCGGCTTCCGGCTTGGCGATCATCTGGGCCGTTACCAGGGTCAAGCCGAAATCGGCGATGATGCCGAAGAAGGAAAGAAACGTGACGACAGTGGTGTATTCGCCGAAACCGACTTGCCCGAGATAGCGGGTGACAAGAGCCACGGCGGCTAAGCCGAGAATGGTGGAAACGAATTTGCCGGCGATCTGGATGAGCGAATTATAAGCGATCTTGGCGGAAAGATTCATAGGTTGTGTCTCTGGCTCATTTTAGTTATAATAAAGACAGGCTGAACTTAACTTAATTATAACATAAATTTTATGCAGACAAATAAATCGGGCTTGTTGATAAAAGCGGCCTGCTTTCTGCCGGTCCTATGCTTGTTCGCGGCTATTTTTACCTATCCGGCCAGCGCCACCGGCCTTTTGAACAAGGTCAAGACTGGCGGCCTGGGAGAAATCGGAAACAAGGCCTACGGGGCGAATGACGGCGAGTCGAACGACCCGCGGGTAGTCACGGCCGCGGTCATCAAAGTTTTTCTTTCTCTTATGGGCATTGTTTTTTTGGTATTGATCGTTTCCGCCGGCTACAAATGGATGACCGCGGACGGCAGCAGCGATGACGCGCAGGAGGCCTTGAATAAAATCAAAACCGCTACGATCGGCATTATCATTATTGTGGCGGCTTACGCCATTACTAACTTTATCACTGCCCAGGCTTACAAGGCCGTCTCGCCAAGTTAGTAGCCAGCTAATATGTCCGGCCGTTTAAAAAAAATTTTTATCTTTTTGATTTTTGCCGCCTTGGCCGTTTTCCTTTTGAGCCTGGGAAAAGTTTATGATTGGCATGAACTCGAATTCGGCGTCACTTTTTCCAAAAAGCAGGCGGTTGATCTCGGCCTGGATTGGCCGGCGGTCTATCTCGGCATTCTGGATGAATTGGGCGTAAAAAAAATCAGGCTTTCCGCCTATTGGAATGAGATTGAAAAAACGCCGGGCGTCTACGACTGGCATGATTTGGACTGGCAGGTCCGGCTTGCCGGAGAAAAGGGCGCCGACGTCATTTTGGCCGTGGGCGGGCGCTTGCCGCGCTGGCCGGAATGCCACTGGCCGGATTGGGCCGGGGATTTGTCGGATAAAAAAAGGGAAGAGGAAATCCTTGATTATATTCGGGCGACCGTCATGAGATATAAAGACGAGAAAGCGATTAGCGCCTGGCAGGTGGAAAACGAACCTTTCCTTTCCCATTTCGGCGAGTGTCCGGAGCTGGACGCGGCTTTTCTCGACCGGGAAATCGCTTTGGTCAAAAGCCTTGATCCGCGGCCGGCGGTCGTGACTGATTCCGGCGAGCTTTCGATCTGGGTGCCGGCGGCCAGGCGGGCCGATATCTTTGGCACGACCATGTACCGCGACACCTATTCCTCGCATCTTAAAAAATACGTCCATTATCCTATCACGCCTGATTTTTTCAAAATCAAGAAAAATATCGTTTCTTTCTTCGCCAGCCCGGCCAAGTGGATCGTCATCGAACTGCAGGGCGAACCCTGGTGTCCGGTGCCTTTCCAATACGCCAGCGAGGAAGAAAGAGGGCGGACAATGGACGCGGAAAAATTCAAAGAAACGATCCGTTTCGCCCGCGAAACCGGCTTCAAGGAATTCTACCTTTGGGGAGCGGAATGGTGGTATTGGGAAAAGGCGCGCGGCAACGGCGCCATCTGGGAAATCGCCAAAGGCCTCTTTGGCGGAAGTAAAAGCTTGCTTTCGCAGGAGAAATAAAAAATTATGACCAAAAAAACTTGTTCCATCGGCATTGATATCGGCGGCACGAAAATGGCCGGCGTGCTTTTTTCCGGCGGCAAAGTCTTGTCCGAGCTGACTTTAGCCACGCCCAAAGACAGCCTCATGCACTTTCTCATTATGGCTAAGGCTGTGATCGAGCCGCTTGAAGAAAGGGCTAAAAAGGAGAAGATCAAGATCGGCCGCATCGGCCTTGGAGTGGCCGGCATCATGGATGCCAAGAAAGAGAAAATACTCAAGTCGCCCAATCTGCCCGTGCTGGACGGCGTGAAGCTGCCGGCAGAAATGAAGAATAAATTAAATTACGAGATCGGGATGGATAACGACGCCAATTGTTTCGTGCGCGCCGAGGCGCTCTCCGGCGCGGCCAGGAATTACCGGAACGTCTTCGGCCTGGCCATCGGCACTGGCATCGGCGGCGGCTGGTGGCTTGACGGCCGCCTTTACGAAGGCGCCCGCGGCGCGGCCGGCGAAGCGGGCCATATGGTCGTCGATTCGGAAAACGGTTTGGACTTGGAAGCGGCTTTTCATCGCCTGACGCAGAATAATCCGGCGCAGATGGCCGACGAGGCTTACCGCGGCGATTCTCTGGCCAGCAAATCCTATGAAGAATTCGGCCGCCATCTCGGCGCCGTTCTGGCCAATATCGTCAACCTGATCGATCCGGAAGTGATCGTCATCGGCGGCAGCGTCGTCGAATCCGGCGATCTGTTCTTGAACGCCGCCCGGAAATACCTTCATGAATACACCGTCAATCCGGAAGCCAAAAAAATCAAGATTTTAAAAAGCAAATTCGGCCCGCTCTCCGGCGCCGTTGGCGCGGCTTTGTTGGGAGAATAAAAGATTATAACAAAGAAAAAAGACGCGGGCGATACGTTTCTATGTTTTTCTTTTGGCCAGGGTCAGGCGGAGGTCGTCCCAGGAGATGTCTTCGCCAAGTCTTTCTTTGATCGCCGACAAGGTTCCGGCGCCGGATTTTTCGGCCGCTTTTTTTATTTCCGCCTGTTTTTTCTGGCTGACGAAGCGGTTGATGTCGACGGCCAAGCCTTTCTCGATCAGATAAGAGAGGTGCTCGACAATCGTGCCCGGCTTCAGATTTCGGCGCTGGGCTATTTCGTCCAAAGAGAGGCCTTCCTGATAGAGATCAAAGGTTTTTAATTGGGTCGTTTTGGCGTCGAAATCGCCGGTTATTTCCACCTCGTCCAAAGATGAAGCGGCCGTCGGCGCCGGACGGCATGTCCGGCCGGTCGGATAGCGGCCGTGTTCTTTTCTTTTGAGCGCATCCCGGTTTTCCAGTTTGTTCGGCGCTTCGGTCTTCCGCGCATAGCCTTGGCCGGTCAGGCAATTGTCGCATTTGCCGCAATTTCCAGTCTGCTTGTCGCCGAAATAGTTCAGGATAAAAGATTGCCGGCAGCCGAAATGGTAGATATAGCCCTCCATCTCGTCGAGCTTGTCATAAGCATTCCGGCGTTTTTCTTTTAGGGCTGAGAAATCAATATTGATTTCATGCGATTCGAGCCGTTTTAAAATATTAATTTCCGTGCCGCGGAACGGCGGCCGGTATTCGGCCAGGCCCTTCTCGGCTAGTTTTTTTATGAGCCGGAGAAGCGAATCTTTTTTGCTCGAGATGATGCTGGCTGCTTCCTCCAGGTTTATTTCCCAGCCGGCATGGAGCTCGTTTTCCCAGCGGCGGAATATTTCCCGGACAAGCTCTTCGCTTTTTTTGGCGCGGCTGCCGAGCGCTTCCAGGATTTTTTCCAAGGCGGCGGCGATTTTAAGATAAGCCTGGCTGGTCTTTTCGTGCGAGCGGGAGATGAGGCCTTCTTTTTCCAGGATTTTTACAGCCGTGCCGATAGCCATTTCCGGCACGTCGTCGGATAGGTTGTTGCTCAGTTCGGAATAAGTGACCAGCACGCGGTCCAGCCCGTAATTTTTCAAATTTTCATAGACTTCCAGGATTAATTCCGGCGGCGGGTTGTCGCCCTTGATGAAAAATTCCTGGAGGTAGCGGTCGCGCGAGCTGTAAAAAAGGAGGCAGAAAGACTGTTTGCCGTCCCGGCCGGCGCGGCCGGCTTCCTGGTAATAGGCCTCGATCGTGCCGGGCATATCGTAATGAATAACAAAGCGGATGTCGCGTTTGTCGATCCCGAGGCCGAAGGCATTCGTGGCCACGATGACCTTGACCTTGCCGCTCATGAAGCCGTCCTGCACCCATTGGCGTTCGGAGACGTCCATGCCGGCGTGGTAGGCGGCCGCTTCTACGTTGCGTTCAAGCAGAGCCGAGAGCAGCTCGTCGGCCCGGGCCCGCGTGCCGGCGTAGATGATGCCGGCGCCGTCCTCGAAATTGGAAACCGTGTCGATGATCATGGCCATCTTCCGCGCGCTACTTGCCTGGACGACGCCGAATTGGAGGTTGGGGCGGGCGAAACCGGTGATGACCACGGCCGGATCGGCGAGTCCGAGCTGTTTGATAATGTCCGCGCGCACTTCCGGCGTGGCCGTGGCCGTTAAGGCCGCGACCGTCGGCCGGCCCAAAAGCTCGATAGCCGCTTTCATTTTGGTGTAGCTCGGACGGAAATCGTGGCCCCATTGGCTGATGCAGTGGGCTTCATCCACGGCGAATAGGGCCACCTTGATATTCTGGAGTCCGCGAACGAAATCGGCGTTGTAAAATCTTTCCGGCGCGATGTAAAGGAGCTTCAGCCGGCCTGATTTGGCGTCTTCCAGGCGCGCGGCCGCTTCGGCGGGCGAAATGGCCGAGTTGATGAAGGCGGCCGGAATGCCGATCCGGTTCAGGCCGTCTACCTGGTCTTTCATAAGGGCGATCAAGGGAGAGATGACGACAGTCAAGCCGTCCAAGACCAGGGCCGGCAACTGGTAGCAGAGGGATTTGCCGCCGCCGGTTGGCATAATGACGACCGCTGATCGGCCGGCGAGGAGATGGTCGATCACCTCTTCCTGTCCGGGCCGGAGGCTCGTGTAGCCGTAATGGATTTTCAAAAGTTCGAGAGCCTGCCGCTTTTTATTTTTTTCGATTTCGTTTATCATGTTAAGTGTATTAAAGCAGGATTTGACAGATAGGGCAAATGGCGTTAAAGTAGTCTGAGTGTGAAAAAAAATAGGACGAGGTGGAAAATGTGGAAGAAGACAGTTGTCCTTTTTACAAAAAAGAGCTGACAAGATGCGATTTGGATATGCGGCGCCAGCTTAAAAATTATCATATCGATCCATGATGCGTGGTGCCATCTAACGTTATAAGAATTCCCGCATAATGCGGAGTCTATTTTTTTGATAGAGAAGGGAGAGAAAAACAATGGCGAAGAAGAAGAGGATTCATAAGATCAATCTCTGTCCTTACCAAAAAATTGAACGGCATTTGGTGGGGGCAAAAAAACGTAAGAGTGAGGCGGCCATGCGCCGCTGCCTGCGCGCTAATGGCATGATTGGTTGCAACATTTGTCGCTTAATGATGAAAGGGGAAAGAATTGCCGCCTTAAGCGGCAGAGAAAAGAAAAAGGTTAGACCGACGACAGCCGACAGGGGCACAAGCCTACGATAATAATCTGACGATTACCGAAAGGTATCGCGTTGTTTTGGCCGCTTTAAGAACATGGCGGCTACAAAAAATACGGCCGGTTGATTGATTTCAGCCGGCTATTTATTTTTGCATCGCTCTTTATGAAGTTTTAATACATTTCTTAAGGCCACGGCGATGGTCATGGGACCGACGCCGCCGGGCACGGGCGTCAAAAAGGAGGCTGTGTCGCTGATGTCATCCGGGTCGATGTCGCCCACGATCTGGTTGTCGGCTTTGCTGATGCCGACGTCGATGAGTACCGCGCCTTTTTTGATCATGCGTCCGTTGATCAGTTTCGGCCGGCCGGCGGCAGTGACAAGCAAGTCGGCGGTTCGCGTTTTTTCGGCCAGGCCGGGGTTGTCCGCAAAAACCATGCCGGCTTTGGCGCCGCGGCGCTTAAGTTCCTGAACCAGTCCCTGGCCGAAGATTCCCGAGTTGGCGATGACGAGCGCCTGTTCGCCTTTCAAAGTATATTTAATGCTCTTGAGCATTTCCAAAACCACCTCGTAAACCACCGGCATGACATGGGCCGGCCGACCGGTTTCGGCGAGCGTTTTCAGATTCTCCGGATGGAAGCCGTCCACGTCCTTGGCCGGATCGACGGCCGCGATGATTTTGTCCGCGTCCAGATGTTCCGGCAAGGGCAGCTGCACCAAGATGGCATCGATCAGCCCGTCGTTATTCAGATAGTCGACGACGCCGAGAAATTCGGCTTCAGATACGTCCGTGTCCAGCTTGTAGAGATGAGTGTCGATGCCCACTTTTTTCGCCTCCCTTTCCTTCAGGCCGACGTAAAGGCGAGAATCTTCCCGTTCGCCCGCCAGGATGATGGCCAGATTCGGCCGGCGGCATTCCATAATGATCCGCGCTTGCCGCGTTTTTTCTTCGCCCGCCAGATCATGGGCATGATTGTGTCCGTGGTCATGTCCGCAGGCGCAAGCCGATGCTGGTGGGCAGAAAAATGCTTCGTCTAAAATTTCCTTGACGATCCCGTCCTTGATTTTTTTCGCGAGTGCGCGGCCGTCGATGATTTGCATAAGGACATCATAATCCATAAAATCCGCAAAGTCAAAAAGTCCGCCTGCCAACCATCCTTGGCGCCAAATCGCTAATTTAGACTACCTTAAAAAACTAACAAAAGTGTCCATGTAGGACATTTCTAAAAAACGCCAAATAGGACATTTCTAAAAAACCTTTACAGGAGAAGACTTTGTCTTGTCAAAATAGCGCCGCTGTGTTAGGATGACTTTAGATTTAAAAAATTAATCAAAGTGCCGTCGAAAAAGTTAAATCCCCGAAATTTTACCGCAACGGATCGATAAAATTAGCGAAAAACGATGAAAAACATAAAATCTTCAAATACCAAGATTTTCAAACAAGCTTCATCCTCTCTCCGGAAATAATAAGCTCCGGCTAATTTTATAGTGCAAAAACTTTTTCAGGCGGCGCAAGAAGACTATGGAATATCTAGTAGGTATTGTTCTGGCGGCGGTTGGTTTTTTTGTCGGTTATTTCATCCACAAGACCAGCTCCCAGAATAAGATCGGCAAGGCCGAGGCCAACGCGGAAAAAATAATCGCTGAGGCCAAATCAAAGCAGAATGAGGTTCTTCTGCAATCGCAGGACAAGGCCTTGAAAATCATCGAGGAGGCGAAGCGCGAAGAAGAAAAAAGGCGCCAGGACATCCACAGCCTCCAGGGGCGTTTGGAAAAACGGGAAAACGCTTTTTCCCAGAAGCTCCTCGAGTTGCAGGAAAAGCAGCAGCAGCTTTATGACAAAGTCAACAAGGTCGAAGAGATTAAAGGCAAGATAAAAGAAATCAAGGAAGAGCAGCTGGCCAAGCTGGAAAAGATCGCCCAGATGTCCAAAGACGAGGTTAAGGAAGTGCTCTTCAAGAACGTCGAGGATCAGATCCGCGAAGATCTTGTTTCCCGCATCAACAAATTAGAAAGAGAATCGTCCGACGCTTTGGAAGAAAAAGCCAAGGACATGCTGGCCAGTACTATGCAACGGCTCGTTTCTTCATGCACGGCCGAGATCACTACGACTAACGTCAATCTGCCGTCGGACGAGATGAAGGGCCGGATCATCGGACGCGAAGGCCGGAACATCAAAGTAATCGAACAGCTGACTGGCACGGAGATCATCGTCGACGATACGCCGAATGTCATCACCGTTTCCGGTTTCTCCCCCATCCGCCGGCACATCGCCAAGCGCGCCCTGGACCGCCTAATTCTTGACGGCCGCATTCATCCGACCAAGATCGAAGACGCGATCGAAGAAGCCAAAAAAGAGTTGGCGATCGATATTAAAAAAGCTGGCGAAGAGGCGCTCTATGAAATTGGCATTGCCGGCTTCGATCCAAAATTAGTGCAGATCATCGGCCGTTTGAAATACCGGACAAGTTATGGTCAGAATGCCTTGCAGCACTCCGTCGAAGTGGCCCATCTTTCAGCCCTTTTGGCTGAAGAGTTGGGTGCCGACGCGACCATTGCCAAAAAAGGCGGCCTGCTCCATGATATCGGCAAAGCGGTCGATCATGAAGTCCAGGGTACGCATCCGGAAATCGGCAAGCAGTTGGCGCAGAAATTCAACCTGTCACAAGAGATTATTGATCCGATCGAGACCCATCACGACGATCGGCCGCGCGGTTTGATCTCCGTGATCGTCAAAGTGGCCGACGCCATCTCGTCCGCCCGCCCGGGAGCCCGCCATGATACCTATGAGCGGTACATCCAGAGGCTGGAAGAGTTGGAAAAAATTGCCACGTCATTCGAAGGCGTCGAACGGACTTACGCTATTCAGGCCGGCCGCGAGATCAGGGTCTTCGTTTCCGCCGAAAAGCTCGACGATCTGGCTTCTTATAATCTGGCCAAAGAAGTGGCCCAAAAAATCGAAAAAGAACTGAAATATCCGGGCGAAATCAAAATCAATATTATCCGAGAACTGCGAGTAGTGGAATACGCCCGTTAAACCGTGGAAAGCTATGCTTAAAATACTTTTTATCGGTGATGTTGTCGGCAAAATCGGAAGGCGGATGGTAGAAAAGGCTCTGCCGGAGATGAAAAAAAGAATCAAACCGGATTTGGTGATCGCCAACGCGGAAAACGCGGCGCACGGCTCCGGCATTACCTTGGCCGCGATCAAGGATCTCGCGGCGGCCGGCGTCGATTATTTCACGCTCGGGGATCATGCTTTTGACAAACTAAAGCAATTTAAGGAAGCGAATGATAATTTTTCTTCGATCGTCCGTCCGGCCAATTTTCCGCCTGGTTTGCCAGGGGACGGCTTTAAGGAGATTGAAACAAGAAAAGGCAAAGTGCTTCTTATTAATCTGATTGGTCGGGTTTTTATGAGCATGGACTATGATTGTCCGTTTAGAAAATTGGATGAAATTTTAGCCAATAACGATTTGCCAAAGAAAAAATATTCTGCTATTATAGTGGATATCCATGCGGAAGCGACTTCGGAGAAGGTGGCCCTTAGTCATTACGCGGCCGATCGCATTAGCGCCATGGCCGGTACCCATACCCATATCCAGACCAACGATTGCGAAGTGAAGGCCAGCGGGCAGGCATACATCACTGATATTGGCATGACGGGCGCGAAAGACGAGTGTATCGGCGTAAATAAGGAAGGAATTATCAGGACATTCCTGACGCAGGTGAAAGAAACGCATTCGTTGTTGGAAAATGGCCAGGCGATTTTGAATGCCGTCCTAATTACGATCAACCCCAAAACCGCTCGGGCGGAAAAAATCATTGCAGTCAACGTCCAAGGAGAGATAATATAATTAATAAGACCGGATTTTTTGGTATAAGATATCCGGCCGGAGGACAAAACATATGAACAAAGCACAACTCATCGAAAAGCTCGCCCTTGAGGCCGGCTTAACTAGAAAGCAAGGAGAAGACGCGCTCGAGTCGCTAATCAAGATTATTATTAGTGAGCTCGTGGCCGGCAATGAGGTGACCTTGACCGGTTTCGGCACTTTCATGTCGAAGATCCGGCATTCCCGAGGCGGCGTCAATCCGCAGAAACCGACTGAACGGATCCAGATCCCGGAAGTGAAGGTGGCGAAATTCAAAACCGGCAAGACCTTGAAAGATGCCTTGAAAGGAAAAATCTAACCTAACAGCCCCGATCACTCGGGGTTGTTTTATGATCTTATGCGCGTATTAATCATTGAAGATCAGGAGAATCTGGCCAAATTAATCCGGGACGGCCTTATGGTTGAGAGCTATGCCGCCGACTATGTCTTGGACGGCGAGTCCGGACAGAATCGCATCGAGCTCGCCCATGACGATTATGATATCGTTATCATGGATGTGATGATGCCGAAAAAAGACGGCATCGAAGTCTGCCGTAATATTCGGAGCAAAAATATCATGATTCCGGTTCTCATGCTGACTGCCAAGGATAGCGCCGAGGATATCATTAAGGGTTTGGACGCCGGCGCCGATGATTATCTGACCAAGCCGTTTTCTTTCGAGATTCTTCTGGCCAGGCTCAGGGCTATCCTCAGGCGGCCGGCCGCCAGCTTGCCGAGCGAGCTCAAAGTGCGGGATATTATCCTAAATCCCCAAAATAAACAGGTTCGTCGCGGCGCTAAAGAAGTCAAGCTGACCCTAAAAGAGTTCGGCCTGCTTGAATGCCTCATGCGCCATCCGAACCATGTTTTAAATCGCGAACAGATTCTGGCCAACGTCTGGGATTTCTCTTTCGATTCGTTCAGCAATGTCGTCGATGTTCACATGACCAATTTGAGAAAAAAATTGAAAGACGACGGCAAAATTCTGGAAACCGTCCGGGGCGTCGGCTATCGCATCAACGCCTGAAAAATTTTCAGGCAGGTTTAGGTGTCTTTCAGGGGAATGGAGATGTAGAAGGTGGTGCCGATATTCGGTTCGGAATCGAACCAGATCTTGGCGCTCACTTTATTTAAAAGTGATTTAACGATATATAATCCAAGTCCGGCTCCGTCCGGGCTTATTATTTTGGCGTTTTCCGCCCGGAACAGCTTGGTAAATATTTTATGCTGGTCTTCCTTGCGGATGCCGCAGCCGCGGTCGGCCACTTGGATCAGGACATCCAAGATTCTTTTTTCCGCTTCGATTTTTATCTTGCTGCCCTTGGGCGAGTATTTAATGGCGTTGGTCAGGAGGTTTTCGACAGTCATCTCGAGGATATTCTTGTCGAATTTGATCGTCGGCAGATCGTCGGCATATTTTTGTTCGATCGTGATCGCCTTGTTCTTGGTCTGGTTTTTCAATTCGGCAGTGATTTCGCCGACGGCCTCGATGATATTGATCGTTTCCGGCTTGATTATAAAAGTGCCCAACTCAATGCGGGAAATGTTTAAAAGCGCGTCGATCAGTTCGGCCATTTTTTTCGAAGAAGTGTTTATCTCTTTCAGATAGGCTTTTTGCGTTTCGTCCACGCCGCCGGAAACGCCGCGCAGAAGAAGCTCGGAAGTGAGGAGAATGCTTGACAGGGGCGTCCGCAGCTGGTGCGAGGCTAGCGAAACAAATTCGGTTTTCGCCTGGTCGATCTCTTTCAGACGAGTGATATCCTGCTCCATGGCGATATAAAAAATAATCTCGTTGTCGTCGTCATAGACCGGCGAAATGTGGAGATCGGCGATATATTTCTGGCCGTTTTTCCTCTGATTAACCACTTCGCCAGAGAAAAAAGGGTTGTCTTTAGAGATTTTATCCCAGGCTCGACGATAGGAAGAAACATTTTTCTGGTTAATCAGATTGCCCCAGAGCGACGGCGTATGGCCGATCATTTCTTCACGGGTATAACCGGTCATTTTTTCCGCCGCCTTGTTGGCGTAGACGATTCTGCCCTCAGGATCGGCGATGACTACGTGATCCGAGGCGTCTTCGACGGCGATCTTGCGGTTAGTGATGGGGCGGATGATCGAGAGGATAGCGTTATGATTTTGGTAATCAATTAGCCGCCCCTTGGATTCGACCTCGACCGTTTTGTTTTGCAGAGTGATGATTTTTATTTCCCGGAGCGGCGCCTCGGTTGAGCCATTGTATAATTCTTTGATTCTTGCTTCGACAAAATCTCGGAATTGGTAATGGATGAATTCCATCAGGTGGTGGCCAATCAGTTCGTCGCTTTCTTTGGCGCCGAACAGGTCGCAGGCGACAGTATTGACGTAAATGATTTTATCGTTGGCATGAACGACGATCGCGTCCGGCGAGAATTCGACCAGCGAGCGGTAGAGCTCTTCGCTTGCCCGCAAGGCTTTTTCTCCGTCCTTTAAATTTTTAAACAAGATTTTGTACGGCTTGCGCAAGACCATTTCGACGAAGCTGACATAGATGAGATAATAGGCGATGAACTTGACGTAGAGAAGTGCGTTGCCGGAATCGGCGCTAACATCCCGATAATTGGCAAAAAGGATTTCCATGACGGCCGACAGACAGAGAGCGGCGACGAGAATCTTAAAAACATCCGGATTAAAGAACCGCCGCTTGGCAACCAGCAGGCCCCCGGATGAAATAAAAACCGCCGCGATGAAATATTCGGCAGTTTTTTTAAACAGGGAAAAATCGATCGCAGACGGAATGGCGGATGGAAAAAAATTAAAATAAGCGATTGCGGCTGAGATGGCGGCAAAAAAAAACAGATTAAAAGCCAGGCTGGTCTTGGGCCAGAGTTTTCTGCCGGCGAAAAAAGTGGCCAGAAAAAAGGAAGCGGCCGTCAGAAATCTGGCCGCCAGCCAGAACTGCGTGGAAACGTCCAGTCGGGCGCCGGCCATTGAATTGGCGCTTTCATAAGTAAAGACGTGGATGAGATCGAGGATGCCGACGAACAGGAAGGAGATGCCGACGAATAGGAAATAACTGTTGTCGATGAAGCGGCGGGCGTTCCAGGTGATGATAAAAATGCTAACCGAAACGGCGACAGTGATGATTTCGACCAAGGAATAAAAAAGCATCGCGTCATATTGTCTAATCGCGTAAAGGATTGCGAGGAAGAGAAAAATTTGGACGAAAGACGAGATCCAGCTTTTCGCTCGTTCTGACATATGGGCGTAATAAAAAACTTAAAGTCGTTTCCATAATTATACTACGATTCTAATAATCGTCCAAAAAATAACAGATGTTGCCGGGGCGGGGATTGAACCCGCATTTTTGTCACTCCGCTGAAGCTGCCTATTGTCCACAATCCAAGAACAATAAGGAATGGCAGCGGAAACACTCGCTCTACCGATTAAGCTACCCGGCCGGATAAAATAAAAGCGCTTGTCAAATACTTGTCAAATAGCAGATTTTCCGTCGCAATTTTATGATAAAACAGGATAATTAAGAAAAGATTAAGATAAGAAAATATTAAGATAAGAAAAGAGAAATGTTGAAAACTAAAAAATATCCCGGCTTTCCGGAGTATTTTTATAGGACAGTTTAAATTAGGTAAAATAGTTATGTTGAATAATTATTAACTTAAACAAAGATGTCATTTTATTTAATCAAAATTATAGTATCCTTGCTTTTTAAGAGATTTTTTCCTATACTTAAGTATATTGATTGCGCGGGTATCGTATAGTGGTTTTTATAACAGCCTTCCAAGCTGTGGAGGGGGGTTCGATTCCCCCTACCCGCTCCAAGATAAAACTTTCCGGTTTTTGACCGATTTGGAATTTCCGCCAAAGGCGGAAAAGCAAAAAATCGGCGATTTCGCTTTGCGGAATTTGAGCGAAGCTCAAAGAACTGGACTCTCCAAAACAAAAACGCCAGCCTTGAAGTCCGCAAAAAGTGGGCGCTGGCGCTTTTGAAATCTGAATTTTCCGTCTGGAGCTGCTTTTACGATCAAGCTCGGACTTTTTTCCAAGAAAACTTTTGAAGAAAGTTTTCGGTGTCCGCTCCGCCCCACTTCCGCCCACAAATTTTGAAGAAATTTGCGTTCCAAAACCAAAAATTTTTCATCCATTCATTACCCACAGCATTAAGAATATCTTCTGATCCAAAAGCTACGAACTCCCTCCCATATTTTAGTGTGTCGACATAAACCTTTTTTAATCCCTCGGCGCCTTCATAAAACCTTTTCAAAACTGGCGGCGGAAAAGTTTAGAATCCATCCGCAACTATTTCTACTCCATTATTGCCGATGTTGACTATTTCTAAATTACTAAAATTACCCTTATCGCTTCGCCACTCGTTTGAAAAGCCCCAATCATTCCATTTCCAAATTGCAATGTAATTTCCTTCACACTTTGATTTTTGAGAATAATCTCCCTCAATTACAACTAAGTCGTTTTTGCCATCACTGTCCACATCGGCAATTTTAAAATCACAATTCGGTTCAGTGAGATTTGATGAACCCCAAACCTGGTTGACTTTTCCTTCTGTAAAATTCAAAACGAAAAAATGATTTTTGACGCTCACATCATTCTCCTTAACCCAAAAAGGTTTTGACGAGCCAAAACTACCGGATTTCCAAAGAGATAAATTTATATCCACAACTCCGTCATTATTTGAATCTGCAAGAATAAAATTATCAATCCACCAGTTGTCTGGTGATTGCCAAATCATTTTTTCGTTTTCTGTAATCGTTAATTTTCCATTTTCCAAATGATAATTTTCAAACTCTAAATTGTTATCTAAATCTACCCGCTTTTGTTTTACTAAAATATTCCTGTTGTCTCGATTTCCTCCATAAACCGCGGCTCTTGTTGATTTTTGGAAATTGCCACCATCCCAAAAATATACCGCCTGATTTGCCAATGGAAATTCTAGTCTTTTTAAAATCTTATTCGCTTCAACTTGGTTTGCCGTTCTTGGTTGAGCTAAATTTTCCATAACGACTGGCAAAAGGGAAATTTTGCTTGCCCCGTTTTTTAAAAAATAAACTTTGATGGCTAAACCTTCTTTTGTTTCTTGCGATTGCGGCTGGTCAAAAACAAAATTTCCCAAACTGTAAAAAATATATTTGCCTTTATATTTCTCCATTGTTTGAACGACATGGGGATGATGACCAATCACTAAGTCTGCTCCTGCATCAATGGCCGAGTGAGCGAATTTAATTTGGGATTTATTTGGTTTGTTCGCGTATTCTGTTCCAGAGTGCATTGAAACTATGACAATATCAGCCGTTTGTTTGGCCCCCTTGATTGCCTCGGCCAGCTTATCCACACGCATAAATGCCGTTCCCGCGCGATTGTGCGACGCTGCATAGTAAGCCGGAACAACATCAGTATCATTGTATGCCAAAAAAACAAATTTTATTCCATTTTGTTGAATATATACCACCCGATATGCTTCTTGCTCGTTTTGTCCCGCTCCAACATATTTTATTCCTTCGTTCTTAAGAAAATTAAAAGTATCTTTCAACCCTTTCTCTCCGAAATTTGGAGTGTGATTGTTCGCCAATGATAAAATAGAAAATCCGGCTTGTTTTAACGCTTGTTCAGTCCCCGGATTTGACCTAAAAATCATTTCAAAGTCGGGAATTTCCGGTCCTTGCGTGATTGGCGTTTCCAAATTACCAAAAACCAAATCCGCGCTTTTTAGGTAGTCCTGAATGTTCAGAAAAGGATAATTGATATTATTTTGTTTTCTTGCTATCCTTTCCACTCCCCGCGAATAAGAAATATCTCCAACAGCAACTAAAAAAACCTCCCCGCTTGTATAAGGAAGCTTCTTTTTTTCTGAAACAAAGTCCGAAAATTCTTTTTCGCCCTGTGCTTGGCTATTTAATATTTCTTGATTTTCGGAAGAACGCAAATAATAGCTACCGACCAACGAAGCAACAAGAACGGAAAGAGGGACAATAGTTAGCCACGTGATTTTCTTTTGCATTCATTTTATTTTGCGACAAAGGCATCCGTCCAAGATGGCAAAGCCGGAGCTTGGTCGGAATCAAGCAACTCGCGCCATTTCTTGTCTGTCAATCTGTCCGACAACGGCCAAGTAAATTCGTAGTAGGAATACACTCCGCCTTTGGCGATTTTTAGTTTCCCGTCAATGGGAACGACAACATAAATCTCTGAAATTTTGCCTGTGCCTACTTCCAAGACTTGGCCGTTCGGATCGGTGGCAACATCAGCAATAATTGCGGCTGGATTTTCGTTTAAATAATCTCTTTGGTTTGTTGATTCTTTGAACGCTGGTTCATCCTTGTTCACCTCAAGCCATAAATGCTCCAGTTGTCCGCCGTATGAACGAATAAGTTCATATTCCTCGTCAGTAAGTTTTTCGTTATTTAATTCCTTTTCCGATATTGTTTTAAGCGACATTGCCAGTTGCTCCAGTTTACTCAAATTATCTTTCATGCTTGCTGTCAGAAGCCCGCGCACATCCAAGCCCTCGTCTGTCATTTTCAGAAGCGAGGCAAGACGGGCGTAAACATAAGGATTTGGCTCAACATACCCCCGATCATCTGGTGGAGGCGGTTCGTCGCCACCGGCTCCTAATTCAGCATAAACCTGTTTGGCATAAAGAATAGTGTCGTGCTTCAATTCTGACCAATTTCCCAAAAATGTATTAAGGTCTTTTCTTAACCAAGCAGCATTTTGCATAAAGGATGGATAGCCATTTCCTTTTTCATCAAGAAGAGAACGGAGCTGATACAGCCAACCCCAATATAGATTTTGCGTCCAATTTTCAGTTGGCAAACTGGAAATATACGACTTCATTTTTGTCATATTTTCCGAGTAGTTTTTATATTTCGTTTCTCCGACTTGTGTAAGAAGATTCAGAGCTTCGTTTGAGCCAAATGCCGCCGGAATATCCAAACCTTTTGGCAATATTCGGCCAGGAACTTCGCGGTCAATTAATCTTTGAAAAACTGAAGCGTCAATGGTGAATCTCTGTCCCATGAATCGAAAACCTTTTATTTCTTTTTCTCGGTCTGGCTGTATTTCCGCATTGAAAATTGGCATTGAGTTTAGTTGCGGCGGCTCCAATGTTTTTGTTTCATTGACGAAAGAGGCAAATTTATTCTTGTCGCTTGCTACCGATTGAGATGTTGCATTTGCACCGTAAACTTTTTCGACTAAATCTTTGAACTGGTAGTAAGTTATGTCGTCGCTCTTGCCGACAAAAAAGTTTACCGGCTCGTAAATCTTATTCCAACTCGATTGATTGTTGACCTTATTAAGGGCAAGGGTTACCAAAACTCCTGACTTAATTTCGTCATCGTTTTTCAAACGAAAGGTCAATCGGCCATACCACATCATTGACTTGAAATATGCCTTAAGTTGTTCGGTTTTGTCGTAATGTCCTCTCGGTATGTATTGGGAATAATCCTCTTTCAAAGCTTCAAGCCCTAAAGCTCCTTGCGGCGTATCGTAGACTGCACCTTGCGAGTTGCCAATATTCATAACTGGAGACTCGTTAATTCCTTGGTGAGCTTCGATAAACGCCAGTTCTTGATTAACCTCATTTGCGACCAAAGAAGGAGTATTGACTGAAGTATCTAAAAGTTTACTGCCGACGGCAAAAAATCCGACATTTCTTTTGGTGGCATTTTCCCATTCAGTGCCTTTTAAGCTGTTATACTGACTGACCGCTTCGGCAAGCATGTTCGCATTAAGGTTTTTTAGTTCTGCCGCCAATTTTTGTTCCTCTAATTGTTTGAGTAAAAAATCAAACATCAAATGATAGTTGTGGAGCATTGAGTCGGTCGTAATAAAGCTCGGAATATAACTATAGCGATTTGATTCATAAAGTGGAAAAAACTCGTTGTTGTAAGAAGGCTTTACTGCAAAGGCATTTTCAGTAAGCAGATTTTTTTCTTTGTCAGAAAAAGAAGAAGGAGAAAAATTATAGTAATAAAGATCTTTTGCGTTAATAATATTGCTCAAGTCTGGACTTACGGTATAGGCCGGAACTTTTGGATTGATACTTACTGGCGTTTCTTTGTATGCGGCAAATGACGAAGCAAAAACACTGGCCGGTTTTATAGTATTTTCGGCGATGTTCGGTAATTTTTTCTGGAAACCCACAAAATATCCAGCAACAGCCAAAACAATCAAAAGAACTGCACCGCCCAGGATCAGTGGCAGTTTGCTTTTAGGCGAGGATTCCGGTGGCATTTGAGTAGGCTGATTTTGGGGTGGAACACTAAAATTTTGGTTGTCCATATTGTTTTGTGGGTTAATTTCCATATTGCTTTATATTTTACCACATTTTTTGTAAACAAGGGAGTAAAAGACCGAAAGTTGCAAAAAGTTTTATCTTCTTCCAGAAAAACAAAAAAAACCGCGCTAGTGTGTAGTCGCGGTTGTTTCGGCTAGAGCCGTTTGCGGCAGGGCGATTTTGAAGATGGTGCCAGCGCCTTCCATGCTTTCAAAACACATCTGTCCGCCGATTTTTTCGACAATTTCGTGGCGGGAGATATAGAGGCCGATGCCATGACCCCCTGTTTTTGTCGAAAAGAATGGGTCGAAGACGCAGCCGTGCATGTCGGCCGGAATGCCATAGCCATCGTCTTCAATGAAAACTCTGGCCGTGCCGTCCGGACAGCGCATGCCCGTAATGCGCAGCGTGCCGCCGTTCCGATCCATTGCCTCGGCGGCATTCTTTACTAGGTTTAAAAGAGCGATGGCTAGCGAGTCCTGATGCTGGCCGGTGATGATAATCGGCTCGATGTCCTTGGCGATCACGATATGCTTTTTGATTTTCGTGATGGCCAGGATGTCGTCCAGCAAATTATCCAAGCGGATGGCGGATGCCGCCGGGTGTTGCCGCGGAAAATCCATCAAATGCTCTAGTAAGCGCGCGGCCCTGGCGATGTTGTTGTTAGCCTGGAGCAAGCAGTAGGCCACTTGTTTATCGCGGTTGACGCGATTGGCTAGAGCCGTAAAGCCGGCGATGCCAGTCAAGACGTTGTTCAGCTCGTGCGCTACCACGCTCAACTGTTGGCCTAAGGTTGCCAGCTTGATCAGCATGGCAATACATTCTTCGCTCAGACTGCTGTTTTTCAAGGTTTCCATTACGACCCCCTTCTTTTGGGATTTATTGTATTTATTAATAGTTTAACACAGAGAGATATAGAAAAAATAGAGAAAAGATAAAATTTTTCTAAAGAATTATTTGTGTTATTTTGGCAAATATTTTACTATAAATAGTAGAGCTGTGGATAATCTGAGGATTTAAGAAAATGAGAGTATTGATTATTGAAGATGAAAAAGAAATCAGCAGTATTTTAAAAATCGGCCTAGAGGCCGAATGTTTTGTTGTGGACATGGCTAAAAACGGCGAGCAGGGTTTTTATTTGGCGACAACCAATGACTATGACTTGATCATTCTGGACAATATGCTGCCAAAAAAGGACGGCAAGTCGGTTTGCGAGGATATCCGAAAAGACGGCCGGACAATGCCGATCATCATGCTGTCGGTCAAATCAGAGGCTATGACGAAAGTCGATTTGCTTAATGCCGGCGCCGATGATTATCTGACCAAGCCGTTTTCTTTGCAGGAACTGCTGGCGCGCGTCCGCGCTTTGTTGCGGCGGCCGCAAAAAATTGAAAGCGAGATTATGACGCTCGATGATTTGTTTGTCGATACGAAGCGGCATATCATTAAGCGCGGTGAGGTCGAAATGTATCTGACCCGGAAAGAATTTATTTTATTGGAATACCTCATGCGGAATCGCGGCGTAGTGCTGTCGCGCGGCATGATTATGGAGCATGTTTGGGACATGAATGCCGATCCGTTTTCCAACACGGTCGAATCCCACATCCTGAACCTGCGCCGAAAAGTGGATACTAAAGGTAAAAAAAGGCTGATCCACACAGTGCCCGGCCGTGGCTACAAGATAGATTTGCTATAACAATTTTACGAATCGACGAAGAATTTTAAAACACTCAAAGAGGGTGTTTTTTTATTTTGTTCTTTAGTTCTTAAGTTCTTAGAAAAATTTTATTTTTATTTTATCTTTTGTTGAATTTTATTTTATTTTTATTTTAAATTTGTCAAATATCGGGCGTGGTATTGTTAAGGTGGATGGGCTTCATTTCTTGGAAATAAGCTTGTCCGGTCGGTTCTTTTAAAACATAGAGGAGGACAGGAAGAGATGAGTGAGCGGCCCCAATTTGATATCAAACAGTGGGGGGGGTACGGGCGGTGCTATGATGCGCTTAATGAGTTGAGGCCTTATCGGGAGCTGCAGACAGAAATGCTTGCAAATCTTAGGAGTTTGCCTGGCCAAATAATTCTCGATGCCGCTTGCGGCACGGGCAACCTGGCTTGGTGGGCAGAAAAGGGAGGAGGTTTTAATGGAGCTCGTTTGGTGGGCGTAGACTTCGCCGACGGAATGCTTGAAGAAGCTGAAAGGAAATGTGTTTTTTCTTGGGCTTCTTTTAAAAAGGTAGATCTGCGCGGCCGGTTGCCTTTTTCAGCCGGCAGTTTCCATGCTATCGCCAGCGCCAACACGCTTTATGCTCAGCCTGATCCAGCACACCTCCTTAAAGAGTTTTTTGAATCCTTGGTTCCTGGCGGCATTCTTGTTTTGGTTAATCCTAAGCCTGGCCACCAAAACGGACTGATACTCAAGTCTCATTGCGGCGACAATGGGCCAGTTGACTCTTGGCTTAATGCTCACGTTTCTCCTGAAAAAGAGGAGCAGTTGATTCGGCGCGCCATGCAAGATGAAGAAATTATAGGCAAGATGCTGGCCGTGGCCGCTTGGAACCGCCGTATCGCCGCCGCAACCGCATTTAACTTTTTCGCAGCTAGCGAATTGATCATGCTGGTTGAAAACTGCGGTTTCCTGGTGCAGAGCTGGAAATATGTTTATGCCGATCAAGGCATAATGATCGTCGCCAAAAAAGGAGGTAAGGGATGAATAAGGTGAGTGTTTACCAAAGGGGCGATTTGGGCCATAATCGGGCATGCGTATTTTCGACAGCAGTCTACAAAGAGCAACTCGGCTTCAATTTGACTAACTTTCCGGAATATATGTTTGTTACGGAAGACCAAGAGGGCAATATCACAGGCTGTATGGGGCTGAATACGGAGATTCGTTGCCCGCTTTTTTGCAATGACCTGCGTTTTGCCGGCCGGTCATGGCAGCGACCGCGCCACGCCGAGCAAAGCGTCTTTGCCGTGTCCGGTTATAATCCGGCTATCGCTCTGCTTATCGCCGTAGTCGGCGAATACGCTCATCTTCTCGGTTTTCACTATGTGACGACCGCCGCGATCGGCATATCCCATAAACTGATCAAGTCTATCGGCCTTGCCACTCTCAACTTCGGTTTGGCGGATGAAAAGACTATTCCGGAAAACGAACGAGTCAATTTCCAAAAATGGTTCGCCATGCACAAACCTTCTTTGGAATTGATCGATACGGCCAATACGCCGGAAGTGCGCCGGCGTACGGCCGTCAAGTATCGGACTAGGGCGGCTGTCAACGCCTCGCTTCTTCGTGAGCTCGAGAGCGGTTGCTGAGCCTGCCAATAGCCGTTAAATACTTAAAACTTAACAGGCTTTTTGCCTGTTTTTTTTCGTAAAATAGTGTACAATTCAATTATGTTGGCAACTTTAGTAAAAATTATTTTATGGGCGGTTGTCTTAACGGATGGCTTATTATTTGTTTTTTTATTGTTTAAAACAAAGAGAGTCGTTCATTATTTTTTGCTTCTGAATATTTTTGGCATCTTTGGTTGGGCGGCCAGCATATTATCACTGTTTAACCAGCTAAATCTTTTGGCGGCCAAATTGACTTTTGTTTTTGCTCTCTTGTCTACGGCGGCCAACTATTGGTTTTTTCGCATTTATCCTGAAAATAAAATCAGCGCCCGGGCAAGCGATTATCTTTTATTGCTGCCTACGGCCGCGGTCGGCATCCTTTCTTTTTTAGACGGCATGCTATTTTCCAATGTGTGCATTGTCGATGGTTATTATTTTTCCGTGGAAAACGGCCGTATGTCGGCCGCGTATTCCCTTTTGGTTTTTTATTACATAATCGTGCCGCTTGCCATTTTATTTAAAAAATTAAAAGCTCGAATTGAAAATGATTATATTCGACAGCAGATAAAATACCTATTAGCCGCTTCGGTGGTTTTTCTTTTTATTTGTTTTTTAACAAACAATGTTTTACCGGTATTTTTTAATTTTTATTTTTTTAATGGCCTCGGGCCATTTTTCGCCTTGTTTTATGTTTTTGCTATTTTCTATATTATTACCCGCTACAAGTTTCTGGACATAAAACTAATTATTCAGCGGAGCGTTATTTATTCGGCATTATTCGCTCTTGTTGGGTTTTTTTATGTATTGATTGTTTTACTGATCGGGGAATTTTTCCAGCGGCAAACCGAGATTACTCATATTTTAAGCTCCGGTATAACCGCCTTGGTCGGCGCTTTCACCATCCCGACCCTGGAAAAATATTTCCGCCGGAAAACCGACCGCTTTTTTTTCAAGGATAAATACAGCTATTCCCGCGCCTTGTTCGCTTTGAGCGAAATCCTCAATAAGAATCTAGCGGTCGAGGAAATTCTGGAAAAGACGGCAGCGGAAATAATCCGGATCATCAAGGCGGAACGGGTTAATTATCTTCTTTCCGGCGCCAGTTATTTTTTTGAACGGCAGCGCCGGTGGCCTGGCGAAGGCGGCTGGCCGAATAATTTTTTTGACAAGCCGGCGGTCAAGGAAGCAGTCTCCAAGGCCGAGATCGCTTTTCTCCTGAATGAAGGAAGCGTCAAAACCGACGTCGCGGTGTTGAGCGGCTTGAAGGATTATCTGGAAAAAAACGGCTTGAGCTGGGTTATTCCGATTGATTTGAAAGAAAAAAGGATCAGCCTTTTGTTTCTAGGCGACAAATTATCCGGCGAGCCGTACGGCCGGGAAGACATCGATCTCTTCAATACCTTTGCCAACCAGGCGGCGGTCGCTTTGGAAAAAGCGCGACTCTTTGAATTGGAGAAAGGCTACGCGGAAAAGCTCGAAATTCGAGTGAAGAATCGGACGGAAAAAATCAGGCGCCTGCAGGAAGGGCAGAAACAGATGATGCTCGATATTTCCCACGGCCTGCAGACGCCCTTAACGGTCGTCAAGGGCGAACTGGAATTCTTGGAAGAGCAGTTTCCGGACAATCAGAAAATATTTTCTTTCCATAAGTCTATCGACCAGATTTCCAAATTCATTTATGACATGCTAAAGCTTTCCCGCCTGGAAACGGGCGAGGCGGATGTCTGGCTGGAAGAAATTAATTTAAGCCAAATTCTCGAAGAGATGGTTGAATATCTGAAAGTCCTGGCGGAAGACAAGCGGATCAGCCTGGAAGGGCGGATCGAGCCGGATATCCGCATTGCCGGACGGAAAGAGATGATCGAGGAAATGACCGCCAACCTAGTCGGTAATGCGATCAAGTACATCGGCCAGGGAAACCGGATAGCGATTTCCTTGGCTCGAGCTGGCGGCAAGGTGGAGATGGTTGTCAAAGACGACGGTCCGGGCATTGCCGCGGATGATTTGCCGAAACTGTTTAATCGTTTTTATCGGATTAAAAACAAAGAGAGTTCTAAAATCAAGGGTACGGGCCTTGGCTTGGCCATAGTCAAGAAAATCGTTGACCAGCATAAGGCCAGCATCAGAGCGGAAAGCGAGCTTGGAATCGGCACGAGTTTTATTATAGAGTTTGACGCGGCTTAAAGGGATCGGTCAAGATTGATCATTGAAGTTGTCTATTAGCGGCGTTTTTTTATCCACAACTTAGAATATAAAAAGGCAGGTTAAAAAAGCAGTTACTAATATTAGTTAATGATTTATAAAAGAACAGTTATTTGGACAGTAGAATTCTACCGGCATAATATGTTATAATATAAGCAGAAAATAGTACCTTCTCGATGGTCGAAATTAAAAGTGGTTTATAATTTGCTTTTTAAGAAATTACTAAAATCAGACAAAAAGTTTTTTTTCAATTCCCCATGCCAGTAAAAATTAAAGAGATAGCATTTAGACTGCTTGCCGCCAGCAACCGTCGGTTGTTTGGTTGGTTTATTTTTAAGGGCGGATGGCGCTTTTTCGCGGCCGCTTTTTTATTTTTCTCTTTATTAACCGGCATCGGGCCGCTGGAAATCTTCAATAAAGGCTTGGCCGCTTTGACCGGCGAGGTTAAAAAAGTCGAATTATATCCGGTGAATTGCGGTACCGCTTCGTCGTCGGCGGTTGACGGCGGCTGGCTTGGCGCCGAAAAGACGGCCGGCTTGCCGGATATCGGCGAAGACGGCCGGCTGGTAGTTTTTAGTGACGCGAACTCAGCTTTTTATGCCCGCGGTTTGGCTGATATGGTTTGCGGTCAGTTCCGACCGGACTATGAAAAATTGAATGTCGATAGCGAAAAATCATCAGATCCGACCGCGAGTCTTCGTGATAATTTTGGTCAGATCGAATCGGCGCGGATCCGGCTGTCTGCCGCTTTGGGCCGGCTTGGGCCGGCGGAAAAAAGCGGCAAAGAAATTGTTTCTCTTAACAATAAGGCGGAAGCTATCGCTACGAATACGGGCGCAGAGATGGCGGCGACGTCGGTCGAAGAAGCGGCTGAAATGAAAAATAAGAATTTAGAATCGATAAACGAAGGCGGCGTTGTCCTGGGCGAAGCCGAGGTCGCGCCGGACGTGTCCGTGATCGAGCCGATCGAACCGCGAAGCGTGGAAATTATCAAAGACGAGGCGGGCGGCGAAGCGGCTGTGATGGTCGAGCCGGCGGCTGGCAGTGAAATCGAAGCGGTTATTCCGACCGAAATTGGCCAAGCCGAAACAGCCACCAACTCCGCGCCAATAAGTTTTTTGGACGTTTTTGATTTATTAAAGAAAAGAGCCGTGCAAGCGGAAGACTGGCGCGGCGGCTACGGCGAGCTGGTCATTTGGTATTCGCTTTCCGATCGGGCGGAAAATCAAGATAAGGCCGAGGCCGGCGTAACCGCCGAGGCGGCTGGACCGAACGAGCTTTGGCAGGAATTAAGGACGATTCCGGTCAACAATGATTTTTCTAATTTTTTACATGGCGGCTACTTGTCGTTCGACGCGCCTTTTTTGAAAAACTGGGAGGATGTGGAGAATCTCAAGATTAAAATCGAGGGCCGTGCGGCCGGCCAGGCCGAATTCCAATTTTATCTGGACAGCCTCTTTGTCGAAGCGCTTTACCGCGACGAGCGGCGCGAAAGCCCGGCAGAGAAAAGAGCGCGCTGGGAGAAAATGCTCGAAGAAATTTCCGGCCAGCAGGATTTTGCCTTGAACGATTTGCCGGAAATGAAATTCCGTTACAAAAAGAATCGGCGCACCCTAGTCCAGGCGGCGGCTGAATTTTTCAATTATAGAAGCTTCTGGCAGGATGTCGACATCAGCGCGGAAATTGAGGGTTTGTATGGTGAAAAGATCACCTGGCCGGTCGCCTTGATTTTTGAAGAAAGCGGTGATTTTACGGTCAGGTTATCAAAGCTCGAGCGCCAGTTTAAGCCCGGAAAATACAAAGTTAATTTTATCATCCGCGACCGTTCGGCCGTCGAAATGGAAAATATCAGCCTTTCCCAAAATTTCACCTGGGGCGTCCTGGCCGTGAACGCCAACAAATCCATCTACCTGCCGGGCGAGACCGCCTATCTCCAGATGGCCGTCCTGGACGATCTCGGCCACACTCTCTGCGGCGCCGG
>Ga0233425_10000665_pt1 | contig 86404 bp, 75 predicted proteins | sample Watercolumn_Towu_2_FD_181712 | JGI IMG/M metagenome (GOLD analysis project Ga0233425, IMG submission 181712) | Freshwater microbial communities from Lake Towuti, South Sulawesi, Indonesia - Watercolumn_Towuti2014_140_MG | ecosystem: Environmental > Aquatic > Freshwater > Lake | place... | reverse complement strand
GTCTCGGTAAACTTTGAACTCCATTTGAAAGAATCAGAATGGCGCTGGAAAAAACAACCTGACGAATTGGCTGTTGAGTTGTGGCAACTCGTCAAATTTTTTATTCTCTCCTGATAGTCTAGAGCCACCGAAATTATCCGTTCAGTGCCTTTATACCCCAAGCAGGCCGCATTGTACGAAAGCATTCGTTTAACCATGGAGAAAAAAGTGTGCGATGCGATCGCGCAAAAAGGTTTGGCCCGCAGCCACATCACCATTTTGGATGCGCTATTAAAATTGCGCCAGACTTGCTGCGATCCGCGAACCTTAAACCTAGGTGAAGCGCAAAAGGTTAAGGAATCGGCCAAGCTCGATCTACTGATGGAGCTGTTGCCCGAACAACTGGAGGAAGGCCGGAGAATTTTGGTCTTTTCTCAGTTTACTCGGATGCTTGCGCTTATTGAAGATAAACTAAAGGCTCGCAAAATTGCCTACAGCAAGCTGACGGGTCAGACCCGTAATCGCGACGAGGCGATTTCACAATTTAAAAACGGCGATGTGAATGTGTTTTTGATTAGCTTGAAAGCAGGCGGCGTGGGTTTAAATCTGACCGAGGCGGATACCGTTATCATCTATGACCCTTGGTGGAACCCGGCGGTTGAAAACCAAGCCGCAGACCGAGTGTACCGGATTGGCCAGGACAAGCCGGTTTTTGTCTATAAACTGATTACCGAGAACACCGTTGAAGAAAAAATGCTGCTGATGCAGGATAAAAAAAGCGCGTTGGCTGACAGTGTGTATAAAACTTCGAGCAAGGACGAGTCATTTAAGTTGACGGCCGAAGATTTGGCTGTTTTGTTCGAACCCTTGTAGCGTTCATGTCGATGTCGGCGTTTCAGATCGCTTTGAAAATAGTTACCCTATAAGCGTTAAAAGATGAGGTTTTCGATCATCATTCCTGCTTTAAACGAAGCGCAAAGCATTCAAACTGTGTTGAGGCGTTTGCAAGCGTTCAGGGCTGAAGCTGAAATTATTTTGGTAGACGGCGGCAGCATCGATAATACAGCCCTTCTGGCGCAGCCTTATGTCGATCGGGTGCTGGATTCGGCCAAGGGCAGGGCCTTGCAAATGAACGCAGGCGCGCGCATGGCGCAGGGCGAGATCTTGATATTTTTGCATGCGGATACAGTTTTGCCGGATGACGCGCTGCCATTGATTAGGGTTGCGCTTAGCGGCGACCGGCAATGGGGGCGTTTTGACATAAGTTTTGATGGCCAGCATTTAATGTTTAAAGTCATTGCTCAATTGATGAATTGGCGTTCCGCATTGACCGGCATTGCTACCGGCGATCAGGCACTGTTTGTGACGAAAAGGGCGTTTTATCAGGTCAATCAATATCCCGAAATTGATTTAATGGAAGATATCGCGTTAACTAAAGTGCTTAAGAAAATAAGTGCTCCAGCCCGTTTAACAGCGAAAGTCACCAGTTCCAGCCGGCGGTGGCAGGCGCGGGGTATCTGTCAAACGATTATTTTGATGTGGTGGCTCAGATTGCTTTATTTTTTCGGAGTGGATACGAAGTTTTTGGCTGATTGCTACCGCGAAGGACGTTTATGGAAACTTTAATTCGTTTATCAGTTGCTGTCGGTATTTTTGCTGTCATGGCGGTTTGCGAAGTCTTTTATCCGAGAAGAACTCAATGGCTTGGTCGTCGATTGCGCTGGCCGGTCAATCTGGGCTTAGCGGCACTTAATATGATTTTAATGCGCTTTACTCTGGGCGCAATGGCTTATTGGCTTGCTGTTAATAGTCAACAATACAGTTTCGGCTTGTTACATTATTGGGTTATTCCAGAGTGGTTGGCGATTGCGTTAACGCTGGTTTTGTTGGATATGGCGATTTACGGACAGCATATCCTGATGCATAAATGGCCTGTATTGTGGCGCTTGCATCAGGTGCACCATAGCGATCTGGAATTTGACGCGACCACGGCGGTGCGCTTTCATCCCTTGGAGATAATTTTTTCGATGATTTATAAGTCGGCTTGGGTTACGGCGATTGGCGCTCATCCCGCTGCCGTCATTATTTTCGAGATACTGCTTAACGGCGCCGCTACGTTCAATCACAGTAACATCGCCATTCCTGAAGCGATGGACAAACAATTACGCTGGCTAATCATCACGCCAGACATGCACCGGATTCATCACTCGGCTTTACCTGCGGAAACCGATAGTAATTACGGGTTCTCCATTTCTTGCTGGGACCGGCTGTTCCATACCTATCGAGCAGAACCTAAAAAAACTCAGACGACCTTGACGATTGGGCTGGAGACTTTTCGCAAGCCGTCCGAATTAGGCTTTTTGGCGCTGCTGTTATTGCCATTCAAGCCGCTTCGCCGGCGTTGAGTATACTCATCGTACTTCAAAACTCGGTACCAAATCTTTGCCACCCGCTCCGGTACCGAATCCAGCAATGCCGAAATTTGATTAGTGAAAGGTATAACGCTAAATAGTGCTTTTTATTAAAAGCTTGCGTCCTTTGGGAATAACAAGGCTTATTCGTACTGTTCGTTGTTTTCCGGCGTCAAAGGTTCGCCAGGGATTCTTTTTTGTTCCATAGCCCATTCGCCGAGGTCTATCAGTTTGCAGCGCTCACTGCAAAAAGGTTTAAACGCTTGTTCTGGCCGCCAGGGTACAGCCTTTTGGCAAGTGGGGCATCTTACGACCCGATAGGCTGGCGAGTCCACATTAAAACAAGCAACAAGTTAATGCGAACGGGATATCATCGGCGCTTTGTCCGGGGCGTTTATCCTCAACAGCCGGCGACATAAAGCGGATCGTGCAACGATGCTTGCCGCCGCTGATTTCGGCAAAACAGGGGATGGATTTGTCCAATGTGACTTTAATTAGCTGGTAGGGCTGGCTTTTATCCAAGGCGATTTGAAAAAAACCAGCGGTCGCTATTTCCTTGGTCGGCATATTGCTGTGGCGTATGAAGCTCAGGATCAGCTCAATAGCGGTGCGAATGTCGGCATAAGGACTGATCCAGAAATGAAGGTCTTTTAACTTTTCGGCTTCATCTTGTTCCAGCCAATAATGATATTCAGGCAAATCAAATGAACAGGTGCCGCCTGGAATTGAGCTTCTTTGTGCAATGCTCAATAGCAGATCGTTCTCTGTGACATTCGCGTTAATCTTACCGCTATTCGAATACAGATTTTTGCTGGTTTGGCTGAGCGTGTTCAGGATTTGCTCAAGCTTTTGCGTGTCTACGCCCTGGCTATTGGCGATTTTATTGAGCACTTTGGTGTGGCGCTCCAGTTCTTTTAAAATTTCCGATTTCAGATCATTACGTCTTAAAATTTGCGTGATGTCCAATAAAATATTGATGGCAGCGCGATTTTCAGTAACGTGATTTCCGGCTAAAAAATAGTTGAATTGATTGAAAAGCTGTTCAAGTCGTATGAATACCCTGATCCGTTCGCTAAGGGGGAATTCATAAGTTATCGTATTGGTCACAGACGGGTCGATCCTGGCGTGCTTAATGAAAGGTACAAATTGTGCAGTTTTTTGACCTGTTCTGCAAGCTCGGATTCGCGCTGGGTATTGTCGATCAGGTCATCGGCATGAGCGATTCTGAACTCGCGTGACACTTGATTGGCCAAGATGGCTTGTATTGTTGTCAACGGCAGGCGGTCTCTGAGTTGCACGCGAGTGATTTGGGTGTCTATTGGACAGTCGACGACCAATACGCGGTCAACACTGTGCGCCATTCCGGTTTCGAACAGCAAGGGGATGCAGACAATGCAATAAGGCGTATTTAGCGCATCGGTTTTAGTGCGGATGGCGGCATAGATCAAGGGGTGAAGTATGGCTTCAAGCCTTTGTTTGCTTTGACTATCAGAAAATATTAAGTCTTTGAGCGAACGACGATTGAGCGTGCCGTCCGCAGCTAATATGGAAAAACCAAATTCCTCAACGATTCGATTAAGCGCGGGCTGACCTTTTTCTACCAGTTGATGGGCAATGTTGTCAGCGTCAATAATTGGCGTGTTAAGTTCGGCAAAGAGACGGGCAACGGATGTTTTGCCGCAGCCGATGCCACCGGTCAAGCCAATTTTTAACATGTGGCAGGTGTTTGTTGTTTGCTCAGAGCCCAACGGCCGATAGATAAGCTTGGTTGATGGACTCTCCAAAGATTAGAGCTATCCACCCGGCAATGGCTAGGTAAGGGCCAAACGGTATGGGTTGATGGCGGTCTTGCCTGGCCGTAATGATCATGAGTATGCCAACCAGTGCGCCCAGTAAGGATGATAATAAGATAATGATCGGCAGGTACTGCCAACCCAGCCAGGCGCCGAAAACAGCCAGTAATTTAAAGTCGCCGTAGCCCATGCCTTCCTTGCCGGTTGCCAATTTGAACAATTGGTAGACCGTCCACAATGTTAAATAGCCGCTGATAGCGCCAATAATGCTGGCGTGTGCGTCGGTGTAAAGGCTGAACAGGCTTAAGAATAATCCCAGCCAGACCAAAGGGAGCGTTATCGAATCCGGCAGCAGATGGTGATCGAAATCGATAAAGCTAAGCGCAATCAAACTCCAGCTCAGAGCCAAAGCAAAAAAGGTTTGCGGGCCATAACCGAAGTGTATGGCGACAATCAAGGAAATGATTCCTGTGAATGCTTCGACAAAGGGGTAGCGCAATGAAATGGCTGTTTTGCAATGGGCGCATTTGCCGCCCAGGAATAAATAGCTGACGACAGGAATATTTTGATAAGCCTTAATTGGCGCTTGGCAGTGTGGGCAACGGGATGGCGGCAAAGCTAAATTGAAGGGTTCGCTAGTGTATTGTTCGCCCGGCAATTGCAAATAGTCCGAACATTCTTTACGCCAGTTTTGTTGCATCATCAGAGGTAATCGATAAATAACAACATTTAAAAAACTGCCGACCAATAAACCAATGACTCCGGCTAATGTGGAAAAAATCAGAGGAAATTCAGCGAGAAAATTTAATGGGTTCATTGTCTGAGCGGAAAAGCCCCGTTGTGGGGCCTGATCGAAGCTTTAAATGGAGGCGATAGTTTAGAGAATAACGCTTAACCGACGGCTGCACCCATTTTGAATATGGGCAAATACATCGCTACGATCAAGCCACCGACCAGAATGCCCAAAATAACCATAATCAGGGGTTCCATCAAGCTACTTAAGTTGTCGATTAAATTGTCGACTTCTTCTTCGTAGAAATCTGCGACTTTGGCTAGCATCGCGTCTATGGAGCCGGATTCTTCACCAATGGCCACCATTTGCTGAACCATATGCGGGAACAATTTAACCTGCTGCATGGCATATTGAAGTCTTTGGCCGGTCGCTACGTCTTCGCGCATTTTGATGACCGCATCCGCAAAAATGATGTTGCCGCATGCGCCGGACACAGATTCTAACGCGTCTACTAAAGGCACGCCGGCTGCAGACATGGTCGATAAAGTACGGGAGAATCGAGCTATTGCAGATTTATTTAAAATCATCCCGACAACGGGTATGCGCAGCAGCATTTTATCCAAAAAATGATTAAATGGGCGGGAGCGTTTTTTGAAATAGCTAAACACATAAACACTGGCACCGATAATGCCGACCAAGATCCACCAATATTCCTGCATCCATTCGGACATGGCGATGACCATTTTAGTGAAGGCTGGTAAGTCTGCGCCAAAGCCTTTGAAAAGATCTTCAAAGACCGGCACCACGAAAATTAATAAAATTGCCGTGACGATAAATGCAACCACAACAACGGCTATTGGGTAAGTCAGGGCTTTTTTGATTTTTTTCTTTATCGACTCGGTTTTTTCTTTATAGGTGGCGATTTTGTCGAGCAAGGTTTCCAAAACGCCAGCATGCTCCCCGGATTCAACGAGGTTGCAAAATAGTTCGTCAAAATAAAGCGGCCTTTTGTTGAGCGCTTCGGCCAAGGTATCGCCGCCTTCTATGTCGGCTTTAATGCTTAACAGAAGTTCCTGCATGCTTGGGTTTTCGTGGCCTTTGCCCACAATATCAAAAGACTGAACCAGGGGAACGCCCGCTTTCAGCATGGTTGCCAGTTGCCGTGAAAAAATTGCAATGTCGCCGGAAGTAATGGCTTTGGTTCTTGCGCCGAATAAAGGTTTCGGCTTTTTCTTGATGGATATGACCCGGTAGCCTTGTCTTCTTAACTCGGCTTTGGCTTGCGTTTCACTTTTTGCGGAAATTTCTCTTTTATTCAGCTTTTTTCCGCTTTTATCGATTCCATCCCAAATGAAATCTATTTGATCAGTTTGCTCAGCCATACTTATTCCTTGGTTACCCGGTCAATTTCTTCAAGTGTGGTTATTCCCGTGCGAATTTTGTTTAATCCGGATGCTCTCAAATCGTTAATGCCTTCAGACTTTGCTTGTTCTGCCAATTGCATCGCATTGCCGCCTTCAAGAATGAGCGCGCGCATTTTCTCGCTTAGCGTCATGACCTGATAGATGCCGACGCGCCCTTTATAGCCATTTGTGCAATGCTCGCAACCAACGGGTCCGAACAATTTTAGCGTAGCCAGTTCATCTTGCTTGAACCCTGCAGAAATGAGTACATTTTCGGGGTAATTGATTGGTGTTTTGCAATGTTCGCATAAGCGACGCGCCAAACGTTGCGCCATAATCAAGTTGACTGCGGATACGATATTGAACGGCAGTACGCCCATTTGCATCAAACGGTTTAAGGTCTGAGGCGCGTCATTCGTGTGCAGTGTTGACAATACCAAGTGTCCGGTTTGCGCGGCTTTGACGGCGATTTCAGCCGTTTCCAGGTCGCGAATCTCGCCGACCATGATGATATCGGGGTCTTGGCGTAGAAAAGCCCGTAATGCATTGGCAAAAGTCAATCCGGCCTTAACATTGACATTCACTTGATTAATACCTTCAACCGTTATTTCGACCGGGTCTTCAGCAGTGGAGATATTGCGTTCTGGGCTATTTAAAATATTTAGCCCGGTATAAAGGCTGACTGTTTTACCGCTTCCGGTTGGGCCGGTAACCAACACCATGCCGTAAGGCTTATGGATGGCTTCGAGAAACAATTTTTGCTGTTCCGGCTCAAAGCCTAATTTTTCGATGCCGAGCTGGGCGCTGGTTGGATCCAGAATCCGCAAGACGACTTTTTCTCCAAATAGCGTCGGGCAGGTGTTGACCCGAAAATCAATAGCCCGGTGTTTGGATAAAATCATCTTTATCCGGCCATCTTGTGGAACCCGGCGCTCGGCAATATCCATTTTAGACATAACCTTGATGCGGGAAACAATTCGGCTGGCTATGTTGGCGGGTGGGCTGGCAATTTGATTAAGTATGCCATCTGAGCGAAAGCGGATGCGAAAGTTTTTTTCATAGGGTTCCATATGGATGTCGGATACGCCTTTTTTGATCGAGTCTAATAGGATTTTATTGACAAACCGAACGATTGGCGCATCGTCAATGTCGGAGTTCATGTCGTCTTTGGCATCGACTTCATCGCCGCCGGTGATGTTTAGATTATCCAGATCTTCATCAAGCAGGTCGGACATCGTGGTGTCGACTGCTTCTAAAGCCGCGTCTATGGTTTTAGTCAGCTTGTCTTCTTCAACCAGTATGGTTTCCGGATTCAATCGGGTCTGGAACTTAATGTCGTCGAGGGCTTGAAAATTGGTGGGGTCAGAAAGGCCGATAAAAAGCGTGCGGCCGCGAGTAAAAAGCGGCAGAGCGTGATATTTACGGATCAGCTTTTCGTCAATTAGGTTGACTGGCAGGCTTCGGTGATCGATGGCGTCTAGGTCCAAAAAAGGCACGCCGAATTCGATTGAAGCTTTCGAGGCGATGACTTTGCTATCGACCAGTTTGTTAGAAACCAAATAACTGATTAACGGGATTTTCTTTTTTTGTGCATCCTGAATATAAACTTGAGCATCGCTTTCGCTCAGGATTTGGTCTCTAATTAAGCATCGTGCAAGACCACTGAATTGAAAATCTGTTGCTGCGGCAGCCATCATTTAGATAATAAATTGAGTTATTTAAAAAAATATAGTTTAAATAAGTAGTTTGTCCAATGAGTTAAGTAAGCGCTTGAATTGATAGGCGGCAATTTTGCTTATTTTAGATTAGCACTTTTGCTTTTGGAACACACGCAGTTTCACCGCGGGCAAGCTTCGGGGCCAGATCCTTTGCTGTGCCAAATGACCAAGAACTCATCAAAGCTTTTTCCTGTTTGGTTTTGAATGACCTTGGGTTTGTGAATAGGCACTTAAAAGCATAGCGAGTATAAATTTAAGGTTCATTAAGCGCTATAAAGCCTGAATCTTATTTTTTTGTTGTTCAAGATTGTCCAATGATGTTTGCAAATCTGCCAATTTGGTTTTTTCTTTATTGATGACTTCGGGCGGTGCTTTATCAACAAAGGCTGGATTTTTGAGTTTGGCCTCGATACGCGGAAGCTCGTTTTTCAATTTCTGGATTTCTTTTTCCAGTCTTGCTAGTTCGGCGGATTTGTCGATTAAGCCAGCCATTGGGATTAGGATCTTCATCTCACTGACTAAGGCGATCGCCGATTCAGCGGCGATGTCATCCTGACTCAGCCAGGTTATAGACGCCAAACGCCCCAACTTTAACAGATAATGCTGGAAGTCGGCCACTTGCCGACGATCGGAGTCTGAACCGTTTTGTAACAGCACCGGCAGGAGCTTTCCCGGCGCTATGTTCATTTCGCCGCGTATCCGGCGAACGCCCAGAATAAAATCCATCACCCAGTTAATGTCGGTAATCGCGGATGCATCGATTAAGTTTTCGTCGGCGCTTGGAAATGGTTGGAGCATGATGGTTTCGGCTTTCACATCCGTTAATGGCGCGACCCGTTGCCAGATTTCCTCGGTAATAAACGGCATTAATGGATGCATCAAGCGTAATAACGTCTCCAAGACATGCAGCAGGGTTTGCCGGGCGCCATCGACAATAGCGATATGGTTTGAGTGCAGCGATATTTTGGCTAGTTCCAGGTACCAGTCGCAATATTCATTCCAGGTAAATTCATAAATAGCTTGGGCGGCCAGGTCGAAACGATAGCTTTCGATGGCCTGCGTGGTGGCCGCGATGACTTGGTGCAAACGGGAAATGATCCAGCGATCGACTGGCGTATATTCACAGCGTGATGGCGCGTTTTGGTTTTGAAGTGAGTCCGGCTCCGTATTCATTAATACAAAGCGCGAAGCATTCCAGAGCTTGTTGCAGAAATTACGATAACCTTCAGTACGGGCCAGATCAAATCGGATATCCCGACCAGTTGAAGCCAGGGAGGCGAAAGTAAAGCGCAAGGCGTCGGTACCGTATGAGGGAATGCCGTCAGGGAACTGTTTTCGCGTGTCCTGTTCGATTTTTTTTGCCAGATGCGGTTGCATCATCCCGGAAATGCGTTTTTCCACCAGTGTTTCCAGATCGACGCCATCAATCAGATCGAGGGGGTCCAATACGTTACCTTTAGATTTCGACATTTTCTGGCCTTCGGCGTCGCGCACCAAACCGTGGATATAGACTTCTTTAAACGGTACAGCGCCTTGAAATTTAAGGCCCATCATGATCATGCGCGCGACCCAGAAGAAAATGATATCAAAGCCAGTGACCAACACGCTGGTCGGATAATGCCGGGCTAGCTCCGGCGTTTGATCCGGCCAGCCCAGTGTCGAAAAAGGCCATAAGGCCGAGGAAAACCAAGTGTCCAACACATCTTCATCTTGGCGGAGAGGATAATCGGCCGGCAGATGGTGCGCCGCGCGGATTGCTTGTTCGGAACGCCCGACATAAACGTTGCCTTGCTGATCATACCAAGCCGGAATTCGGTGGCCCCACCAAATTTGCCGGGAAATGCACCAATCCTGGATGTTGCGCATCCAGTCAAAATAAGTGTTTTTCCAATTATCTGGAACGAAACGGATAGAACCGTTCTCGACTGCGGCAATCGCCGGTTTGGCTAGAGGCTCGATTTTTACATACCATTGATCGGTGAGTAAAGGTTCAATAACGCTATGCGTGCGGTCGCCTCGCGGCACCATCAATTTATGATCGACTATTTTCTCCAATAGGTCGACTTGCGCCAGATCAGCTACGATTTTTCGGCGCGCTTCGAAACGGTCCAGGCCGCGGTATTGGGCGGGTATCAGTTCGTCGTTGCTTAGTTTGGCGTCAGGCGTGAAAATATTGATCAAACCACCATGCGGTAAATCCTGAATCATCGAATGATGCCGATGCCGGGTCCAGACATCATAATCGTTAAAATCGTGCGCTGGCGTAATTTTGACGCATCCGGTGCCAAATTCAGGATCGACATAGTCATCGGCGATAATCGGAATTTTTCTGCCGCTTAGCGGCAACAGCACAAATTCGCCAAGCAAATGTTTATAACGCTCATCATTCGGATGAATGGCGACAGCGGCATCGCCGAGCATGGTTTCCGGCCGCGTTGTTGCGACGATCAAAAGGCCTTGCCCATTGGCTAAAGGGTAGCGCAAATGCCACATCGAACCGTTTTCTTCTTCGGATAACACTTCTAGATCCGAAACTGCGGTATGCAGAACCGGATCCCAGTTGACCAAGCGTTTTCCGCGATAAATCAGGCCTTCTTCATAAAGCCGAATAAAAACTTCCTGGACCGCATCCGACATGCCGTCATCCATTGTGAAGCGCTCTCTGCGCCAATCCAAAGAAGAGCCCATGCGGCGCAATTGACGGGTAATAGCGCCGCCCGATTCTTCCTTCCATTGCCAGACCTTGTCGATAAATTTTTCCCGGCCATAATCGTGTCGGGTAAGGCCTTCGGCGTTACATAAACGTTCGACGACCATTTGGGTGGCGATACCGGCGTGATCGGTGCCTGCTTGCCATAAAGTGCTGCAGCCTTTCATGCGGTGATAACGGATCAGAGCGTCCATGATGGTGTCTTGAAAGGCATGGCCCATATGCAGGCTGCCGGTGACATTGGGTGGCGGTATCATGATGCAATACGATTCACCGTTCGGCTTGGGCGCGAAATAGCCTTTTTTTTCCCAGATTTTATACCAGCGTTGTTCGATAGAATGGGGGGAGTATGTTTTTTCCATGGATAGAGAGAATATTTGGCAAGGAGTAAATTGAGTTGAACGAATGTGGCAAAAGTGACGGATTACGTTTTGCCCGTTAAGCGTTAATTTTATGTGTTTTTATCGTCATTCCTGATTGCTGGTACTGCCGGTAACGGTTTCTGCCGGTTTCTTTGGCGGCTTCACTGGCGTCCAGAACCTCCAGAATACGCTCGGCTCGTTCAAAGTGAGCGGGGCATTGATTGGACAAATTAACCACTGTTTTTAGCCAATGTTCGGGGATATCCCTGTGTCCGATCAGGATGACCTGGTCATAATCCGGCTCTGCGCTTGAATAAATTTGATGCGGAACAAAGCTGCCGGCGCGAAAAGTCCACAGTAAATCATCGATCAGTTGGCTGTGTTCGTCAGTATCGGTGACAACATAGCAAAAATGCCCGCTACGATACGCTTTCTCAATCAATTTGCAGGCGTAAAGAAAGCGGTTTTGCGTAGATTCATCGGGCAGAAGGTAAAAACTGACTTCAGGCATCGTATTAATAGGGCTATTTTTTGCTTAACCGTGTTTTGTGAACCGAATCTAAACAGATATTAGGCCTGAGTTGAGACTGTCGCGTTTTCAGGCGCCATTGGCGCGGTTCAGCAAATACTGGCAAATCAGGGGCACGGGCCGTCCGGTTGCGCCCTTGGCGGGTCCGGTTCGCCAAGCGGTGCCGGCGATATCGAGATGAGCCCAGCGCAAGTTTTCGGCAAACCGGGATAGAAAACAGGCGGCGGTGATGGCGCCGGCATCCTTGCCGCCGATATTGGCCATATCGGCAAAATTGGATTTAAGCAGTTCCTGGTATTCCTCCCACAAAGGCAGTCGCCAAAGACTGTCATTAGCGGTTTCGCTGGCGGCTAACAAGTCGTTGCAGAGCGCTTCATCATTGCCCAGCAAGCCGCTGGGAACCCGGCCCAAAGCGACCAGACAGGCGCCGGTCAGAGTCGCCATATCAATTACGACATCGGGGTTATAGCGCTCGCAATAGGTTAAGGTGTCGCAGAGGATTAATCGGCCCTCGGCATCGGTGTTCAACACTTCGATAGTTTTGCCCGACATGCTGGTGACGATATCGCCCGGTTTATTGGCATCACCATCGGGCATATTTTCCGATGACGGAATCAGGCCGATAATATTCAAGGGCAACTGCATTTCGGCTGCGGCTAATAGCGATCCCAGCACTGCTGCACCGCCGCACATGTCGTATTTCATTTCATCCATGCCAAGACCCGGTTTTAACGAAATGCCGCCCGCATCAAAAGTTAAACCTTTGCCGATTAATACGATAGGCTTGGCGTTTTTGTCGCCGCCTTTGTATTCCAAAGTGATCAATTTGGCTGGTTGCCGGCTGCCGCGGGAAACCGAGAGGAACGAGCCCATGCCCAGCGCTGTTAAATCGGCTTCTTCCAGAATGGTGGCGCTAAGCTTTGAATAGTTTCGGCCTAATGTGACAGCTTGTTCAGCCAGAAATGACGGTGTGCAGATATTGCCGGGCAAGTCGGCAAGGTATTTGGTCAAATTGACGCCAGCAGCGATGGCTTGGCCTTGCTGTAAACCGGAAACAGCCGGTTTTTTTTCTTGCTCGGAAAGAGTGATTATGACGCTTTCAATTTTGCTTTCAGTTTCTTTATCGGATTTTTGTGCGGTAAATTGATAGACGGCATCATTGAACACTTCGACAATTTGCCTGCATTTCCATTGACTGTCGAAATTGGCGACGCTGCATTCCGCCAGACAACAAGTAACCGTTTTTATTTGCGGTTTTTTTAGGCTATTCACGGCCGCATAAAGCGCTTTACGATAGTTTTTGCTGGATAAAGGTTGAGTTTCACCGAGACCCACCAGCAATATTCGTTCTAAGGAACTATTCGGCACGGCGTTGATGATCAGTGTTTCGCCGATTTTGCCGCTAATATCGCCACGAGTGAGAAGCTTGCTAATCAGATTTTCTGTCGCGCTGTTGACCACGTTTGCCGATGGGCTCAGTTGCTGGTTTTGGTAGACACCAACAATGATGCAGTCAGATTGCAGTTTTTCTATTGGCGCAGTTTCTATAGAATAGTCCATAACATTTCATCGGGTTGCTGAAAGGAATGTTTTCCTGAGGTAGTCAGAAAGCTGGCTCAGAAATACGGTCAGAGCCCGAATTATACAATACTTCAAACGATTTGACCGAGGACAGGATATTGCATACAGATTGGCCGACAGGTTATAAAACGGCGCGCGCATCTTGGATAACCGTGCTCGACAAAATGATCATCAGGGATTTGCTGTCTACATTGATGTCGGTTTGGGTTGTGTTGGTCGTTATCATTGTCAGCCGTAAATTTATCAAAATATTGGATATGGCCGTTAATGGCCAAGTTGCCAATGATACCTTGCTGACTATTTTGGCGTTAAAAACGATTGTCGCCAGCGTTACTTTTTTGCCTGCTGCGCTGTTTATGTCAGTTTTGATGGTGCTTGGCCGAATGTATCGGGACCAAGAAATGTCAGCGCTTGCTTCAGCCGGCGGTGGCAGTGGAACCTTGTATCGAGCGGTTTATTTACTGGTTTTGCCGCTGGCCTTGATGGCGACAGGCTTGTCGTTCTATATTTCACCGCTGGCGGCCGCCAAAGTTGAACAAGTGATTCATAAAGATAGCGAGTCTTCAGATATTCGAGGTATTGCCGCCGGCCGTTTTAGTGAATACAGTCAAGGCGATTTGGTTTTTTATGTCGAAACCATTGGCTCCGATAAAACCATGCATAAAGTTTTTGTCCAGCATCGGCAGCGGGGTGTTCCGAGCATCATCAACGCGGAATCGGCCAGAGTCAAAGACTTACCGGATGGCCGTTTTGTGGTCTTTGCTAACGGTCGGCGAATCCAGGGCAAGCCAGGCACGTTAAATTATGTGGTAGAAGAGTTTGCTGAATATGGGGTTAGGCTGGAGGATACGGTTTCGGAAGTCTTATATCCACGGGAAGCTGTTGCTAGTTTGATTTTGTGGCATTCAATGGCGAGCCGCGACATTGCTGAGTTGCAACGCCGGTCGAGCGTGCCCTTGGCGATTTTACTGCTGACTTTTTTGGCCGTGCCGTTGGCGCAAATTTCTCCGCGTGGTGGGGTTTATGGCAATATGCTGGCGGGGTTTTTAATCTATTTTAGCTATGGCAACTTAACCAGCGTTACTCAGAGCTGGGTGACAACCGAAACGATTGCGCCTTGGTTGGGTTTGGTAGGCGTTCATTTGCTGTTGCTGCTGGTCGGCGTTTTTTTGGTGGCCAGGCTCTATGGATGGCAATGGCTGGCGTTCAAGTTCAAGGAAGTGGTGGCGCGATGAATGTATTTACCGCGTATGTGGTTAGGGAAGTTTTGAAGGGATCGTTGATCGCGCTGCTGCTGCTGTTAACACTATTCAATTTATTTACCTTTGCCGATGAGTTGGGTGACTTGGGCAAGGGTCATTATGGATTGCGTGAAATTTTGTCCTACCTTGCGCTGACTTCGCCCAGGGTTTTATACGAACTGATGCCTTCATCCGCTTTGCTGGGCAGTCTTTTTGTTTTGGGCGCTATGGCTAATCATCGTGAGTTGATAGCGATGCGGGCGGCTGGGTTGTCGATTGCCGGCATCATTAAAGCGGCTTTGATTGCCGGCGCCATCTTGGTTGTGTTTGCATTGCTTGTGGGTGAATTTGTCGCGCCTATGACCGAACGCAAAGCGCAGATGATCAAGGCTACTGCGCAAAATGAACAGGTGTTTTTAAATAGCCGGTACGGGCTTTGGCTACGTGAGGGCCAGAAATTCATCAATGTCAGGCAAATCCAAAAGAATGGCGATTTGGCTAACATCAGTATCTATGAGCTGGATGATCAGCAGCATTTAATTAAAGCCCTTTATGCCAGTCAAGCAAGTTTTCTTGGTAACAAGGCATGGCAATTGGAGAAAATCCAGTCATCAGAAATAACGCCGGAACGAATTTTTGCCAACAAGACAAAAAAACAGTTATGGCAATCCTCAGTTGCGCCTGATTTACTGAAAATCGTTGTGGTGAATCCGGATAATTTATCGATGGCGGATTTGGCGCAGTATATTGCTTTTTTAAAGCAAAACCATCAGAAATCACAGGTGTTTGAATTGGCTTTTTGGGGACGGGTTGTCAATCCATTGATCACCTTTGTTATGCTGTTGCTATCGGCGCCCTTTGTGATCGGCATTCAACGTGGTGTTAGTGTTGGGACCAGAATGATGCTTGGCGTTATCATTGGTATGGGGTTTAACATTATCGACAGGATTGTGGCTCATTTAGGCTTGATTTATGACTACAATCCGCTTTTAGTTGCGGTGATGCCCAGCGCTGCCGTGCTGACGCTGGCTTTGATCATTGCCGGTAAACTTCAGCAGCACGCATAGTACTGCTGAGTTAATTGGCGAGCACTTTCAAAGCGTCATTGATCAGGTGCTTGGCTTCGAACAAGACTTTCAGTGAATATTCGGGAGACAGCGCGAAATTTTTCAGCTTGCTGGCGGCCGGAATCGAGGTCATTGCGGGTAATTCATTCATGTCGGCATGGCTCATTTTATGGTGCAGACGCGACAATACGACGATATCCAGCAAGCTGAGTTCGGAGCTGGTATTCTGGTACCAGTCGTCAGAAAAATAGGGTACTTGCGTCAGCTCATCCGGAAAGCCCCATTCTAGCAAGACCTTACAGCCGATTGGGCCTTTAACGACAGGAAGCGCGTTTTGCAGGTCGGCTTCAGTGTAGTATTCCTTAGGCAATTTAGTGGTAAAATTCAAAAAGGGTACAGCGCCAATATCACAAATCAATCCGGCCAATAAAGCTTCTTCCGGGTTGGCTTGTTTGGTTACCGAGGCCAAGACGTGGCTTAGCGTGGAAATATAAAGGCTTTGCTTCCAGAGATTATCCAACTGCTTTTTAATGAGTGGAGAATTCGTTTTGAAAATATGATTAATACTCAAGCCGATGACTAAATTCCGAGTAGCATTCAAACCAATTCGACTTACCGCAGTAAAGCAGCTTTTTGCCGGCATTGGGCTCAAATACAGGGGGCAGTTGGCGACCTCAATCAATTTTGCCGTAATGACCGGGTCCAGTTGAATGATTTTTACCGCGTCGGCCAGGCTGATATCCTGTAGCATCGCGTTGCGCAATTTGATGGCGATATCCGGCAGTGTTGGCAGCTCCAATTTTTCTTGCTCCAGGTGCTCGGAGAACAGTTGTAGTAAGTGATTTTCCGACTGTTCTTTGGGGATGTTCAGTTTGGTTAGTTCAGTTAATGGCGATTGCTTGCTGACCATAATTTTTTGCTGAACTCGAAGCAGGCTGACTTCTGTTTTGGCAATCGCGGTAGTGGTATGAATGGTGCCACTGGACAAAGGAAATTTGGCTTTGGCGGTGTTAGCGACGACTTCGTAATGGTTGCCAGATTCATCAGTCAACATAATTGTGCCGGAAAGCAAATATAAAATCGAATCGGTCGTCTCGTTGATCCGGAACAATATGGTTTGCTTGGGATAAATTTCGGCTTTGTTATCAGTAGCGAAGGCTTGCAAAATCTCCTCACTATAACTTCGGATCGGAATCAATTTGTGCAGAATATCAATTGAAACAGTTTCCGAGGCGTAATTTGGGCGCGCCTCTTCAGTTTTTTTGCCTTTTAAAAAAGGATTAAGAAAAGACATGTATCGTTCCTAAAAAATAAAGCTCAAGATGACTAGAAAAAGGGCTTTGCGATAACTCAAAGTTTAGTATAAAAGGAGGGTAACGGTTTCAAAACAGCACTTAAATCCTATCAAATGGCTGATCTTTTGGCTGTTAGTCGATTGTTTGTTTGCGCGCTAGGTAAATCAGGTGGAAAAACCAGGCGCCAAGTTTTCGCTGCTTATGGTTCGCGCTGTGGTATGACACGGCTTTTGAATTAAAAATAATATAGGAATCAATGTGCTAAGTTAATTATCAACAGAATGCACGAGGTTAATTTTGCAAGATTATGATGGTCGTGTGATATGATACGAAACATTACCTTGAAAATTCAGGTAAAGAATAAGCATCTTCTAACTATTAAAAATAACAGGATATGGCTATGAAAACGAGAGATATGATTGTTACTGCGTTGTTTGGTTTAGCTTTATTGACCGGGTGCGATAAAAAGGAAGAAGCTGCTGGAACTGTCCAGCAAGCGGCACCTAGCACCGCACCAAGCGCGGCCGGCCAGGCTGTTGAGTCTGCAGCAACTGCAGTTGAAGCGACGAAAGAAGCCGCCGGCGCAGCAACTGAAGCCGCTGGTGATGCGGGCGCTGCAGCCGTAGATAGCGCGGCATCAGCGGTAACTGAAACCACTGATGCGGCAAAAGCGGCTGCGGGACAAGCGGCAGAAAGCGCCGCCAATGTCGGCGCTGCTGCAGTCGAAGGCGCTAAAGCTGCCGTAGACGCGGCCAAAGAAGCGGCAAATAAAACGGCTGAAACAGCCGTTGACGCTGCCACAGCTGCAGTGGAAGGCGCTAAATCAGCCGTTGCCGAACCTGCCAAAGAAGCTGCGGTTGCTGATAAGGCAAAAGAAGCGGCCGGCAAGTAGTTTGTTAAGGGTTTCTGCCGTTTTGTTGCCGGCTCCTGATCAATTGAGCGGAGTTGGCTAACGGTCTTGTTAGGCGGAAAAGATTTGATAAGCATTTAATTGTCACCATAGCCCGACTTGATGGCGATGGCCTCAAGTCGGGTCGGGTAAGCAGGTTAATTGCCTCGCTTCAGCTTTTTTCGAGGCGTCAAGAGTCAATAAAATAGTCTTTTAAGGCTGTCGAGAATGTTTTCTGTATCTTCTGAAAGCAAAGCATAATCTAGTTTGCTGTTAGCGCGCTTTTTTTGTTTCAATGAAGGGAGGTCGCTTGCCTTGTGGTCAATCTGGTGCTGCTCATGCAATAATTGGCCGCCCGCCTTCTTCCATTCCATCAAATGCGTAATTTCACCGCTATCCAGCCAAACGCCATGGTTTTTGCAGCGATCCACGATAACACCGCTTCGATAGCCATAGACATTCTTGCTCATAAATAGCTGACAGGCCGGGCATTTAATATAGCTATCCGCTTTATCAGATAAATAACGGTCCTGATTAATATGGTCAAGCTGTTGCAGATTAATATCAAAGACCGAAGCCACCGAATGTTCTAGTAATGCTTCAATTTTTCCATGAGCAAAAAACAAACCGAAGCAATTGGCGCAGCGTTCAATCAAAAAAGCGCCGTTAAGGCCTAAATCAATGGTTTGTAAGGCTTTTTCGCAGTGAGGGCAAAGATAGTTGGTTTGGGCGCGAACAATCGAGTAATGATGGTTATCCCGTAGGTCAACATCATTGCGAGTGCCGCAATACAGACACTTGTTGGTATTGGCGGCTAGTGGCGCGGAACAGCAGCTACATCTTGCCATGGCTCATAAGTTATCAAGGATGTCTTTTTTCTTAGCATTATATTCTGCCTGCGAGATTAATTTTAAATCCAGCATTTTTTTTAATTGCTGCAACTTTTCCAGCGGGTTGGATGACGCTGTTTTCAGTGAAGCCGATTCGGGGTTGCTAACTTGCGCCATTTGCTGACCTAAGCCTATTCCTGCGCCGACGCCCAGGCCTATGCCAGCCGCGCCGCCTTCATTTCTGGCTGTTTCACGAAGCGCTTCTAAGTGTTGCAACTTAGTGTAGTCAAGGCCCGCAATTTGTGCAGCTTGCGCCTCAGCATTTAGATCGGCGATTCGATTGATTCGATCTAAGGTTTCGCTATCAAAATCAGTGCCTTCTATGCAAAAATCATTGATTTCAAGGCCCAGCGCATGAAATTCGAGCGATAATTTCAGCAACAGTCCGCGCGTTATTTCTTCTCGGTTCGCGTCAATATCTGCGTAGCTGTATTGGCTGCTGGCCAAAAAATCGGTTAAAGGCTCAACAATGCGAGCCGACAGCACCTGCCGGAAATCTTCAATCAAATAGTCATTGTGGCTGCCCACGATACTGGTAAAAAACTCGCGCGGATCAGTAATTTTATAGCTGTAATTGCCGTAAGCTTTCAATCCGACAGGAAAGTGGTAATGCGGGTCCAAAAATTTAACAGTGGAAGTCGTACCCCATTTTTGATTCAAAATATCGCAGCGTTTATAAAAATAGATGCCAACTTTATGCTCGCTTTCGAATGCCTGCATGAACTTGCTAATTGTTGTCCAGAAAGGAATATTGTCGGTTTCAAGGTTGCAGGAGCATTCCTGCTGAATCACTGATTGGACTTTGCCTTGATAAACAAAAATGCAGCCTTGCCCCGGGCCGACAATCAGTTTGGAAGCGTTTTTAATTTCATCGCCGTTATCGGTCCATTGCTGAAATAAAGCATCGGGATGTGGATTCTGCCATTCGATGACCGAGCGCAGCTGCCGTTTTAAACCATCCAGTAAGGTCATGAAATTACTCGCTCTCCAGGTTTAGTTCAAGTGCGCACGTGCCTGCTTAAAACTCTTCCCATTCTGGGTCAACGGCGGCGGTTGTAGGCGCTGCCGGGCTTTGCAAATTTTGACTGCTGGGGCCTTTATAAGTTTCCAATTTGACTGGCGTCTTCTGCGGCGTATAGGTCTTGATTGGAGCGCTGCTTCGCGTTTTATTGTCGATTCGGAAATGGCCCGCCATTTCATTTAAATTTTCTGTTTGCTCTTGGAGTGATTCTGCAGAAGCAGCGGCTTGTTCAACGAGTGCAGCATTTTGCTGGGTGACATCGTCCATTTGTGCAATGGCCTGATTGACTTGGCTAATGCCTGAATTTTGCTCGACCGATGCAGCCGATATTTCCGAAACGATTACGGTAACACTCCGGATTGCGCTGACGATTTCTTCCATGGTTTTGCCAGCGTTGCTGACTAACTTGCTGCCGGCGGCGACTTTTTCTTCTGAATCGCCAATCAAACCTTTAATTTCACCTGCAGCAGCAGCGGCTCGTTGCGCCAGATTACGCACTTCACCTGCAACGACGGCAAAGCCGCGGCCTTGTTCGCCGGCGCGAGCCGCTTCAACTGCGGCATTTAATGCCAAGATATTGGTTTGGAAAGCGATGCCGTCGATGACCGAAATAATCTCGGTAATTTTGCGGGAGGATTCGTTGATCGAGTCCATCGTTTCAACGACTTGTCCCACCACTTCGACGCCTTTGCGCGCGACATCGCTGGCGCTGATGGCTAGTTGATTGGCTTGTTTGGCGTTTTCGGTGTTGGCGTTGACGGTGGACGTCAATTCCTCCATGCTGGCTGCGGTTTGTTCCAGACTGGCCGCCTGTTCTTCGGTGCGGTGCGATAAATCATTGTTGCCGGCGGCAATTTCTTTGGACGCTGTATTGATTGCGTGCACTGCGTCTTGAATCGAGGAAATCATGTCTTTCAGGTTTTCCACGGTACTATTGACGCCGTCTTTCATTGCGCCAAATGCGCCCGGATAATCGCGGGTAATGGTTTGCGTCAAATCGCCTTTGGCGAGCGCTTGAGAAATCCTCAGTACATCATTAAAGCCGGTGTCGCAGGTTTCAATCAAATGATTAAAATTAGTCATGATGTCGCGGTAGACAAATTCAAAGTTGCCAGCATTGCAGCGCTTGGAAAAGTCGCCTGCCGCTCCTGCGTCACAAAGCATTTTCAGTTCATTGTTGACGGCCAATAAGGTGGCTTTGACAGTGTCCATCGCTTCAGTGACTTTGGCTTTTTCGCCGGGCAGACGGTCCATGTCGATGCTAAAGTCGCCTTTTGCATATTGAGTGATAATCTCAACCACGCGCATTTTGACGGCAATATGCGCCGCAACCAGATCATTGATTTGTTGTGCCATATGACCATAAGCACCGGGAAAGGCATCGCTCCAAAGCCGCTCGCTGATCATGCCTTCGGTGTGTTTTTGCGCCATCGCGTCTTGCGATTTAACAAATTCATTGATGGTTTTCTGCATGGTTTTTAAGCGGTAGATCAAGCTGCTTTTGTCATTGGGCTTGACTTCGAGCTTCATTGAAAAATCACCGGCTGCAATCAAACTAACCGCATCATTAGCTGTTTTAGGTTCACAGCCAAGCTGAGCCAGCAAGTTGCGCACGATCAAGAAGCCGATAAGCAATCCGCCGCCAGCGGCCAATAGACAAACGATAATCGAAATTAGGCTGAAGGTTTCGAATGCGGCCGTGGCTTTTTCGTATTCTTCTTTGGCAAGCCGAACCTGCAGGCTTTTTAATGCATCACAGGCCGTATTAACTTTTTCATATTTTGCCATTACTGCGGTATCAAGGTAAGTTACGGCTTGCATGGTCTGGTCTTGTTGTACGTTGTTAATGATTTTTAGCAAGCCTTGTTCGACAAAGTCTTTTCGAACTCTGGCAAATTCTTCTGCCAAGATTTTTTCTTCCGGCGTCAGATAGGTTGCCATATAGTCATTCCAGACTTTAGTGACTTTTTCTTTATTATGCTGGATCTGGGCTATTGATTGGTTAATGATTTGACTATCTGCCGTGTTTCCGGTTGTTTGGCCGGCAAGGTAAACGATGCGGTTAACCAGAAGAAAGTTTGCGGAAACCAAATCGGATATTTCCGACAGTTGTTCCAAAGGCACCGCGCGGTCGGCATAGACGGTGCGCAAGCCCTCGTTGGAGTCGCGCATGCCTTTTAAGCCGATGCCGCTGGTGATGATTAGCATGAGTACAAAAAAGACTATCAATAAGGTTAAGCGGGCTTTGACAGTAAGATTGCTCAACATGGCCTTTCCTAAAGTTTAGAGAAGAAATGAAAGCGCTTCAGCGTATTAGCTGAAGTCGTTCGGGTAATGTAAGGCTAGTTTAGCCAAAGATTCTGATTTTGTTAGTGGCTTTGGCGGGAAAAGCTGAGTGAGTTATCGGATGAAATGGCTATTGGCTTGGTGAGTTATGAAGTATGCACGGCGCATTGTTAATTTTGCAAAACTGATCGATTGGGATTATAATTATAAGATTATATTAAGCTTTTTAAGATTTTGATTAAGCCTAAAAAAGCACTGCTCGCCAGTGCTTTTTTATTGCGGTCGTCATTGAGTTAACAATTATGCCGGTCATTACACTGTCTGATGGTTCACAACGCACATTCGCTAATGCGGTAAAGGTGACGGATGTTGCTTTGTCTATCGGCAGCGGTTTGGCCAAAGCGGCAATAGCAGGCAAGGTCAATGGCAAGCTGGTGGACGCCAGCGCGTTAATCGAGCAAGACGCGGCGCTGCAAATTATTACCGGCAAGGATGAAGAAGGCGTTGATGTGATTCGTCATTCGACCGCACATCTATTAGCGCAAGCGGTTAAGCAATTATTTCCCGACGCTCAGGTGACGATCGGGCCGGTGATTGAAAATGGCTTTTATTATGATTTTGCCTATAAAAGACCGTTCACGCCGGAAGACTTGGCCGAGATTGAAAAGAAAATGCAGCAATTGGCGGCTCAAGATTATGTCGTGAGTCGAACGGTTTTGTCTCGCGATGCTGCGGTAAAATTTTTCCGCGATCAGGGGGAGGCTTATAAAGCCGAGATTATTGAGTCGATTCCAGCGAATGAGGATCTTTCGCTTTATCAACAGGGCGATTTCACCGATTTATGTCGGGGTCCCCATGTGCCGAGCACCGGCAAACTGACTGCGTTTAAGCTGATGAAGATAGCGGGTGCCTATTGGCGCGGTAATTCTGAAAATGAAATGCTGCAACGGATTTATGGCACCGCCTGGGCTGACAAAAAAGATTTACAGGCTTATCTGCACCGACTTGAAGAAGCCGAAAAGCGTGATCATCGCCGTTTAGGCAAAGCGCTGAATTTATTTCATACGCAAGAAGAAGCGCCGGGCATGGTGTTCTGGCATGAAAAAGGTTGGCTGATTTATCAGCAAATCGAGCAATATATCCGCCACAAACTCCGTTTAAATGGTTACGCTGAGGTTAGGACGCCGCAGGTGGTTGATCGCAGTTTATGGGAAAAGTCCGGCCATTGGGATAAGTTTCATGCGCTAATGTTCACGACGCATTCAGAAAATCGCGATTATGCGGTCAAGCCGATGAATTGCCCTTGTCATGTGCAAATTTACAATCAAGGTTTGAAAAGTTATCGCGATTTGCCGATTCGTTTGGCCGAGTTTGGCTCTTGCCATCGGAATGAGCCCTCTGGAACGCTGCACGGTTTAATGCGAGTGCGTAATTTTGTTCAGGATGACGCGCATATTTTTTGCACCGAAGCTCAAATTCAAAGCGAGGTGTCGATTTTTATCGACATGCTGTTTGAAGTTTACCAAGACTTTGGTTTTGATGAAGTCATTATTAAGTTGTCAACTCGCCCGGAAAATCGGGTAGGCGATGATGGCGTTTGGGACAAGGCGGAAAACGCGCTGGCGCTGGCGCTTGATAACAAGGGCTTGAAATGGGAACTACAGCCGGGCGAAGGGGCTTTTTACGGACCTAAAATTGAGTTTTCGTTAAAAGATTGTATCGGCCGGGTTTGGCAGTGCGGCACTATTCAAGTTGATTTTTCAATGCCGGGCCGTTTGGCTGCGACCTATATCGCCGAGGATGGTTCTAAACAAGTGCCGGTTATGCTGCATCGAGCCATTTTGGGCTCATTAGAACGCTTTATTGGCATTCTGATTGAACAGCATGCCGGAACTTTTCCGCTCTGGTTGGCACCTGTTCAGGCTGTGATTTTGAATATTGCCGATCGTCAGGCCGCCTATGCTGATCAGATTAGGCAAACGCTTGAAAATCAAGGCTTCAGAGTTAAAATTGACTTGAGAAATGAGAAGATCGGGTTTAAAATCCGCGAGCATTCGATCCAGCGGGTGCCGTATTTGTTGATTTTGGGCGATAAAGAGCTTGATAATCAAACCATTACGGTTAGAACGCAAAAGGGTGAAGATTTAGGTAGTCTGACAATTGCTGAGTTTAGCGAGCGTATGAACAGCGAGATTGCAGACAAGAAATAACGTGAGTTCGGAGGATTAGGGTTATCGCTGCTAAAAAAGATGAAATACGCCTGAATGACGCTATTACGGCGAGACGTGTGCGGGTGACGGGTGCCGATGGAGAGTCTCTAGGCATTATCTCAATTGAAGAAGCGAGGCAAATTGCCTACGCGGCAGATTTGGATCTGGTGGAAATATCACCGAATGCCGATCCTCCGGTTTGCAAGGTGATGAATTTTGGCAAATATCAGTTTGAGCTGAATAAAAAGCTGCAAATAGCCAAAAAGAAGCAAAAACAGATTCAAGTTAAGGAAATCAAATTTAGGCCAGGTACCGATGAGGGCGATTATCAAGTTAAGCTTCGGAGTTTGATCAAATTCTTAAATGACGGTGATAAAACCAAGATAACGGTTCGTTACCGCGGTCGTGAGATGGCGCATAGGGAGATTGGCATGGACCAGCTAAAGCGTATCGAGAAAGATTTGGAGGATATCGCTATAGTCGAGCAGTTTCCTAAATTGGAAGGCCGGCAGATGATTATGGTGATGTCGCCGAAAAAGAAGAAGTAGCTAACAGCTAATTTTATTGACTTACCGTCCCCAACGGGGCACAGCGGAGATGCAAATTTTTTGCGTTTCTGGTTCGACAGCGCAGGAAGCGCTGTTTGCATCAGCTTTCATTAAATAGTTATGATGCCGATCATCTGATTGGGCCATGCATTTTGCCTGACCGGATGTTATCTCAGGGATTTTTTTTATTGTTAACAGGAGCAAACAAATGCCAAAAATCAAAACGAACCGTGGCGCCGCCAAGCGTTTTAGACGCACCGGCAACGGCGGTTTTAAGTGTGGTCAATCGCATAAGCGCCATATATTGACTAAAAAATCGACCAAAAGAAAAAGACAGCTACGCAAGCCGGCGGCTATTCATCCATCAGATGTGCGTATGGCTCAACGAATGATGCCTTACAGTTAAGGGGGAGTGAAAAGCAATGCCAAGAGTAAAACGTGGCGTAACCGCCAGAGCTAGACATAAAAAAATCTTGAAGCAAGCGAAAGGCTATTACGGCGCGCGAAGCAGGGTTTATCGCGTTGCCAAACAAGCGGTCATCAAAGCCGGGCAATATGCCTATCGTGACCGTAAGCAAAGAAAACGCCAGTTCAGGGCGCTATGGATTGTTCGCATCAATGCGGCCTCTCGACTGTTCGGTATTTCTTATAGCCGTTTGATCAGTGGCCTGACGAAGGCTAATGTTGCAATTGATCGTAAAGTGTTGGCTGATATTGCTGTACGCGATATTGAAGCGTTTGGCGAAATTGCAAAAATAGCGAAAGCCAATCAAAGTAAGCCTTAGGGAATTAGGTTTATTCAATCGAGCTTGAGTTTTATTCGGCGCTACGACAGCTTAACTCGTGGCGGCCGAATAAAATCGAGGACGCTTATAAGTATTTATATTCCTTTGACTTGTTTATTCCTTTATTCAGCGAGCTGAACAGTGTCCGCTACTTTAGAAGAAATTCTTGCGCAGTCTTTACAAGAACTGGATGTCGTCAATAGGTTGGAAGATCTCGATCAGGTACGTGTCCGCTATCTCGGCAAAAAAGGCCTGTTTACTTTGCAAATGAAAGAGCTAGGCGAGCTTGATCCGGAGCAGAGGCGATTAGTTGGACAAGTGATCAATCGGGCCAAGGATCAATTACAACAAAAGCTGGAAAGCCGAAAAAAAACGCTGGAGTTCGCTGAGTTGGAAGCAAGGCTGGCCCGGGAATCAATCGATGTGACGTTGCCTGGTAGAGGCCATGGCCTAGCTGGTTTGCACCCGGTGACCACGACGCTCAGGAGAATCAGAAAAATATTTTCCAGCGTTGGTTTCGAAGTGGTCGAAGGGCCGGAAATCGAAGACGACTATCATAATTTTGGCGCGCTGAATATTCCGGCGCATCATCCCGCCAGAGCCATGCATGATACGTTCTATTTTGATGAACATACCGTTTTGAGAACCCATACCTCGCCGGTCCAGATTCGGGTTATGGAATCAACGACGCCACCCTTAAAAGTGATTGCCCCGGGTCGGGTGTACCGTTGCGATTCGGATTTGACTCATACGCCGATGTTTCATCAGGTGGAAGGTTTTTTGGTCGACACCGATGTCAGTTTTGCTGGATTAAAAGGCTTGATTTATCAATTTTTGCGCGCTTTTTTTGAAAAAGATATTCAGGTGCGCTTTAGACCCTCCTATTTTCCTTTTACTGAACCTTCTGCCGAGGTTGATATTGAATGTGTCATGTGCGCGGCCGAAGGCTGCCGGGTCTGCGGGCAGAGCGGGTGGCTGGAAGTCATGGGTTGTGGAATGATTCACCCGGAAGTATTCAAAGCGGTCAAGATCGACCCCGATTGTTACAACGGCTACGCCTTTGGCATGGGTGTTGAACGATTGGCCATGCTTCGTTACGGCATCAATGATTTAAGATTGTTTTTTGAAAATGATCTGAGGTTCTTGGAGCAGTTTACGCGTTCTAAGTTTTAGAGAAAATTGGATTATGCAAGTCAGTGAAGCTTGGTTAAGAGACTATGTCAACCCGCCTATAAGCACCGGGGAACTGGTCGCTCAATTAACGATGGCGGGATTGGAAGTTGATTCCGTGATGCCGGCAGCGGCTTCTTTTAGTGGCGTTGTCGTTGCCGAAGTTATAGCGATAGCGCCGCACCCCGATGCCTATCGTTTGCGTGTTTGTCAAGTAAACACGGGTGCGGCCGAGCCTTTGCAAATCGTTTGCGGCGCGAGTAACGTGAGAGCGGGTTTAAAAGTCCCTGCCGCTTTGGTTGGCGCTGAGTTACCAGGCGATTTTAAGATCAAAAAGTCAAAATTGCGCGACGTTGAGTCGTTGGGCATGCTATGTTCGGCCAAAGAGCTAGGTCTGGCTGCGGAAGCGCAAGGTTTGTTGGAGTTGGCGGCTGATGCGCCAGTGGGAACCGATGTTCGCCAATATTTGGCACTAGAAGATAGCATTCTGGAAATTGATTTAACGCCCAATCGAGCCGATTGCTTAAGCATTGAAGGCATTGCTCGTGAAATTGCGGTTTTGAACAAGATGGCTTGCCAGACAGCGCTGATTAAGCAAAGCTCTGTGACGCAACAAGCCAGCCTAACAGTTACCGTTGATGCCCAAGACGCCTGTCCGCGCTATTTGGGTCGCTTGATCAAAGGCGTCGATGCCGCTGCGGAGTCGCCACTGTGGATGCAGGAGCGCTTGCGCCGTTCTGGTTTGCGCAGTTTGGGGCCTTTGGTCGATATCACCAATTATGTTTTGCTCGAATTGGGTCAGCCGCTACATGTTTTTGATGCAGCTAAACTGAACGGAGGCATTCGGGTTCGTTGGGCTCACGCCGGTGAAACACTGACTTTGTTAAATAGCCAAAGCATCGAATTAGACGAGGACTCTTTGGTTATCGCCGATGAACAGCAAACATTAGCGCTGGCTGGCATTATGGGCGGCAATGAGTCTGCGGTCAGCGATCAAACTCAAGATGTGTTTTTGGAGTGTGCTTTTTTTACCCCGCAAATGATCGCTGGCAAAGCGCGCCGATACGGCTTACACACCGATTCTTCACATCGTTTTGAGCGTGGTGTCGATCCGATGCTGCAGACTAGAGCTATCGAGCGAGCAACACAATTAATCTTAGACATAGCGGGCGGTTCCGCCGGTCCGATTAGCGAGCAAACATACGATTTGGGATTGCCAAAACGTAGTCCGGTATTTTTAAGACGCCAGCAATTAGAAAAAAGTTTGGGTATGGCGTTTGCCGATGCGTTTGTCATGGATACGTTTCAGCGCTTAGGAATGGCCGTCCAATTACAATCCGATGGCTGGCTGGTGACGCCGCCAGATTTTCGATTTGATATTGCAATTGAGGCTGATTTAATTGAAGAAATTGCTCGAATCTTTGGTTACAACAATCTGCCCAATACACAACTATTAATCCAGTCGACGTTAAGAATGGCTACCGAAACAGCCTTGGAAATCGACCGAATTAAGGATTTGCTGGTTGACAGGGCTTATCAGGAGGTTATTACTTATAGTTTTGTCGATGAGCAGATACAGCAATTGCTGGCGCCTGATGATGAACTTATTCGCTTGCAGAACCCAATTTCTTCTGACTTAGCGGTCATGCGTTCAACTTTATGGAGCGGATTGATAAAAGCGGCGCTGTACAATATTAATCGACAGCAAACTAGGGTTCGTTTATTTGAGACCGGACTATGCTTCGTCTATAAAAACGGGCAAGTACACCAACAAGCTAGATTGGCAGGTTTGGCCTTAGGTAGTTCGCAGTCTGAGCAATGGGGCGAGCATACCAGACAGGTTGATTTTTTTGATGTTAAAGCCGATGTGCAGGCGCTGTTTTCATTGGCTGGGTTTAATGCCAACGCTTTTCAGGCAGTGTTTGCTGCAAGTCAACATTCGGCCTTGCATCCCGGTCAAGCAGCTGAAATTTCAAATCATAACGGTGAAAGTCTCGGTTGGATGGGGATGTTGCATCCTTCGTTAGAGAAAAAATTGGGCTTTGATACCCCAGTTTTTTTATTTGAATTAGATGAAAAATTATTGCTGAACAAACAAATGCCGGTTTTTAGCCCGCTATCAAAATATCCATCGGTTCGGCGCGATTTGGCCTTGGTTGTGCCGGAGAAAATTACGGTTGGACAGATTGTGAGCTGTATTAAAAATTGCCGGGAACCCGCTTTACAGGACGTTGTGGTGTTTGATGTCTATCGAGGAAAAGGGATTGAGGAAGGCAGTAAAAGTATAGCTTTAGGCGTATTCTTACAAGATTTTTCACAAACACTAACAGATTCTGAAATTGATGCTATCTTTAACAAGGTGTTGAAGATATTGGCAGAAACGATTGGCGCAAAACTAAGAGATTGATTTTATGGCATTAACGAAAGCAGATTTTGCCGAAAAACTATTTGATGAGCTGGGCTTGAACAAGCGCGAAGCTAAAGAAATGGTCGAGTTTTTTTTCGAGGAAATTAAAAATTCTTTAGAGCATGGAGAGCAAGTTAAAATTTCCGGATTCGGAAAATTTGAATTACGCGATAAAAGTAGTCGTCCTGGCAGAAATCCCAAAACAGGTCAGGAAATACCCATTACGGCTCGTCGCGTAGTTACTTTCAGATCAGGTCAGAAACTTAAAGCCCGGGTAGAAGCCTATGCTGGAACCGAGTAATAATAATGAACTGCCGGTGATTCCGGCAAAGCGCTATTTTACCATCGGCGAGGTCAGTGAGTTATGCGCGGTGAAGCCCCATGTGCTGCGTTATTGGGAGCAAGAGTTTACTGAATTGAGCCCAGTCAAAAGGCGTGGTAATCGACGCTATTATCAGCGTCATGAAGTGTTAATGATTCGCCAAATCAGATCGTTACTGTACGATCAAGGCTATACGATCGGCGGAGCGCGCTCACATCTGACCAGTGACCACGCCAAGGAAGATACAATACGTTCCAAACAATTGATTCATCAACTCATCGGCGAGTTGGAAGATATTTTGGAACTCCTTAAATAGCCTTAATTCTTTAGACGAAGGGCAAATTAGCGTATAATTCGCCCTTCGGAACTCACTACGATTGCTTTTTGCAATCTTTTCAAATTCAGCTTTTGATATTCCTGTCGGGACGTAGCGCAGCTTGGTAGCGCACTTGCATGGGGTGCAAGGGGTCGAAGGTTCAAATCCTTTCGTCCCGACCAAATTAAGGTTAAATCGAGCTCGATAGAATATTTTGTTCTCAAGCCGGCTAGTTTTTAATCTTCGAGGCTCTTATCATTTCGGATGATAATTTTCTAAGGCTTGCCTCATGATCAATATGCGCAATGATTGGCACAGTTTGCCGCCAGAGTCTGCTATTCAAGCTTTTCAATCTAATCCGGAAAAGGGTCTTGATGACGAAGCGATTGCACTCAAACGAAAAACATTCGGAAGCAACGCTCTGACGCCGAAAAAGGGCAAGAGCTCAGTGATGCTGTTTTTAACACAGTTTCACCAGCCCTTGGTGTATTTATTGATCATCGCGGGTGTGGTGACGGGATTATTGAAGGAGTGGGTGGATTCCGGCGTGATCATGGGGGTTGTAGTGTTGAATGCGATTATCGGCTTTATTCAGGAAGCGCATGCCTTACAAGCCATCGAATCGCTTGCAAGAACATTAACTATCCGCGCTACGGTATTGCGCTCCGGTGGCAAGAAAGATATTCCGGCCGGAGAATTAGTGCCCGGTGACATCGTATTCTTGAAATCTGGCGATAAAGTGCCTGCGGATTTGCGCTTATTAAAAATTAGAGAATTGCAAATTGACGAATCGTCATTGACAGGCGAATCGGTTCCGGTCGAAAAAAATCTAGCAGTCCTCGGGAAAGGCACGCTATTAGCTGAGCGCCACAATATGGCCTTTTTTTCAACTCTAGTGACTTATGGAACAGCGGTAGGCGTCGTGATCTCGACTGGAGATCAGACCGAAATCGGCCGTATCAATCGTATGATTGCATCGGCAACCGAATTGGAAACCCCGTTGATGATGAGAATTTCTCAATTTAGCGCGTGGTTGCTATGGATTATATTGACCTTTGCTGCGCTAATTTTTGTCGTCGGTTGGCTACGCGGAGAAACCGCATTAAATATGTTTATGGCTTCAGTTGCATTGGCGGTAGGCGCTATCCCCGAAGGTTTGCCAGCGGCGCTGACCATTACCCTAGCGATAGGCGTGTCGCGTATGGCGCAACGCAATGCGATTGTCCGCAAATTACCGGCGGTTGAAACGCTGGGCAGCACCACGGTCATCTGTTCGGATAAAACGGGCACACTGACGCAAAACCAAATGACCGTCAAATCGATAGTGGCCGGAAAAATTTGTTTTCAGGTGAGCGGCAATGGTTATGTGCCTGACGGCCAATTCATTCTGCATGATCAAATCGTCAATCCGGACGCTTATCCGGCATTAATGGAATGTTTGAAGGCAGGCTTGCTATGCAATGATGCTCGCTTGCTGGAAAGCGAAGGCGTTTGGCAAATAGAAGGGGATCCGACAGAGGCGGCTTTGCTAGTATCCGCTTATAAAGCGAAACTATTTCATGCCGAAGTGAATGGCGATCATCCTCGGCTCGATACTTTGCCCTTTGAGTCGAAGCATCAATTTATGGCGACCTTACATCACAACCGTGCACTTGAAGCACGCCATCTTTATCTTAAAGGCTCAGTAGAAAGTATTTTGCCGCGTTGCGTGAATGCTTTTGATAGCCGGCTGCAAACAATTGCGCTTGATGTTGAGGCCTTACACAAGCAAGTAGAGACGTTGACGTGCAAGGGTTTGCGCCTGATTGCGATGGCTCGCGCCGAACGCCAGTTAGCGGATAATGCTGTGGCGCATGATCATGTTCAAAATGGATTAACTTTTATTGGTTTCCAGGCGATGCTTGATCCGCCACGTCCAGAAGCGGCGGCATCGATTGCTTCATGTCGAAGGGCAGGCATTCAAGTCAAAATGATAACCGGCGATCATCCCGGAACGGCGCGTGCGGTGGCCACCGCGCTTGGTTTATTGCAAGCTGGCCGATTACATCGTTTGTTTAATATTCCGATACAAGGCCGAGTAATCAGCGGTTCCGAATTAGAGGCTATGGGCAAGGAAAATTATAGAGCCATTGTGGATAACTTTGATGTTTATGCGCGTATTTCGCCAGAGCAAAAATTGCATTTGGTAGAAGCATTGCAATTGCAAGGCAATATTGTCGCGATGACCGGTGACGGCGTTAATGACGCGCCAGCATTGCGCCAGGCCAATATTGGCGTGGCTATGGGCAAAGCCGGGACCGATGTCGCCAAAGAAGCCGCCGCTATTGTGTTGACCGACGATAATTTTTCCACCATTGAAGCCGCAGTCGAAGAAGGCCGTGGTGTATTCGATAATTTGGAGAAATTTATTGCCTGGACATTGCCGACCAATTTGGGCGAAGGATTGGTTATCGCCGCAGCTATTTTAGCCGGCGTAGCTTTGCCGATAACGCCGGTGCAAATCTTATGGATTAACATGAGTACGGCAGTATTGCTTGGCTTAATGCTTGCCTTTGAGCCCAAAGAGCCTGGCTTGATGTATCGAGCGCCGCGCTCTCCGGAACAGCCGATACTAACCCAGCGATTGATTTTGCGAATCAGTTTGGTTGGGTTGCTGCTGCTGCTGGGCGCTTTTGGTTTGTTCGAATGGCGATTGTCTTATGGCCCCAGCCTGGCGAATGCCCGTACTCTTGCCGTTAATGTGTTTGTTTTTGGTGAATTATGTTATTTGTTCAACTGCCGTTCTTTACATCATTCGATGTTTCATGTCGGTATAGGGTCAAACAGCTGGCTTATTGGCGGGGTGGGCCTGATGATTTGCGCTCAATTATTATTTACTTATTGGTCGCCGATGAATCGCTTATTTGGCAGCGCGCCGATTGAAAATTTTGAGTGGCTGTTAATTCTGATTGTTGGCCTTACGATTTATTCGGTTATAGAGATTGAAAAAAAGCTATTTTGCCATTTCGGGCGCTAAAGCGAAGCCAGTCTTTAAGCCAGAGCTTGAATTGATGATACAATAATCTTCTCGTGATTAACCTAGCCCCTATGAACACTGGCGAACGGTATTAAGGGTGAGGTTAATAATTCCTCATAGTCTTGTTAGCGTTAATCGATTAGTGACGCTTATACGCCTTAATCAACTTCGGATTAATTTTTTGTCTGAACGCTCAGCGTTTTATTCAGCGCTTTCCTCAGACGCCGCTTAAAATGTCATCTACCACGCCATTTTTTCAACCGCTTCGCTATTTTTCTGATAGCGCAAGATTGTTTTCTGCAATTGCCGCTAAGCCTTGGGCGGTATTTCTCGATAGCGCTTATCCCAACTGTAGTCATGGACGGTATGACATTCTGGCCGCCGAACCGATTTGCACGCTAGTCACCCGAGACGATATAACTGAAATCAATCGTCGCGGACGCAGGTCAACTTCCAGCGAAAGTCCGTTTGACCTAGTTAAGCGCGAACTCGGATCGGTTCGGCAAAGTTTTTCTGACCTGCCTTTCAATGGCGGCGCTATTGGTTATTTCGCCTACGATTTGGCTAGACGTTTGGAAAAACTGCCGGTCATCGCAGAAAATGCCGAGGATACGGCCGATATGGCTATCGGCATTTATTCATGGGCTGTTGTTGTGGATCATCGCTGTCAGCAAAGTTTTTTACTGGGTTATGGCGATGATCAGCGCCAATGGCGCCGATTGGCTGAACAGTTTAATAAGTTGCCTGAACCAGCCTTACCCTCGCAGTTTCAGGTTTTAGGCCCGGTTCAATGCAATATGGATCGAATGACCTATCAGCGCGCTTTTGACCGGATAAAGCATTATTTGCAGGAAGGCGATTGTTATCAGGTTAATCTTGCTCAGCGATTTGGCGCCGCTTGTACGGGCGACCCGTGGGTTGCTTATCAGGCTTTGCGTAGCTTTAATGCGGCTCCGTACAGTTGTTATTTGAATTACCCGAATGCGCAGATTCTCAGCTCGTCGCCGGAACGCTTTTTAAAGCTCAGCCAGGGTGTTGTCGAAACCAAGCCGATCAAAGGAACCCGGCCGCGCAAACCAGATGCAGAAGCCGATCAACAGCAAATCTCGATGTTGCAAACCAGCATTAAGGATCGAGCGGAAAATCTGATGATTGTCGATTTATTGCGCAATGATATCGGTAAAACTTGTAAAAAAGGCTCCGTTCGCGTACCCGAATTATTTGCTGTGGAAAGCTATAGTACCGTCCATCACTTGGTTAGCACGGTTACTGGCGAGCTTGAACCGGATCAACATGCTCTGAACTTGTTAAAAAGCTGTTTTCCAGGAGGCTCGGTTACCGGCGCGCCGAAAATACGGGCGATGGAAATCATCGAAGAACTGGAGCCCAACCGGCGCGGTGTTTATTGCGGCGCAATTGGCTATATTGGCTTCGACGGCAATATGGACACCAATATAGCGATCAGAACTTTGGTGCATTCAAATCATAAGATCAGATTTTGGGCTGGCGGCGGGATTGTCAATGATTCCTCAGTTGAGGATGAATACCAGGAATGCTTCGATAAGGCTGGCGCGATGCTTAATTTATTGCAATCGTTGACGGCAAAATGATTGTTGTCAAGCTTGGCGGCAGTTTGCTGGCGACCGGCGTCATGCGGGATTGCCTTAATGCACTGGGACAACGCTATCAGGGCGAGGCGGTTGTGATTGTGCCGGGCGGAGGCGCTTTCGCTGACCAAGTGAGAGAAGCGCAGAGTTCTTGGCGGTTCAATGATAACACGGCTCATCAAATGGCGATCCTGGCTATGCAGCAGATGGCCTTATTAATCCAAAGCCTGGGAAAAAACTTTATTTTAGCTGGCTCCTTAGCGACGATTCGAGCGCAGGCGCTGAATCATTCGGTTCTGGTTTGGTCGCCTGCAATTGAAGAGCTTGATTATTACGGTATCCCGGCAACCTGGGATATTACTTCAGACAGTTTATCCGCTTGGCTGGCGGGCAAGTTGGCGGCAAGGCGGCTGGTTTTGGTAAAGTCGGTAAAAATTGCTCAGTCATTGAATAGTCATGCATTGATCGAGAAAAACATCGTCGATGCGGCCTTCTTCAAGTATGCAAAGCTGGTTTCGGCACCAATAGAGTTTATTGATCAAGAAAGTTTCCGTGCCGGCGAATCAGCTTTAAGCATTCTTGCAACTAACTGAAAAATTATGAGTTTCTATGGAAAATTACAATTACTATAGCTACTTGTCGGCAACGATAGCATTTTTTCTGCTACTGCCGATTGCTTTATTCGGAGTAAAAAAAAATCCGGTGGCTGCGCCTTTTTTTATCGCCGTGGCATTTTCATTGCTTTGGTCTGGCAGCATCGCTTTCAATAGTTATCACGGTACTTTGTCGACCGCTGAGATTCTGCCTTATGAAACCTTGCGCGACACCGCCTGGCTGTTGTTATTAAGCGCTTTAATCGCGCGTCAGCAAGGCCATTCAAATTATTCTTTTTTAGCGCGTTCTCGGACAAGCTGGTCGCTGATTTTGTTTGCCGCCGTTGTTTTCATAGTTGAGTCTTATGACCAGTTGCGCTATTCGATTCAGGAATTTATCGGCCAGGATCCGCGTCTTTTTGCGCATGTCATTTTCGCCATTACCGGTTTGATGCTGGTTGAGCAGATTTACCGTAATGCGCTGATCAGTTTCCGTTGGGCCATCAAATTTTTATGCTTAGGCTTAGGCGGACTCTTTATTATTGATTTTATTGTTTATAGCAAATCCTTGTTATTCTCTAAACTGGATTCGGCTCTGTGGGACACGCGGGGACTTATTAACGCCATGATAGCGCCTTTATTAGGCATTTCTGTCCTGCGCTTGCAATCAGAATCGATCAAAATCACGATTTCCAGAAAAATGGCCTTTCATACGACAGTGCTATTTGGAACCGGACTTTATTTGATTTTGATGTCGCTGGCCGGTGTTTATATTCGGGATTATGGAGGAAATTGGGGTCGGATAGCGCAGATTATCTTTATTTTTCTGGCTGTATTGCTGCTGCTGATCCTGTTTGCTTCCGGCAAAGCCAGGGCCTTGGCCAAATTTTATTTCAACAAGCATTTTTTTCATTACCGCTATGATTACCGGGATGAATGGATCAAGCTCAGCAAAACTATTGCCCGGTTGGGTTCGATCAATGAATTGTCGAGTTTTATCATCAATACGATGATTGACTTGGTTGATAGCTCGGGAGGCGGGATTTGGTTAAAAAATGACCAGGGCGACTATTATATGGCTGAGGAAAATAACTTGGGTTTTTCGTCGCCGCAGCTGGTTAGCAATCAGGATGCTCTAATCAAATTTCTGAGCGATAAAAAATGGGTTATCGATTTTGTCGAGTTTTTTGATACGCCAGAAGTTTATGATGACGTTGACTTGTCAGTCTGGTATGCGGAAGAAAAAAATGTCTGGCTGATCATTCCTTTGTTTCGGCAAAATGATCTGGACGCCTTTGTAGTATTGACCCAGGCACGGCTTTCTCGCAGGCTCAATTGGGAGGATCACGATTTATTGAAAACAGTTGGCATGCAATTGACCAATGCGCTCGCATTAAGCCATGCCAGTGACGCTTTGGCCAGGTCGCGTCAGTTTGAGGCTTATAATCGCTTATCGGCTTATTTGGTTCATGATTTAAAGAATTTGGTAGCGCAAATTTCTTTGATCGTGAAGAATGCTGAAAAGCATAAGCGTAATCCCGAATTCATCGATGATTCGATCGCGACTTTGGAAAATGTGGTCAGTAAAATTGAATCTATTCTCAGTCAATTAAAAAAAGGCAATGCGGTTACGGAGCATAAAGTAGTCGTTAATTTGGCTGACGTGATTGAGGATGTGGTGGTTCAGCAAGCGGGTAACAAGCCGATGCTGCAGGTGCTGAGGCGATGCTCTGATGAGCTGAAAATTTTTGGCGAGAAGGAAAAAATGACCGCAATATTGGGACATTTGGTGCAGAATGCTCAGGAAGCCACCGATGATACAGGTTTTGTCCGGCTAGAATTAAGCCGGCATGATTCGTCCGCCGTCATTCAAGTGATCGACAGCGGTTGCGGCATGGATGAAAAATTTATCGCCGAGCGTTTGTTTAAACCGTTCGACACGACCAAAGGGAATGCGGGGATGGGAATTGGGGTTTACGAAGCGCGTGACTACATTCTGCGTTATTCTGGCGAGATTTCAGTGCTGAGTAAACCGGGCGAGGGCACTGAGTTTACGATTCGCTTGCCCCTGGTCACCTAGCTGGGTTTCCGCAAAGCTTCAACCCAGCCTGCATTTGTTGCAACTTGCCTACGGCTTAATGGCTTGTGGCGACCTTGCTTCCTTTGCTCTGACCGATATTGGTCAAGATTTGGTTAAACCAAGGCAAGTCAATGTCAAATGGTTTGCCGCCTTTGATGCGCGGAAATTCAATCGCACGCAATACGTTGCCGCGGTCTTCATCATGGCCGATCACCCCAGGTTCGCGGCGCAATGCGCACTCAACCGCCAGATCAGCGCAAGACTTGATCAGGCGAATGTCTTCGTTGTTGGCCGCTGCGGCACGAGCGAAATAGCCGGATTTTTGCACCAGGGTTTTTTCGGCGCCGATCATTTGGGCAAACTGTTCGCCAAACCATTTTCCAGGATTTACTGCATCCAGTTTAATATGGCCGAAGGCGTCTCTAGGCACTTCCTGGCCTTTGGCCTGCATTTCGGCAACGATGGCTTCGACGCCTGCGCCTTCCGAAACAAAAATATTCACGCAGTCGACTTTGTCCATCACCGCGCGAAGGCGTTTGGCTTCAGCGGCTAGATCGATGTTCATTTCCGGAATAAACACGCCGTGCACTTCGAAAGCAGCCCGATCAAGACCGAGCTCAGGCAGCCATTCGGTGCGGTCGAGCAATTTGCGATATTCAACCGCGGTGGCCGCGGTTAGCCAGCCACAACTACGTCCCATCACTTCATGCACGATCAGCATGCGCGGATTGGAATTATTTTCGGCAACAACGTTCCAGAAATAACGCGCGCCTTGCTCAGCAGCGGTCCAGGCGCCCAGCGATTGTCTGATTGGAAAGACATCGTTATCGACGGTTTTGGGCAAACCTATGACGGTTAAGCCGTAGTTGTTGGTCGCTAAAAAAGCGGCTAGATCAGCAGCGGCGGTATTGGTGTCATCGCCGCCTATGGTGTGCAAAATATCAACGCCATCTTTAACCAACTGGTCGGCAGCTACTTTTTGCGGGTCCTCACCCTCTTTAACCAGGCCGCGTTTGATGCAGTCTTTAACATTGGTCAGTTTAACCCGGCTATTGCCGATTAAAGAGCCGCCAAAACGTTGCAACAGACCGGCTTTGGCCCGGATATTGGGGGTTACGGTGTAAGCGTCGCCCAGCAGCAGACCTTTATAGCCGCTCCGGTAGCAGATGATCTCGATGGAAGGGTCGATTTCGGTATAACGCTCGATCAGGCTGCCGATGGCAGAGTTAAGGCAAGGCGCTAAACCGCCGGCGGTAAGAATTGCGACTTTTTTGGGTCTGTTCATGATGGTTTGTTAAAGTTTTAGGGTTAAAACGAAAGACTGAAAAAATTTCAAAAGGAGGATTCTATCATAGGCTTTTGGTATGCCCAAAAAGCAAGCACAGCCAGCAATAACCAGCCACTGACCAAAGGTCCGATAACGCCGTCGTAATGACTGACTAAATAGGCGTAATTGGAATTAAAATCGGTGTTGAACAAGCTTTTGTTCATTTTGATTTGCCAGACCCAGCAGGTATGGCAGCCGATGCATAACCCGAGGCTGGTGTGGAGTTGTGTTCTGATCAGAGCCAAAAAAACGCCGACCATCACTAAAGCGATGAATGCGGATATAATTTCCGGTCTGAATAAATGGGCAAGCGCGTCGGCGAGCAGGGTGAAGCCGCTAAATAAATGGATAGCTTCCTGGGGTATTTCAATCGAACTGTTCAAAAAATGCAATCCAGCGTAATAAAGTGCACTGACGAGGATGGCGCTGTACAGCGATAATTTTTTGCGTAGGCCGCTGATGAGGATGCCCCGGAACAGAGGCTCTTCTATTAAAGAAATCACTAAAGCCAGGATCAAGGAAACCAGCATTTTTTTGCCGATAAATTCGACTGTCCAGGGCTTTGCATCATCCACGACGGTGACGCCCAACGCATATAGCGCTAGGAAAACGGGAATCAAGGTGACCAATCCCAGCCCAAATCCTTGCGCGAGTTGTTTGACAAAGACTGACCGCTTGGCAAAGCCTAGTTGTGTCTTGTCGATTCTGAGCATTTTCATTGTAGGAAAAATGCTCAGAATCAGAAGCAATTGGGTGATTTTGCTGATAATCTTGCGTAGCGGAATGGGCTCGCCGATACCCAGAACAATAAAATAGCCTAACAAGCATGCCAGACTAATGGCTATGAGCAATACCAACAATGGAATCAGCGAATAGATCAGGGCGCGCATGGATTTGTAGCTTTTGGGCAAAAATCGCCCCACAACAATTGCACGGCGGACACGGCGGTTATTGTCGCCGTTTCGGTGCGTAATATGCGTGGGCCTAGTTGCACTGGCACGAAACCAGCCGCTTTTGCCAATTGTCGTTCATGATCGGCGAAGCCTCCCTCGGGTCCGATCAGCAAAGTCACGCCGTTATTGATCGGCTGAAGATCCGCCATAACGGTGGCGGCAAACGGATCAAGCAAGAGCTTTAAACCCTGTTGATGAGGCAGCCAATCGGCTAGGGGTTCGATTTCGGCTAGTTCCGGCATCAAGGTTCGGCCGCATTGTTCGGCTGCGTGATGGATGATTTTTTGCCAATGCAGCCAGCGCAGGGGTTTTCTGTCTTGGTTACCCGGCGCATGGCAACGCTCGGACTGTAAGGGTGTAATGGCCGAAACACCCAGCTCAACCGCTTTTTGCACCGAAAAATCCATGCGGTCGCCGCGCGCTATACTCAGGCCAAGGTGAATGCGTAATGGCGATTCGACGGAGCGGTCTGACCATTGATGGATGACGATAACCACGGTTTTGCGATTGACCTCGGAAACAGTGCCCGCATATTCGCCGCCTTGGCCATTAAAGAGAATAATGGCCGCCTCTTTTTTGAGGCGTAATACGGTTCTTAAGTAATGCGCGCGTTCCTGATCTAATTCAATTTTTTTTCCTTTTGCGAGCATTTCGGGAACAAACAGTCTGGAAATTCGCATGTTAATCCTGCGTGGCTAGTTGAATGGCGTCCCATGCGGTATTGGCAACGAAGTGTAGCTCCTCTTCGCTGATGACATAGGGTGGCATAAAATAGATGACGTTGCCAAGCGGCCGAAGCAAAACGCCCTTTGCTAAAGCATGACGATAGACTTGAAGACCGCGGCGTTGCTGCCAGGGATAAGGTTCTTGAAGGGTTTTGTTTTTTATCATTTCGATGGCTAGAATCATGCCGGTTTGCCGGACTTCTGATACATGCGGGTGCTCAAAAAAGCGCGCGGCCGCCGAAGTCATGATGGCGGCCAAATGCTTGTTATGTTCAATGACATCGCGTTGCTGAAAAATTTCCAGTGTCGCCAGAGCCGCCCGGCAGGCCAGCGGATTGCCCGTATAACTGTGGGAATGTAAAAATGCGCTTTGTTTTTGATAGTCATCGTAAAAAGCCTGATAAACCGGGTCGGTGGTCATAACCGTCGCTAAAGGCAAATAACCGCCGGTCAAACCTTTCGACAAGCACAGAAAATCGGGTCGGATAGCGGCTTGTTCACAGGCGAACAGCGTGCCGGTGCGGCCAAAGCCAACTGCGATTTCATCGGCGATCAAGTGAACGTGGTGTTTATCGCAGGCGGCGCGCAACAGAGATAAGTAGACCGGATCATACATGCGCATTCCGCCGGCGCATTGCACAAGCGGTTCGATGATGACAGCGCAAACCGAGTCGGCATGGCGATTGAGTGTGGCTTCCATCAGTTCAAACCGGCGGCGGGAGTAATCAGTCCAAGATTCGCCAAGTTCTCGATAATAGCAGTCGGGGCTGGGTACGCTAATGACTTGCATTAATAGTGGCTCGTAGGTGTCTTTGTAGAGCGAGACATTGCCAACCGCTAAAGCGCCTAAGGTCTCCCCATGATAACTGTTACTTAAGGTAACGAATTGGGTTTTTTGCTTTTGTCCTTGATTTCGCCAATAATGAAAACTCATTTTTAACGCAACTTCGATCGCTGCGGAACCATTGTCGGCATAAAAACAGCGGTTAAGACCATCAGGCGTGATGGCTTTGAGTCTTTCTGCTAGTTGAATGCCGGGTTCGTGGGTAAAGCCCGCAAACATGACATGCTCCAACGCGTCTAACTGGGCTTTAAGCGATTGATTAATATACGGGTTATTATGGCCGAACAGGTTGACCCACCAGGAGCTGATCGCATCCAGGTAACGCTTGCCGTCAAAATCTTCAAGCCAAACCCCTTGCCCTTTTTTAATGGGAATGATTGGCCAGGTTTCATGGTCTTTCATTTGCGTGCAGGGATGCCAAATGACGGCTAGATCGCGCTGCGCGAGGATTTGGTTAGACATCTAAGGCTATCAAGCAAGCTTCTTTATCTTGAGTTGCATCTTCGCCGGGCTTTTACGCCGGACTTTTGCTAAGCGCTTAAGCGGCGGCAAGCAGCCCATCCAGTTTTTTTTGCTGATCCAGGGCGTAGAGCTCATCGAATCCGCCTACATGAAGGTCGTCGATATAAATCTGCGGTACGGTTCTGCGCTTGGTTTTTTGCATCAGTGCTGCGCGCAATCCGGGTTCGGCGTCGACATCAATTTCTTTATAATCAGCACCTTTTTTATCAAGCAAGCGTTTTGCCATTGTGCAATAGGGGCATAGCTTTGTGGTGTAAATGAGTATCTCGGGCATGTTTGATGAATGTTGATATAATAACGTCCTTATTTTATCGGCAATGGGCTTGGCCTTCAATGTCATGCCGGTAAGCGATGTTTCCGTGGTATCTTTGTTGAGATCAGCATGAGCAATTTACCGAATAATTTAAAATACGCAAATTCCCATGAATGGGCGCAAATCGAGGATGGCCAAATCATTCGGGTTGGTATTACCGATTTTGCCCAGGAGCAGTTGGGCGACTTGGTTTATATCGAATTGCCTGAGCTGGGCCGGCAAGTTTCAGCCGGCGAACAGTGTGCGGTGGTTGAGTCGGTAAAAACAGCGTCTGATTTATATAGTCCTGTGACTGGTGAGGTTGTCGCTATTAACGAAAACACAATTAATGAACCTGAACAGGTTAATGATAATCCTTATCAGGCTTGGCTTTTTAAAATCAGAGCGGCTGATTTGTCAGGATATGAGCGATTGATGGGTGCAGCGGCTTACCAACACATGATCGAGCAATAATCGATTGCCAATACACAGCTAAGCAACTGGTTCGAAAACCTTAACCCATCTTAAATCCAAGGAAATATGGCTTATCAAAATGTTAAAGGCTTTAAGCGTCTGATTAATGCGTGTTTTTTTTCTGCGGCCGGTTTTAAGGCGACTTGGCAGCATGAGGAAGCTTTCAGGCAAGAAGTGTTGCTGTTTGTCGTAACCGTGCCATTGGCGATTTGGCTTGACAGAACGCCGGTTGAGACCGTGTTATTGATTGGCAGCATGGTATTGGTGTTATTAGTTGAATTACTAAATTCGGCGGTTGAAGCGGTGGTTGACAGAGTTGGGTTCGAACACCATGAATTATCAGGTCGGGCCAAAGATATAGGCTCGGCGGCGGTCATGCTGTCATTGGTTTGGGCCGCTGCGACCTGGGCATTAATCTTACTTTGAGGAGTGCGTAATGAGTGCATTGATATGCGGGTCGATGGCGTATGACACGATTATGGTGTTTCACGACAAATTTAAACATCATATTCTGCCGGAAAAAGTGCATATTCTGAATGTATCTTTTTTAGTACCTGTGATGCGCCGGGAGTACGGCGGTTGTGCTGGTAATATTGCCTACAATTTGAAATTACTGGGCGAGGAGCCGCAAATTATGGCGGTTGTCGGCCATGATTTTGAGCCTTATTCCCAGTGGCTATTTCAGAACAGCTTGTCGAGCCGCTATATTCGCAGCCTGGATAACAACTATACCGGTCAAGCCTATATCACTACCGACGAAGAAGGAAATCAGATTACCGCCTTTCATCCAGGAGCGATGAACTTTTCCCATCTTAATTCAGTGCCGACCGATGATGACGACATTAACATCGGAATTGTGTCTCCAGACGGTAAAGAAGGTATGCAGCTGCATGCAGAGCAGTTCAAAGAGTTGGGCATTCCGTTTATTTTCGATCCTGGCCAAGGCATGCCGATGTTCAGCGGCGAAGAACTGGTTAAGTTTCTGGATCAGGCTACCTGGGTGACGCTTAATGATTATGAATCCGAATTAATGCAGGAACGCACGGGCTTGTCTCTGGAGCAAATCGCTGAGCGTGTGCAAGCGCTGATTATTACCTTAGGCGCTCAAGGCTCAAAAATTTATACCGAAGGCCGATGTATCGTTATTCCACCAGCGACGCCAAAAGCTGTGCTGGACCCGACCGGTTGCGGCGATGCGTATCGGGCAGGCTTGCTGTACGGTTTGATGAATGAGCTGGATTGGGAGTCGACCGGTCGAATTGCCTCGCTAATGGGCACGATAAAAATCGAACATAGTGGCACGCAGAATCATTATTTCGATAGGGACTATTTCAAGCAGCGCTTTCACGACTACTTTGGTTACGGGTTCTGATTGGCTGAAGCGATCATGTTAACGCACACTCAGGCGCTGCTGGCGTTAATGGCGCGGCTTCGGCAGCCGGAAAACGGTTGCCCCTGGGATCTCAAGCAGGATTTTAACAGCCTGATCCCTTATGTCATCGAGGAAGCGTATGAAGTGGTCGACGCCATTGAGCGTAATGATTTGGATGATTTATGTTCGGAATTGGGCGATTTGCTATTGCAGGTGGTTTTTCATGCGCAAATTGCTGAAGAACGGGGATTGTTTAATTTTGAGCAGGTGGCGGAAAGAATTTGTGAAAAGCTGATACGGCGTCATCCACATGTGTTTGCCGATACGGTTTTTGCCACCGACGGCGAGCGTCATGCCGCCTGGGAGCAGGCCAAAGCCGACGAGCGACAAGAAAAAGCCAAAACAGTTGAGCAGGCTAGCGTATTGGCGGGTGTCGCCAGCAGCCTTCCGGCGTTGATGGAATGCGAAAAAATTCAAGAACGCGCGGCCCGGCATGGTTTTGATTGGCCGCAAGTCGAACCGGTTTTTGACAAGGTTCAAGAAGAGCTGGATGAGGTTAAAGAAGCTTGGCGGCTAGGCGATCAACGTCATATCCAAGAAGAAGTTGGCGACTTGTTGCTGGTGGTGGTGAATTTGGCCCGCCATTTAAATATTAATGCCGAGCTCGCGTTGAAGGAGAGCACGCGCAAATTTTCAAGGCGCTTTCGGTATATAGAGCAGCAGGTTGAGACAGCAGGAAAAAGTTTGACCGAATGCGAACTAGTGGAGCTGGATGCGCTTTGGCATGAGGCCAAAATGGTTTTAAAGCAGCAATAAAGCCCTCTTCAGAATGCCCGGACAGCATCTAAAGAGGGGGCTTGAGGAGGAATTGACTGCTGTTAAAATGCGTTGTTAGGCGCTTAAGGTTAAATCATATTTTTCCATCAACCGATAAAGACTGACTCGAGAGATGCCCAATGTTTCGGCTGCCCGGCTCATGTTATAGTTGCTGCGGCGCAGACTGGTGACAATCGTTTCGCGATCGGCGATCGCGCGAGCTTCTTCCAGGGTATGCAACAAACGTTCTTTATATCGCCGGTCGAGACCCAGATCAGTCGGGGTCAGCAAGCGGTTTTCCGACATCACGACGGCATGGCGCACGCAGTTCATCAGTTCGCGGATATTGCCAGGCCAGTCATAGTTTTTGATCATGAACAGCGAATCGGGGTGAAAGCCTCTGGCTTTGTAGCGTTGGCCGATTGAGAACTTATTGAAAAAATAGTTGGCCAGTAATTCGATGTCGCCTTCTCTTGCGCGTAGTGCCGGTGTTTTCATTTGCAGCACGCGTAAGCGGTAATACAGGTCTTCTCTGAATTCTTTTCGTTGCACGGCATTTTTAAGGTCGACGTTGGTGGCGGCGATGATGCGGACATCGATGGCGATTTTTTCCGATCCGCCGACCCGTTCGATGGTTCTCTCCTCCAAAAAGCGCAGCAAGTTGACTTGCTGTTCCAGAGGCAAATCACCGATCTCATCCAGAAACAAAGTCCCGCCTTGAGCGGATTCAATGCGGCCAATTCTGCGTTGTTGCGCGCCGGTGAAAGCGCCTTTTTCATAGCCAAACAATTCGGATTGAATCAGTTCTTTTGGATAAGAACCGCAATTGATCGCGACAAAGGGATTGTCGGCGCGTCTGGAGTGATTGTGAATGGCGTTGGCGACTAATTCTTTGCCGGTTCCGGTTTCACCTTCGATTAACACGGAGCAGTCTTCATGCGCTACTTTACGCAGGCGTCTGAATAAATTAGCCATTGCCGGGCTATTGCCAATAATGCCATAGCTGGCCGGGTAGTCATTGATCGATTGCTGTAACGGTCTGGAAATTTCGTTCATCCCGTGAGCGTGGCCTAAAGCGAATAGCAGTCGATTAATGTCGATGGGCAGGGTAATGTAGTCATAACAATAATCGGCGATTAATTTGCTTTCTGCCGAGTTGGGATTCATTTCAGGCGTGGATTCTTTTGGCAGACCCATAACCCAGTTACAGTGCGCATACGAATTAACTAACCGCTTGATTTGGCTTAGCTGCAATGCGCTATGGGCGCCGTTCAATATGCATAGTCCGACAAAAAAGTTATATTTTTCGAACAGCTCTGAGGCTTGCTTCAGATCTGTGGCAATATGGACCATCCAGTGGTGCGCCACTAACTGATCATAGATTTCATTGCCAAACTTTGCTGGCTGAAAAAGAATAAGATTTCGCTTTGACATAGCTACTCAACTTGTAAGTAAATTTATTTACTGAAAGACTTAATTCTACTTTGTCAGATTACATGATTATCCTTTTCCAAGTTCGTCATTCCGGCATACCCTCTGGGGCACAAGTGGATTGCGGGTATGACGGGTTTGCGAATTAATCTGACAAAGTAGAATTAATCTGTTTTTTAAATCTTAAAAAATTTAAACTTCAGGCTATAATGAAGCAAATACTATGCCTAAAATTAATAGATATGCAGTTTATTGATTTTTGGTGTTTTTTTTTTTTTTTCTTGGGCTCAGATTGGTTTAAATAGCGGGTGTGTAAAAAAACTAGACGGCTTAAGATTGAGTGACTGTTCATTAATCCAGCTTGATTGTTGACCGGATGTTTTATGAGTTGTTATATAAAACAAAAACTTATAAGACTTTATGAATAATTTGGCTGAATTGTTTTTGAGGTGATGGGTCTGTTTTCTTTTTTGTTACAACTGTAAGCAAATACTTACAGTTGACTGACAGATTTGCCAGGTGTTGTCATGACAGGAGCGTCATACGAGTGCCAGGAATTGGCGGCCGCCAGTCATACTTAGAAACCGTCTTAAAAGCTACTGCACAAGCGTGATCCGGGCGTGGGCGGTGCTCGAACGCCTCATGTACTTTGTGTACACGCCGGGTTCTGCGCTCCGGCCAAATCCGGCTGACACTCCCTCGCTACGCTTTTCAGACGGTTTCTTACCAGCGAGACCGCTAAAGGGTCAGGTTTTCCATGACTGTGCGTCTTGATATTACAGGATTCAGTCTAGTCAGGGTAAAATTTTGCCAACATCTGGTCAACCAAAGTCTGATACGATTTTAATGTGAAAAAAAAATTCCATATTCATAGCCGTTTTCAGCCGGCAGGCGACCAGCCTACGGCGATTCAACAATTGGTTGAAGGTTTATATGATGGTGAGCTTCATCAAACGCTGTTGGGCGTAACTGGATCCGGAAAGACCTTTACCATCGCTAATGTGATTAATACGGTACAACGGCCGGCGATGATTTTGGCGCCGAATAAAACACTTGCGGCACAGTTGTATGGCGAGATGAAAGAGTTTTTCCCGGAAAACAGCGTCGAATATTTCGTTTCCTATTACGACTATTATCAGCCTGAAGCCTATGTTCCGGCTTCAGATACCTTTATTGATAAAGATGCTTCGCTGAATGAGCATATCGAACAGATGCGTTTGTCAGCTACGAAAGCGCTGATCGAGCGCGAAGATACCATCGTGGTGGCGACGGTTTCGGCCATTTATGGCTTAGGGGAGCCGGAATCGTATTTTAAAATGGTGCTGCACTTGGTTAAGGGGGATTTGATTAACCAGCGCGATATCCTAAGACGCTTGGCGGAAATGCAGTATACCCGTAACGAGGTGGAACTGCGCCGGGCGACCTATCGGGTTAGAGGCGAAGTGATCGATATTTTTCCGGCGGAATCCGATCAAGAAGCGCTGAGGGTGGAGCTTTTTGACGACGAAGTGGAGCGCTTGTCGCTTTTTGATCCGTTAACGGGCGAAATTTTCCAGCGCGTTGCCCGCTATACGGTGTACCCCAAAAATCATTACGTTACGCCGCGAGAGCAGTTGCTGTCGGCGGTCGATGCGATCAAGATCGAGCTCAAGGAGCGGTTAGAGCAGTTGCGGTCATTGCACAAATTGGTTGAGGCGCAACGTTTGGAACAGCGCACGCTTTTTGATATCGAGATGATTCTGGAGGTGGGCTATTGCTCAGGCATCGAAAATTATTCTCGCTTTTTGTCCGGCCGTGGTCCGGGCGAGCCGCCGCCAACCATGTTTGACTATTTGCCCGACAATGCCTTGCTGGTTATTGATGAAAGCCATGTTACAGTGCCGCAAGTCGGCGCCATGTATAAGGGCGATCGTTCGCGTAAGGAAACCTTGGTCGAATATGGTTTCAGATTGCCATCGGCTTTGGATAACCGGCCGTTGACTTTCGAAGAGTTTGAATTGAAGTCGCCCCAGCGGATTTATGTGTCAGCAACGCCGGGCCCTTATGAAAGAGCGCATTCAAGCGCGTTGGCTGAACAAGTGGTGCGGCCGACCGGGTTGCTGGATCCGGCAGTCGAAGTGCGTCCGGCAAGCACCCAGGTAGATGATTTGCTGTCCGAAATTCGCCAGCGCGTCGCAGCCAAGGAGCGTGTTTTGGTGACGACTTTGACTAAAAGAATGGCTGAAGATTTGACCGAATACCTGATTGATCACGATGTTCGCGTGCGTTATTTGCATTCAGATGTCGATACGGTTGAACGAGTCGAGATTATTCGCGATTTGCGCTTGGGTCAGTTTGATGTGCTCGTAGGGATTAATTTGCTGCGTGAGGGCCTTGATATTCCTGAGGTGTCCTTGGTCGCAATATTAGACGCCGATAAGGAAGGCTTCTTGCGTTCCACTGTGTCGCTGATTCAAACTATTGGCCGGGCCGCCAGAAATGTGAACGGCAAAGTCATGTTGTATGGCGATCGGATGACTAAGTCGATGCAGCAGGCGATTGACGAAACTGAACGCCGGCGCGAAAAGCAAAGGCAGTTTAATAGCGAGCACGGCATTAAGCCAGTTACCGTTTCCAAGTCGATTACCGATATTTTACAGTTGGCGATTCCGGGCGCCGAGCCGATGATTTCAGGAAAGGCGCATAAAAAAATTGCCGAGCCGTCGTCTGAGTATAAAGCGATGACGCCTGCGCAATTGGGGAAAAAACTGAAGCAGCTTGAAGAAGCGATGTATCGTTACGCCAAAAACCTAGAATTTGAACAAGCGGCAAGAGTTAGGGATGAAATTAAAGTCTTGCAAGAACAGATGTTAGTTTAAAAAAAGCTGAAAGCATTGTTTTACATGAGGCGCATGGCTTGGTGCGCTACAAATAATCGGGCAACTCGGTTATAATTGTTAGACTTACGCTGTCAAAGTAACATCGCTCGATTTCTATAAGCCTACATAGGCGAGTGTTGTTACAGGCTTATCGAAACTTCTCCGACCCTCTGCTTGGCTTGCTAATGCTAGTTCCCATTCTGATAACTGAGCTATAAAGCAGACAAACTTTATTATTTCGGGCAAATTAAATGATGATTTCACTTTTTCGCAAACGCTTAAAGACCCTGCTTGTGTTAACTTATTTTGCTGCCTGGCTATTGCAGGGGTGCAGTAAAGAAGAGGACGCAAAAGTGCATTTGCAGAAAGGTCTCGACTATATCGATAAAGGTGAATATGAAAAAGCCAGATTGGAACTGAAAAGTTCAAGTCAGGCAGAAAAGGAGAACGCAGAGACTTATTATGCCTTAGCCTTGCTCGATGAGAAAAATCGGCATTACCGGGCTATGCGCGAAAATCTGCAGAAAACCGTTGAGCTAGCACCGTCTCATACCGAAGCGCGCTTGAAGTTGGGAAAAGTGCAGCTGCTCTTTAATGAGCCTGCCGCTGCAATTGAGCAGGCGGATACTATTTTGCAAGCGGCTAAGGAAAATCTCGATGCGTCGGCGTTAAAAGCTTCAGCGCTGATGCGGCAAAAGAAGCAAGACGAAGCTCTTGACATCATCGAGCAGATCTTAAAAGCTAACCCCAGCCATGCCGATGGCTTATCCTTGAAGGCACTCGCTTTTTTGGAGAAAAATGATTTGAACCAGGCGCTGGCGTTAATTGATACTGCAATTAAAGCCGATGGTAAAAACCTGTCTCTGCATCAGTTTCAAATTCAATTGCATGCCAAGAAGAAAGACGTCGAGAGTGTTATCGGCGATTATCAGCAGCTGATTAAGCTTTATCCGGATAACCAAGACTTTAAAATTACCTTAGCCAAGGTTTATGTTCAGGCTGGAAAACCCAAGGAAGCTGAGGATTTGATTCGCAGTTTGGTAGCCGCAGAACCGAATAATATTAAGCCAAAATTGATTTTGCTGGATTTTCTGGCGGCGTCGGCCAAAGACAAAGTGGTTGACCAGTTTCGCCAGTTTGCTGCGCAACATAAAGATCAGCCGCGCTTGCTGCTGAATTTGGCAAACTGGATGATCGCTTCGAAATATTTTGACGAAGCCAAAGAAGCGCTGAATCGGGTGATCGAACTGGAAGAGGATTCAAACGTTGCGCTTTCGGCAAAGACCTTGCTGGCTAAAATGGCCTTCGATAATAAAGACTATGATGGCGCTGATAAAATTGCCGGGGAAATATTAGACGACAATGCCAACTATAACGATGCCAAAATTCTTCAGGCGCGATTGCTGTTGGTAAAAGAAAAATACGATGAAGCAGTCGAGCTGTTAAATAAAGTTTTATTTAGCCAGCCTAATTCAGCAGAAGCCTTGCTTTTATTGGGGCAGTCATACTTGATCAAAGGCGACCAAAAGCAGGCGGATAAAAATTTTGCCAATGCGTTAACGGCGGATCCAGGAAATTTGTACGCTTTTTCCTATGTCTATGAAAAAGCCCTCAATGACAAAAACTTAGCCTATGCAAAAGAAATCCTGCAAAAAGCCGTCAGCAGTCATCCTAACAATATTAATTTGCTTGAAAAGCTGGCTAAATTAAATTTGGCGGAAGGTAAGTGGGATGCTGCCAAAGCAGTGGTCGATACGATTTCGTCTCAATCCAGCCCGCTCGCCAATGACTTGGCTAATTTTTTACAAGGCCAGATTTATCAGGGGCAAGGCGATTGTGTTAAAGCGCTAGCGCTTTATCGGGAAGTTCTGGCGAATTTACCGGAGAATAGCGATTCGCTTAGCAGCATGGCAAAGTGTTATGAAACCTTGAATAAGCGTTCGGAAATGACGGCTTATTTGCATGACTTGCTGGCAAAAAATCCGGGCAATATTTCCGCCGCGATTATGTTAAATGATTTGTATATTGCGGACCAAAACTATGCTCAAGGATTGGCTTTGTTAACGGATTTGCTAAAAACAGATCCGCAAAATCCTCAATTATATGTTTCATTGGCGGCTATCAAATTAGCCCAGAACGACTATCCTGGGGCGGCGGAGGTTTATCAGAAGGGTTTAAAGGCGCAGCCTGATAACATTAAATTAGCCTTATCATTGGCATCGGTTTATGAGCTGCAAAAAAATTACGACGCTGCAGTTGCGCGTTATGAAGCTTTGTTAGAGAAAAATCCTCAGTTGGATGTTGCAAGCAATAATTTGGCTTCGGTTTTAACTGATCATTATGCTAATGAGGATGCGTTAAATAGAGCCTTTCAACTGACTGAAAAATTTAAAGATTCTAATCAAGCCTATTTTCAAGATACTTATGCTTGGGTTTTAATCAAACAAGGCAAGCTTGACGAGGGCATAAAGTTGCTCAATCAGCTGGTTATTAAATCTCCTGAAGTCGCTGCTTTTAGGTTTCACTTAGGTTTTGCCAACTATAAATTAGGCAATAACGCGCTGGCTATCTCCGAACTGAAGCAAGCGCTTGAGTTATCACAAGGCAAGGAAAATCTGTTGGATGCAAAAGCCATTCAGGCGTTACTGGACGAAATCGTGCAAAAATCCAGAAGTTATTGATATTTCATTAGCTGTTTCTATACTTGCAGGGGGGCGATTTCGTGGCTTATCGAAATAAGCTTTGCTCACTAAGGACTCATTTTTTTGTTTAGTCCGTTGAGAACCGCATGAGGTTCTTTCTTATGTTAATGATTTAGCGTTTTTTTAACAGGATTGCTTAATGAATAATCATCATAGAAAAATATCGGTTATCGGATTGGGTTATGTTGGTTTGCCCGTCGCTGTTGAATTTGGCAAACGTCAGCAGGTGATTGGTTTTGATATCAACCAAGACAGAATTCATGAGCTCAATCAAGGAATCGAACGAACTAACGAAGTGGAAGCGGAGGATTTATCGGCAGGCGACGTGTTTTATACTTCTGATGCGAGTGATTTGTCGCGGGCTGATTTTCATATCGTTGCTGTGCCTACGCCGGTCAACGATGCTAAGCAGCCAGATTTGACGCCAATCCTAAAAGCCTCCATCACAGTTGGGAAGCAACTTAAAAAGGGCGATATCGTTGTCTATGAGTCGACAGTTTATCCGGGCGCGACCGAAGAAGATTGCATTCCGGTTCTGGAGCGGGAGTCCGGCTTAAAATGGAAGACCGACTTTAACGTGGGCTATTCTCCTGAACGGATCAATCCTGGCGATAAATTACATACGTTCAAAACGATAACCAAGGTGGTTTCTGGCGATACGCCTGAAACGCTGGCCATTGTTGCAGCTGTTTACGAATCTGTGGTGACGGCGGGCGTCTATAAAGCGTCAACGATTAAGGTGGCGGAGGCCGCTAAAGTAATTGAAAACACGCAGCGCGATCTGAATATTTCCTTGATGAATGAGTTGGCGTTGATTTTCAATAAAATGAATATCGATACGCGGGATGTATTGGCTGCGGCGGGTTCAAAGTGGAATTTTCTGCCCTTTGATCCAGGTTTGGTGGGTGGGCATTGCATTGGCGTCGATCCTTACTATCTGACTTATAAAGCAGCGATGCTGGGATACATTCCGCAAGTGATTTTATCGGGACGAAGCATTAATGACAGCATGGGAAGTTTTATTGCGTCGCAGACCATCAAAGGGCTAATAAAACAAGGACGGTCAGTTAAAGGCAGCGTCGTGACGGTGCTCGGTTTTACCTTTAAAGAAAATGTTCCGGATATTCGAAATACACGAGTAATCGATATTGTTAGAGAATTGCAGGATTATGATATCGAAACTCAGATTTTTGATCCGATGGCCGATATCCATGAAATCAAGGAAGAATACGGTGTTGAAGTGACAGCTGAATCTGGCTTAAAACCCGCGCATGCCGTTATTTTGGCGGTGCCGCACCGCTATTTTTTAGACAAAGACTGGTCTTATATCACCGGTTTGCTGGATGGTCACGGTGGTGTTGTGATTGATGTTAAAGCCAAGCTCGATCGCATGCAGGTTCCATCCGGTGTTATGCTTTGGCGCCTATAAAAAAGCTTTATTATGAATAAGTTGGTTGCTTTTTTGTAGAAGGCGCATTAAATTTATTTGTGTCATTTTGACATGCCGGGTATTTTAATGAGCTTGTTTAAGCATTGTCTGGGGCGGCGTTTCGTCACGATTGGCGAAAGATCGGATTGCAGCCTGCTCTTCTTGGTTAAGAGAAAAATAATGTTTTAGTGTACCAATAGCGGGTTTTGATAACGTGACAAAAAATAGTTTGGCTTTCGAGGTTATTCGTGTGGGATTATTAAACAAGATTAAATGGGGATTGCCCTTATCCATCGTATTACTCGCCGGTTGTGGCGGGCCGCCCCAATTAACCCAGGAGGAGGATGTTTCGGTTCCCTCTGACTACACCTATATAATCGGGCCTGGCGACAGCATTAATATCTTTGTTTGGGGCAATCCGGACATATCAACTACCGCGACAGTTCGGCCTGATGGCAAGATTACGATTCCTTTGGCGGAAGATTTGCCGGCAAGCGGTAAAACGCCCTCGCAGTTAGCGCGCGTTATGGAAAAACAATTAAGCAAGTATGTCAGAGATCCTCAAGTCGTCATTATGGTGTCTGGATTTCAGGGCATTTATTCGCAACAAGTGCGCATTATCGGTCAATTGAGCGGCGGCGGTGGCGGCGGATTTGGCGGGGGCGGTGGCAGTATGGGCGGCGGCATAGGCGCTTCCGGATTTGGCGGCGGCGGTTATGGCGGTGGTGGCTCTGGATTTTCAGCCAAGTCCTTCCCTTATAAAAAAGGCATGACATTGCTGGATTTGATGATTCAAGTCGGTGGCCTAGGCCAGTTTGCCGATGGTAATCGGGCGAGCATCATTCGTACCGTTAATGGAGAACCACAGAATTTCGGCATTAAAATCGATGATTTATTAGAAGATGCCGATTTATCGGCGAATGTAAAAATATTACCGGGTGATATTGTCATTATTCCGGAATCATTTTTTTAATTCCAACAGAGTTGAATATCCGAAAACACGCGGAGCGTTGAAGCAGTATGCAAGAGCAGTTGGCGGAACTCCTTTTTTATTTAAAAGGCACGTTAAAATACAAGTGGGTAGCGATTACGATTGCCTGGATTCTTTGTCTCGGCGGCTGGCTGTTTGTTGCGGGCATGCCTAACAAATACACCTCGGAAGCAAAAGTGCATGTCGAAACCCGAACGATGCTGGGGCCTTTATTGGGCGGCATGACAGTCCATACTGACTTAAAAGCCTTACTCAGGGTAATGCAACAACTGATGTTCACCAAAGAAAATCTGGAGCAGATCATCAAGCTCTCCGATTTAGACAAAGGCGTTAACAGCGAAGCTGATCGTTTGGCGCTATTAATGGGCCTGAAAAAAGATATCCATATTTCTGGCGGCGCTGATGAAATTTTTAATATCAGTTATGAGGACAGCAATCCAGTCAAAGCAAAAAACGTTGTGCAAGCTGTATTGACGGTTTTTTCCGAACAAACCAAAATGAACCAGATGTCCGGCGCCGATGTAGCTCAGCGATTTATCGAAGAGCAAATCAAGGACTACGAAACGCGGTTAAAAAATGCTGAAAAAGCTCGAGAAGAGTTTACTCGCATTAATCTTAATCAGGGCTTATTGGGCGGTGAGGGCGGTAGTTCGATCGCTGACGTACAGGCGGTTAATAAACAAGTCGAAGAGGCCAAGTTGCAATTAAATGAAGCTCAATCACGTAAAAAAGTTTTGCAAGAACAATTAAATGAAATTAAAGATACCGGTGAAGACTGGGGTGTAACAGACGTTAATCAGGCCTTGCCAGAAGAAGATGAAGAGATTCAGGCATTAAAAGCTAGAAAAAAAGAGCTTTTGGTTAGATTTACCGATAAGCATCCTGAAATTGTTTCTATCAATAAAAAAATTGAGTCAATTAAGAAGAGCAAGAAACGGGAAGAACAAAACCAGCCTGAAAAAGACATATTTGATGACCCAAATGTGATACGTAATCCTTATATTCAGACGATTAAAGTGGCTTTGAATGAAGCCGATACCCAAGTGGCTGCTGCCCAGTCGCGCTATGATGAACTAGCAAAGCGCAAAGAAAATATTGGCAAGCAGTTGAATAACCGCTTGTCCGCCGAGACCGAGCTGCAAAATTTGAACCGGGATTATGAAACCATCAAAGCGAATTACACAGAGCTGATCAAGAGCCGTGAGACTGCAAAAATGTCCAAGGATGTTGATGACCAAGCTGAAGCTTTGAAGTTCAAAATTGCCGATGCGCCCAATACCCCGTTGCAGCCTTCCTCGCCAAAAAGAAAGTTGCTGTTTTCCGCGATTTTAGTGGTGGGTTTTGTTATGGGATTTGGCATCGCTTTTCTGGTTTATTTTATTAGACCGACCATCATGTCAATTACCCAGCTTAGACAGTTAACGGGGCTTCCGGTATTGGGAAGCGTTTCTATGAAATCAACGCCTGAACAAGCCGCTAGAAAAAAGCAAGATCACTTTCGCTATGGTTTTGTTTCGGTGGGGCTTGTTCTGATCTATGCTGGGTTTATGGCAATTGATATTTTTGAAATAAAGATACTCAGTCTTGCTCATTTACTACAAAGTATGAATTAAAGGTAGAGGGGTCTAACCATGAGTATTATTGAAAAAGCTTTGGACAAGGCAAAAGAGCAAGGACAGCAGCTTGATAAGTTAGTTGAGCACTCGGCTGAAATCGTGGTGAAGTTTGAAGAAAAGGCCACTGCATTGAATAAAGTTCTAGCCGCTTCGAAGCAAGGTCGACCAGTGGTGGGCGAAGAGCCGGTTTCCGGAAATCAAGAAATTGATGAGTTAGATTGGGATAAGCTTTCTCGGCTGGGTTTTGTTACGCCAGGCGACTCGAATACACAGACCGTTGAAGAATATAGAACTATAAAGCACCCTTTGGTCAGTAATGCTTTCGGCAACATTAACACCGGTATACAGCGGGCAAATTTGATTTTGGTGACTAGCAGTCTTCCGGGTGAAGGGAAGACTTTTACCGCGATCAATCTGGCGTTGAGCATAGCCAATGAACGGGATAAAAAAGTGTTGCTTATCGACGCTGACGTTGCCCGGCCTTCAGTGGCTAAAACTCTGGGCATCAAGGGGTCTCCCGGTTTAATTGAATATTTGGAAGGGCAAGATGTAAAGTTTTCCGATATTATTCGTAAAACTAACATGCCGGGGTTACGCGTAATACCCTCAGGAAAACAGCATAAGCATTCGACTGAATTGTTATCGAGTAACCGGATGGCTATGTTGGCCGATGAACTGAGCAAGCGTTATCCTGATCGAATGGTTATTTTTGACTCCCCGCCCTTGTTGGCCGCTACGCAAGGCGCGGTTTTAGCTAAGCTAGTGGGTCAAGTGGTGCTGGTTATCGAAGCGGAAAAAACGTTGCAAAGCATGGTTGCCGAATCGGTTGAAAAGCTTTCGTCCTGCGATGTTGTGCTGGCCGTGTTTAATAAGACACAAACCGCGATGGACGGTTATAAATATGGCTATGGCTATGGTCACTATGCCCACACGGCGTGATAGCGTTTGCTGCGATCTTGACCGCTTTTTCAATAAGCTCTAACAGCTTTTCAGTATTTTATCTAGTTCATCGAAACCTTAGGTTATGTTTATCGATTGTATCCGTTCATGTTTGGCAAATACATGACAATTGATTCGGCAATGTCAATTGCTGCTCATTATCGGATAATGCAGGAGCAGTCGAAAAAAAGTTTTAGTTTGCTAATTGGCTTTGCGGCGATGGTCTGTATCGTTGTTAACCCTGCTTTTGCGGTTGATTGGAGAATAACGCCTACCGTTAAAGCGCAAGAAATCTACTCCGATAATGTTGGCTTGTCGGCTCAAGGAAGCGAAAGGGGTGCCTTGGTTTCGGAGCTTAGTCCAGGCATTTCAGTAATAGGTCGCTCGGCGAGAACGGTTTTGAATTTAAATTACCAAATGCAAACTTTATACAATGCGGGCGGTAATAATGGCCTGAACATCTCGAATCAACTGCAATATAATTCGTTTAACGTTTTGGCGCGGAATAAGCTTTTTTTAACGTCAAGAAGTTCGATTAGCCAACAAAATCTAAGCAATAGCCAAATAGCTGTCGATAATATTTCAGGATCAGGCAATCGAACCACGGTCAGCACTTTTGGCATTTCGCCTTACTGGACGCCGACGCTTGGGCATTATGCCAGTGGCCGGGTGGCGGTTAATTATGATACGGTGAATAGCGGAACCTCGGTTTCTTCATCGTCTCAGAACTCGGCGTTTTCTGATTCAAATAATCTTGGCGAAACTGTCCAGCTTAACAGCGGCACTCGTTTTGGCCGGTGGAATTGGGGGCTTTTATTTAGCAACAACCAAATATTTAGATCTGCTGGCGACACGGTAACTTTTCAGAATGGAAGCGCGACTTTAAGGCCTTATATCAATAAACACTTTAATGTTTTTTTTCAAGGTGGCTACAGCAATAACAGTTTCCGCTCAACTACGGATAGTAATAACAATGGATTTTTTTATACCGTGGGTGGCAAATGGATGCCTAGTAAGCATTACAGCTTGGAGGCCGGCATTGGTAATAACAGTTTTGTGACGGTTTATATATCACCTATGCAGCGATTTAGTTGGGTGACCACTTACCGGGATAACTCCATTGGTTTAAATTCAGGACAAACCTGGCAAACCGCATTGAATTATCGCACTCGGCGTTCTATTTGGTCTTTAACGCACGAGAATGACACCACGACAACACAACAAATTTTGTCTAACATCAGAGAATTTAACACCCAGGATGATTTTGGAAATCCCGCTGACAATCCGCAAGCTAACCCCTCGCTGATTAATCTTCCCGCTTTAACAGACGAAGTGATTGTCAGAAAGCGGTGGAATTTTTCAGTTTCGTTTAATACCGGAAAAACCACGTTGGGTGTTAGCGCCTATAATGAAAGCAGAGATTTTCAAGAAAGCGGCAATCATGAGAAAGTAAGAGGGATTAACGGTAATTGGAGCTTTCGATTCGCTCCTAAAACCAGCATCTACCTCCAGCCGACCTGGCAAGAAACTCAACGCGATAGCGGTACCGTATTGCTGGATGGTTCTTTCATTCCGGGAGCTTCTAATGACCAGCGCTATGATATTGCCTTAGGCTTAAGTCAAGCAATCAGCAGAAGGATATCGGGTAGGCTGGAGTTTCGTCATATCAATCAGTCATCCGATATTAGTATCAATGACTATCAAGAAAATCGTGCAACCGCTACCATGTTTATGAGATTTTAATTATGTATGACGGTTTTTATAATTTAACCCGCAAGCCTTTTCAATTGACCGCCGACAGCGACTTTTATTTCAACAGCGCGGTGCATCGGCGGGCATTAGCTTATATGCGCTACGGCTTGACTCAGGGCGAAGGCTTTGTCGTGGTGACAGGTAAGCCGGGAACTGGTAAAACTATGCTGGTTAAAGAATTAGTCAATAGCTTAAGCGCTGACAACATCACGATAGGCATTATGGTGTCGTCGCAAGTGGGTGCAGACGATTTATTGAAAATTATTTCAGCAACCTTTGGGCTGCCCTACGATGGCGAAGATAAGTCAACTTTGTTGACCCGTATCGAGCGTTTTTTTATTCAGCAAGCGATGGCCGGAAAGCGCGTGTTGATGATTGTGGACGAGGCGCAAAATTTGCCTAAAGATTCCTTAGAAGAATTGCGCATGCTGTCGAATTTTGAAATGTCTGGAAAAACCCTTTTTCAGACTTTTTTAATTGGTCAAAAGCAGCTGGGCGATACGATGATGCTTCCGGAAATGGAGCAGTTTAAACAGCGTATTGTCGCTACTTATCAGCTTAAGCCGCTGGATGAAGACGAAACCAGGCATTACATCCTGTTTAGAATGCAAAAAGCCGGCTGGAAGAATTCACCTCAATTTGATGACGACATCTTTAGCGAAATTTGCCGTTATACCCAAGGAATACCAAGGCGAATCAATACATTGTGCGACAGAGTTTTGCTGTTTGGCTATTTGGACGAGTTAAAGGTTATTAAACTAAATGCGGTGCAGAAAGTGATTGCCGACATTGAGGAAGAAGCATCCACGGTAACCGACGAATTTCACGATATTATTCCGGTAAGCTCAACTGCAGTAGCGTCTTCAAGCGATATGGTCAATGGCGCTTACGAAGATCGTATTAGCGCATTGGAAAAAATGGTCGCCAATTTGCAGGTTGCGATGGGTAAAGAAAAGGCTTTGCTAAGAAAAGCGATATTGTTGCAGTTGGATATGGATAGTGTTTACAGTGAAGATTCGACACAAGGCTGATTAACTGATGATAAAAAAAACGCTTATTTGTGTGGTTGGCGCAAGACCCAATTTCATGAAAATCGCTCCGATTATGAAAGAATTAAAGCAGTTGGAACATCAATTGACCACCTATCTGGTGCATACAGGCCAGCATTACGACCAATCGATGAAAGCAGCCTTTTTTGAGCAGCTGGGCATTCCCGAACCTGATATTGATCTGGAGGTCGGTTCAGGGTCGCATAGCGAACAAACTGCTAATATCATGCTGCGTTTCGAGCCGGTGTTGGACAGGATTAACCCTTGCGCTGTGTTGGTGGTCGGCGATGTTAACTCAACTATTGCCTGTAGTTTGGTCGCCGTTAAAAAACAAATACCGATTATCCATGTTGAAGCCGGTTTAAGAAGTAACGATCGCGAAATGCCGGAAGAAATCAACCGAGTGTTGACCGATCAGATTTCTGCTTGCTTGTTCACAACCGAACGTGATGCTGAGGCCAATCTATTGCGTGAGGGAATAGCCGCAGAACGCATTCATTTTGCCGGCAATGTCATGATTGATACCTTGCTGGCCAATCTTAAAATGGCCATTCCCTTTAGAGAGACTTTAACCGCTTATGAAAAACCTGCTGACGCGATTGAAGAGGGCGGTTACGCTTTGCTGACGATGCACAGGCCGTCCAATGTTGATCAGCCCGAGGTTTTAAATAGTCTCTTGCAGAGTATTGTGGCTGTTAGTCAGAAACTGCCGGTTATTTTTCCGGTTCATCCGCGCACTCGTCAACGTATCGAACAGGCAGGATTGTCAGACCTGCTTGCTTCCGGCTGTATTATTTGCCTGCCCCCGGTGGGTTATCTGCAGATGCTGGGTTTAATGAAGTCGGCAAAACTGGTGTTGACGGATTCAGGAGGTTTACAGGAAGAAACCACGGCGTTGGGCGTTCCCTGCGTCACTTTAAGAGAAAACACCGAGCGCCCGATCACCGTTGATGAAGGCACCAATTCAATCGTCGGCACCGACCCAGATAAAATCAAAGCCTGTGTCAATGAAATCATAGCGACCGGCGGCAAGTCAGGCCGGATACCAGAATATTGGGATGGCCGCGCAGCGAACCGGATTGTAGCCGAAATTCAAAATCGTTATTTGTAAAATCAGTATTCTAAATTAAATCGAAAAGCACCGATGACCCTAAAAAATGCGATGACGGTTGATGTCGAAGATTATTTTCAGGTTTCGGCGTTTGAACCCTATATCGCTAAAGATCAGTGGGATGCATTGCCGCATCGGGTGGAAAGGAATACGCATAAGGTGCTTGATATTTTTCAGCATCATGGCGTCAAAGCCACATTTTTTACGCTGGGCTGGGTGGCGGAGCGATATCCTTCGTTGATTGCGCGCATCATTGCTGAGCAGCATGAACTGGCTTGTCATGGTTATGAACATATTCGCGTAACCGAGCAAACGCCTGCGGCATTTCGAAACGATATTCGTCGCAGCAAAAAATTGCTCGAAGATGTCAGCGGCCAGCCAGTTAAAGGCTACCGCGCCGCTAGCTATTCGATCAATAAAAACAATCTGTGGGCGTTGGATGTGTTGCAGGAAGAAGGTTTTCAGTACAGTTCCAGCATTTATCCGGTCAAACACGATTTATACGGTATTTCCGATGCGCCACGGTTTATCTATGAACCCATTGCTGGCCGGGCATTTAAGGAAATTCCGATCACCACGATTCGTATGGGCAACAAAAACTTGCCTTGCGGCGGCGGTGGTTTTTTTAGGTTTTACCCCTATCTTTTTTCGCAATGGGCGTTTAACCAAGTGAATACTAAAGAGCGGCAGGCCGGTATTTTTTATTTTCATCCATGGGAAATCGATCCAGAGCAGCCGAGGCCTGCAGGCTTGAATCTAAAAACCCGATTTCGCCATTATTTGAATTTAAGCAGAATGGAAACAAGGCTTCATCGATTATTGACCGATTTTAATTGGGATACTATGGAAAGCGTGTTTTTGAAGCCGTCCCATTAAACATTCAATCAATCCAATTATTCCTTATAAGAATGATGATAAAAATACTGGATGCAGCTAATTACCAGCGCTGGGATAGTTTTGTGTTAGCCGCGCCAGAAGCCACTTTTTTCCATTTATCAGGCTGGAAAGAAGTGATTGAACAAACCTTCGGCCATAGCACTTATTTTTTATATTACGAAGAAGATGGCTGCATTCAAGGCGTGTTACCTCTGGTACACGTTAACAGCCTGTTGTTTGGCAATTCTCTGGTATCGACGGCTTTTTGCGTTTATGGTGGAATTGTTGCCACTCATCCGCAGTGCTATCAAGAACTGGATCGGGAAGCCTGCCGTTTAGCCGAGCAATTAGGCGTAGATTGCCTTGAATTGCGTAACCGTGTGCAGCAGCATCCTGAGAGACCGCACAAAGAGCTGTATGTCACTTTCAGAAAGGAACTGGCTGGCGATGTCGAAAAAAATTTTTTGGCGATACCCAGAAAACAACGGGCAATGGTTAGAAAAGGCATCGATGCGGGTTTGGTCAGTGTCATTGATAATGATGTTGAGCGCTTATACCGGGCTTATTCTGAAAGCGTCAGAAATTTGGGCACACCGGTATTTTCAAAGAAATATTTTCAGACCTTGAAAGCTGTTTTTGGCGAGCGTTGCGAGGTGCTTACTATTGAACATAATGGCCAATTAATCGCTAGCGTTATGAATTTTTATTTTCGCGATGGGGTGCTGCCTTATTACGGTGGCGGCACTAGTTTAGCGCGAGACCTGAAAGGCAATGATTTTATGTACTGGGAAGTCATGCGTCGCGCGGTTGAGAAAGGCATCAAAATTTTCGATTATGGCCGCAGTAAAGTCGGCACTGGATCATACAGCTTCAAAAAAAACTGGGGCTTTACTCCGGAGCCTTTATTTTATGAATTTCATCTAGTCAAAGCGACTAAGCTGCCCGATATTAATCCGTTGAATCCCAAATATCAGCTTTTTATTGCTGCCTGGAAGCGTTTGCCTTTGGTTGTTAGCCAGCTAATGGGACCGTGGTTATCCAAAGATTTGGGATAAGTCTTGTTTTAAATTGATTATTGCCGACAGTTTTAAACTAAAAAAGTCATGGAAAATTTGCTCTTTCTTGCTCACCGAATTCCATACCCGCCAAACAAAGGCGATAAAATACGCTCCTATCATTTTCTCAAGCATTTGGCTGCTGAATACCGGGTTTATTTGGGGACTTTTATTGACGATCCGAATGACTGGCAATATACCGGAAAGCTTGATGCATTATGCGCGCAGACGTGTTACCAAGCGCTAAATTCAACGCTGGCAAAAATAAAAAGCGCGCAAGGCTTGTTGACTGGCCAGGCTTTGAGTTTGCCCTATTACTATAGTTCTGCAATGCAGGCATGGGTTGACCAGACGATTAGAGAGCATAAGATCAAAAAGGTGCTGATATTCTCGTCCGTGATGGCGCAGTTTATAAACCCATCACACCCGGTAGAAAGTCTGGTTGATTTTGTCGATGTCGATTCCGACAAATGGCAGCAATATGCGGCGAGTAAATCGGGTTTGGCTAAATGGATCTATCAGCGCGAGTCGAAACGGCTGCTCGATTTTGAAAAGCAGACCGCAAGTCAGGCAAAAACAAGTATTTTTGTTTCCGAGCAGGAGGCCGCTCTGTTTAAATCATTGGCGCCATCGGTGGCGGACAAGGTTACTTATGTCAATAATGGCGTCGACACAGATTATTTTTCACCAGAGCACAATTTTAGCTCACCTTATGCGCAAGCCGTTGATGCGCTGGTTTTTACCGGCGCGATGGATTATTGGGCCAATGTCGATGCGGTCAAATGGTTTGCCGAGGAAGTGATGCCAAAGGTGGTCGCGCGACATCCGCGCGCCAGATTTTATATCGTGGGCTCCAAACCAGATAAGGCTGTACAGGACTTGGCAAACGAAGCGGTTATTGTCACTGGCCGAGTTGACGACGTGCGGCCATTTCTGGCGCATGCGGCGCTGGTTGTTGCACCCTTGCGTATTGCTCGCGGAATCCAAAACAAGGTACTGGAAGCAATGGCAATGGGGAAGTATGTGGTTGCCAGCACGGCCGCCATTGAAGGCATCCCGGTTGACGACAAACTGGCTTTGTCGATTGATGATGCGGCTGAAAGCATGGCCAGCCAAATAAATTTGCTGCTGAATGCAAAGCCGGCGGCGATGACCGAAAATGCTAATCGCGATTACGTCAAAACGGCTTATAGCTGGCAGCACAATGTCGAGCGTTTGGCTGAGAGGCTCAACGGCTGATTTATGCAAGCGAGCGAATTATCGTCAGCAGCCAAACCCGCGCCGCTGGTCGCGCATATCATTTATCGTTTGGGCGTCGGGGGTTTGGAAAATGGCTTGGTCAATCTGATTAATCACATGCCCGAAACGGCCTATCGTCATGCCATCATCTGTCTTAAAGACAGCACCGATTTCCAACAGCGGATCCAACGCGCTGATGTAGAGGTTTACTCAATCCACAAGCGGGAAGGCCAGGATTGGGGATCGCTATTTCGGGTGTATCGATTGTTGAGACAACTCAGACCGGCGATTGTGCATAGCCGAAATCTTGCGGCAATCGAATATCAGTTAGTGGCTTGGCTCGCAGGGGTTCAGCGTCGTGTTCATGGTGAACATGGCTGGGAGATCTTTGATCCTGATGGGAGCAATGTCAAATACCAATGGCTCAGACGCATGCTTAGCCCATTGATTGATCGCTTTATTCCATTGTCAAAACAATTGCAAAGTTATTTGACTGATCAAGTGGGCGTTAAGCCGGAAAAAATAACGCGTATCTGCAATGGCGTCGATACAGCTCGTTTTTTTCCTTTGGAGGGCGCCAAAAAATCAGTGCCTGGCTGTCCGTTTACTTTTGCTTTACCGGACATTGTTATCGGCACGGTCGGTCGGATGCATGGCGTCAAGGATCAAATGACCTTGGTGAAAGCCTTTGTTCAGATTTGTCAGCGCAACGAAGCGCTAAAGCAACGCTTGAAATTAATCTTGATTGGCGATGGTCCGCTGAGACAAGAAGCTATCGCGTTACTAGGCGCTCATCAGCTTAAGGAAAATAGCTGGCTGCCGGGCGAGCAAACCGACATTCCCGCTATTATGCGCTTGTTTGACATCTTTGTTTTACCTTCACAAGCGGAAGGCATCTCCAATACCATTCTGGAAGCGATGGCGACCGCATTGCCAGTTATCGCGACTGATGTCGGCGGCAATCCAGAGCTGGTGCAGGCGGATAAAACAGGTCAATTAACGCCGGCTGGCGATTTTGAGGCATTGGCGAAGCGGCTTTTAACTTATATCAATCATGCCGAAGTGATGAAGGAACATGCAGCTCAGGGTTATCACCGGGCGCTGAGCGAATTTTCCTTGTCGGCAATGGTTGAGCGCTATCAATCGGTTTACGATTCACTTATCCAACAGGACTAACTTATGTGTGGCATAGTCGGCATCTTCGATCTTACCGGAAAGCGCGAAATCAACCGGGAGCTTTTATCTCGGATGAATGAAACACAATACCATCGCGGACCGGACGAGAGCGGCTTATATACTGAAGCTGGCTTGGGTTTTGGGCATCGGCGTCTGTCTATCATCGACCTTAGCAGCGGCCAGCAGCCGATGGTCAGCCGGGATAAAAATGCAGTATTGACCTATAACGGTGAAGTTTATAATTTCCAAGACCTTCGCAAAGAGTTGGAGGCCCTCGGCTATCAATTCGATACACATTGCGATACAGAAGTCATTTTGTATGCATGGCAGGCTTGGGGCGAAGCCTGTGTCGATAGGCTGCGCGGCATGTTTGCGTTTGCGATTTGGGATAAACATAGGCAAACGCTTTTTTTAGCGCGCGACCGTTTGGGTGTAAAGCCACTTTATTATTCTGAACTGGCCAATGGCTTTTTTATTTTTGGCTCCGAATTAAAGGCGTTAAAAGAACATCCTGACTTACCGAGAACGCTGGATTACTGTGCCATCGAAGACTATTTCGGCTTCGGTTACATTCCCGATCCCAAAACTATTTATCAGAATGTTCATAAGTTGGAGCCAGGCTATTGCCTGACGATCCGGCATGACACTAAAAATTATCAACCGCGCCAGTATTGGGATGTTAAATTCAATCCGCGCCCTCCTCAAAGCGAGCAGGAAATTGGTCGAGAATTGATTGAGCGCTTACGCGAAGCCGTTAAAATTCGTATGGTCGCCGATGTGCCCTTAGGCGCATTTTTATCGGGCGGTGTTGACTCCAGCGCAGTCGTCGCATTAATGGCGGGTTTGTCGCCAGAGCCGGTGAATACCTGCTCAATATCTTTTGGCGATCCGGCGTTCAACGAATCGAAATTTGCCGCTCAGGTGGCAGAGCGCTATCACACTGCGCATCGCGTGGAACAAGTCGATCCGGATGACTTCAGTTTGCTTGATCAACTGGCTGGGCTCTATGACGAGCCTTATGCCGACAGCTCGGCCTTGCCAACCTATCGTGTCTGTGAATTGGCCAAAAAACAGGTGACAGTGGTATTGTCGGGCGATGGCGGTGATGAAAATCTGGCTGGTTACCGGCGTCATCGCTGGCATGTTTATGAAGAACGTATGCGTTCTTTGTTTCCGGCCGTTATCAGAAAGCCTTTATTTGGCTTTATGGGGCGAATTTATCCAAAGGCCGATTGGGCGCCGAAAGTTTTCCGCGCTAAATCCACTTTCGAATCGATCGCGCGCGATTCGATGGAAGGCTATTTCCACAGCGTTTCGGTTATGTCGAATGAAGTACGGGCTAAATTGTTTAGCAGCCAGTTAAAGCAAGAATTACAAGGCTACCAGGCCGTGGATGTGTTTCGCCGTTATATTAATCAGGCGCCCACCGATCATCCTTTATCTTTGGTGCAATATCTCGATATCAAAACCTATTTGCCGGGTGATATTCTGACTAAAGTGGATAGAGCCAGTATGGCCCATGCGTTGGAAGTTCGTGTGCCGCTACTGGATTATCAATTGGTGGAATGGTTGGCTAGTTTATCGCCTGACTTGAAATTAAAGGGCAGGGAAGGAAAATATATTTTTAAAAAAGCGCTGGAATCTTATTTGCCCGACGATATTTTATACCGGCCCAAAATGGGTTTCGCCGTACCTTTGAGCGCTTGGTTTAGAGGGCCGTTAAAAAGCCGGGTGCGAGAAGCTTTGCTGGGTGAAGCGATGCAACAGTGCGGCTTATTTAATACAGTCTTTCTGCATGAGTTAGTTAATCAACATCAAAGCGGTTTGCGTGATTACAGTGCCCCGATTTGGTCGCTATTGATGTTCGAAGCGTTTTTACGCGCGCATCACTGAAAGTAAGTCGCGCTCTTCATGCCGGCGCCGACATCGGCGCATGGTTCAAGGTATTGCTTTGATTGGCTGGCCGGTATTGCTTTCGGTTTGTTTTTTCTGGGCCGAATTCATACAATAATCGCTTTAACCTAGACAGATTGGTTTATTTTTACGATGACGGTAACAACACGTTTCGCGCCAAGCCCGACTGGCTACTTGCATGTCGGCGGCGCTCGTACAGCGCTTTTTTCCTGGCTTTTTGCACGTAAGCATGGGGGTAAGTTTATTCTGCGGATTGAGGATACCGATTTAGAAAGGTCGACTCAGGCGTCGATCAATGCGATTCTCGAAGGCATGACTTGGCTGGGGCTGGATTATGACGCAGGGCCGTTTTATCAAACCCAGCATTTTCAGCGTTATCAAGAAATCATTCAGCAATTGTTGAATCAGGGCGACGCTTATTATTGCTACTGCAGCAAAGATGAATTGGAACAATTGCGCAATGAGCAAATGGCGAATAAGGAAAAACCCCGCTATAACGGCAAATGCCGCGGCATTAAAGGGCCTGTTGAAGGCCGGGAGGCGGTTGTTCGGTTTAAAAATCCACAGGATGGCGTGGTCACGATACAGGACCAGGTTAAAGGTGACATAGTGGTCGCCAATAAAGAATTGGATGATTTGGTTATTGCCAGAGCCGATGGCACGCCAACCTATAATTTGACTGTCGTCGTCGACGATATGGACATGGGCATTACGCACGTTATTCGTGGTGATGATCATATCAATAACACGCCTCGGCAAATGAATATTCTTCAGGCTTTGAGTGCTGATTTACCGATCTACGCGCATTTGCCGATGATTTTAGGTACTGACGGCGCGCGCTTATCAAAACGTCACGGTGCGGTTAGTGTCATGCAATTTCGTGATGACGGCTATTTGCCGGATGCCTTATTGAATTATTTAGTGCGTTTGGGATGGTCGCACGGGGATCAGGAGATATTTTCGAAGGACGAGATGGTTGAATATTTCGATTTGGATCACGTGAATGTTTCGGCCGCGACCTTCAATATGGAGAAATTGCTTTGGCTCAATCATCATTACATCATGGCCAGCGATCCGGCCTATGTGGCACGCCATTTAAGTTGGCATGTGGGGAATTTGGGCATTGATCCAGCCGAGGGGCCGGATTTGGTTGAGGTCGTCAAAGCGCTGCGTGAACGGTGCAAAACCTTAGTCGAAATGGCGGCGGCAAGCCGTTATTTTTATCAGGATTTTGCCTACTATGATGAAAAGGCGGCGAAAAAGAATTTGATCGCCGGAGCCGATAATGTTTTAGAGCAGCTTCAGACAGCGTTTTCTGAAGTAACTGATTGGCAAGGCGAAAAGCTCCATCAGATTGTGTTGGATCTAGCCGAGTCGAGGGCTTTAGGCTTAGGTAAAGTGGCTCAGCCGTTACGGGTGGCGGTTTGTGGTTCTTCGGTTTCGCCGCCGATCGATGCCACCTTGGCTTTATTGGGCAAAGGTAGAACGCTGGCGAGAATTCAACGTGCCATTCAATATATCAGGAATTCAAATTAGCAGGAAGATATTTACTTGACATTTCCTTGCTGCTAAGCGTCATTCCGTAATTCGAGACAGTTTTCAATACGTTCAAGGCGATCCATGATTCGGTCAATGGCTATTTGTTGTCGTGATCCGGTCTCATCACCGACGATTATTTCTCGACGTACCAGCGATAAACTACTTTCTAAAGTAGATAGCTTATGCTTTACATCTTTCATATCATCGGCAATAAGATCAACTCGCCCACGGATATCCCGTAGGTGTTCCAAAACAAGATTTTCTATATTTTCTCTGACATGCCAACACTCTTAAAAACTGCCCCGGTTGCATTATAGCAGCCATGACTATGGAAAACGATACGACCCTAGGATGGATTCCTTGATTGACAAAAACCAAGTGGTACGGGAGGGGAGATGCCTCCCGTCCCCACCATTTCTTTGCAAGTGTTCCGTTTTGGGATAAATGATGCGGTCGGGATCAATATCCCGACCAGCAGATTATCTATACAGGATGGGAAATGTGTTCCGTCCTTATCGTTTTACGAGGGTCGGTATAGCTTTTGGCGTTCAAATTAGTATTGGAATTGCTTGGCAAATACTGTAAAATGCCGACTCTTGATTGACGGGGCCATAGCTCAGCTGGGAGAGCGCTTGCATGGCATGCAAGAGGTCAGCGGTTCGATCCCGCTTGGCTCCACCAAAACGCAAAAACTAAATGAAATAAGCTAGTCCCCTTCGTCTAGCGGCCTAGGACACTGCCCTTTCACGGCGGTAACAGGGGTTCGAACCCCCTAGGGGACGCCATTTTTGAAGCTTGTAAATTGTGTTTATTACGCCGAATATCTGAATACACTGTTATCCGGTGCCACTTACCTGAGTCCCCTTCGTCTAGCGGCCTAGGACACTGCCCTTTCACGGCGGTAACAGGGGTTCGAACCCCCTAGGGGACGCCATCTCATGCACTTGCCGTCATGTGTTTCTCGATGCCGGTGTTAGCCTTATTCCTGGACTAATCTTTCAATTCGGTAATGAGCGCCCGAAGTGTCGGTTAATGCATTCGCTAACCATGGCAACGTCTGCTGCATTTTGTCAGCCAAAGTCCACGGCGGGTTGATCACGATGACGCCGCTGGCTGTCATGCCATGGCCGCTGGCATCGTCAGTAAGGCTTAATTCAAACAACTGCACATTCTTGATGCCGCTGCTTTGAATGGCTTTTTCGAGCTGTTGGTTGCGGCTGCGCTCAATTACCGGATACCATAGCGCATAAATTCCTGTCGCGAAGCGCTTATGCATCTGACTTAACGCCTCGATCGCTTGCCGGTAATCGCTTTTTATTTCATAAGACGGATCGATCAAAATAAGTCCTCGGCGTTCGTGCGGAGGTAAAAACTTAAGGCTTTCTTTGAAGCCATCTTTTGGGTGACAGACAATGCGCTTGTCTTGCTTGGTAGCTTTGGCTAACAAGGCATAGTCTGTTGAATGAAGCTCAAAGAACACCAGTCTGTCGTTGCGGCGCAACAGCCTTTGCGCCAACAAAGGCGAGCCAGGGTAGTGTGTGAGTGTTGCTCCGTTATTAAAAACTTTGATCCACTTGAGATAGTCGGCAACGCAATTGGGTGGATCATTGCGTTGCCAGAGTTTGCCAATTCCCGCCTCAAATTCTTTCGTTTTCTGCGCGTAATCAGTATTCAGGTTGTATTTGCCTGCGCCGGCATGGCTATCAAAGTAAACGAAGGGCTTGTCTTTTAACTTAAGGTAATCAATCAGTTGGATAAGAACTATGTGCTTTAAGACGTCGGCAAAATTGCCGGCATGAAAGGCATGTCGGTAACTCAACATAGAAAGATTGCCTTATAGCGTTTAAGTGTATGAACAGAGAGCAGGTTGTTGTTTCTTATTTATTCGGCAATTTTAACCAGCCAGCCGTTTTCAGTTTCGCAATGCGAAGACTTGCCGCTTACTTTTATGTCAATGCGGGCAGCCGTGTTTTTTAATTGAGGCGGCAGCTTACCTTTGACGACATAGAAGGGATTTTTGTATTCAGCCGTTAACGGTATGGGTATTTTTTTTACTGTGGCTGAAATATTTTCGGGTTTATGAATGTTAAATGCGACAAAGGAAAACTCTGAGCCTGGCGCAACGGTCGCCAAATGTGCAGGAAGAAATTTGCTGACGTGCGGCTTTAGGCAAGTTTTAACTGAGTCTCCGCCGCTTCCCGCCGTCCTATTATGGCCGCTATGATGTTCGGCTGTACTTGCAAGGCTTGAGTTTATTAACAGGCCGATAAAGATCAGGAATTGCAATTTTTCTTTTTTCATAGGTATTGCTCCGTTATGCTTTTCAAATTTGATAAGCCCATGTTAGTTCAATGGTATTTGATTTTTTCTGCATCAGTGGATTGTAGATGTGAATGCATTTAAACACCATAGTTTGATAAAGTTGGAAGGCTAATTTTTTTGTAACTATCCAGAGTAAAAATACGTTATACGTTTACATTATTTGATCGGTTAAGCATTTATTCATGTTCTATCGCCATAATAAGCATCAAAGAATTAAAGCTGATTTTGAAGTATTTCTTAACTTAAATGGAGAATAACAATGAAAAAATTATTTTTAGCAGTTTTACTGGTAAGCGCCGCCTTCTCTTATTCATCCTTGTCTCAAGCAGATGACTGGGGGCATCACCACGGTGGTCATGGCTGGGGCCACCACGGCCATGGGGGGGGGCATCATGGTCATGGCTGGGGACATCACCATCGTCATCACCACGGATATGGTTATTATCCGCAACCGCAAATAAATAACTATTATCCTCAACCCCAGGTCAATAATTATTACCCGCAACCACCGGTTGGGTATTATCCGCCGCAACCCCGTTATTACGGCTATGATGGGCGTTCGCATCAAGGCTTGGCCGGCGGCGTGATTGGTAGTGTTTTTGGCTATGAATTAGGCGGCGGCGACCCTTTAGCCACGGGCATTGGCGCTGCGGCGGGGTCTTTTCTGGGTAACGGCATTGGCATGCGTTACTAAAGCGTTGTTTTGAGTAAGCTTCTTTTTTGTCTGATGATTTCCGCTTTGTAGGCGGGAACCCCTATTCCGGCAGGGAACGCTGGAACCTTTCTTGCTTGGTCTGTTGCATTATCGATTTTGCTTAATGGCTAGCCGCAAAGAGGCGCGTGATAAACGAAGAGATGTCGCTGATTTCTTCCCCGCACACCGCATGTTCCATTAGATAATCATGCCATTCAATAGGATAACCCATTGCTTTGAGGGCATTATAAGCCGATTTTCCGGCTTCTATCGCGACGATTGAATCCAGAATGCCGTGCGCCATAAAGATGGGTGTTTGCTGGTTGGCCGGCGAATTTTCGCTGCTTAATTGAGCGATGGTCGGCAGATAGGTAGAAAGCGCGATGATGCCTCCTAGATGCTGAGGATACCGCAGCCCTGTATGCAGCGCAATAACGCCGCCTTGGGAAAAACCAGCCAGTACAATGTTATTAGCGGCAATGCCTTTTGCCAGCTCTTGATCGATCATTTCTTTTACCATTTCTGAGGATTGGTAAATGCCGTCAATATCGACCTGGTGCTGGAGAGACATTTCCAGAATATCGTACCAAGCGCGCATTTTCATGCCGCCATTAATGGTGACGGGTTGAATTGGCGCGTCAGGAAAAATGTAATGAGTCTGGCGATGCTCCTTGAGCCGGAGTTCCGGAACGATACCTTCAAAATCGTGGCCATCTGCACCTAAACCGTGTAGCCAGATAATGGAATAACGGTGTTCTGCCATGGGAGTGATCTCTACGCTGCTCAGTTTAATAGTCATAGATTTGATGAAGCAAGAGTTAGGGCCAAAAATTGCCGGCGCATTTGGGAATATCCGGATTCATGTAATCCCAGCTTTGCGCATCACCGGCCCAGATGTCTTTTTCGGGTTTGAAGATGCTAGGATCATCCAAGGTCGCGGCCGCGACCGGTCTGATGTCGGCAAATCGGCTATTTCTGCCGAAAAGCGAAGTTCCACAGATCGGACAGAACGCACGATGTACGGTGTTTCCGCTTGCTGCAACGGTTGGGTATTCTTTATAGCTTCCGGTAATTTTGAGCGCGGACGCCGCTACGAAGAAAATCGGTAGGTATGCAGCGCCGACTGCTCTCTGGCAGGTTCGGCAATGGCAATTAGCGCCGGCTAAGGGTTTAGCCGATATTTCGTATCTGACGGAACCACAGAGGCAGCCACCGCTGATTGGAAGCTTCATAGTATTTTTGTGACTTCAAAGGCTAAGTTACTGAGTAAATTCAGACAAAAATTTTCCGTAACCGGCTTTTTCCATGTCTTCTTTGGGAATAAAGCGCAAAGCCGACGAATTGATGCAATATCTCAGGCCGGTAGGCTTCGGCCCGTCATCAAACACATGTCCGAGATGCGAGTTGCCATAGCGGCTGCGAACTTCGGTGCGTGGAATAAGCAATAAAAAATCCTTTTTCTTGATGATATTGTCGGCAACCAAAGGTTTAGTGAAGCTTGGCCAACCGGTTCCTGAGTCGTATTTGTCTTTTGACGAAAATAAAGGTTCGCCACTGGCGATATCGACATAGATACCGTCACGTTTTTCATGCCAGTAATCATTTTTGAACGGCGGTTCAGTAGCTTCATTTTGGGTCACGTCGTATTGCAGCGACGTTAGTTTTTTTTGCAAGACTTCGTCCGCCGGTTTGCTGTAGGGCGCTTCGTTATTAGCGGTGGTCAGCGTTAATTTCAGTTTATCGCCCCAGATTTTTTCCAGGTATTGATCGCGGCCCGAGTTAAAGCGGTAATACTTATAACGTATGGGATTGTTTTTGTAATAGTCCTGATGGTAGTCTTCGGCGGGATAAAATGCTTCAAATTTTTTTATTTCGGTGATAACAGGCGCAGGATAGCGTTTGGATTCGTTTAATTGTTTCTTTGACTGTTCAGCGATAGTTTTTTGCTCACCGCTATGATAAAAAATCAAAGAGCGATATTGATTGCCGCGGTCAACAAATTGGCCCTCGTTATCGGTGGGATTAATCATCCGCCAGAAAGCTTCTAACAAGCTCTCATAGCTAATAATCTTGGGATCATAATAAACTTGCACGCTTTCGACATGGCCAGTAGTGCCCATGGACACTTGTTCATAGCTTGGATTTGCGACATGGCCGCCGCTGAAGCCGGAAATTACTTTTTTTACGCCGGGCACCTTCTCAAAATCCGCTTCGGTGCACCAAAAGCATCCGCCTGCGAAAGTGGCGATGGAAAGCGGGCCGCCAGTTTCAATAGAGGCGGACTCGTTGGCCATGGCTGGGGTTGTGCATGAAGCGATAAACGCGAAAATGACCACAGCAACATTTATTTTCATGATAGTTTGCCTATTACATAAATTTAATAGCAATTAAATTGCTTGAGGTTGTAACGTATCGATTCTTTCAGCGCAACGAGCCGTCCAACCTGATGGATTAATGCGAATGCGCGTGTTCATGGGAGTGTTCATGACCGGGGTGATCATGTGCATGCGGCTGCTCCTGGCCAGCTGGCATCGTGTGACCATCATTCGGAACGCTGACGCCATCGACCGAAACACCGTAGTGATAGACCATTAAGCCGCCCAAATCGGCACCCAACACCATCAAAGCGACCATAAGGAAAGCTAGGGTTTGGAACAACACATTGGCGTTGCTGTCAATGACGCCATGACATTTCAATCGCCATACAGATAATACTGTGGCAAACGATAACACGGCCAGGCCGAAATGTTCGTGATTTTCCATAATCTCATGTACGTTTTGGCCGTGCTGCACTGTACTGGCTGCATTAAAGCCGGCTAGAACGGTCAATAAGGCAGAACCTGTGCCCAAGTACAATAGGTAACTGGCAACCTGACGCCAATGGGCTTTTTTCGAGAGAGTGCCTAAAAAGTCCAAGGCTAAAAAGGTCGATAATAAGGCCAGAGGGAAATGTACCAACACTGGATGGATGTTATCCATACTGGCGAATCCGGGCATAATTTCAGAAAAAATCTCAGGAGGCGATTTGCTGGTTAGACCTTCGATAAATGCCAACAAGCCAGCGACATACTCAGCAACTCCGCCGCCATCCGCATTGCCATGAATCTGGAATAATAAAGAGTGGTTCATAATAGTCGATTAGTTTTAGGTAAAGATACAATCTACTCGATATTTGACGAATTGCAAAGCCATCAACAAAGACGGCTCTTATGAAGGATGCTGATCATTTTGGGCGCAGCGAAGACATTAATCAAAGCGTTTTGCGCCTGCTGGCAGCTTGTTGAAAATCGGGTGTTGGCTTAAGCCGTAATGTTCTGGATAGTAAATCGCGACCAGATAAAGCCCATCAGGCGCCGCCGTAACGCCAGCCAGACTTCGGTTTTTACAAACTAGTAATTCTTGCGTCCAACGAACCGGCTGCTTGTTCATGCCGATTGCCATCAAAACGCCGGCGATGTTTCTAACCATGTGATGTAAAAAAGCATTAGCGGAAATGTCGATAATAACTTTTTCACCCTGCCGGTAAACGTCAATAAAATGCAACATCCGAACCGGACTTTTGGATTGGCAGCTTTGGGCGCGAAACGACGAGAAGTCGTGTTCGCCGATTAAATATTGCGCGGCTTCATGCATTTTTTCGGCATCCAGAAACGAATAGCACCAAGTGACCTGCTGGTGTTGCAATGCCGATTTTGCGCTTCTGTTGAGAATAATGTAACGGTAAAAGCGCGCGATTGCGCTGTATCGAGCGTGAAAATCACCGATCGCTTCTTTGGCCCAGATAATTCTGATATCGCTAGGTAATTGACTGTTACCGCCCATCAACCAGGCATGAAGTTCGCGTTCAACGGCGACATCGAAATGGGCCACCTGTTCCAGCGCGTGGACGCCAGAGTCGGTTCGGCCGGCGCAAATGACGCTTATTGGCTGATTGGCGACTTTTGACAAGGCCGTTTCCAGTGTTTGCTGAACGCTGCGCTTGCCTGGTTGCCACTGCCAGCCGCAAAAGTTCCGACCGTCGTATTCGATGCCAAGTATGATTCGCTTCATTAGTTATTACTGAGCTGTTTCAAAGAACTTTGGGGTTATCCATTAACAATGCCACGATACAACCGAAGAAGCAAACCACAGCTTGTTCCTTTCATATCAGGCTTTAGATGATATAGAATGCGCAAGATCAGTTTATGGAGGTTATTTTTATGGGCTTGGCATTAAAAGATGCGCAGCATCATTGTTATGGTGATTATCTAACCTGGTCTGACGATCAGCATTATGAGCTAATCGATGGCGATGCTTATTTAATGTCGCCAGGGCCGGATTTGGGTCATCAGGATGTGGCCGGAGAAGTTTACCTGCAAATTCGCCAGGCGCTTAAAAATAAAGCTTGCCGGGCTTTTATTGCACCGCTGGATGTTCGTTTGCCCAAGCATAATGAAGCAGATGAAAGAATCGATACGGTTGTCCAGCCGGACGTGCTGGTGGTTTGTGACAGCTTTAAGCTCGATCGCCGTGGCGTGCGTGGCGCTCCGGACTGGGTTGTCGAAGTCTTGTCGCCTTCGACCGCCAGTCACGATCAGATCCTGAAGCGAAAAATTTATGAACGGCATGGAGTCCGGGAGTATTGGCTGATTCATCCGGTCGATCGGGTCTTGACGGTTTACCGGCTTATCGATGGCGAATATGGCCGACCCGAGCTCTACGAATTACGCGGTGAAACCCAGGTTGGCATTTTGCCGGAAATCGCGATTCGATGGGATGAGCTAGTCGCTCGTTTGCCAAACGATTATTAAATTGTCCGGCTAAAAGTTAGTCGCCAGATCTTACGTCAAATTCGACTTTCCAGCGGCTATTGTCCTTCTTCGACACGGCATGCAGTTCCAGCGTGCCGATTTCGGTAACTGCGGCGCACAAATGTACCGGAACCACTTCCCCGGGCCGACGCCCTTCTTCTGATAAAGTGATTTCGATTTCATCCAGCTCGGAAATTTCGTCTTCGCCCCAATGATCCAAGCGAGTGCCGACCTTGTCTTCGCGCCGGGTTTTCGAGCCAAAGAAGCGAAAACGGACGGGTTCGCCGATGACTAAACCGAATTCATCGTTGGGCAGCTCTTCCTGAGTGCCTTCCTCCATGCCAAATGGAGCGATACACAAGGCTTGAAGTTCAGGAGACATGCCCGGTACGGCAGGCATGGCGCTTTCTACGCCGACATAATAGGCTGCTGCGGTTCCGCCTTTGATGCGCACGCCTTTGCCTTTGCGGACATAGCCGTAATAAGCAGCGCCTTTGGCGACGGCCAAATCCAGATCAGCCCCGGACAGCAGGCGGGCGGCGGGCGCTTGTTCGGCCGCGAGCCACGAATTTATTACGCTCATCAAGCGCTCGGCCAAGCTTTGCGCTTTTAATACGCCGCCATTGAAAAGAACAGCGGTTGGACGCAGAAAGGTGGCGTTTTCCGGCGAATGGATGGCTTTTAGTTCGCTGGTGGCGTTGAGCTGTTTTGCCAGAAAAGCCGCCAAATGGCGGGTGATGGCCGCATCTTGCGCATAGGGCAGGCCAGCGGTTCTAAGTCCGGTACGCGTTCGGGAGAAAGGTTTATCGGTAACTGCAACCTGCGGAAAAAAACCATCAACCAGTAAAGTGCTCACTACATTGCGGGTTAACTCAGTGCGCAGGCTGCCGCCAATCAACGAAGAACTTCGGTTTGCGATGACCAAGGGGATGTTGTCGATGTCTGGATTATTGAAGATTTTTTCTTTTGCATCACGGCAGCTATGCGTTAGAGCTTGTAATTGCCAGGATTCCAAGCGTTTGCCTTGGTTTTCCAATTTGGCTTTGACCGAATAAGCCAAAGCCAAATCCATATTGTCGCCCCCCAACAAGATATGGTCGCCGACCGCAACCCGAGTTAATTCGAGGTTGCCCTCGTTTTCGGTAACTGCGATTAAAGAAAGGTCAGTGGTGCCGCCGCCAATATCGACAACCAAGATGACGTCGCCGCATTGCGCCTGGTTTCGCCAATCGCCATGGCTGCTTTCTATCCAGCTATACAAGGCGGCTTGTGGCTCCTCCAACAATAACGCATGATCCAGTCCCGTGGCTTTGGCTGCTTCTACAGTTAATTCTCGAGCTGCTGGATCAAAAGAAGCGGGCACAGTAATGACAACATCTTGTTTTGCTAACGGCGCTTCCGGGTGCAGATAGTGCCAGGCGTCGCACAAATGCTGCAAATAAGCAGTCGTTGCCTGGAATGGGGAAACGCGTTGGATTTCTTCAGGCGCTTCAGCTGGCAGAATCGGTGATTTGCAATCGACGCCGGCATGGCAGAGCCAGCTTTTTGCGCTGGCCACCAGGCGAATCGGTGTTTTGCCGCCCAAATGGCGGGCGATGGCGCCAACCAAAAATGCCGGTTTAGCTGACCATGGCAAACTGGTGGATCCTTCAGCCAGTTCGGCTTCGTGCGGCTGATAAAGAAAAGACGGCAATTGCACATTTTCCTCGACTACGCCAGGCGAAGCCAGTTGAGGAATGGCCATCGTTTGTTGTTGGTACTGGTCATCGTCTGTTTGATGCATCGCCGCATAGGATAAAACACAATGCGTAGTGCCCAAATCAATACCGACAGAAAATTTCGGCTGTGCCAAGGCGGTGTTGGGTTCAGGCGCTTGAGATTCGGTGACTGAAGTTTCAGTCTCGTTGTAATCCATAAGTTTGTTGATGGTTGTTGATTAATGTTAGGTTTTGGCGAAAAAGCGGCCAGGGTATTGCGTTATAGCTCAACCTCGGCGGCCGCAAGAATAGCGGCATTGTGGCTCTGTGTTAGTTTAGGCAAACGGATTTGTGTAACTTGCCAGCCTTTATGTACCAAGGTTCCGGTAAACGGGGCGCTACCGACGATGTTGCCAGTTAAGCGTACAGCGGCGGCGTCAAAGCCTTTGGGCAACGTGATTTTGTTGCCTTCCTGCTCGGTGCGAACCGGCGCAATGGTAAAATGTTCGTTTAACACCTTATTGCAGCCTTCATGCACAACACGCGTGGCAATGCCGATTTCGGCATCTTCATAGGTGGAGATGTCTTCTTTAATGAAATCGATGAAGCGCGCTTCTTGCTGCAATAAGCTTAACAATTGCAGGGCTGCGTCAGAGCTTGCCTCTTTCAGAATGATCGGTTCCGGTGCAGGCGCTTGCACCACTTTTTCAACTTCGACGATTTTTTCTACAATTTTAATCGCCGGTTCGCTTGTCGCGGCGTCAGATGTTTGAGCGAGGCTTTTTTTCTTGCAGCGTAGCGCGGTCAGCAATAGGCCGACGAGCAGAATGATCAGCAGCAACGTTAACAGTGCAACTGTTCCCGCCAAGCATACATGCCAAAGGTCAAAAGTTGTCGGTTTTAGCGATAAGTCGATCGTATAGAGTGTGTTCATTATCGATTGTTTCCTGGGTTGAATTAAGGTTGACCGGATTTTCTCGCTGCTTCCGAAAAAATCAATTCCTGCAATAATTTTCGTGTCGTGCGAACGCGCATTTGTTTTAGATGACGATCGGCCATCATTGCAGGCACTTTTTGTTCGAGATAAACCGCGCGCATTTTAGCAAGCGTGGATTCGCATTGTTTAATGATTTGATCGGTGGCTTTGCGAGTATCCATATCGCGATAAGTGGGTTTTTGCATTTCTTCGGCTATACATTTTTTGTATTGGAATTGCGTTTCCTGAATTTTTTGGATGGTCGCATCCGATAGCTCGGTAGCTTGCCATTCAGTTTTGGATTCGGTTGCCAAAACGCAGGTTGAAGCCAGTAAAAGAGATAAAAATACAATCAGTTTCATAGTTAATGTTCCGTTGCTTGAGATCAATTTTGAGCGTTTGATTTTACCTGATAGGGCGGGTTTGAAATGGAAAAGTTTATTACTCGTTATAAATTGAGGCGTGAAATTATTTTTCAAGCTTTTGCCGAATAATCCTGCTAACTCTTTGTGTAATTTAAACAGAGTTAATAAAGACAATAAGTTATATTGCTCCTGCCATGTATAATAAGAAGCTAAGCAAGCAAAACTAGTTAGATTATGTATAGACGTGAAGGCCATGTTATTTACCAAAGCCACGATGATGATGGCGTTTTGGAAGTTGTCGAAAACAAAGGCGTTAGGTCCTTGCATTTTGGTTCGGATTCTCGGCAAAGCAGCATGCTGCTGGCTGATCCCGATAAACTGGAGCTGGGCTATGTCAGGGCGATGACCAGTTGGCTATTGTTTAAATCTGCTTGGCGGGAAGCTTTGGTAATTGGTTTGGGCGGCGGTTCCCTGGTGAAGTTTTTATTGCATCAGTTTCCGGATGGTCATTTGCGGGTTGTCGAATACCGAGAAAGCGTTGTTAAAATTGCCCGCAGTCATTTTGGCCTGCCGCTGGACCCTCGGTTAAAGATTTTGGTTGGTGATGGTAATGCTTATGTTCGACAGCGTATAAGAACCCGTCAGGAGCAATACTGCGTGTTATTGGTTGATGCTTTTGATCATGACGGTATGGCCGAATCGATCGCAAACGAAGCTTTTTTTGAAGGCTGTCAACTATTGCTGAATGCCGACGGCATGTTGGTGATAAATCTTTGGGGAGGGACTCAAAATCCTTTGTTTCAGCAAATTGCTTTATGGATGGGGCGAGTATTTGACTGGAGGGTTTTATTTTTACCGGTGCGCAACCGGGGCAATATTGTGGCGTTGGCGTTTAACCAAAGTCTGCCGGTTGTTTTGTGGAATGAGTTAAAAACCAGAGCGGTGCGCCTTGAAGAACGCTATCAAATTGAATTTAACGTTTTTTTGCATGATTTTTGCCGGCATAATGGCAATACCATTAAACAGATAATATCGAGATGACTTTTCTACCTTTACCTAGCTTGAGTCAGCCAGGTCTTTTCAGTTACCGGAAATATTGGGCGAAGCGTTTTGGCGCAGCGCCGGTTTTGCCGATGAGCCCGGAAGAAATGGATGAACTGGGCTGGGATAGCTGCGATGTAATCCTGGTAACAGGCGATGCCTATGTTGATCATCCGAGTTTCGGTATGGCGCTGATTGGCCGTTTGCTTGAGGCGCAAGGTTTTCGTGTGGGTATCATTGCTCAGCCGGACTGGACAACGGTTGCTGATTTCAGAAAGCTGGGCAAACCCAATCTGTTCTTCGGCATTACCAGCGGCAATATGGATTCGATGGTGAATCGCTATACCTCGGACAAAAAAACTCGCTCCAATGATGCTTATACGCCGGATGGCGCTGCCGGAAAGCGTCCTGACCGGGCTGTAGTCGTTTATTCACAGCGTTGCCGGGAAGCCTATAAAAACGTACCTGTCATCATTGGCGGCATCGAAGCCAGTTTGCGGCGCATTGCCCATTACGATTATTGGTCGGATACGGTTCGAACATCAATTTTGCTGGCTTCCAAATCCGATCTGTTGGTTTATGGCAATGCCGAGCGGCAAATTGTCGAAATCGCGCATCGGCTGGCTAATGGTGAGGCAATAGCTGATTTGGTCGGTATTCGCGGTACGGTGCATTTTGTCAAGCAGTTACCGGAAGGCTGGTTAGTCAAGGATTCTAGCGAGATTGATAAACCCGGCTTTATCGCACCGCTGCCCGATCCTTATCAGGAACAGCCTGCTTGTGAAACCCAAAAGATCAAGGAAAACCCTGAAAAAGTCATTCGGATTGACCGTAATCTGATCAAAAGCCATCGGGCGCAAACCGTTATTCGCTTGCCAGCTTATGAGGCGATCAAAGATGATCCGGTTTTATATGCGCACGCATCCCGCGTTATTCATGGCGAAACCAATCCCGGTAATGCACGGGCTTTGATGCAGCAGCATGGTCAGCGTCAAATTTGGGTGAATCCTCCGCCGATTCCACTGACGACCCAAGAAATGGACGGCGTTTATGATCTGCCGTATTCGCGTTTGCCGCATAAAGCTTATGGCCAAGCCAATGTGCCGGCGTTTGAAATGATCCAGCATTCGGTCAATATCATGCGCGGATGCTTCGGCGGCTGTACGTTTTGTTCGATTACCGAACATGAAGGGCGGATTATTCAAAGCCGTTCGGAAGATTCGATTATTCGCGAAATCGAGATTATCCGCGATACGTCGCCTGCGTTTACCGGTCATATTTCCGATTTGGGCGGACCGACGGCCAACATGTACCGGCTGGCCTGCAAGGATAAAAAAACGGAAGCGGCATGCCGGCTGCCATCCTGTGTCTATCCGACGATCTGTCCGAACATGAGCACTGATCACGGGCCGTTGATCAAACTGTATCGACGTGCACGCGCCTTGCCGGGCATCAAGAAGATTTTTATTGCCTCGGGTTTGCGTTACGATTTGGCAGTCGAATCGCCCGAATACGTGAAGGAACTGGTCATGCACCACGTCGGCGGTTACCTTAAAATTGCGCCGGAACATACGGAGCAGGGGCCGCTTTCCAAAATGATGAAGCCGGGCATCGGCACTTATGATCGTTTTAAACAGCTTTTCGACAAATATTCGAAAGACGCGGGCAAGGAACAATATCTGATTCCTTATTTTATTGCAGCCCATCCCGGTACCACGGATCAAGATATGCTGAATCTAGCGATCTGGTTGAAACGCAACGGCTTTCGAGCCGATCAGGTGCAAGCTTTTTTACCATCGCCGATGGCGATTGCGACCGCAATGTATCATTCCGGTAAGGATGCGTTGAAAAAAGTCAGCCGCCAGGCAGAAAACATTGCTATACCCAAAAGCGTCAAGCAACGGCGGCTACATAAAGCGTTTTTACGCTATCACGATCCGCTTAACTGGCCCTTGCTTCGGGAAGCTCTTAAAAACATGGGGCGCAGCGATTTGATCGGCAATGGCAAACACCATTTGATACCAGCCTTCCAGCCTAAAAACACATTGGATACGACCGATAAGGTATATCCCTTTAAAACCAAGCACACCGCTCATGCGCTTAAACGTGATGACACTGAAAGACGCCGGCCAACAGGCATAAAAAGGGACAAAAAAATGGCGAAAAGCCGAATAAAAAATTAGTGAAATCGAATTAGTTGTGTATAATGCGCAACTTCGCTGGCGTAGCTCAGTTGGTAGAGCAGCTGATTTGTAATCAGCCGGTCGCGGGTTCGAGTCCCATCGCCAGCTCCATATAATCAAAGGGTTAGGTTTTTTTACCTAGCCCTTTTTTATTGACCGTAGCTAAATCGTAGCTATCCGGGTCATTATTGACTACGTGTAATCCCGACAAACGATCCACATACCCGGCGAGATGTTCACTGGATAAATGCGCATATCGGCGCACCATTTCGACCGACTCCCAACCGCCCAACTCTTGCAGCACATGCAACGGCGTTCCGGCTTGTACATGCCAACTGGCCCAGGTATGACGCAGATCATGCCAGCGAAAATCTTCAATGCCGACACGTTTCAAGGCATTACGCCAGGCTTTGGTATTCACTTCCCGAACCGGTTGCCCATGGTAGGTGAAAACATGGCCGCTATGTTTACCCAGTTGTTCCCGAATGATCACCACCGCCGTTTTAGATAACGGCACCGCAATGGCTCTGCGGGCTTTCGCCTGGTCGGGATGAACCCACGCACAACGCCGGGTTAAATCGATCTGTGACCACTGCAAGCCGGTGACGTTGGCTTGCCGCAGTCCCGTTTCCAAACTGAAACGAACCATTGCTTTCAGATGGTCCGGCAGCTCGTCGATCAATCGACCGGCTTCCTCTCGGGTAATCCAGCGAATCCGCCGACTGGGCTCGGGTAACAACCGAATTTTCGGCACTTTGTCCAGCCATTCCCATTCCAGCGCCGTTTTCCTTAGAAGCGAGCGGATCAAGGCCAACATCCGGTTGACGGTGGCGGGCTTGGCTTCCGTTTTCAACTTGGCTTGAATCAGTCGATCCAGGCAATCGCGGTTAATCTCATCCAAGGCAACCCCTGAAAGATACTGATCTAGCCAACGTAGATGGCCGATATCGTCCTTCCGAGAGGCTTTGTGCTGGGTTTCATTCAGCCAGCGCACCACCGCTTCATTCCAGGAATAACCGCGCTTCGCGCCTGGCTTGGTTTGTTCCCAAAGTTGGGCCTTTAGCTTGTCGTGGAATTCCTGTGCTTTTTGTTTGTCGGGCGTTCCAGTGCTTTTTTGTACAGTTCGTCCGTTGACGGTGATTTTGATCCAGTAAACGGACGAATCGTTGCGTTTAAAGAGTGACATAGGCTTGTCTCCTGTTGTTCACCCTGCAATGTTCGCCGCGCATAGTTTGACCGGATATAGTCGATCAAGTCAATCTCGACAAAGACCCAGCATTTGCCAATCTTGGCGCCAGGGATGTCTCCGGCCTTGGCTTTAGCTTGTAATGTGACCGGATGAATCCGTAACAACTCGGCGGCTTGTTGCAGGTTGAGCGTATTCATGATCGATTACACATCGTTTGATTCATTGTCTGTTTTGATAATCAATGGACTCGGTGAACGCTCTCCCATGACTAAACGGGCCGGCACACCCGGCTTTTTCAGGCGTTCGATAACTTTGTCCGGGCTGCCTTCCACTTGCAGCATCAGATTGATTAACTTGCCGTAACCGCGTTGAGCATGATGACAGAGATGGTCATAACTGATGGTTGCCGTATTTTGAAGAGTGCGAATACGCTCCTGTATTTCGCTAACCCAGTCCATGCAGGTATAAGAAGCCGCCAGATAGTTGCCGGGCTCTAAAAGCACATCCCACGGAATGACTCGATCCCGGTTATGCAATTCCAGCTCCCAGCGTACCCAAAGACTGTCAGGATCGCCCAGCTGTTTGCCTTTTTCATAAACCCGAAGCAATTTGCCATTTTTGCGTTTGCCGATATACAAAGTGCGCCCGGTGCCGTCTGGTTCCAGCCAGTTACCTTGCTGACTACACTTCGGTTTGTTACCGCCTGCATTGAATAAGCCGGACTGATAAAATTTCACGGCATCATCAACCGAAGGTTTACCGTCAAACACATCGACCGCACCATCCCAACGGGTAATCCGGGCTTTAAGCACGTCATGGAATAAGTGATAGCATTGACCCCAATCGGCAATTAAGGCGCAGGTGGAACCGGGCAAACTGACCAAGGCTGTGCCGCGTTGGCCGCCATAAGCGAATAAGCCACCCGTTTTACCGATGTCGAAAGAACGTTGATAACCATGGAGTCCGCCCCGGCGTTGCTGGAAGGAGTTAAATTCTTCTCCTAGAAACAGGCCGAAATGGCTTTTAAGCTCAATGATGCTTTCCGGTGAGCCGGCAAAGGGAAAGGTGCAGTTCAGATAATCGGTCAGCGCCGCTAAGGGTTCGCCATGGATTTTGGCCTCATGGGCTACTGGAGAATTTTTCTGATTAAATAAAACAGAGTAATTTTCAGACTTGGGCTCATCAGAATGGGCATTGCCATAAAAACTTTCCCCCCGTATTACCAGACGGGGGGCTTCCTCGTCAGGCAGCGAAATTATTTTTGAACAACCGACGTCCGGTGCAGGATGTGACTGGTCGCCGCACTCCTGCACCTGAACGTGGTTTTGTCGAACTGAGTTATTGCTGATTGGCGAGGATTGGTCGCCTCTGTCTATTTCGAATTGCTGTTTTGAGTGCATAAGTCACCGTTTTGAAAAGGGCAGAGTGGAATCATTCCGCAACGGTTGGGTAATTTATGCATGAAAAGATGATCAGTCGACCACTTCAAATGATCATTTGAAGTGGTTGATTTTTTTAGTGGCAGTATAGTGCTTTAGCAAATTTTTCTTTGCGCCTGATTGGTATTTTGGATAAAGCTTTAAGTGTTCGACAAACACTTGTTCGAGATTGTCACCATTGAGCTGATTTGCTCCGGTATCGACTAAAGCAAACATCATATAACGCATTTCATCTAGGCCAACCATATGTTTACGAGAAGGCCCTTTGAGTGCGTTTTTAAGATGGAGAAAAAATTTTTTATCGCCTGTCATTTCGGCAAAACTAATGCGGTGTAAAATTGAAGGACAAGCGATCATGGTTCGGTCAATCCGAACAGCATCAAATAGGGATTTATCTATTCCTGATCGGACTTCTTCAACCAGTGTAGATAAAGATTTTTGGTAGACCATGATGCTTTTTATGGTTTTCGAAACGGATATTAATAGAGCAAGTAAATCCTGCATTTGAAAAAGACCATGAAACCCGCCTTGCCAGTCATCATCGGCGTCAAGCTTTTTCTCAAACAAATCAAAAATGGTTTGTTGAGGATCAAGTGATTGAGCAGCTTGCCTAAGCTCATCCTGAAAGTTGAGAATCAAAGCTCCCCAGGCGAGATGCTCTTTAAAAGGAAGTTCGTAATATTTAATCCAGGAAAAATTCTGACCTACGATGTTATGGATTTTGTTGAAATCAGTCTGTTGTAACAGCTTTTCTAGTTCAATAGGAAGATTCATAACTTCGTGAACAAAGTCATTAAACTGTTTAAGTTGCTCTAAAGTGAATTTGCCGTAAGGCTTTCCAGTCATCTGGGAAAAATATGATAAAAGAAATTAAGATTAGCTGCACATTACAGACTATGCTACCAGAGCCTATTTATTAATGCCTCCGGCGGCCCTGCCGGGAGCTTCTCGCCGAAGGGCAACCCCAGCCCACTTGGTGGGCTGGGCTGTGCCTAGCGTATTCTTTACTACTCCGATCAAGGGATCGCTGCGCTTGGCCAAAAAAATAGGCAACCAATTAGATTCTGTCGAGCCGATTTTTTTGGCCACCCTTGACGGGTTTAACCTTTGAATCAACGGAACCGTTTTTTATATCCATGTGGGAACATCAAATTGAAAAGTATGAGTTACTCTGATCGTCTCTAAGCGGCCATGAGCCGACAGTTACCCCTCACCTAAGCTGACCGTCAGGACAGTTAGAGCAGACGCTCAATAACGTTTATCATTGGGCACCCCCACAACAAGGGTGTATATCAGTAGCTATAATTTCAAATGGTACATTGAAACAAAAGCCGGCTATCGCAGTAAAAGTTAGTAAAAATATTGAAACGGAAAAAAAACCGAGCCAACCCTGCCAATGGAGAATCTAGGGCTGTTTTCAGGATAGCAATGGTATGGACCTTCATGTTGACTTTGCCATTCCCGCAGCAACAGTCCGATTGGCCTTGAACTGTCCAGATTTCCTGTCGCCACCCCTGGGCTTTGGTTCGACCCGGCGGTTCAGCTGTTCCTGGATTCGCTGCTTGAAGTTTTCGTTTCCCAACACCCAAGCCTTGTTGGTGGCATCACGGATTTCGGTGATGGCCTGTTCCGGGATGTGGCTGACGAACAAGGCCCGATAAGCGGCTGGGCGGGCTTCGTCAACCTGAGCCAAACGCCGGTATTCGAGATGAGGTTCGATCAAATCATTAGTCTGGCCCAAGGC
>Ga0233425_10000664_pt1 | contig 86421 bp, 60 predicted proteins | sample Watercolumn_Towu_2_FD_181712 | JGI IMG/M metagenome (GOLD analysis project Ga0233425, IMG submission 181712) | Freshwater microbial communities from Lake Towuti, South Sulawesi, Indonesia - Watercolumn_Towuti2014_140_MG | ecosystem: Environmental > Aquatic > Freshwater > Lake | place... | reverse complement strand
GAAACGCATGATCGCCCACATCGACCTGAAGCGGAAAGCCTTAGGGATCGACAAGGCCCGGGAACGCGTGCTCATGGATATGGAAATGCGCCGCCAACTGGAAGCCGCCGCCGGCGAAGAACATTAAAAAACGGGAGGCTGCCTGAACCGGGCAGCCTCCGTGCAGATAATTTCCTTTACGAAAAAGGAAGGAGGACGCCAACGTGTCAAAAATTATCATTTCCGCTGCCATACGCGGCGCTCATAAGATTGTCAATAAATGTGCCGACGCCCTCAATGCAGCCCGGGATAAGTATGGGGAAAACCAGGAGATCGGCTTCCCCAATACCGCATATTATCTGCCCATCATCTACTCCTTGATGGGCACCAAGATCGAGAAAATTAAAGACGCGATCCCGGTGATGGAGCGCTGCAAATCCTTGTTGCCGCCGGTTCCCGCGGAAAAACACCACCTCCCCTACCTGGGACCAGGCCTGGACGCCGGTCTGGCCACCCTGATGGCGGAAGAAATCTTCGAAGCCGTCCGTTACGTGACCGATCCGGATTATTACGTGGGCGGTGAAGAGGTCTATAGCAAGGGCGACACCAAGATCTGGCTGGGCGCCGCGGAAGACACCATCTTCCGGAAAAGAGGCATCGAATTCGTAGACGGCTCCGCCCCGGGGTTTGCCGCCATCGTCGGCGCTGCCCCCTCGGTCCAGGAAGCCGTGGACCTGGTGACGGAATACCAGAAAAAGAACCTCTATATCTTCCTGGCCGCCCGAAACATTGAAGGCACCACCTCGGTGGCCGAACAGCTTCTGGAAGGCGGCGTGCAGATCGGCTGGCCGACCCGTATTGTACCCTTTGGGCCGGACATCTCTGCGGCGGTCTTTGCCCTGGGCTTCGCCAACCGGGCCGCCATGGCTTTCGGCGGCGTTAAACCCGGCGCGGCCCTGAAGATGCTGATTTACAATAAGGACCGCATCTTCGCCTTCGTCAATGCACTGTCCACCATTCCCGACGAATGGTACGCCAACGCCGCGGGTTGTATCAACTGGGGCTTCCCCACCATCACCAATCAGGACATCCCCCAGGTGCTGCCCACCGGTATCTGCACCTATGAGCACGTGGTCTCCAACGTGCCCATGGCGGAGTTGGGTCAGAAATCCATCGAAGTTCGGGGTCTCAAAGTCGCGGTCACCGAGATCGACATCCCGGTGAACTTCGGCGCCGCGTTCGAAGGTGAGCGGGTCCGGAAAGACGACCTCTACGCCGAGTGCGGCGGCGGCAAGACCCAGGCCGTGGAGCTGGTCACCAGCAAACGCATGGACGAAGTGGAAGACGGAAAGGTGGAAGTCTTCGGTCCCGACCTCCCCGACCTGCCTCAGGACAAAATCCCCATGCGTCTGCCCCTGGCCGTGGTGGTGGAAGTGGCAGGCCGGAACTTCCAGCCGGATTTCGAGCCCATCCTGGAACGGCAGATCCACCATTTGGTGAACTACGCCCAGGGCATCATGCACATCGGCCAGCGGGACATCGCCTGGTACCGGATCGGCAAATCCGCAGTGGAAAAGGGCTTCACCCTGAAACACATCGGCACCATCCTCCACGCCAAGTACCACCAGGACTTCGGCGCCATCTTCGATAAATGCCAGATAAAGATCTACACTGAAAAAGACAAAGTGGATGAGATCACCACCGCGGCCCGGAAGGTCTACAAAGAGCGTGACGCCCGGGTGGAAGGCATGACCGACGAAACCACCGAGACCTACTACTCCTGCACCCTGTGCCAGTCCTTTGCGCCCAACCACGTCTGCGTCGTCAGCCCGGAGCGTACCGGCCTCTGCGGCGCTTACAACTGGATGGACTGCAAGGCTTCCTTCGAAATCAACCCCACCGGTCCCAACCAGCCCATTCAGAAGGGCGAAACCCTGGATGAAAAGCTGGGCATGTGGCAGGGAGTCAATGACTTCGTCTTCAAAGCCTCCCGGCAAAAAGTGGAAAAATACAACTTCTACAGCCTGGTCTATGATCCCATGACCACCTGCGGCTGCTGCGAAGCCATCAGCGCGGTCCTGCCCATGTGCAACGGCATCATGACCGTCAACCGGGACTACACCGGTGAGACCCCCTGCGGCATGAAGTTCACCACCCTGGCGGGCGTCATCGGCGGCGGCCAGGTCACCCCGGGCTTTGTGGGCCACAGCAAGTACAACGTCACCCAGCGGAAATTCGTGGTGGGAGACGGCGGCCTGAAGCGGGTGGTGTGGATGCCCAAGATCCTGAAAGAAGAGCTCCGTGACCGGCTCCTGAAACGGGGCGAGGAACTGGGAATCCCCGATCTCATCGACCGCATCGCCGATGAGTCCGTGGGCGTCACCGAAGACGAAATCCTGGGTTTCCTGACGGAAAAGAAGCATCCGGCTCTGGAAATGGAGCCCATTATCGGCTAAACCTCTACGGGGCCGGGAGGTTCGCTTCCCGGCCCTTCTGATACGGGCGCCGGCGGGCAGGGGTGGCGCCCCATTAACCCCGCTTGAGCTCCCAGCCATGGATAAGGAGAGAGACGATGGCTTTAACGGGAATTGAAATTTTCAAACTCCTCGCCAAAACCAACTGTAAAGAATGCGGATTTCCCACTTGTTTGGCCTTTGCCATGGCCCTGGCCAGCGGGAAGGCGGAATTGGACGCTTGTCCTTATGTCTCCGATGAAGTGAGGGAAAAACTGGCCGAGGCCTCGGCCCCGCCCATCCGCCCGGTGAAGATCGGCATGAAGGAAGGGACCAAATCCGTGGGCGGCGAAACCGTCATGTTCCGCCACGAGAAGACCTTCTTCAATCCCACCCTCATTGCCGGTTTGGTCACCACCGCCCAGGCGGATGGGGACGTGGACAAGCAGCTCGACACCTTCATGAAGCTGCAGTATGACCGGGTGGGCCTCCTGCTGCGGCCGGAATTGATCGCGGTCCTTGATGCCAGTGGCGACGCCGGCAAATTCGCGGCCCTGGTAAAAAAGGTGATGGACAAGACCGACGCCGGCCTGATTCTTTGCAGTGACAAGGCGGACGTGGTTAAGGCCGGAGCCGAGGCGGCCAAAGAGCGCAAGCCCTTGATCGGCGTGGCCACCCCGGATAACGCCGACGCCTTCGGCGCTTTGGCCAAAGAGCTGGGCCTGCCCCTCATTGCCAGGGCGGAAGGGTATGACGCCCTGGCCGACCTGGCCACCAAGCTCACCGGTATGGGTCTCAAAGACCTGGTCCTCGATTCCGGCAGCCGCAGCCTGAAGGCGGCCCTGCAGGATCAGATCGTCATCCGCCGGGCGGCTTTGGGGCCCAAGTTCCGGCCTTTCGGCTTCCCCACCATTACCTGCCCTTGCCAGATGACCGATGATCCCATGATGGAGGCCCTGTACGCCTCGGTCTTCATCGCCAAATACGGCGGCATCGTGGTGCTGTCGAATCTGGACGCCACCACCGTTTTCCCGCTGCTGCTGGAGCGGTTGAACATCTACACCGACCCGCAGAAGCCCATGATCATCAGCCCGGGCATCTACGAAATCGGCACCCCGGGACCCGACTCCCCGGTGCTCGTGACCACCAACTTCGCCCTCACCTACTTCATCGTCTCCGGCGAAATCGAGGGCAGCAAGGTCTCCTCTTGGCTCCTCATCCAGGACACCGAGGGCCTGTCGGTCATGACCGCCTGGGCCGCGGGGAAATTCTCCGGCGACACGGTGGCCCACTTCGTCAAGAAATGCGGCATCAATGATAAAGCCAAGACGCGCACCATCATCATCCCCGGTTATGCCGCGGGTATCAGCGGTGACCTGGAAGAGGAACTGCCCGACTGGAAGGTCCTCATCGGGCCCCGGGAAGCATCACATATCCCGGCCTTCTTGAAAAGCCTGTAGTCTCCTGATTGGGAAGTTCCTTAATTATTCGGGGAGAAAGCCTGCGCGGCTTTCTCCCCCTCTATACAGAACACTTGAGAAGGGGGTCACCTGATGGAAAAATTCTACCGTATTGGCGAAAACCTGAACGTGGTGACCAAGGTTTACGGTCAGGCGATGAAGGAGCGCAACCCCAAGCCTCTCCAGGAATTGGCCCTGAAAGAGGCTGAAAAGAAAGTGGACTTTATCGATGTCAATATCGGCCCGGCCCGCAAGGGCGGTGAAGAGTTGATGGAATGGATCGTCAAGGCCATCCAGGAAGTGGTGCCCGACATTCCCCTGGCTCTCGACACTTCCAACATCGCGGCCATGGAAGCCGGCCTCAAGGTCCACAAAGGCAAAGCCCTCATCAACTCCATCATGGCCCGTCCGGAACGCATGGACGGCATGATGCCCTTGGTCCGGAAATACGACGCTTACATGATCGGCCTGCTCTGGGGGCCGGAAGGCATGCCCCGGGATGAACACGAACGCGGCATGCTCACCGCCGAAATCCTGGCCAAGGCCGCGGAATACAACATTGCAAACGAAGATATCTGGTTCGATCCCATCATCGCGCCCTTGAACATCCAGCAAAACCAGCTCATCGCCACCCTGGAATACATGAAGTTCCTCCAAGACATGGCCCCCGGGTCCCTATCCACCTGCGGCTTGTCCAACTCCAGCAACGGCGTCCCCGATGAACTGCGGCCCATCATCAACCGGGCCTATGTCATCATGCTGCAGCGCTACGGCATGCGCTCCGCCATCGTCGACGCCTTCGACGACGACCTCTGGGACGTGGTGGACGGCAAAAAACCGGAAGCCGTGCAAATAGTCTACGACATCATGGACGGCAAATCCGTGGACATTCCCTCTATGTCCAAGGAACTCCAGAATTACGCCAAGACCGCCCGGGTCATCATGGGCCAGGTGCTGTTCTCGGATTCGTGGCTGGAGATTTAAAGCAGCATCGTCTTCTTAGCAAGAAAATCATAGGGGCGGGTTTTAAACCCGCCCCTTTTTGCATTTGGGAACAGCACAGGTGGCACGGGCGTCTCGCCTGTGCTTTTTCTACCGACTTTCTTTTTGGTGGCACAGCCTTTCCAGGCTGTGCCGAAAAATCTGCACACAGACTGAAAACCCGTACCGCCAAGCCCTATCTCCGCAGCATCTCCATAGCCGCGGCCACCGCTTCCCCAGCCTCGGCCGCACGCCTCAGCCCCGGCATCTCCCAGGAAACGTGCAACCCTACCACCGGCTTCCCCAACTTCAACCCAATAGCCGCCTCGGAGATGGTGCCATGCTCGCCGTTCACGGCAATGAGCGCGTCCGCGGCCTGGGCGATAAGGACGTTCCGGGCGTGGCCCAGGTTGGTGGGAAGGGAGTAGGTGAGATAAGGATTGGCCCGGCTGCGGTCGGGGTCCGGCAGGATGCCGATGCTCACCCCGCCCGCTTCCTGGGCGCCTTGGGCCGCGGCGGCCATCACCCCGCCCAAGCCGCCGCAGAGCAGCACCGCGCCCCGCTTAGCCACCTCCCGGCCCACTTCCCGGGCCGTCTCCAGGATGCCGGGGGCAGCGTCGCCGCCGCCGATGACTGCAACATATAAGGGGGTTCCCAACCGCTGCGCTCCTTTCGGAATGAGTAATTTTTTGCGCCTTCCTTTGCGCCTTGGCATCTTTGCGTGAGGTCTATCTTTAAAAAAACAGTTCAACTATTGAATATACCCACAATTTCCGCCGCCTCCCGGGGATTGCGCAAGGCCAGGGTGCAGAAGCTCACCGCGTCCGCGCCCACGTCCAGGTACCGCTGCACGTCCTCCCGGTTCTTGACGCCGCAGCCCATGATCAAGGGCAGGGCCACCTTTTTCCGCAACTTGGTGTTATAGCTCAGGGCCGCGGCCAGGGCCGGGCCTCCGGATACCCCCCCGCCCCCCACCCGCCACAGGGGGGAATGTCCCTGGGGATAAATAATCTCAAAGGGGATGGTGTTGATGGCATGGAGGGCGTTGATCCCCAGCTTTGCCAATTCCTGGGCAAACTCGTAGGGGTGGCAGATACTGATCTTGGCGATTAAAAAGAGGCCGGGGTATTTAGCCCGCACCGCCTGGCTGCACTTGAGTCCCTGGGCCACGTTTTCCCGGATGGCTTCTTGGGAATTGGGGCAGGAATAGTTTAGTTCCAGGGCCCAGAAGTCCGTACCCAGGGCCTCCTGATAAACCTCCACGGCCTCCACGAGGTCCAGGATCGCCAGTTCCGTGCCTTTGACAAACTCCGGATAAAGATTAGGGATGACTTTAAAGCCCTGCTCCACCGCCGCCTTGTTTTGCCTAGCGCAGGCTTCGGCCCCGGGATTGGTGAGGCCGTAGGCGTTAAGCATACCGCCGCCGGGGAGCCGGCGGATATACTTCCAGGTCAGGGGATTCCAGGCGATGAAATTGCCGGTTCTCTTGGACCTGGTGGCGGATTTGGCGAAAACCGCAGCCCCCGTCTCCCTGACGGCCCGGAGCAGCCGCCGGTAGCCGGGCAGCAGGGTATAGGGGAAGATGCCCCGGCCGGAAGTCCCCAGGGCCGTGGAGACGGCGACGGTGGGGATACGGCCTTCCTTGGCTTGAATCATAGGTTGCGCCTTTATCAGGGGCCAGGGGTCAGGGGGCAGGAGCCGTAAGTAACAGCCATCTTGCTTTGAAAAGTTCCAAGTTCCAAGTTCCTGGTTCCAAGTCGGTGGGGCGGCCGTCTCCGGCCGCCCGAGGTTGGCGGGCGGGGACGCCCGCCCACTGAACGGAGGCCCGCCCTGCCTTTTCTTAGTCTACGGGTGGCCCAAAGGGATCATGAATGACCGCCTCAACTCTCATCCATGAATAAAAGCGCTAACCGGTCGGCCAGGAGGAAACCCGCAAGGGTGGGAACCGCCCGTTCCCGGCGCACTTCCACCAAACCCGATTTCTGCAATTCAGTCAAGGTTTTTTCCCATCCCGGAGACGGTTTAATAAGGCCCAAGGAGACCCCTTCCCTGGTTCGCAGGCCCAGATAGAGGGCCTCCAGCCGGAGTTGCTTCGGGGAGAGAATTTCCCGCTCCGCCACCGGCGCAGCGCCGCCGGCCAGGGATTGGCAATAATGTTGAATTGAGGAGACGTTCCACCAGCGCACCCCGTCCCGGAAGGAATGGGCCCCGGGTCCCAGGCCCAGGTAGGGGGCGTGGCCCCAGTACTTGCGGTTGTGCCGGGAATAATAGGGTTCTGGGTTCTGGGTTTTGGGTTTTGGGTTGAAAGAATCTAGGTTATTAATGAGCCCTGGGCAACATTCTTCCTTTGCCAAGAATTGTGCATTATGGGGGAGCGAAGCGGCCGAAGAATCCCCTCCCCTTTGAGGGGTCGCTTGAGGGGGGAGGGTTAGGGTAGGGGTGGCGTCTTTTGACTTGATTACAGGTTCGTTGCCCGGCTCCCCCAGGCGGGCGAAGTTGGAGATTTCGTAGTGGAGAAAGACTCTCTCTTCCAGGAACCGGGAGGTGAAGAGAAAAAAGGCCCGTTCCTCCTCTTCCGTGGCGGGGATCACCTCTCCTCGGGCCTTCTTCCGGCTCAGGGGGGTGCCCGGTTCATAGGTCAACTGGTAGCAGGAGAGATGTTCCGGATGAAAGGCCAGGGCCTGCTCCAGGGTTTTCCGCCAGTCCTCCAGGCTCTGCCCCGGCACACCATAAATCAGGTCCAGGCTGAGGTTGGCAAACCCCGCGGCCCGGGCCGCGTCCAGGGCCGCCAGCGTCTGCCGGGCGTTGTGCCGCCGCCCCAGGAAGGCCAGTTCCCGGTCATTAAAGGATTGCCCGCCCAGGCTCAGGCGATTAATACCCAAGTCTCTATAAAGCCTTAACTTTTCCGGAGTCAAATCATCGGGATTGGCTTCCAGGGTGGCTTCGGTGTCCGGGGAGAAGGAAAAGCAGCGGCGCAGGCTTTCAAGCAAAGAGGCAAACTGACCGGGGTTAAGTAGGGTGGGGGTGCCGCCTCCCAGATAGAGGGTATCGAAGACGCCGAACCGTCCCTGGTATAATGCCGCTTCCTTTTCCAGGGCCGCCAGCCAGTCGGGGATCAAAGAGTAGTCAGTGAGGGAGAAAAAATCGCAATAAGAGCACTTGGAAAGGCAAAAAGGAACATGGACATAAAGGCCGGGTTGGCAATTATTCGGGAGGATCATGTAATTTCTATAGGGCGGGCTGTGCCCGCCAGCTTCTAGCGGCAACAGGCCGCCCTATGGCCTGGGTTTCTAGAGATTCGCCTTCCTGTATCTGGGCCGTGTTGATACCCTGACGTAAGCGGCGGCTATTTTCTGTGGTATTGTGGTCATGGCTCGTCCTTTTCCTGTCTCTGTTTTTGCCTAAGCAATTCTAATTCCTGTTCCAGCCGCTCCCTCTTTTTCCGTTCCGCAGGATACAATAGTGCGAAAACCACAGCGACAACGATGCCACAGGCCAATGCTACATATAGTAGGAGAGAGTAAACCTCCCATAGCCTGGTCTTCCAATGTCCCCACTGGCTATAAATTAAGAGGAGAATGAGGATCAAATAGTTCCCAACTTGATTTCATGGCTTGGCCTCCAACTTTTCCAGTCCGGTGCGCTTGAGCCAGTTGGTCAAGGTGGCCGGGGTCACGTTATACCTATTGGCGATGAAGGTCTTCATGGACCAGTCCTTGAGCCCCCTGACCCCTATCCCTCTATGCGATTCAAGGAATTGGTGGTCAATGCCCACCCTACGACTTGCCACTGACTACTGGCTACTGGCTACTGCTACTCATTCTCCGTCTTCAGCACCGCCACGAACGCGCCTTGGGGGATTTCCACCGACCCCACCATCTTCATCCTCTTTTTGCCCGCCTTTTGCTTTTCCAGGAGTTTCCGCTTCCGGGTGATGTCGCCGCCGTAGCATTTGGCGGTGACGTCTTTTCTGAAGGCGTTGATGGTGGACCTGGAGATGATCTGGCCGCCGATGGCCCCCTGAATGGCGATTTTGAATTGCTGCTTGGGGATCTCTTCCTTGAGGCGCTCGCAGACCCGAACTCCCCAATCCCTGGCCCGGGTGCGGTGTACGATCATGCTTAGTGCGTCCAGTTTCTCGCCGTTCACCAAAATGTCCAGCTTGATCAGGTCGCTGGCCCGATAGTCCAGGAGTTCGTAGTCAAAGGAGCCGTAGCCCTGGGTGATGGTCTTGAGGCGATCGTAGAAATCGATGATCACCTCCGCCAGGGGGATTTCAAAAGTGACTTCCACCCGCCCCGGCGTGGGGTAGCTGAAGCGGGAATTGCCCCCCCGGCGCTCCATGCACATCTTCAGGACCGCGCCCAGATATCTTTCCGGCACCAGGATGGCGGCCCGGATGTAAGGCTCCTCGCCGCCTTTGATGCGGGTGGGGTCCGGGTAGTGCATGGGGTTGTCCACGGTGAGGGTCTGGCCGTCCGCCAGGGTGAAGCGGTACTGCACGCCGGGGACGGTGGTGATGATGCTTTGCCCGAACTCCCGCTCCAATCTCTCCGTGACGATCTCCAGGTGCAGCAGTCCCAGGAAGCCGCAGCGGAACCCCTGGCCCAGGGCCGCGGAGGAGTCTTTTTGATAAACCAGGGCCGCGTCGTTGAGCTTGTATTTTTCCAGGGCCTCGGCCAACGCCTGGTAGTCGTCCGCGGATACCGGGTAGATGGAGGCGAAGACTACGGGTTTGACTTCTTTGAAACCGGGGAGGGGCTGGGCCGCGGGGCGCGCTTCATTAGTGATGGTATCGCCGATGCGGGTGTCGCTCACGGTCTTGATGCCGGCGATGATATAGCCCACCATGCCCGCAGTCAGCTTTTTCCGGGTCTCCCTTTGCAAGCGGAAGATGCCCACTTCTTCCACCTTATACGCGGCCTGGTTGTGCATGAAGCGGACCATATCCCCTGGCTTCACCTCGCCGTCGAAGACCCGGCAGGAGATGATGGCCCCCCGGAAGGAATCATACTGGGCGTCGAAGATCAGGGCGGAGAGCGGTTGATCCGCGCTGCCCTTGGGCGCTGGAATCCTCTGGGCGATGGCCTCCAGGACCTCGTCCACGCCGATGCCCTCCTTGGCGGAGCACAAAATGGCCTGTTCCGGGTCCAGGCCCAGCTCCCGCTCGATCTGGCCCTTAACCCCATCCACGTCCGCCTGGGGGAGATCGATCTTGTTGATCACCGGAATGATGGTGAGGTCGTGCTCCATGGCCAGGAAGAGGTTGGCCATGGTCTGGGCCTCCACCCCCTGGGAGGCGTCCACCAGGAGCAGCACGCCCTCGCAGGAGGCCAAGGCCCGGGAGACCTCGTACGAAAAATCCACGTGCCCGGGCGTGTCGATGAGGTTGAGTTCGTATTCCTCGCCGTCATCGCCGATATAAGGCAGGGTGATGGTGTTGCTCTTGATGGTGATGCCCCGCTCCCGCTCGATGTCCATGGTGTCCAGCAACTGGTCCCGGAACTGGCGCTCCCCCACCATGCCGGTCCACTGGATGAGGCGGTCCGCCAGGGTGGACTTCCCATGGTCGATATGGGCGATGATGCTGAAGTTGCGTATGTTTGGCATATGGTACAGTTATTCCCTTGAAATATTTTATCTTTTTTACAGACGAGTGTCCACCTTTCAGGGAACGAAGCCTGCAATTTAATAAAAAGCAACCGGGCTTCCCGGCCACGGCTCCGGCTCTTAAGTCCCGGGCACAGCCGTGCGCCTCAAAAATACCTTATTCCCCATAAAAATGTCGGGGCTGGCGCACATTTGCAGTTGGTGAAAAACCATAGTTTCTTTAATTCTAAGTGTTGGCAATTTGACACTATTGTCAGACCGATGACTTTGATGGATATTTTGACAGGCGAGAAGGTGCAGACCCTCGTATTTTGCATCAACCTGTTGCCGGGTAATTTCAGAAGTCCCCGCCCCCAACCGTGTTTATTCTTACTCCCTCAAATGTCGCGGCAAGGTGTGGCAAATGATATCGAGCCGGCTGTTTTTGTAAAGCTTCATTTATATTATTTTCGTGGCAATTGCGATTCAGATTTGTCGCCAGTCGTTTTTTTGACATGGCAAAAAGCGCGGACCCCTATTACTTAACTATTTTATTTTCCATTTATTTTTCATACAGGTACAGCTATCTTCCTTGAAAACACCAGGCACAGTCCTTGCACAAGTAGTGACCTGAGGGGCCTGGGATAGTCCCCACCAATTGTCCGGTTTTTTTTGAGTGAATCAAATTAAAGACTTCAAGGAGCATGGCGATACCCATACTAAACTGGTAGTATTTATTCCGGGCATCGAACGGGCAAACTATCCAAAAGGGTAGGACGCAAATTCTCCGGCCTACAGCCTCCGGGCCAGGGTAGCGGGATTGCCGAAATGCTGAGGCGTTTTGTCCTCTGAGGGCCCGAGATCTGCTCAGGCCCTTTCTTTTTCCCGCCCTGCACACACTCCGGTCCGATGGGGGAGGAGTCTCCCCCATCATCCGGGTAAAGGTTTGTGAGGAGTTAAATAAAAATGAAAGGAGGAGCTGATATTTGTGAATCTTACCGCCAGGTTATGGCGAATCCGGCCCATTGATGAATCCATATCATATCGAGGGAAAGGGGGTTTTTTTGTGAAACGAATCGCTTTTAGATTAAGTCTGCTGACTCTGTTCCTTTTAGCCCTCGCGGCCTGGCCGGCGGGGCCCGCGGCTGCGGACGAAGGGGACGATAATACCACCATAAAAGTGGAAGCTCCCTTGGAAGCGGTCAATTGTGCGGAAAATACCATCGTTGTTTTGGGGCTTACCATCGACATCAGCAAGGCGAAGTTCAAAAACGAAGACGAGGATCAGGATCAGGATGGCGATGGCGGCGGCGCCGCCGCGTTCACCTGTCTTGATCTGAAGTTGGGCCAACTAGTGAAAGTCATTTTAGCCAGCGATGTCTCCGACCCCAACACCGGGTTCCTGACTGCGGTGGCGATAGAAATGGAAGGCGATGAGGAGAACACCGGCGCCGAGGCGGAAATCACCGCGCCCATCCAGGCCGTTGATCCCAACGGGGCCAGCGTCACCGTTCTGGGTCTGGTCATCGATATCAGCCAGGCCAAGATCGAGGGCGCCGATGATGAAGACCGCCAGGGGAACAATCAACCCGCGGACGTGACCCAATTGATGGTGGGCCAGTTTGTGGAACTGAAGCTGGGCTCCTCCCAACCCCCGTTGTTCGCCACCGAATTGGAGGTCAAGGCCTTCAGCAATCAGGTGGATGTGGAGGTGGATGACGAGGACGGCAACGAAGTGGACGACGGCGACGAAGATACGGTCCAGGTCAACGTCCAGGAACTCGTGAAGGTCAAAGCCAAGGCCGGGGCCATGCAGGCCCAGGCGGTGAAGGTGAAGAAGGTGAAGTTCCAGACCGCCAGCAACGGCAGCTTCACCTTGAGAGGCTTGCCCAAGGGCGTGGCCAAGATCACCGTGACCCGGGTCAAGGACGGGAAGATCAGCAAAGCCACGGCCAGGGTTAATGTGAAGGCCAACACCAAGAAGTACCTGAAAGTGCGTCTGCGGCCGGTTAAGCAGTAATCTCAGAGCATATCAAACCCGCGGCGCCATCAGCGCCCCGGGCTGCCGGATCAAGGTCAAATTAAAAAAGAGGGTTAGCAGTATGAGAAAGATGCGAATCGGGGCGATTCTGTTCGGTTTGTTGTTCCTTCTGGGGGTGGGAGGAGTCTTCGCCGCCCGGGTGGCTCACATTAAAGCCAAACCTTTTATTGTCGATCCCACCGAATCGGGGATCGTTTCCGCGGCCTGGGTGGCCCAGCAGGGCCTGCCCGATCGGGGTAAATCCAATCACGCCCTGTACCTGGCCAAAGACGGCGAGACGGTGGTGGATGCCAAGGCCGGGGCCGCAATTATGGGCGCGGCCGGGCTGGTCTTTGATTCCGCCACCTTTGTCATCGGCTTTGATTTCCGCAACGACGGCTGGTCCAGCGCCAAGTCCCCCCGGTTCGAGGTGACCTTGGCTGAGGACCCGGCCACCACCTTTTATTTCGGCGCCGCAGCCGGCGCCCAAACCGCAGTGAACGCGGATTGGACCAAAGTGAGTTTCACGGCCGCCCAGGCCGCGGACGTGAATGGCAATCTGGTGGCCATGCCCGCAACCGGCACCATCAACTCCATCATCATCGTCTTTGACGAAGGCACCGACGCCACCGGCGGCACCGGCACTCCGGGGTTCGCCTACCTGGACAACATCCAGATCCTGGATTTTCCGGCCATCGGCAAACCGGGGAATGTCTTGAAAAAGGCCCCCAGGACCCCTAAGCAACCCAAGGGACCGATGGGACCCAGCATGTAGTCCGGCACGGAAAAACCGCATAAAGACAACAAAAAAAGCCCGGGGGGCGAGCCGCACCCCGGGCTTTTTATTAAAAGGTGTCCAAGCAGAGCTTGGACGGAAAATCAGCGTTCCCAAGCAAAGCTTGGGAACGAGGGGGATGAGTCTTTGGCTCACCCATAAACCATGAAAAAGGCGTAGGGCGGGCGTCTCGCCCACCCTGGTAATCCGTACAGGCTTGAAAGCCTGTGCTACCGCTAAGAAACCACTCAGCCAGTCCTTCACTGATTACTGATCACTGATTACTGATTACTATCCCGCAACCCGTAACCCGTAACCCTGCCCTACGCCCCTTCCCGCAATCTCCGGGCGTCCCCCACCCGCACGGTGGTGCGGGCGGTGTCGAAGTATTCCAGGAGCGGGATGGTGAATTTCCGGGAGACCTGGGTCAGGTCTTTGAACTGGATGACGGTGATTTCCTTGTTCTTTTTCAGGAAATCCACCAGTTGGGCCTTGAGCGCGGCGATGGCCTCCTGGTGGAAGTAGAGGTCTTCCTTGACCTTCACCAGGCGGCCCTGGCGGGTGAGGACCTGCAAGAGGGTCTGAATCTGTTTGACGGGCGTGCCCAGCGCGGCCTCCAACTCCTTGAGGGTCGGCGGCGAGAGCTGCCCCCGGCGGTAAAGGTCTTCCAGTTTCTGGGACAGGTCTTCCTGGGCCCCCGCAAGCTGCACCTTGTGCGCGGCCAGGCGCACCAGGTCCTGCTCCAGGGCGATGCGTTTGGCATTAACTAAACGGTTCAGGAGGTAATTGAAGAGGCGCACCTCCATCTGGGGCGGGAGCTTGCGCCGCAGTTCCTCCTTGGAGAGGCCGGATTTCAAGGGGTTTTCCTTATGGTAAGACGAGAGGACGCGGCAGATTTCCTCCTCTAGTTCCTTGGCCGTAATGGTGAGCAAAAACCGCTGGTTCTCCGGGTCATAAGGGAGGCATTCCCCCTTTTCCTTCAGGGTCTTGAGCAGGCTGTCCAATTCCTGGCCGTCCCAGGGCAGCAGCGCCAGCAGTTCGGCCCGGGAGCGGCCCGCAGCCCCGCCTTCCGCCAGATAAAAGCGCAGCGTGTCTTCGGCTGAACCCTGCTGCAAAACCTTCAGGCCGTCCAAGACCGCGGCCTGGTTGCGCTTGTGCCGGGGCGGGTTCACGTGGAGGAACTGGCCGCCCCCCCAGGTGAAGGCAGGGGAGAAACTGCGGATCACGAAGCGGTCTCCGGGTTTGAGCGCCAGAGGCTCCCTAAGGAAAAACTGCACGTAGCCCGCGCCTCCCGGCGGCAGTTCGTCCGCATCCAAGAGCAGCGGCATGGCCACGGATTCACTCGTCCCGGTGTGTAATCTCACTGCCTGGCGGTGTTTCAGAGCCCGGGGGGCGCTGGACAGGATCTCCAGAAAGGCGTCCAGACGGCGGCTGGGGATCAAGGCGCCCGGCGGGGCCACCACCATGCCCCGCTCCACTTCCTCTTTTTCCAGCCCCTGGAGGTTGACCGCGGCGCGGTTGCCCGCCAGGGCCTCTTCCACCGACTGGCCGTGGACTTGCAGGCTCCTGACCCTGGCCTTGTAAGCCGGGGGGTAGACCATGACCGCGTCCCCCACCCGGATGACGCCGGAGCCCGCGGTGCCGGTGACCACCGTGCCGAAGCCCTTGATGGTGAAGACCCGGTCGATGGGCAGGCGGAAGATGCCCCGGCCAGGCTTGGGGGCCACCTCTGCGGCCAGATCGGAGAGAACCGCCAGCAGTTCCTCTTTTCCTTTCCCGGTTACCGAAGAAAAATGCAGAATGGGCGCGCCCTCCAGGAAAGTGCCCTTCAGGGCTTCCTTAGTCTCCTCGGCCACCAGCTCCAGCCAGTCCTCCTCCACCAGGTCCGCCTTGGTGAGGACCACCAGCCCCTTTTTCACGTGCAGGAGTTCGCAGATCTCCAGGTGTTCCCGGGTTTGGGGCATGACCCCTTCGTCCGCGGCGATGACCAGGGCCACCAGGTCCATGCCGCTGGCCCCGGCCACCATGTGGCGTACAAAGCGCTCATGCCCGGGCACGTCCACGATCCCCAGGCGCTGGCCGCTGGGGAGCACCAGATAGGCGAACCCCAACTCGATGGTGATGCCCCGGAGTTTTTCCTCTTTCAGGCGGTCCGGGTCGGTGCCGGTCAAAGCCTTGATCAGGGAACTCTTGCCGTGGTCGATGTGGCCGGCGGTGCCTAAGATGATGGGTGCGGTGGTCATGGGTCGGTTACCAGGTTCAAGGTTTAAGGTTCAAAGTTCTTACTGCTCTCTGCGCAAGGCTGTTTCCAGCTCAGCGGTGGGCAGGTATTCGGTGCGCAGATCGCCCCAACAGACCCATTGCCGGCCGAATCGGGAGATCAAACCGCCGGTGTAATAGGCCAGAATCCGGTCGGCATTGTCTTTTGAGTGCGGTTTAAAGTTTTGCGGCCAGAGCACCACCACCTGGCCGGTCCGGATTTCTTCCTGCCAGTACTGCATCTGCAGCGACATGGAAGTCCCGGCCAGGTCGGCGGCGCTGCCGGGCCATTGTCCCGTCAACCGCTGATATTCATAGATACTGGCGCAGAGAGTCCCCAGCCGGAAGCGGACCGTCTGGTGGGAGACGTCTAAGGTGCTGTAAAGGTAGACGCCGCCAACGAGGAGCAACAGAACGGCGCCTGCCAATATCCTTTTCTTAGGAGTCCCCAAAAGTTTCGCTCTCCAACCGCCTGGCTGTCTTGGTCGCAGATAGTATAAATTTAAGCTTCCCTCCCCTCCCCCCACTCCCGCTGAATCTCAAAGTATTCCCGGGGGAACAGGGCTTGTTGGGAAATGGTTATTTTTACCTGGTGGTTGGCAGCCAGGCGATTGATCAGGCCTTCTCCCTCCTGCTTCAAGATGGTGGCTATCTGGGGATGGGCGGTGATCAGCAGGTGGCTTCCGGGAAACTCCCGGGCCTCCGCGGCCAGTTGCCGCAGAATGTCGTGGGCCAGGGTCAGGGGGGTGAGCATACTGCCAAAACCGCCGCAGCAGCCGCAGGGCTCGGTGGCCGACTGGTAGAGGCTGTCCCGGAGCCGCTGCCGGGTCATTTCCACCAGCCCCAGGCTGGACACGGGCAGGATGGTGGTCTTGGCCCGGTCCCGTTTACAGGCCTCCACCAGGGTCTGGTGCACCTGCTCCCGGTGGGCCGGTTTTTCCAGGTCGATGAAATCGATGACGATGAGGCCGCCGATGTTCCGGAGCCGGAGTTGCCGGGCGATTTCCCGGGCGGCTTCCAGGTTGGTTTTGAAAATGGTTTCCTGAAACTGGCTCCGGCCCACGAATTTCCCGGTGTTGACGTCGATGCTGGTCAACGCCTCGGTGGTGTCGAACATCAGGTAACCGCCGCTCTTGAGCCAGACCTTGGGGGCCAGCATTTTTTTCCAATCGATCTCCAGCCCGAAGTGGCTGAAGATGGGCTCCGTCCCTTTATAAAGCTCCACCCGATTTTTATAAACAGGGCTTAGAGATCCCAGAAATTGGACGATCTGTTCATAGGTCCCGGGGTCATCCACGACGATGCGCCTGATTTCCGGGCCGAAAATCTCCCGCACCACCCAACGGGCCGCCTTGTAATCCTGGTGGAGCAAGGCCGGCGGCGACGCGGCCTCCTTTTTCCGCTTGATGACCTGCCAGAGATTGAGGAGATAATCCCGCTCCTGTTCCAGCACCTCCGCACTCTGTCCCTGGCTGGCGGTGCGGGCGATGAGCCCCCCTTCCGGGGTTTTCAACCCTTCGAGGATGCTTTTGAGCCGGGCCCGCTCCCCTTCATCGGGGATGCGGCGGGAAACCCCCAGATGGGAAAAGTTGGGCATAAAAACCAGGTAATGTCCCGGCAGACTGATATGGGTGGTGAGCCGGGCCCCTTTCTCTCCCATGGGACTGCGAAATACCTGGACCACGATCTCCTGGCCTTCATGGAGGAGGTCTTCGATGGGAGCCGGCGGCAACCTCCGGACCGGGGATTCCGGGGCCGCGACTGCTTCCTTTTTCTCCTTTAACAACCAAAAACTGAAAAAATCGTCGTAATGGTCCGATACTTCTTCCACGAAGAGGTAACCGGGGCGGCTCAGCCCCACATCCACGAAAGCCGCGCCCAGACCGGGAAGGACCCGGGCCACCCGGCCTTTGTAGATATTGCCGGTGGGGTCGCTTTGCTGATGGCGTTCGACGAAAAACTCCGCCAGCCGTCCTTCTTCCAGCATGGCTACCCGGGTGTCATGTTCCGCAACGCTGATGAGCAATGAATTGGTCATAAAGTAATTCACATACTCTTTAATTTCAAAATCTGCAAGTCTTTGGTCTGGTCTTCGCTTAATTGGAAGATGGCGGCCAGGGTGTCCGTCACCTTCAGGTTGTCCCTTTCCTGAAAACGCATGGTAAGCCGCAGGTTTTGGGGGTCCGCCACCTCCAGGCCGGCCACCAGGGCGCGTAAGTTAATGGTCCGCTCTTCCTTGAGGCGCTTCCGGATCACCGGGAACTCCTCCCGGTGGAGAAAATCGGCGGCGGTAAGGGAATCGAACCGCGGCTCGGGGCAGGCCACCTGATAGACCGCGGCCTGAAGCCGGGGCGGGGGCAGCCGCTTCGGCAAGCGCCGGGCCTCCAGGATTCTCAAGTCCGGCGGCAGGACCCGGTTCAGCGCGGCCACCAGCTTACCGGTTTCCGCAGGCCCGGCCAGACCCACGTCCAGGGTTTCGACCAGGCTCTCCACGCCCACGGGCAAGGCCCCATGGAAGGAGACCCGGGGCAGGGGGTGGAACCCGTCGCTGAAGGACAAAGGCAGCCGGGAACGGCGCAGGCCCCGGTAAATCGCGGCCACCAGCTCCAGGTGGCTGAGCCAGCGGGCTGCCTCCATCTTGCTGAAGGAGAGACGGTACCAGACCGGCTGGGGAGCCGGAGCCGCGGCCTGCCGGGGCGCCGGCTGAGCCTCTCCGGGCGCGTCCCGGAGGTCCAAGGCAAGGGTTTCCCGATCGCAGATACCGCAATCCTGGCACCCCGCCTGGCGGCAGTCCGGGGTCTGGAGCCCCTGATAGGCCCGGTCCCTTTCGGCGGCGAGAAATTCCCGGCTCACTCCGGAATCCAGGTGATCCCAGGGCAGGATCTCATCCTGCTTTCTTTCCCGCAAGTAAAAATCCGGATTAACCCCCGCCTCCTGAAAGGCCTCCCGCCAGGGCTCCAGCCTAAGGTGTTCGCTCCAGGCGTCCAGGCGGCAGCCCCGGCGGTGCGCGGCCACAAGCGCCGGGGCCAGGCGGCGGTCCCCCCGGGAAAATACCCCCTCCAGCCAGCTTTGGGCCGCGGAGTTCCATTTGGCCTGCACCCGGGGATGGCGCAGGCGGTCTTTCACCGCGTGGAGGCGGCTGCGGCTTTCTTCCAGCGAGGCCATGGACTCCCACTGAAAAGGCGTATGGGCCTTGGGGATAAAGGTGGACAGACTTAAGTTAATGCGGCCCCGGCGGCCTTGGGGCGCGCTTTTCAGCACCTGCCGGGTGAGCGCGGCAATGGCCTCCAGGTCTTCCGGTGTCTCGCGGGGGAGGCCGATCATGAAATAGAGTTTTAAAAGCTGCCACCCGGCGCCAAAGGCCCGGGCCGCAGCATTGATGATCTCCTCTTCCGTCAGGTTCTTGTTGATCAGCCGCCGCAACCTCTCGCTCCCCGCCTCCGGGGCCAGCGTCAGGCCGGTGCGGCGCACCCGCTTGATCTGGTCCATCATCTCCGGGGTAAGGGTGTCGGCCCTAAGCGACGGCAGGGACAGGGCCACCTTCCGGGGGGCTAGCCGGTCCATGAGCCTGCCCAGCAGCCAGGAAAGGGGCCGGTAATCGCCGGCGCTCAGCGAGAGCAGGGAGACCTCTTCATAGCCCGTGTGATCCAGGGCTTCCTCCACCCAGGCCGCCACTTTCACCGGGTCCCGCTCCCGCACCGGCCGGTAGAGCATCCCCGCCTGGCAGTAGCGGCAGCCCCGGGAGCAGCCCCGGGCGATCTCCAACTGCAGGCGGTCGTGGACGATCTGGCAGTAGGGGACCAAGGGCTGGGGCGAAATCTCGATGCGGTTCAGGTCGGTGAGCACCCGTTTGCGGACCGCGCGCCGGCGGCCCCGGGGGATGATCTCCCGGAGGCGGCCGCATTCATCGAAAACGGGTTCGAACAAGGCGGGGACGTAAACCCCGTCCATCTCCTCCAGGGCCTGCCACAACTCTTGCCGGTCGCCCCCGGCGGCTTTCCAGGCCTTGACGGCCGCGGCCAGCTCCAGGATCACCTCTTCGCCGTCCCCCAACACCAGAGCGTCGAAAAAGGGGGCCACCGGCTCCGGGTTGCAAGCCGCGGGGCCGCCGCCGATGACTACGGGGTCGCCGGGGCCCCGGTCCGCGGCCAAAAGGGGGATGCCGCCTAAGTCCAGCATGTTCAGGAGGTTGGTATAACTGAGTTCGTATTGGAGGCTGAAGCCCGCCAGGTCGAAGTCCCGTAAGGCCGTGCCGGACTCCAGGCTGGTTAACGGCAGCCTGCGGCTTCTCAGCTCCGCCTCCAGGTCCGGGGCCGGCGCATAGGCCCGCTCGGCCCAGATATCCTCCCGGCGGTTCAAGATGTCGTAGAGCAGACCCAGGCCCAGGTGGGACATGCCCACTTCGTAGAGGTCGGGAAAAAGCAGCGCCACCCTTAAGCCCACGCTCCGGGGGTCTTTATAGGCGGCGTTGATCTCCCGGCCCCCGTAGCGGCTGGGGCGCTGGATGCGGCTGAGATAAGAGAAGTCAGTCAATTTATTAACCGGCCTGAGCCAGCTTAATAGCTTCTGGCAACTGGAAAACGCCGTCATACAAGGCCCGGCCGATGATCACCCCCACCACGCCCAGGGGCTCCAGCGGCAGGAGGGCCTCGATGTCTGAGAGGGAGCTCACCCCGCCGGAGGCGATCACCGGCAGGTCCACAGCCTGGGCCAGGGCCCGGGTGGCCTCCACGTTGACGCCCTGCTTCACCCCGTCCCGGGCGATGTCGGTGTAGATCAGGGCCGCGGGTTTCAGGGGAACCAGCTTCCGGGCCACGTCAATCACCTTCTGGGTGCTGGTTTCGGTCCAGCCCTCCACGGCCACCAGGCCGTCTTTGGCGTCCAGGCCCACGGCGATGCGGCCCGGATAGGCGGCGCAGGCTTTAGCCACCAGATCCGGGTCTTTCAGCACCGCGGTGCCCAGGATCAGGCGGTCTAGACCCAAGTCAATATATAAGGCCAAGGTCTCCAGGGTGCGCAGGCCGCCGCCCAACTGAATGGGGATGGTCAAGGCCTGACGCAGGGCCCGGATGGACTCCAGGTTTTGGGGCCGGGAGCTGAACGCGCCGTCCAGGTCCACCACGTGGAGCCACTCGGCGCCCAAGTCCTGCCATTTTAAGCCCATGGCCACCGGGTCGTCGCTGAAGACGGTTTCGTCTTCCTTCCGCCCCTGGCGCAGCCGCACGCACTTGCCGCCCTTCAGGTCAATCGCGGGAAAAATCAGCATAATATAAAAATTTTAACCAAGAATGGGGTGCCTGACAATCCCCCGGGGTTAGGTATAATATTTTCAGGGAGCAAATTCCCTTGAAAAGGGGTAAAGTTGTCGAATAAATTAAACCAACAATTTCTTACTTCAGAAAAATTAGACGGGAATAACGTGGGCAACTTTAAAAAGGGCGCCGGCTGGATGAAGGTCTTCGGCTGCTGGCTGACGATTTTTATCCTCATAATACCTGATACGGCATGGGCCGGCAGCAATGGCGGCGATGCCGGCGGCCACCAGTTATTGACCAGTATCGGAATCAGCATCATTGCCGCCACGTTACTGGCTTATCTGGCTAATATGATCAAACAACCCATGCTGCTGGCCATTATTGCCGCCGGGGCTGCCATCGGGCCGCAATTCGGGTTGGGCTTGGTCCGCAGCAAGGACGACATCAGTATTATTTCCGAAATGGGCCTGATTCTCCTGCTATTTATGATCGGCCTGGAACTCGACCTCAAAAAAATCAAAGAATCGGGCAAGTCCCTCGTCGTTACCGGAATCCTGCAATTTGTCCTCTGTGTGGCCCTGGGCTTGGTGTTCTTTCTCTTGCTGGGATTTACCATCGGCCCCCCTTATGAATACTCCATCTTCGGGGTAAAGGTGCTGGGTGGAGAATACGACTTGCTATATCTGGCCGTCTGTATTTCTCTGAGCAGTACCGCCATCGTGGTGAAATTGCTGTATGAAAAATTCGAGTTGGATACCTTGGCGGGCCGGCTTACTCTCGGCGTCTTGGTATTCCAGGATATCTGGGCCATCGTGATGCTGAGCATTCAGCCGACCCTGGCCAACCCCCGTTTATTGAGCCTGCTTTGGAACTTCGCCCAGGGATTCATTTTGGTGGTCATCAGCCTGGTGATGAGCAAATATGTGCTGGGGTATTTCTTTAGAAAGATCGCCAAGGTGCCGGAATTGGTGCTGGTGGCTTCCCTGGCCTGGTGCTTTTTCATTTGCGGCATTGCCGGATATTTCGGATTGTCCTTGGAAATGGGGGCCCTGATTGCCGGCGCGGCAATTTCCACCTTCCCTTATAATGCCGAAATCATCGCCAAAATCGTCAGTATTCGAGACTTTTTCATTACCCTGTTCTTTGTCGGTCTGGGGATGACCATTCCCAATCCCCTGGACAACCTGGGAATGCTGATGCTGGCGGCCGTTGCCGCGGTGTTTGTGGTCGCCACCAGATTCCTTTCGGTATATCCCGTTCTCTATGCGCTGAAGAATGGCCATCGTGTCAGCCTGTTGACTTCCATCAACCTCTCCCAAATAAGTGAATTCGCCTTGGTCATAACCGCGCTCGGCATCCAGTTCAAGCACATTGTCCCGGATATTCAAACCCTTATCATTTATATTTTTGTCATGACCTCCATCTCCTCCACTTATATGATCAAATCCAGCCATTTCCTGCAAACCCATTTGAGCAAGGTCCTCACCAGGATCGGAGTCAAAGATATCCAACGTCCCTACGAGGAGAAAATCCACGGTCCTCCGAAAGAAATCGCCTTGTTAGGGTTCTTCCGGATTGCCAGCTCATTCCTCCGGGAAATTGAGGAGCAGAGTCCGGACCTGCTGCAAAAGTTGCTGGTGGTTGATTATAATCCCGTGGTTTATCAGAATCTGCACGACCGGGGAGTAAAGGTTGTTTATGGGGATATCAGCCACCTGGAGACTTTGCACCATGCCGGCATTGAAGAGGCCAAGCTGGTGCTTTCCACCATTTCCGACGATATCCTGGTGGGCACCAGTAACCTTAAAATTATCGGGCTGATGAAGAAACTCTGTCCCCAGGCGAGGATTATTGTCACCGCGGAGAGTGCCAGGACGGCGCTTGAACTCTATCGGGAAGGCGCCGATTACGTGCTTCTGCCCAATATGGTGGCGGGCGGCCACTTGGTCTCCATAGTGGAACGATTGTTGCATCACAGTGACGTCCGACTCAAAGAAAGCGAGATTCAGAAGCTGGAGGAAAGAGCGGAGGTGCTCGGTTAAGCCGCGTCAGTGAACAATCCCGGCAGAGTCAGGAATTTTTCTTAACTATCATCCCCGGAACCTAAGGAGAAGTTAAATGAAAAACGTTAATAGAATATTGATACTGTTTACCTCGTTGATAATAATTATTTTAACATCTGGAGCTTTAGCAATAGGCGCAGTTAAGATGTTAAAAGGCCAGACTCTTTATGTGCCAAGTTATTCAAACGTTGTCGGTGATTATCAATATATTAATATAAGGGCTAATTTGCTTATTCATAATGCCGATCCGGCTAATCCTATTACAATAGTTCGAATCGATAATTATGATACGGACGGCAAACTGGTGGAAAATTATTTGTCCAAACCTGTGCAGCTCAATCCACTGGCGGCAGTTCGCTATGCCATCAGAAATCCCAAAAAAGGCGATGAAGGGGCAGGCGCCAACTTTATTGTGCAATGGAAGGCAGAAAAAAAGGTTATCGAACCCCTGATCGAATGTATCATGGTGGGCTCTTATGGCACTCAAGGGCATACCTTCACTTCCCAAGGAAGAGTAATCCAAGAGGAGAGCGATTAAGAATTCTTAAAAAAGGCCAGGCAAGGGGAGTGATGGGGAGTAAGGGCAGGAAGAAATCAATGAGCATGTACGCCGACGAATACCACCGCAAGTTGACCACCCCGGAGCAGGCCGCCGTCAGGATCGGCCAGGGGGCCACGTTGGTGCACGGCATGGCCATCGGGGAGCCTCCGGCCTTGCTGGCGGCCATTGCCCAACGGGTCCGGGTCGGGGACCTGGAGGACCTGAAAGTCTTTTCGCTGTTGCCCATGCAGCACGCGGCCAGGACCATCCTGGCTCCGCACCTGCTGGACAAGATCCATCCCTTTTGCTGGTTTCTCACCGCCTATGACCGGGATTTGGTCAAGAAGGGCTTAAATTATTTCGTGCCCAACGAATTCCACCAGATTCCCCGGCTTATCCGGGACTTCATGGAGATTGACGTCACCGTCACCACCGTCAGCCCCATGGACCAGGCCGGGTTTTTCAGCTTCGGCGTGGTGAACGACTACATCTCCACCGCGGCCCGGCACTGCAAGCAGCTCATCGTCGAGGTCAACCCTCACATGCCCCGGGTCTTTGGGGACGCCTTGCTGCACGTCTCGGAAGTGGACGCCATCGTGGAACACGCCGCGCCCCTCATCGAAGCCGTCCCCGCCAAGCCTAAGCCCGAGGCCGAGGCCATCGGCCGCCGCATCGCCGAGATGATCCCGGATGGCGCCACCATCCAGTTGGGCATCGGCGGCATTCCCAACGCGGTCTGTGAGCATCTGGAAAACCACCAGGATTTGGGCATCCACACCGAACTCATGTGCCCCGGCATGGTGCACCTCATCAAGAAGGGGGCGGTCACCGGCAAGAAGAAGACCCTGCACCCGTTGAAGCACGTCTTCACCAACGCCATCGGCGATCAAGAGATGTACGAGTTCATGCACGACAACCCCAGCATGGAGTCCTACCCGGTCTCCTACACCAACGCGCCGGAGGTCATCGCCAAAAACGACCGCATGATCTCCATCAACTCCACCATCGAGGTGGACCTGTTGGGCCAGTGCAACTCCGAGTTCCTGGAGGGGACGCAATACAGCGGCACCGGCGGCCAGTTGGATTACGTCCGGGGCGCGTTCAACGCCAAAGACGGCAAATCCATCATCGCCTTTTACGCCACGGCGCATTCCGGCGAGGTTTCCCGGGTGGTGCCCCGCTTCCAGGCCGGCACGGTGGTCACCACGCCGCGGATGGATACCCATTACCTGGCCACCGAATACGGGGTGGTGAACCTCAAGGGCAAATCCACCCGGGACCGGGCTCTGGACATTATCAGCCTGGCCCACCCCCGGTTCCGGGATGACTTGCTGAAAGAGGCGCAGGGTTTGCGCCTGTTGTAAGGAGAGGCATGTCCGACCTGTCCCGTTTTCTAATCATCACCGGCGCGATCCTGCTGCTCCTCGGCCTGTTTTTATGGCTGGGGCCGAAAATCCCCTGGCTGGGGAAGCTCCCCGGGGATATTACCTATAAGCGGGACAGCTTCACTTTTTATTTCCCCCTGGGGACCTGCATTCTTCTCAGCATAATTCTCACGTTGATTCTTTATCTTTTTCGTAAATAGCCATCTATCGCAAATCTCTTGCATAATTTCCCCGGGGAAAATATACTGGAATGGTCCGCCGGTCTCCACCAGCGGCCGGGGCCATGGTTTTGCGGCCCGTGTAACTTAGACCCCCGGAGACCGGGAAGGAGAGCTGATGCCGGAATTGCGTAAAGACCCCATCATCGGTCGTTGGGTGATCATTTCCACGGAACGGGGCAAGCGCCCCCACGACTTTGTGGTGGAGCCGGAGACAAGCAAAGGCGGCTTCTGCCCCTTTGACCCGGGCAACGAACATACCACGCCGCCGGAGATCATGGCCTACCGGGAGCCGGGCACCGCGCCCAATTCCCCGGGCTGGCGCCTCCGGGTGGTGGGCAACAAGTTCCCGGCCCTGGTCATGGAGGGCCAGCTCAACCGCCAGGGTGAAGGCATGTTCGACAAGATGAACGGCATCGGCGCCCACGAGGTGATCATCGAAACTCCGGATCATCATGCCACCCTCACCACCGTGCCCGGGGAAGTCTTCATGGATGTGCTTTTCGCCTACCGGGACCGCCTCATCGCCTTGTCCCAGGATCCCCGGTTCAAATATGTCGTGCTCTTTAAAAACTCGGGCCGGGCCGCGGGCGCGTCCCTGGAACATACCCACAGCCAGCTCATTGGCCTGCCCATCGTGCCGGAGCTGGTCCAGGAGGAATTGGCCGGCTCCAAGTTTTATTACAATTACAAGGAGCGCTGCGTCTTTTGCGACATGATCCGCCAGGAACTGCATCAAGGCGCGCGGGTGCTGCTGGAAAACGAGGAATTTCTGGCCCTCTGCCCCTTCGCCCCCCGCTCGCCTTTTGAGGTCTGGATTCTCCCGAAAAACCATTGTTCCTCTTATGCGGATCTGACCCAGGATTCCTGCCGCCTTCTGGCCCAGGTCTTCCAGGAGACTTTGCAGCGCCTGGAAAAGGTCATCGGCCAGGCCCCTTATAATTATATCCTGCACACCGCGCCCTTTCGGGAGCCGGAGCTCACTTACTATCACTGGCATTTCGAGATCATGCCCAAACTGACGCTCATGGCCGGTTTCGAGTGGGGCTCGGGCTTTTTCATCAATCCCACCCCGCCGGAGGACGCCGCCCAGTATCTTCGGGACGCTAAGCTCTAGCTCCCAGAAGGGAAAGATATGCATATCATGATGGTGACCCCGGAAGCCAATCCCTTCGCCCGCAGCGGCGGGTTGGCCGAAGGAATTAACGCCCTGTCCTGGGCCCTGGAGCGATTGGGACATCAGGTAACCGTAATTCTGCCCTTATACCGCCAGGTGCGGGAATCAGGCCTCCCCATTTCCTTTACCGGGAAAACCCTGTCCATTCCCATCTCCTGGAAAACCGTGCCCGCGGAAATCCACCAGGCCGAAACCGACTACGGTCTCACCTTTTACTTCATCGGCCAGGACGCCCTCTTTAACCGGGATGGCCTCTACGGCACCGCCTACGGCGCGTTCGAAGACAACGCCGAACGCTTTATCTTCTTCAGCCGGGCGGTGGTGGAAATGATCGACGCCCTGGAGCTGGAGGGCGATATCTGCCACTGCCATGAATGGCAGACCGGCCTGGTGCCCGTCTATCTCCGCACCTTATACAGCGACCGCCCCCGGTTTCAGAACCTGGCCGTGATCTATACCGTCCACAATGTGGGTTACCAGGGGCTCTTTTCCTCCTTTGACCTGCCTTTGACCGGCCTGGGCTGGGAGCTCCTCTCCACCAAGGGGCTGGAATTCTACGGCAAAATGAATTTGATGAAAGGCGGTTTGGTATTTGCGGATCTGCTCAGCACGGTGAGCGCCAAATACCGGGAAGAGATCCTCACCCCCGAATACGGCTTCGGCCTGGAAGGATTGTTCCAGGAAAGGGCCGCGGAGCTTTACGGCATCGTCGAGGGCGCGGATTATAACCGCTGGGATCCCGCCAATGACCATTTTCTGCCGGCCTTTTTTAACCCGGATAACCTGGGGGGCAAAAAGGTTTGCAAGGCCGAGCTGATCCGCCGTTTCGGCTTGAACCTGCCGTTGGACCGCCCTCTCGTCGGCCTGACCACCCGCTTTTTCGAACGCAAGGGCATCGATCTGCTGGAGAACAGCCTGGACGACTTGATGCGGCTGGGAGTGGGCTTCATTCTCCAGGGCACCGGGGAGGAGCGCCACCAATATCTTCTTCAGGAGATCAGCCAACGCCACTTCGGGCAGATGGGCCTGAGTGTCGGCTATACGGATGAGCTGGCCCACCAGATCATCGCCGGGGCCGATATCTTTCTCATGCCCTCCCGCTATGAGCCCTGCGGCCTCGACCAGCTTTACTGCCTGCGCTACGGCACCATCCCCGTGGTCCGGGCCACCGGGGGATTGGATGAAACTATTCAGGAATTTGACCCCGGAACCGGCCGGGGCAATGGGTTCAAGTTCGCCGGCTATACTCCGGTGGAGCTCCTGGGCGCGGTGCAAAGGTCCCTGGCGGTTTACCAGGATCAGGCTGCCTGGCAGGCCCTGATGCGCAGCAATATGGCCCTGGATTTCTCCTGGGACACCGTGGCTCCCAAATACGTGGAACTTTACCAGCAGGCCCGGGACAAACGGCTCGGCCTGGCGAAGGGATAAGCCTTAATGGCCACGGAGCGCATTGCCTTCCTGACCCAGATGGTGGAGGTATTCACCTCCACCGTCAGCTTCGGGGAACGCCTCAACAACCTGGTCCATCTTCTGGCCCGCTACCTGAAGGTGGACCTGGCCCTGTACTTCGGACTGGATAAGGCCCGAGAGACCCTGATTCTCAACCTCAGCAGCCAGGGGCCCGTGCCGCCGCATCTGCGGGTGGAATTCCCCCTGGGCCAGGGGTTGGTGGGGGAAGTGGCCAAGACCCGGAAATTCAAGACCGCGCACCGCGACCAGCCGGGGGTGTTGGCCGCCAATCAGGCCCTGGAAAAGCTGCATCCCGCGTTCATCACCCTGGCCGGGTTTCCGGTGGCCGACGATAACTTCTTTTACGGCGTCCTCCTGTTTGCGGACCGGCTGGAGCGCCACTTCACCTCCACCGAGCGCCAGAACACCCAACTGGCCAATCTGATGCTGGCCGGCACCCTGCGCCAGGCGCTCCTCCAGGAAGAGGCCAAAAAGCGGATCGCCGAACTCTCCGTTCTCTTTGAGGTGGGCAAGGCCCTCAGCTCCACCGTCGAACTGGACGTATTACTGGAGCGGGTGGTCACCACCACCGCCAAGGTGATCGCGGCCCGGGGCGCAGCCCTGCAAATCGTCGACGGGGTTACCAAGGAGGTGCGCGTCTCCTCCCAATACGGGGAAATCCCCATGAGTTGCCCCTCCCCCACCGCCATCCTGGCCACCCCGGCCGGTCCCGGGGAACTTCCCCATTTGCAGGGCCAAGAGGCGAACGCCGCCGGCCAGATCCACTATTTCCTGGCCGTGCCCCTCACTTTTAAGGGCCAGCTCCAGGGAACCATCTGCGTTTACGATAAGTTTGCCTCCAACGGCGGCTACCTGCCCTTCGATCCGGAGAACCGCCAGCTTCTGTACACCATGGCCGGACTCATCGTCAATGCCATTGAAAACGCCCTCACCTTCAAGCAGGTGGAGACCCTGGCGGAGAAAAACGAGCGCATGGTGCGGAATCTCACCGTCCTGCAAATCATCTCCCGGGCCCTGTTGACCACCGTCCAGGAGGAGAGGCTGCAAGAGATCATCCTTCAGGGCCTTACCCTGGAACAGGGTTTGGGGTTCGACCGGGCGGTGGTGCTCCTGGTGGATGAAGCCAACCAGACCCTTACAGGCATTAAAAGCGCACTCCGTTCCCCCAATCTCAAAAACGTCCCTCTGTTTGAGGCCTTGTTGTCGCCTTTGGCCGCAGAAATGCAGATGGAGGACTGGCAGATTCCCCTGCGCTCCGACCAGGGGCCCTTGGCCCTGACCGTGCTCCAAAAGCGGCCCTACCATATTCAAGGAATTGCCGTGGAGGCATTATCCAGGGCCTTGCCTGCGGAGTTCACCGCGTCGGAATTCTTCGTGGTCCCCCTAATGGCCAAGGACCGGACCACCGGCGTCATCATGGTGGATAACGGGGCTTCCGGCAGGCCCCTGGAGGAGGAACCGCTGCACGTCCTGCAGATGTTTTCCACCCAGGCCGGGTTGGTGGTGGAAAACGCCCACCTCTACTCCACCATTGAAGCCAACAACCGGGAATTGCTGCTCATCCGGGAAAGGATGCTGGAGTCCGACCGCCTCGCGGCCTTGAGCAGCCTGGCCTCCGGCATGGCCCACGAAATCCGCAACCCCCTGGTCTCCATCGGCGGCTTTGCCCGGCGCATTTCCAAGATGGTGGAAGAAAATTCCCCCTTGCGGGGTTATGTGGAGGTAATCCAGGAGGAAGTCACCCGGCTGGAAAAGCTGCTCCGGGAAATCCTGGATTTCACCGGGGAAAACTTGAGTTTTTACGGCGACCACGACTTGAATAAACTGCTGGAGGACACTCTGTTGCTGGTGCAGCGGGATCTGGACGCCTGCAAGATTAAAGTGGCCAAGGATTTTTCCACGTTGCCCCGCCTCCATTGCGACGACCGGCAGATCAAGCAGGTCTTCTACAACCTGTTTCAAAACGCCCTCCAGGCCATGCACCAGGGAGGCGTGCTGAGCATCCGCACTTATACCCTGGAACGGGAAGACGGCTTATATGAAGCCGCGGCCATTACCGACACCGGCGGGGGTATCGCCCTGGAAGTCTTACATAATATCTTTAATCCCTTTTTCTCCACTAAAGATTACGGCACCGGCCTGGGTCTGGCCATTGCCCAGCGCATCGTCTCCCGCCATTACGGGCAGGTGGAGGTGAACAATGAGCTGGGCAGAGGGGTGACCTTCATCGTCTCCCTGCCGGTGGCAAAATATTGTCTGGTGAAAGAGCCTGGCCATGGCGCGGCCCTGGCCAGCACGCTGAGGGCTCCCAAAGGAGGAGGACGATGAAGAAGATCCTGGTGGCAGACGACGAAATGAGCATTCGCCTCCTTTATAGCGAAGAATTGAAGGAAGAAGGCTACGAAGTCTACCTGGCCGCCAACGGCCGAGAAGCCCTGGACGTTGTGTCCAAAGTGCCCCTGGACCTGGTCATCCTGGACATCAAGATGCCGGAAATGGACGGCATTGAGGCCTTAAGGCAGATCAAGGAAAAACAACCGGACCTGCCGGTGCTGCTCAGCACCGCTTACGGGGAATACCGACAGGATTTCGCCACCTGGGCTTCGGATGAATACCTGGTCAAATCCTCAGACCTGGATGATTTGAAGGCCGCGGTCAAACGTTACTTGAAAGATTGAGTTTCCAAAGGTGGGGCATGAATAAACTCAAAGGTTTGCTTCTGCTGCTGCTGGGCGCACTCCTGGTGGATTTTGCCCTGGAGAACGCCCTGCCCGGCCCGCAACTCAAGCTGTTCCACTTCGAATTGGGAAGACTGCCCGTCTATCTGCTGGTTTACGGCAGCTTAATCTTCGGCTTTCTCTGCGGTTGGCTCGCCTATGCCCTCAAGGCCAGAAGGCAGAAACAGGCCGCCTTGGCCCAGGAAAAGGCGGAAGCCCCGCAGGCTCCCCAGGAGCAGGTCTTGTAAGATCGTTTTGCGTTTTTCGTTTTTCGTTTCCCGGGAGGGATACATCCCCCCTCCCGGCGTCACCGGTTCCGGGCCTCCATCATCTCCTTCACCGCCTTGGGGTCCGCCAGGCCGAACCAGAACAGCCCCGGCCCGCCGGACTTATCCCGGATGAGCAGGTTGCCCACCCTGAGCAGGGTCTGGCTCAGCCCCCGGCGCACCAACACTTCCCCCAGGTTTTCCCAAGGGATTTCCTCCCGCCTGCCGCCCCAGCGCCACACTTTACCCACCCCCTTGGAGGTCACCTGGTATTCCTGGCCCCACCGCATATAGACCACCGCGGCTAAGATGATCAGCCCCAAAACTATCCCCGCCCAGACGGGCAAACCTACCTTGGGATTAATGCTGGGACCGAAAAAGCAGATGGCCATGGCAAGGTAGTGCAGGAAAAAGGCCCGGCCGCAGGGCCGGAATACCTGGGTCGAGGCGGTGTCAGGCGTTTCTTTGTCAGTCATAATTTATTCCTAAATAGAGTAGTAATTTTATCCTCTGCGTTCTCTGCGTCTCTGCGGTAAAAAAATTCACCGCAGTTCTTCATGGGCCTATGACCCACCCATAAAACATAAAAAGTTTGGTGGGGCGGGCCTCCGTGCCCGCCCTGACGATGGGCGGCCAGGGACGGCCGCCCCACCAATTAACTTTTGAAGCAGAGACGCAGAGAACGCAGAGAAAAGCATCGATATCTTCGCCCATCTCTAATCTTCAGCCAAGCGCCCGATGATCCCGGGAATCACCGCCGCGGCCACCCGGTGCAGCACGCCACCGCCCAGCACCACCAGGAGCGGCAGCCCCATCTCGTCCGCCAGGGAAACCAGCAGGCCGCAGCTCTCGACGTAATCCGCCTCCGTCAAACCCAGGGACGCAGGCTCATCCACGTGGGTATTGAAACCGAAATACCAGACCAACTGGTCCGGCCGGAATTCCCGCACCAGGGACAAACGGCTTTTAAGCTTCTCCAGGTATGGTTGCGGTCCCTTGGAGCCCGGAATGGGCCAGACGTTGACCTCCACGGCCAGACCGTCCGCCGAGCAATAGTTGCTGCGGCAGAAGCAGATATGCAGGACCTCCGGGTCGTTATTCAGGAGTTGCAAGGTCCCCCCCGCGTGCTCGGCGTCGGTGTCGATAATGGCAAAACGTCGGGCCGGGGTGACCTCCCGCACGTGGGTGATGGCGATGACCACGTCGTTAAAGCAGGAGGAGTCCCAAAATTCCCGAAGTCCCGCATGGTGGCCCCCTGCGCCGGTGAAGCAGAAAGCCCGGTCCAGTTCCCCCCGGGCCAGGGCCTCCATGGCCGCGGCCACCCCACCCACGGATTCGTATGCGCTGCGGCATTGGTCCTCCAAATCCGCCATGGCCAGCATCTCCCGGGGATGCACCTTAAGAATCATCTCCCGGCTGGCCCGGGGGCACTCCAAGAGGCGGACGTTGGGCTTTTGCAGCACCTCCTCCAGGACCCCGGGGAAATCCTGGAGGCGCCCCCGCAGGGTGAGATACCCCTGGGTCTTAAAAACCGGGTGGTAGAAGACGCCCACTTGTTTCATGGTAAAGGACCTCGCGGCATTGTGGAGCATTCACGGCTTCTTATCAAGACCTTACCGACTATATTTGATAATCGGAGAGATTTCTTTAAGGGAAAATCGCTCTTTCCATGATACCTTATCCTATCGATTCCAAAAGGAACAGGGGCACAGCTTGCTGGACACCTGCCACGGAAAACGAAGAACGGAAAACGGAAAACGGTCTTTAATGGGCGAGCAAGACACCCCGTCCTTCTGGGGGCAGACGCTAGGCCTCCCCTGGCCTTTTTGGGTGGCCAACATCATGGAGATGATCGAACGCCTGGCCTATTACGGCGTACGGGTGGTCATCCCCATCTATATCGCCCAGGCGGACGAGATCGGGGGCCTGCACTTCAGCCAGGGCGACAAGGGGGTCATCTTCCTCTGGTGGGCCATTGTGCAGTCGTCGCTCCCCATCTTCACCGGCGGCTTCGCCGACCGCTACGGGTACAAAAGGCAGATCGTGCTGGCTATCTTTTTAAAGGTCCTGGGCTACCTGCTGATGGCCACCCAGCGCAACTTTTGGCCGTTTTTCACGGGCTGCCTGTTTTTGGCCGCGGGCACCGCGGTCTTCAAGCCGCCCATACAGGGCACCTTTGTCAGGACCCTGACCCATCAAACCTCCGGGGTGGGCTGGGGGTTCTTCTACATGGTGATCAACGTCGGCGGCTTCCTGGGCCCACCCCTGGCCCATTTTCTCCACGGGTATTCCTGGCCCACGGTCTTCTATGGCTGCGCGGCCTTGGTCAGCCTGAACCTGCTGTGGCTGTTCAGCTACCGGGAAGTGGAATCAGGGGGCGATAAATCAGGCGGCGTCTGGCAGGTGTTGCAGGAGACGGCCCGGGAGATCCTCAACCCCAGGCTGCTCATCTTCATTGCCATTGTCTCCGTATTTTGGGCGGTGCTGGAACAGCTCTGGGACATGCTGCCCAATTTCATCGTCGATTGGACCGACAGTTCCGCCCTGGCCGGGCATCTTCCGGATTTCATGCTGTCCCGAAATCTCTCCCGGGGTCCCCAGATCGCCCAGGAATGGGTCATTAATCTCAATCCTTTTCTCATCATTTTCCTGGTGGCGCCGCTGTCCTGGTACTTCAACCGGGTGATGCGCCGGCTCACTTCCATCTTTTTCGGCTTTATTTTTGTCACTGCCGGAATCTATCTGGTGGGCTCCAGCATGTCCATTTACATCTGCCTGGCAGGCATCGTCTGTTTCACCGGCGGGGAGATGATGTGCTCCCCCAAGATGCGGGAGTACCTGGCCGTAATCGCGCCCCCGGGCAAAAAGGCGCTTTATATGGGCTACGCCAGTATTCCTTACGCCTTCGGCTGGGGCTACGGTTCCTATCTGGGAGGGAAGCTCTATGAACGCGCCGGCGAAAAAGCGAATCTGGCCCTGCGGTACCTGTCCGAAGTGCTCCAGGTCCAGGATCTGCCGCACCGTTCCCAGGCCTTTGCCAAATTGACGGAGATGCTGGGACAGACGCCGGCGGAGGTGACCCGGCTGTTGTGGGATAAGTACGATCCCAGTTGGGTCTGGATGCCTTTTGCCATCGCCGGGGTTTTGGCCTCCATCGCCATGTTTATCTTCATCCGCTTTGCCGTGCGCTGGCACGATGTGAACGCGTGAAGAGTTATTGTTGCGTCTTGGCTTCCTTTCCCAAAATCACCTTCCCAAATTCTTTCTTGCCAGTTCCTCTCCCAGTTTCCGGGCCGCGGCCAGCTCCTCGGGGTCGGGGATGTATTTGACCTGGAAGCCCTCATGGACCACGTTGAATTTCATGGCTTGCAGCTCCTGGGTGATGAGACCCACGGCCTGGCCGCTCCAGCCGAAGGAGCCGAAGGCCGCGGCCGCCTTGTTCTTGGGCTTCAGGCCCTTCAAGTAAGTAAGAAACTGGCCCACCGTGGGGAAGAGGCCGTTATTCAGGGTGGGAGAGCCGATGAGGAGCAGCCCTGCGTCCAGGACTTCGGTGACGATGTCGCTATAGTGGGTGTTGCGCAAATGATGGAGTTGGGCCTCCACGCCCGCATCCATCAAGCCTTCAATGAAGGCCATGGCCAGCATCTCCGTGCTGTGCCACATGGTGTCGTAGATGACTAGGCCTTTGGGCTCCACCTCCCCGGCGGCCCACTTGCGATAGTAGGAAAAGACCCATTCCGGCTTCCGGTAAATGAGGCCGTGATCCGGGGCGACGATCTTGAAGGTCAGGCCCAGTTTGGCGATCTTGTCGAAGAGCTGGAGGATCAGGCTCCCGAAAGGCATGAGGATGTTGGCGTAATACTTTTTCAGTTGATGGTCGTACTCGCAGGAGAAATTGGGAAAGGTGTCGTCGAAGCGCTCGCTGGAGGCCAGGTGCGCCCCGAACGCGTCGCTGGAAAAGAGAATCTGGTCCTCCTTGAGGTAGGTCATCATGGAGTCCGGCCAATGGAGCATGGGGGTCTCCAGAAAGGTGAGGGTGCGCTTGCCCAGGGAAAGCTCATCGCCGGTCTTCACCTCCACGAAGGGCCAGTCCTGCTTGTAATGGCGGCTCAGGCCCGCCTTGCCGTGGGGAGAGCAGAAAATCTTTTCCGGTTTAACCCGGGCCACGGTCTCCGGCAGGCCTCCGGAATGGTCCATCTCCACGTGGTTGGAGACGATGTAGTCGATCTTTTCCGGGTCCACGACGGCCGCCACCCGGCCCATCATCTCCGGCACCAATTCCTTTTTTACCGTGTCAATGAGGGTGATTTTCTCGTCGAAGATAAGATAGGCGTTATACGTGGAGCCCGCTTCGGTTTGGTAGCCGTGGAAGTCCCGGAGGTTCCAGTCAATGACCCCCACCCAGTAAACTCCCGGCGTTAGTTGCACCGTCATAGTTGCCTCCGGATAATGATAGGGGTTAGGGGTCAGGGATTAGGGGTTAGTCGGCCTGTGCTTCCACTGCTTCTCTAACCCCTAATCCCTAATCCCTAACCCCTGCTAAAGTCCTTCCTTGGTCAATTCTTCCAGGAGGGTCTTCTGTTTTTTGGTCAATTCCGTGGGGGTGTCGACGATGATCCGCACGTATTGGTCCCCCCGGGTTTTGCCGTTGGCGAAAGGGATGCCGTAGTTTTTCAGGCGCATCTTGGTATGGCTCTGGGTGCCCGGAGGCACCTTGAGGCTCATGGTCTTGCCGTCCAGAGTGGGGGCGGTCACCTTGGTGCCCAACGCGGCTTCGGTGAAGCGGATATGCCGGTCCACGTAGAGATCGTTGCCTTCTCTTTTGAACACCGGGTGTTCCTGCTCCCTGAGTTTGATAAACAAGTCGCCGGCCGGTCCTCCCATGGGGCCGGGCCGGCCTTTGCCGGGGATGCGCAGCCTTTTGCCCGGCAGAGCGCCGGGGGGTATCTTGACCGAGACCTTGACGCTCTGGCCGTTGGCGGTAAAACTCACCAGTTTTTCGGTGCCGAAAGCCATCTCATGGAGGGTAATGGGCATCTCCACCTGGAGGTCTTCGCCTTTGAGATTCTGGGCCTGGGCCTCAAAATCCTCCGCGGGGCCGCCGCCGTAGCGAAAAATCCGGGTGCGGCCTCCCCCCCGGGCCTGGCGGCCGCCAAACCCGCCCAGCCCACCGAAAAGGCGGCTGAAGATGTTGTCGGAGATGCCGGTGTCGAAGATTTCGCCGAAATCGAAGCCCTTGAAGATGTCTTCCCGGGTGTAGCGGTTATGAAAGGCCTGGGAGCCCACCTCGTCGTAAGCCTTGCGCTTTTCCGGGTTGCTCAGAACCGCGTAGGCTTCGCTGATCTTCTTGAACTGCTCCTCGGCCTGGCGCTTGTCCCCCTTGGCCTTATCCGGATGGTATTTCTGAGCCAGCTTGCGGTAGGCCTTCTTAATCTCTTCCGCAGAAACGTCCCGCTTGATCCCCAGAATCTGATAATAATCTTCCGCCATGATATGCTCGCGAATGTATTATAAAACCGAAATAGTTTTTGTCAAGGTAATATCAATGGGTAACATTCCTATTTTATTAATAAAATCTCTCAGAGAAAGAATTTTTTAAGGAAGGGATCTGATAATGATTTTAAGGCCGATAGGTGCTTTGCAATTGCGAGAGGCTGCCTGGGGCAGGCAACAAAACATCTTTTTTATCATGCATGTCACTGTTGCTGAGGAGCCTTCTGCAACTGGGGTTGGGTGACGGCCTTCACGTATTCAGAGAAAACCTGGAATTGGGACTGCATTACCATGGTGTGATAGCCAACTACAGCAAAGAAAAGTGTGGCCAAGGCGATAACTGCACCAATAATCCATAGTTTTAGACCCTTAATATCACTTCGCATTTCACGGATGTCGGTGCGGACCTCTTTGATATTATCATCAATATGGGCAAAGCGGGCGTCTAAGTATTTTTCGAAATTGGTGTTCATAGGTGGTCCTCCGGAAGAGCGATCCGCTTCGTCCCTGATAATTTTTCTAATTTGCTCTTCATAAAGTAACGATAATTTAGGTTCGGTCATTAATCAAGTCCTCTTGGAAACAATGTCAATCAATTTGAAAACTTCACGGCCTAAATCATCATTACCGATAAGGGTCATGTCCTGAAGAATAACTGCCTTAAGAGAATAAAGATAGATTCGACCACAATCGGTGCATTCAAGGTAGGCATGCGGCATGAAACCGGTTTCTAGATAATGAAGTACTGGCCCATTGATCTCAATTTGCTTTTTCGTTAACTCAGATTCGTCAAAGGGTGGAATATACGATGCAAAAACTCGATATTTATCTATAGATTGGCCGCATTCGCAGGTTTTCATTTAATCCTCCATCGCTTAAATTTCTCAATAGCATGGATAACCTGTTTGCGCCATAAAAAAAACGCCGCTATAGGCCCGCCAGCCCCTTGATTAATTCCTTCACTTGTGTTACTAATCACAATCTGTGAGGTCCGGATTTGTAACAACCCGGCAAGTAGCTGGACATTTTTTCCAAGGAGGTTGGGCATGACGGCTTTGATCGGCGGACTAGTAGCGGTGGCGCTAGGATTAATCGGCCTGGGATTATGGTGGCGGGATTTTCTCAGCTTGCTGGCCGGAGCAATCCCTTTGTTGCTTCTTTTGGGTGGCGCTTTAGCCGTCTATCTGGGATTTGAAGAGGCCAAAGACAAGATCCTCAAAAAAGAAGAGGCCCCTTCCTTTGAATCTCCCAAGGTATCCGAAGGCGAGGTGGAAAAATATAAGTCGGAAGTGGAGAATCTGAAAGCCGAAATCGAAGAACTTAAGAAAAAGAAGAAATAAGGTTACCGATAACCCTGGCCCCTGAAACCCTTCAGGGGCCGGGGGCAATCTCCCCGGAGGTCACCCGGATGACCTCCTCCGTTCCCTGTTTCAGCAGCAAAGCCCCATCACCGGCAACGTCCAGCGCCAGACCCGAAATTTCCCGGGGACCTTGCCGCACCGTCACCGTCTGCCCCAGGGTCACGTTATAGCTGCGCCATTCGTCGAGAATCGATGCAAAATCCCGGTTTAGAAACAAATCGTAGAGGTCCTCGAATTCCTCCAACCAGGCCTGAAGAATCTCCCGCCGGTTAAACGATGCCCCCGTCGCCAAAACCAGGGAAGTGGCGGTGAGATCAAGGGGCGGCGGGAACTCCCGGTTGTTGATGTTGAGCCCCAAACCCACCACCAGGTGGCGGATGCGGTCGGACTCCGTCTCCATTTCCGTGAGAATGCCCCCCAGCTTTTTGCCGTTCACCAACAGATCGTTGGGCCATTTGATGCCCGGCGCCAATCCGGCCGTCCGGCTTAAAGCCCGGACCACCGCCACCGCGGCGGTGAGGGTGATCTGGGGCATCTCCGTGGGCGGCAGCAGCGGCCGCAGCAGGAGAGAGACATAGAGACCTTGGCCGGGGGGGGAGTCCCACTCCCGGCCCAACCGGCCCCGCCCCTTGGTCTGGGTCTCGGCCACCACCAGAGTGCCTTCCGGCGCGTCTTTGCTTCCCAATTCCTTGGCCAGATCGTTGGTGGAGGGGAGGCTGTCGAAATGATGGATGGGACCCCGGAGATAACGGGTCTTCAGACCCTGCATGATCTCGGCGGAGAGGAGTTTGTCCGGAAGCCCCAGGAGCCGGTACCCCCGCCGGGGGGAGCCTTCAATGGCATACCCGCAGGCCTTGAGGCGGTTGATGCGCTTCCAGACCGCGGCCCGGCTCAGGCCCAACAGCCCCGCCAGGGCCTCGCCGGACAGCGGCGCCCCGGCTTCCTTCAAGGCCCCCAGAATGGTGGCCTCCACCGCGTCTCCATCTTTGAGGCCCCTGGGGGCCGGTGCCGCCTTGGGTGTCATGGGCAAGGGGATTATTTCGCTTAAAAAAAATCAACCAATAATAAACGCAATTAGCTGAAATTATAGATTCTTCTAACCAACAACCAAAAACTAAAAACTTAAAACTGTACTACTTGGCCGGCTCCGGCTTGCGGCGTTCCCCCAACTGGCCCTTCAGCGAGTTGTTATAGACCGCGGCCCCGATCAGCCCGCCCCCCACCAACCCCACCACCGCCGCGGTGGGGGTGGGAGAGATCAATAGGGCGATGCACAGGCCGGTGAAGGCATAGGCCAGGGGGATGTAAATCTGGGCCGGATTGGCGATACAGGCCGGCGCCAGACAAAGGAGAAGGGCCAAAGCCACCGCCTTTTGCCAGATACTCCAGGTGCGCCGGTATCTCAGCTTCAAGTAAACTTATCCCCCAAAAATTAACAAAGGTTCCGCCGTGTTCACTACCGGCAGGTTGCCTTTAGGATAATAATAGCCATTTTTTACCATCTGTGCCACAAAGAGATGGCAAATACCAGACCCATCAAGAAGTGCAAGAGGCAAGCGAGGACACAGAGGCGGTCCAAGCCTCTTTCCCGGCGGTAATCCTTCCTTTTAACAAGCTCCTGGTTGAACACCGCCAGGATTATCAACAGGATGAATCCGGATTGCAAAGGCAGGGGATTGGCGGGAAAAAGGAGGTCCAAGACCAAGGCGGCGATGGTGAGGATATTCACCACCGTGAATATGAGAGCCCCGGCCGCCAAGCTGCGGCCCGGGGGCGGTCCTTCCGGCTCCGGACCGGGAAAACCATGGAGCAGGAAAAAGTTAAAACCGGCAAAGGTCAGGGGCAGGCCGTAGAGCAGGGCCTCGGTGAGCAGATGGCCGGTTTGCAGATACAAGCCCGTGGCCACCGGCAGAAAGCCGAAGCAGAGGCCCCCCACCACTTCTCCAAAGCCTCGCCGGTGCCAGCTAAAGGGCGGAGCGAAATAGAAATAACTGCCCAGGATCCCCAATCCCCCCAAGGGAATGGTCCAATACCCGGTGTGCGCCCCGAATTGTAAAATCAATCCCTGGGCTGCGGTCAGGGTCAAAGAAGCATAGGCCAGGGTCCGGGCCCCTTTCGGGGAGAGAAGCCCCTGGCCGGGCCAACGGCCCTCAGCCGGGGCAAAGATCAGGCGGCTGCACACAGCCGCCAGGATCAGGGCGGCCAGGGCCAGGGTGCCGGCCAGCCAGACTTCCCAGCGCACCGGAAAACCCGCCACCCCCGCCAGGAGCGTGCCCACTCCGAAGGGGAGGAGACCGGTGAACAGATAAGGGAAAAGCGCATACCGGTTTTTGGAAAGGGTGTCAGTGGCCATAAACGGTTGCAGTCAAGGGCGTTAGCCCCTAGTTATGACATAACCCCCGGGCAGGTCAAGGAAATTCGCCTATCTGAAACCGTCTTCGGGATCACCCCTCGCTTAAGGGCGCAAGTTCCAAAGATGCTGACAGCAAAAACATTTTATCCCGTTTTCCAAGTCCTTGCCATTGCCTTTAGCTTGCATCTTCTGCCACTGGATAATGCAAGACCTCACTCCCCAGCCGATATGGCCATAAGACGCCCTTATACATAAGCATTCTCCATAAAAGCATTGACAGCAACCCTTCCCGATGTTAGAAAACACTTTTGGGGCCGTTAGCTCAATTGGTAGAGCAAGTGACTCTTAATCACTAGGTTTGGGGTTCGAGCCCCCGACGGCCCACCAGGGAAATCAAGGGGTTAGCTAAATTAGCTAACCCCATTTTTCATCATGGGTACCATTTTGGGTACCATAATTTCAAATGGATAGCATCTGCCCTTCCCTTGGGTACCGCCCGGGTACCAGTTGGGTACCAAAGGTCCGGAGAAAAAAATTGCCCATCCGGAGCTGCTCGGTTCCCATCGCCGGTTTTTCCCATATTAATGTCTGAAAAAATGTGGGATTGCCCAGCCTCGAAGACTTAACCATTGCCTCAAACACCCATTTAAAATGCGCCACGCATTTTTTATGGGCCACTCCCCACCTTACCCACCCTTCCTCTCCTTCCTTCCAAAAATCCCTCCTCTTGACGTGATGCACAGTGTCAATTTCAGCCCGTGCAGTTAAGCCCTGAGAAGCATAGAGAAACTAGTTGAAAAATAAGCCGGATTTCCCTTACTATAAGCCAGTTTATTCTGATCTGGCCGGGTGGAAGCCGATTAGGGCCATTCTGGTAACCTACTGTCTGAAGCCTTTCAGGAATTGGAGGATAGGAACCTGTGCGACTTGAGTCAGTGCTGAACGATCGATGGCTCTCCGTAGACGAGATCGCGGCCTATCTCGGCCTTAAGCGCGATACGATGTACAAGTGGATCGCGGAGAAGCAAATGCCGGCACACCGGATGGGGCGTCTCTGGAAGTTCCGCAAGGAAGAAGTGGACGTGTGGGTAAAGTCGGGTGGCGCCGATGATAACCGCCAAGCTGGTATTGGGAAAGCCGGGAGGTTATGCCAACTCTGAGTTGTCCGATCAGCGAAGGGTGTATCATTGTCGGCTCGCTCTTCAATGAGCCGATGCGCGTGGAGACTTTGCGGGCCAGCGGTGACGACACTTGGATTGTGGGCTTAGTCGGCACACACTCCGAGCGCTTCCGTAAGGTGACGCTCAGTGCCCGCGACCTTGCAAGGCTCACCATTCTCGATGCCGGTTTTACCTACACAGGTGACGGACGTCTCCTGCGCTTGGGTCTTCAAGCCTATTCCCTCGGAATTGCCTGGGAGTTCGATCCCTATTTCGGTCTCTCGATTTCTCGCGTCGACCCCCTGCCGCACCAGCTTGAGGCCATCTACGACTATCTCCTGAAGCTGGCTCGCGTCCGTTTCCTCCTCGCCGATGATGCAGGGGCTGGCAAGACGATCATGGCGGGGCTCCTCATTCGGGAACTCCAATTGCGGGGGCTGGCCGAACGGATTCTCATCGTCTGCCCGGCCAACCTCTCTTTTCAATGGCAGCGGGAACTTAAGGAAAAATTTGATGAGAAGTTTCTCCTCCTGAGGGGCGGCGATATCCGTGACCAGTTCGGTGTCAACCAATGGTTAGAGCAGAAGAAGGTTATTACCTCACTCGACCTTGCCAAGCGAACCGAGATTCTGCCGGGTTTGAGACAGGTTCAATGGGACCTCATAATTGTTGACGAGGCCCACCGTATGTCCTGGACGCCGCCAGCGCGCAAGACCGCCCGCTATGCCCTGGGCGAACTTTTACGGGACACCTCTGACCACATCCTAATGCTGACGGCCACACCCCATAAGGGTGACCCGGTAAATTTCACGTTGTTCCTGCAATTGCTGGATTCTGACGCCTATGCGGATGTCCGTTCTATTCGGGAGGCCATGGACCGCCGTCGCGCCCCCTTCTACCTGCGCCGCACCAAGGAGGCCATGGTCTATTTCCCTGAAAGGCGGCCGGATGGCACCTGGGCTGCGGAAAAGATATTCACGAAGCGCATCCCCAAAACCGTCGACTTCCAGATCGATGGGCCGGAATTCGAGCTTTACCGAGAGATCACCAGATTCGTGAAGCGCCAGAGCGCCAAGGCCGCCGCCCAAGGCGATGATCCCCGCGCCCGGGCGGTAGGATTCCTGATGTCCCTCTACCAACGCCGGCTGGCCTCTAGCACTTACGCTATGCGTCATAGTCTGGAGAACCGCGCCCGTAGACTGGAGGATGGGCTTAAGAGAGCCCAGGAGCTTGCCCGACTTGCACCCCCGGACCTCCCCGACCCCGAAGAGATCGAAGAAATGGAGGAAAACGAGCGGGAACGCCTTGAGCAGATGCTCGAAGCGATCACGCTCGCCGCCAACGCCGAGCAAGTGAGCGAAGAGATCACGGAGCTTCGTCAGCTCGCCAAACAAGCCCAGGCAGTGGAAGCCTCCGATGCAGAAGCCAAGCTCTCGAAACTCAAGGACTTGCTCCACAGCGAAGGTTTTTTCGATCATTCGGACCAGCGTCTTCTCCTTTTCACCGAGTTTAAGGATACCCTCGACTACCTCATGGAAAAGCTGCGGACCTGGGGTTTCTCGGTCGGCTGCATCCATGGCAGTATGAAACCTGGCTCCCGTGATGAACCAGGCACCCGCCTCTACTCGGAGCAACAATTCCGCGAGGGTGCGATCCAGGTGCTGGTGGCTACGGAGGCGGCGGGTGAAGGTATCAATCTGCAAGTATGCAATATCCTTTTCAACTACGATATACCTTGGAACCCTAATCGTCTTGAGCAGCGCATGGGCCGCATACACCGCTACGGCCAGCGGAAGGATTGCCTCATTTTCAACTTCGTGGCCACGAACACCATCGAGGGCCGCGTCCTCCAGCGGCTGTTGGAGAAGCTCCAGGAAATCCGGGACGCTCTCGATGACGACGCAGTGTTTAACGTGGTGGGCGAAGTGCTCCCCGCCGTTCATGTGGAGCGCATCTTGCGCCAATACTATGCCGGCGAGCTTGGCGATGCCGATCTCGAAGAGCGTCTCCTGGAAAATGTAGATGCGGGGCGTTTTCGGGCCATCTGCCAAACAGCCCTGGAGGGCCTGGCGTCCAAAAAGCTCAATCTCGAAATGCTCATCGAACGCCGGGCGCGGGCGCAGGAACGTCGCGTCGTGCCCGAAACCATCGCCCGCTTCATCCGCGAAGCTTCGGAATATGTCCCGCTCAGGCTGAAGGTCGTGGAGAACATGCCCCATACCTTTGAGCCCAGCCGGACGCCGACGGCGCTTCAACGGCACGAACGCGAACCGGACTGGAAGCTTCCCTCCCTGGCGGTAAAGTATCCACGCTGTTCCACAGATCGGGACACTGCCGAAAAGAACAATCTCGAATGGGTTACCCCCGGTCACCCGCTCTTCGAAGCCATTCGCAGACATACCTTTGCCAAGGCTGGTGAAACTTTCGGCCAGGGGGTTTGTTTCTATTCTCTGCAACACGAGGAGCCGGCCCGTCTTGACTTCTACCGCGCTCGCGTGGTGGACGGCCTTGGCGACGTGGTCCATGAACGTCTCTTCGCCGTGGAACTCACCAGCAGCCCTGGCCCCTGTCTGCGCGAGCCGAACATGCTTGGGAACTTCTCTCCCGGAGAGCCACCCAAGGAACTTCCCTCCGTTGCTTTTGAGCCCGAGCCTGCGTCTTGGCTATATCAGAATGCTCTCCTGACCTTCCTGGAAGAGACCCGGGAAGAGCGCTTGGCTGAAGTCCAGCGCATCGCGGAACATGTGGAGCTTTCCCTTACTGAGTTGCTCCAGCGCGCTGACGAAGAGATCGGAAGGGCCGGAGAAGACAAGGAAAAGGGGGTGTCTGGAGCGGACGGCCGCTTATCCCAGGCTGAGAACCGGCATGCCGAGCTCCTGGCCCGCCGGGAGCGGCGCCGGCAAGAACTGGAGCGCCAGCGGTCCCTTTCGCTTCAGGCTGTTGAACGAATCACCAGTATCCTGGTCCTGCCGCACCCGGAACGCGAGGCCCCGGACGTTCGCCGCATGCAGCCTAACCCGGAGACCGAGGCCACGGCCATGCAAGTAGTGATGGAGTTTGAGAAGGCCCAGGGCCGCCAGGTCTACGATGTCCACGAGAAGAACCTGGGCTATGACGTCACCAGCCTCGACCTCAACTCCGGCGAACTGCGGCTTATCGAGGTCAAGGGCCTGGCCGAATCCGCGGGCACGATTCTGCTTACCCCCAACGAGCGACGCGTTGCCGAGGATCGGCGTGACTGCTATTGGCTCTATGTGGTCACAAACTGCTCCACAAACCCCTCGCTCCAAGAGCCTGTTAAAGACCCGGCCCGGTTCAATTGGCACGAGGTAACCAAAGTGGCCCATTACTGGCTGGAGGTGGATGCCATGACCAGGCCCATGATGGTGCGGGAGGAAGAAGCCCCATATAGGGGAGGACAGGTGCCTGAAAAATGAACTATCGGGGGTCCCATAGAAAGCTCCTCGGAAATGCCAAGGCAGCTATGATGGCAGCGATAGAAATTTATAATAAGCCAGTATTTCAGTATCGGGATGAATGTATAGTAATATTGCTGCTGAATGCCTGGGAACTCGCACTGAAAGCTTTACTCTCGCAGAAAAAGCAATCCATCTTTTATCCAAAGAAGAGGAAACAACCTTACAGAACGTTATCATGGCAGGATGCTCTTACAAAAGCTTGTCCCTATTTCCCCCCGAGTTTGCCCTACTCCCCGATCAAGCGAAACCTTGACTTGCTGGGAACCTACCGAGACAACGCCGTGCACTTTTACAATGCTAAGGATTTCGGCATTGTCCTCTATGCACTTGCCCAGACATCAATTAAGAATTTCAGAGATTTCCTGGAATCTGCATTTAACCTAAAATTGGAGGCCGAAATTAACTGGCAACTCTTGCCTCTAGGCATCAAGCCTCCAATCGATATTGTCTCTTATATTTCCGGTAAGTCCAGCGCCAAGATGACGGGTGCCGTTCGCCAATTCCTATCTGAATTAGCGTCAGCAGTCGCTGAACTGAGAGACGCAGGTGAGGACACGGGACGGCTATTGACTGTATTCAACGTGAAGCTGGAGTCTATCAAAAAAATCGGCGACGCAGATGTCATTGTGGGTGTCACAAAAGTCGAGGGGGACGAAGGACCACTTACAATAGTTCGCACACAAGATCCGAATAAAACGCACCCACTTCGTCAAAAGGACATTGTGGGCCAGAAAAATGTTGTGGGGAAGGTCGAGACTCTTCATAGTAAGCGGTTCACTTCCTATATGTTTCAAGCCATTGTCTGGAAACATGATCTTAAGAACAATCCACAGTATTGCTGGCAAGCCGAGGAGGGTGGTCTGATCAAGTATTCCAACGACATCGTGACTTTTGTAAAGCAAATAACTGCATCAAACCTTGATTCCACACTGACGGACTACCGGCAATATCTGCGTAGTAAGAAGCAGATAGGAAATAAAGAGGACCGATAGCAGATGATTCCCAAGGAATGCAAGCGTCTGGCGGAGGTGGATTTTCCCATTGCAGTGGTTTCGAAGCATTCGGCGCGGGAGAAGTCCATCCGGCATGGGCATCCGTCGACGCTGCATCTGTGGTGGGCGCGGCGGCCGCTGGCGGCTTGCCGGGCGATGCTTTTGGGGTTGCTTTTGCCGGACCCGGGAGACAAGCACTGCCCCGAGGATTTCAAGCAGCAGGCGCGAGACCTGCTATCCCGCCTCCTGGGGAATGTTGGTCCAAAAGATAAAGATTTGCGCAAGTCCTTGCTCAGGTTCATCGGAGATTTCGCCAACTGGGATAACTCCAACCATCCGACTTTTCTGGAAGTTGGCAGGGGATTGGTCAAGGCCGCGCATGGGGAAGAAGCGCCATTGGTGGTGGACCCGTTTGCCGGGGGCGGCTCGATTCCCCTGGAAGCCTTGCGGCTCGGCTGCGAGGCCTTCGCCAGCGACCTCAACCCGGTAGCCTGCCTGATCCTCAAGGTCATGCTGGAGGACATCCCCCGTTACGGCCCGGAACTCGCCAAAGAGCTGCGCCAGGTCGGGGGCGAGATCAAGAAGCAGGCCGAGGAGGAACTGGCCGGGTTCTATCCGAAGGACCCGGATGGGGCCACGCCCATCGCCTATCTTTGGGCGCGGACAGTTAGGTGCGAGTCCCCCAATTGCGGAGCGGAGATTCCTTTGATGCGGTCATTCTGGCTGTGCAAGAAGGCGAACCGCAATCGGGCGCTCAAGTACAAAGTTGTCCGTCCAGGGGGCGAACTGCCGCATGTTGAGTTCGGGGTTTTTGAACCCAAGAGCGACAGGGAGGTTCCCGGCCGCACGGTGAGCCGAGCCAAGGCCACTTGTCTTTGCTGCAACACAGTACTACCCCCCGAGCGCGTACGGGCACAATTGGCCAAGCAGCGTGGCGGCGCGGACTCGTTTTTCGACGCAAAGGGCAACCGCACCGGCGGAGCGCTGTTGTTAGCAGTGGTGACGCTTCATCCCGGGATAACGGGCCGGAAATACCGCCTGCCCACCGAGAGCGACTACCATGCTGTCTGGAAGGCGCAGAAAAGGCTCAAGACGATTCTGGATGAATGGAAGAGCGGCGGACGGGAGAGTCTCTGCCCGGTGCCTGATGAGCCGACTCCTGCCGGTGGGGGTTCCGGTGCCGGGCGTGCCTTTTCTGTTCAGAAGTACGGCATGCTCCAATGGGGTGACTTGTTCTTGGCAAGGCAGAAGTTGACTTTAACTACACTGGCAAGAGAAGTGCGAGCGCGATCTGTTACATCCACAAAGGATCTACTTGGGCTCGCAATAAGTCGTTTATCCGACTATGGATCTGCTCAGACAACGTGGGTTCCAACTGGAGAATTTATTAGGAGTACTTTCGGACGGCATGCATTGCCTATAGTATGGGATTTCAGCGAACCCATCCCTTGGACCGAGTCTTCGGGAAATTTCGATGGAGCGCTTAACTGGGTTGCACATGTCATTGAATCTTGGCCAGGGGGAAGTATATTCGGCCAAGTCCAGGTCGCCGATGCTACCCAGTCACCACTTCCCGATCAAACCTCCACCGTCTGGTTCACTGATCCCCCATATTATGACGCTATCCCATACTCCGATCTCTCCGATTATTTCTTGGCCTGGATGAAGCGCATGTTACCTGATTATCCTTTGCTCCGCGATCCATTTGATCCTAGTAACCCTCTTTCACCGAAACAGCGGGAAGCGGTTCAAGATGAAACAAAAGAAGTTGATGGTAGACCAAAGGACCGAATTTTTTTTGAAGACACGATGGCCAAAGCCTTTCTCGAAGGACGTCGCGTGCTAAAGGAAGATGGCATCGGCTCCGTGGTCTTTGCCCACAAGACGACGGAAGGCTGGGAAGCCTTGCTATCGGGGATGATTCGTGGGGGGATGACCATCACCGCCTCCTGGCCAATCGCCACGGAACGTCCCGGTCGCTTGCGTTCACAAGAATCTGCGGCCCTTGCCACCAGCGTCCACCTGGTCTGCCGCCCCCGTCCCGAGGATGCGCCAGTGGGTGACTGGGGTGAAGTGCTCCGGGAACTCCCCAAACGTGTAGGCGACTGGATGGAGCGCCTTCAGGGTGAGGGCATTCGGGGTGCGGACTTGGTCTTCGCCTGCATCGGCCCGGCCCTGGAGATTTTCAGCCGCTATCGCATGGTCGAGACTGCCGCAGGCCGGGAAGTGACCCTGGCCGAGTACCTGGAAAAAGTTTGGGAGGTGGTGGGCCGCACGGCTTTGGAACAGGTATTGGGCACGGCTGAGGCTCAGGCCCGTAACAGCGCTGCGGGCGCCCTGGAAGAGGACGCCCGCCTCACTGCCCTCTTTCTCTGGACCCTCCAGGCCACCAATGGCCAGAATGGTGGCGGCAGGCCGGATGAGGTATCAGAGGAGGACTCCGGCGACGAAGACGAAGACGAGGCCACCCCGCAGGGGAAGACCAAGGGCTTTAGCCTGGTTTTCGATGTGGTCCGCCGTTTTGCCCAACCCCTGGGCATCGAACTCCCCAAGTGGGAGGGCCGCATCATCGAGACCTTGAAAGGCGTGGTGCGGCTTCTGGCCGTCTCCGAGCGGGCCAGGCAGCTCTTTGGCAAGGATGGGGCCGAAGCCGTTGCTGACTGGATTGAGCACGATCCCGGCAAGGACATTCAACCCCTACTCTTCCCCGAGATGGCGGAAGAACGCTTTCCCAAGATTCACGGTCGCAGAAAGGGGATAGTTATGCATCCTACCCTATCTGCAGAAGCCGCGGGACAGGCAGGGGTGACCACCCTGGACCGGGTGCACGCGGCCATGCTGCTCCAGGCCGGCGGCCAGGCGCACGCTCTCCGGGAGCTCATCAAAGCCGAGCAAGATCGCGGTCCCGACTTCCTGCGCCTGGCCAACGCCCTCTCCGCGCTCTACCCCAAGGGCAGCGAAGAGAAGCGTCTGCTTGACGCCATGCTCTTGGCTGTTCCGAGATAGGGCCGATAATGGCAAGTGTGAAGTCCTTTCCGTCCATCTGGCAACTGGCAGGAGGCCCGGCCTCCCGACCCTATGCCGACGTGTTTCTGCGACACGGGGTAGGGCTCATAGGCCCGGGTGATGCCGGAGCCTGGAAGCCTGAGCGGGACGATGACGATTTTGAAGGGGGATTCGTGCGCCGTTTTGCCAGCGAAATGCAGACGGGCGATGTGGTTCTCCTGCGCACGGGAATGGCCACGATAACCGCCGTAGGAATTGTGGCCAGTGACTACCTGTACCTGAATCAGTTCGACGACGTAAACGGCTGGGACCTCCAGCACGCCAGGCGCATCCGCTGGTGCAGGTTGCCGCAGGAATATACCTTCGGGACCCCGGTCTTTGGGGCCAACCCGACGCGCTGCTCGCGCACCTGGGACGGAGACGTCAAGGATTACGCAGAGCGATTTCTGAACTCTCCACCGACTTACTGGCAGGAAGCATCTTTACCCGATCTGCCTGAGGAAGAACCGGGGATCGATGCAGTTCCTGAATCTCTTGGAGACATCATAGCTCAGGCGCTTGACCTCTTCGGGTTGTTTTGGGATCGACAGAACTTCGGGGACCATCCAATGGAAGACGAGCTTGTGGCTCATTTCGTGATTCCCTTCCTGCGCATGTTAGGGTGGCCGCCCGAGCGTATTGCCGTAAAATGGCGGCGCATTGACGTCGCGGTTTTTACGGCTCTGCCCCGAACGCCGGAGAATTGCCGGTTCGTCATCGAAGCCAAACGACTCGGCGCAGGCGTGGAAAGTGCGCTGGAGCAGGCTAAAGGATACGTGGAATCCCTGGGTGTCCCGCGGGACATCATCGTCACCGACGGCATTCGCTACCGTATGTACTCGTGTGAGAGCGGATTTGCGCCAGTCGCTTACGCCAACCTGATTCGACTAAAGCGATCTGCCAGTAATCTGTTCGACCGGATGAAAAAGTCATAGAGGAGATTCGCCCGATGGAACCTTGGTATAAGGTAGCCACACCCCGCAAGGAAGTCCGTGAGGGCCGCTCGTTCAACCCGGATGAGTTTGCTATTCACCTGGAACAGGTCATCGCCAAGACTGCGCCGGAGGACTACCGGGACCCGAAGCAGTTCTTCGCGCGGACCTGCTTTACGAGGGCGCTTCGTGAACACGCAGGGATGGTACTGCGGCGGCTTTCCGGGGAAACAGTAAATACCGCTCCTGTCATGACCCTCATCACCCAGTTCGGAGGCGGCAAGACCCACACGCTCACGGCGCTCTATCATCTGGTTACGAGCGGTGCTAAAGCGGCAGAGTATTCCGGCGTGGCGGACTTGATTGCAGAGGCCGACATCAAGACCGTGCCCGAAGCCAGGGTCGCAGCCTTCGTCGGCAACGCCTGGGATCCGCAAGAGGGCAGGGAGACACCCTGGATTGATGTGGCCTGGCAGCTTGCTGGAGAAAATGGCGTAAGGGAGCTTGGGCCGGCAGCGAAGACCACACCACCAGGTACGGACACGCTAAACCGCGTCTTTAAGGCGGCAGGCGGGCCGGTTCTTCTGCTCTTTGACGAGGTACTCAACTTTCTAAACCGCCATCGTGGATTGGCCGAACAGTTTCACGCCTTTATCCAGAACCTGACTGTGGCTACCACGGGCACTACTCAAAGTGCTGCGATCATCAGCTTGCCCCGCAGCCAGGTCGAAATGACCGATTGGGATATGCAGTGGCAGGAAAAGATCACTAGGGTTGTGCGTCGGGTAGCCAAGGACCTTATCGCTAACGACGAGGCGGAGATTAGTGAAGTGGTCCGTCGGCGCTTGTTTGAGGATATTGGCAATGACCGCATTCGCAAAATCGTATCAAAGAGCTATGCGGACTGGTGCTTTGAGCGGCGAGCGCAACTTCCGCCAGAATGGACGGCTGTGGACAGTGCCACAACGGAAGCTAAATCAAGGGAGTATCTGCGGGGACGCTTTGAGGTCTGCTATCCGTTCCATCCGGCTACCCTTTCGGTATTCCAACGAAAGTGGGCAGCGCTTTCTCAGTATCAACAAACGCGTGGGACCCTTGCTATGCTGGCGCAGTGGATTTCATGGGCATACCGCACAGGGTTCACCGAGGCCCGCCGAGAGCCGCTTATTACCCTTGGGTCCGCACCCTTGGAGGTTCCAGAGTTTCGAAGTGTGGTGCTCGGACAACTCGGCGAATCTCGACTTCTCCCCGCCATTGACGCTGACATTTCGGGAGCACAATCCCATGCCCAAGCGCTCGACGCAGATACTAAAGGGGCCCTGAGAAACATCCACCGGCGTGTGGGAACTACGATCCTCTTTGAGTCTTCGGGTGGACAGATAGACAAGGTGGCGCACCTGCCAGAGCTGCGATTCGCCCTGGGTGAACCAGACGTGGATACAACGTCAGTGGACACCGCTGCGTTTTCGTTAGAGGGTAAATCCTACTTCATTCGCCGCGTGGGTTCGGATGGTTTCAAGATCGGCCATCAGCCAACCATGAAAAAAGTGGTTAGTGACCGGCGAAGGTCTCTGGATGAAGATACCGAAATCAAACCTGCTATGCGGATGCTCACCCAGAAAGAGTTTGACCGGGGAGCAAGTATCCCGGTCGTGCTTTTCCCAGTTGATGGGACGGCCGTACAGGACACCCCGAAGCTCACGCTCGTAATTGTTGACCCGGAAGACGAATGGACGGGTACCGGCTCGCTAAGGCATCAGATTGCGGAATGGACCAAACAACGGGGTAAGTCGCCCAGGCTTTATCCGGGATCGCTAGTCTGGTGTTTGAAGAAGCCCGGTCGCTACTTCCGGGAGAAGGTCGAGCTATGGCTGGCCTGGAAACGAGTGGCTAAGGAGATTGCAGAGGGAACGCTCGGTGGGGACTTCGACAGAACTGATAGGGCGGAAATCCAGTCGAAGGTGACTGATGCTGAAGAAGCAGCCAAAGACGAAGTGTGGGGGGGCTATCGTTTTGTGGTCCTCGCGGATAACCAGGAACCGGATGGATTAAAAACCATCGATCTCGGCGCAGGACATTCGAGCGGCAGTGAAACACTATGCGGGAGGGTGATCACGGCACTGAAATCACAGGAGCTTTTAAACGAATCTGTCGGGGCGGGTTACATCGAGCGGAACTGGCCCCCTGCGCTTAAGGATTCCGGCTCCTGGCCATTGGCAAGCCTCCGTCAGAGCTTTTTGAACGGGTCATTAACACGGCTCTTGGACCCAGATTCGGTCTTGCGCACCAAAATCGTCGAGTTCGTTTCCAGGGGCGACTTCGGGTGGGCTTCCGGGCAAAAGTCAGATGGTGGATATGAGCGAGTTTTATTCAACGAGTTTATCGACTCGGCTGATGTCGCCTTTGAGTCCGGCGTTTTTCTCCTTTTAAAGGCTAAGGCGAAGGCTGTCAAGGCCACGCCGGAATCCGTACCGGGTAGTGTTCCGGAACCAGGCCCCAAACCTGAGCCCGGGGCGATCCCTGAACCTGTTCCGGGGTCCGGGCCACAGCCTGCACCATCCTCTGCTAAGAAGACTTTCCATATTTCCGGGGACGTGCCGCCGGAGATTTGGAATCGACTGGGAACGAAGGTGCTGCCGAAACTACGGAGCGGCTCCGATCTCAAGATCGGGATTGAATTTTCAGTAACGGTGGATGGACAGAACGCGCAGAGCCTCGAAAACGACCTCAAACAAATCCTTGATGATCTTGGCCTGACAGGGCGCATAGAGATTAGGTAGCCATTTTCGACCAGAGCATCTTTTGTTGGCCACTGGAAAGGCAAGGGTTTGGAGCGAAATATAATTGAAGAATAGATTTGAGCCAAAATTCAATATTACCAATCGGATAACCGCCGGTCTTACCCGCATTGAGCGCGCCCGGGGCTTCTTGGAGGCTGCCGCTCTGTCCGCAGCCTGGGTGCGGGAAATGGGCAACCGAGCCCTGATCCTGGAAGCCCACCACACCACCCATATCGAGGGAACCCGGCTGAGCCTGGAGCAAGCCGAGCGCTTGCTGGAGGGGAAACCTGTCCCCGAGGCCGATCCCGACGATGTGCGAGAGCTGTTGAACTACCGGAGAGCCTTTGATTTCGTCTCCGAATACCTGGAAGTCGGCGGGCCGATCACCGAAGGACTGATCCGGGAAATCCATCAACGGCTGGTGGAAGGTGTCCGGGGCGGGGCCGCAGCTCCCGGTGAATACCGCAAGATTCAAAACTATGTGGTCAACTCTCTCACCGGCAAGATTGTCTACACACCGCCCCCGCCGCCTGACGTTCCCATCATGATGAAGGAGTTGGTGGATTGGCTCAACCTTGAAAAGGAAATTCATCCTGTTTTGGTAAGCGGCGTGGCCCAATTCCAGTTCGTGCATATCCACCCGTTCATAGACGGCAACGGCCGCACCTCCCGGCTGCTCTCAACCCTATGCCTCTACCGGGCCGGCTATGATTTCAAAAGGCTGTTCACCATCAGCGAGTATTACGACCGGAACCGGCAGTATTTTTACCGGGCGATTCAAAGCGTCCGGGAAAAGGACATGGATATGACCGGATGGCTGGAGTACTTTGTCGAGGGCCTGAGCACCCAGCTTGCCGAAGTCAGACAGCGTGGAGAGCAAGCCATCCGCCGGGACGTGCTCGTAAAGCAATATGGCCTGTCCGACCGCCAAGCCAAGGCGGTAAAGCATATCCTGGAGCATGGCAGTCTGACTATCCAGGATTTCCAGCGCCTATGTCCCGACGTCAATCGCCGCACCCTCCAAAGGGACCTGAAAGCCATGGTCAATGCGGGCTTACTACTCTCTGAAGGCGCCACCAATCAATTGATCTACCGGATCAAGAAGCAAACCTAACTTGCGACAATCTTGCGACAAAACTTACGACAAGATCACGACATGACTGGCGACAATCGGCTATAGTCATACGATCATCATATCCATGATTTCTTTATTATTGCGGGGAGTGGATAGAGAGCAGTGATCATTACTTCCGGTATGAGCCAAAAAAGCTTCGAAACCAACTTTCCATTGCTGAATAAAGTTATTCTGTGACAAGGTTTAGGCCGTTCCTTTGCCACACCGTTAACATGCGCTTCTTACCTCGTGTTCATAGGCTGAAGCCTCAGAAAGAATCTCCGAATCAAAGGGTGGTAAGTTTGTGATAACCTGACCTTCGATGAAAAGATTCCAAAACCGTTTTTTATCCACAGCGCCCAAGACTGCCGGCCGCATAATCTCGACTTAAAAGCTTGTGTCCATTGAACTGGGTATGGTATAGGAGGTTTCATGTGGTTCTCCAATTCTGTCCGGTTAACTGATTAAAAAAAGCCCGAAATCTCCTGTGAATCTGTTACAATGTGTTAGCCATAACCCATCAAACAGACAGGAGATTCCGGACTATGGCCCATTGTAACACAATCTTTCATCAAATGCTCAAACTGATTCCGAGACATCTTTTTGCTAAGCTGGAAGCCGAGCACGGGACCGGCCGCAAGGCCCGTACCTTTGGCCGGTGGAGTCAATTGGTGCACCTGCTGGCCATGCAACTCATGGCCCGAGTCAGTTTACGGGATTGCGTCTCCAGCCTCAAAGCCCGCCTCAAGAGCCTCTACCACCTGGGAGTCACGCCGGTGGCCCGCTCCACCTTTGCCGACGCCAACAATAAGCGCCCCGCCTCCTTTTTTGAGGCGCTGTTTGGTCTTATGTACCAACGCTGCCAGCCCCTGGCTCCGAAGCATAAATTCAAGTTCAAAAACAAGCTCTACAGCCTGGACGCCACCGTGATAAGCCTTTGCCTGTCGCTGTTTCCCTGGGCATCGTTTAGGCGCACCAAAGCGGGGGTCAAACTGCACACCCTGATGGACCACGACGGACACCTGCCGGCCTTCGTGGCCATCAAGAAGGCCAGGGAACATGAGGTCAAACAGGCCCGGACCCTGAAACTCCCCAAGGGGTCCATCGTCGTGGAGGACCTGGGCTACACCGACTATGCCTGGTATGGTCAACTCACCGCCCAGAAAATCTTTTTTGTTACTCGGCAGAAAAGCAATGCCCGCTATGAAGTGTTGGAGCGCCGGAAAGTCAATAAAAAGCAGGGCTTGCTCTCCGACCAAACTATCCGGCTGACCCTCAAAGCCCCAGAGCGTCCCCTGATCTTGCGACGCATCGCCTACCAAGACGCCGCCACCGGTAAGAACTATGTCTTCCTCACCAACCATTTTAAGCTGGCGGCTAAGACCATCGCCGATATCTACAAAGAACGCTGGCAGATCGAGATCTTCTTCCGCTTCATCAAGCAGAATTTGAAGATCAAGGCCTTCATGGGCAACTCCGAAAACGCCGTGCTGAGCCAAATCTATGCAGCCCTGATCGCTTATCTTTTACTCTGCTATATCAAGTTCCTCTGTAACTTAAGCGTTACTTTACAGAGGTTAATGCGTATCTTGCAGCTGAATCTGTTTCGCACCTGCTCCGTGCAGGAACTCTTTGAACCACCCGGCCCGGCACCGGATAATATGAATGTTAATAACCAGTTAACCATGGCTTGGGCCTAACCGGACAGAAATGGTGGTTCTCGTAAATAACCATACCTCTAATACTACTATGTCACAAATAAGTTGCAAACGCCTTAGAAATATGCGTATGCTGGGTGCATGAAGAATGCACCCTTACCCAATATCGAGGCCAGGTTTCGTGCGTATGCGGAAAAACTGTCCACCGCGTTGGGTCATGCAGACAGGGTGGAACCTTTTCAGGCATATTGCACGGGCCTGTTGTTGCCTGTTGAGCGAAAAAGTGTCGAACCCATGGCGGCACAACTTGCTCCGGGCCAGGTGAGTGCCAAACACCAATCCCTGCATCACATTGTGGCCAAGGCATCATGGAGTGATGAGGCGGTGATGAAAGCAGTGCGAGATTATGTCTTGCCAAGGATGCAGACCCAGGGGCCGATTTTGGCCTGGATCGTTGATGACACCGGATTTCCCAAGAAGGGGAAGCATTCCGTAGGTGTGGCGCGGCAGTACTGCGGACAATTAGGCAAACAGGATAACTGCCAATGCGCCGTGTCCGTCTCCGTAGCCACTGCCCATGCCAGCTTACCGGTGGCCTATCGGCTCTATGTGCCCCAAGAATGGGCTGAAGATCGCAGCCGCCGGACCCGAACGGGAATTCCGGAAGAAGTGGCCTTCCAAACCAAACCCGAGATCGCCTTGGAGCAACTGCGCGCCTTGACCAGGACGGAGACGCCCAAAGGAGTGGTGCTCGCCGATGCGGCTTATGGTAACGACAGCGAGTTTCGCCGGGGTGTGCGCGGCTTGAATCTCTGCTACGTGGTTGGCATTCAAAAGAGCACCAAGGTGTGGGTCCCGGGCACCGAACCCTTGCCCCCCCCTGAGTATTCTGGCTGTGGGCGGCCGCCGAAGCTGCCGCGCCGCAGTCCGGAGCACACTCCGGTGAGTGTTTTGCAGGCTGCTCAGGATTTACCGGATAGTGCATATCAAACCATCACCTGGAGGGAAGGCACCAACAGGACGCTCTCTTCCCGATTTGCCGCCATGCGTGTCCATGAGGGGCATCGCTATTATTGGCGTAGCGACCGCCCCCCGGAAGAATGGTTGTTGATCGAATGGCCCGAGGGGGAAGCCGAACCCACAAAATATTGGCTCTCCAATCTTGATGAGGCCGTCTCCCTGGAAGATCTGGTAGATACGGCCAAGCTGCGGTGGCGCATTGAACGCGACTACCAGGAACTCAAGCAGGAAATCGGCCTGGGTCATTTTGAGGGCAGAGGCTGGCGGGGGTTCCACCATCATGCCACCCTCTGTATTGCCGCCTACGGCTTTCTGGTGGCCGAGCGAAGTTCTTTTCCCCCCTCCGGCCCCGACCTCCGGCCCAGCTTTACGCTACCTCAAGTACCCGCAGGTTGGCAGCCGCGGGGATCCTCCCCTCAGGCCGGAGCGACATAGTGCACATTCCATCGCCACCATAAAAAAGGAACTCATGATCATTTTGTCAAATAATCTGGCTCGGTGTCCCTGTTGTCATCGGAGTAATAGCCGATGAGACTAGTTTGTGACACAGTAGTACTAAGGGGTTCCTCTCTCATCCTAAATGACTTAGAAAAGGATTTTTTTAAAAAAATCCCCAACTATTTTATCTCCAAAGAAGAGCAGGAGGATTGGACTCGGGGTTTTTCCTCCATAAAAAAGTCTGCCTTGGTCGACCTTACCATAATCCTCACTACGGCGACTGCCATCATGAGGGATATCCCCGCGGCTGAGTAACTGCATTGCCCCACAGGGTAATGGTCACGGTGGGAGGGTATCTAGATGTTGGCATCCAAACGCGATGGGGAAGGGCTCGCCATGATTCTATACACGGTAATGAAGCACTCTTGTGTGGCCTTGGGCCGCTGGATTTTGGGCAGCTGCTTTGTTCTGTTTTTCTGCCTACAGTTTTCCTGGCCCGGAGGCTCGGCTCGTTTTTTCGCTGGGTTTTGCCTGGGTCCACCTCCCGCCCGGGCGCAAACGGATGGCCCCGAATACTTGGCCCACCTAAAGCAGATGCAGGAAGGTCAACAGTTGTTGACGCGTTTCGAGATCGTCGCTAAGCAAGGCAACCTGAAGGATATGCAGAGATTGGCGTTAGATATCTCGCAAAATTATGAGGCCAGATTACTCCTCAAGCGGCCTAAATACGCCAATATAGCCAAGAGTTATCATGACTTGTGGCTGGACCCCCAGACCGGCCTGATGGAAAAGGTGATTGGCAGGACTAAGGATAAGTTGAGATGGCAGTATGGTGTGGATATTACTGACAAGATCGCGCCAGTTCGCAATATCCCCGAGCCCGGCAAGCTGCCTTCGGCGCCCATGGACTTCGATGTCGGATTGCTGACTAAAGACCCGGAACAAGCCGTAGCTTGGCTGCACAAGTTAGGAGGACCCTCGGGTATCCAAAAATTTCAGAGCAACCTGGATGATGCCTTAAATGCAAGCTTGATAGAAATTGCCGCCGAGGAGTTCGATATTCCACCCGGTTTCATCAAGCCGAAAAAATTCCCCCTGCTGGTCGGCACCACCCCCTGGCATAAGGAATCTTTTAAAGACGCCGCGGTGCTCTTCCCCAAAGGGGTTCCCGGGAAAGACCTGGTCCAGCAGACCGCGGATGTGGCCAAAATAAAGGTGGATGAATTTGCCAAACTTGCCGAGGGAAAAGAGATATCTCTGGGATCGGCCTATATCGAATCAGCCCGGGGGACCGTGAAAGACCTGGAAAAAGTGGAACGCGTCTTTGAAGAACTTGAGCGGCGCACCGGGACAAAAATCCAGTGGACCGAAAGACACCAATACATCATTAAAAAATTAAAAGAAATGAGTCAGGGGGTTGATGCGGCAGGGAACATTATCGACCCCTTCGCCATCAATAAAGCCATTGAAGCAGAACTGGGCAAGGATACCTTTGGGGCCTGCAAAGAATTGCTGGATAAAATGGAGGAGGCCTGGCGGCTGGCTCCCAGCCCTATGCAGGAACTCTGGTACAAGCTCTTTGGCAGATACCTGAGTCAGGAAGAGATGGGCAAAGCCAGCCTGGCGATGCTGGACGGCAAAATGGAGCTGCTGCCGGAAAAGGCCCGGGATCTGCAAAACCAGCTCCGCAAAATGGCGGTTTGTAAGGAACTGATGCTGGTCAAAAGAGATCCCCAGCAATTTCTCAAGCTCCTCGGGGAAACCTTTCCCCAGCTCACCCTGGACGCCAATAACGAGGCTTTGCTGGAATTCATCAGAAAGCTGGATACCTTAAGCGAAAAGGAACTGAGTCAATTCCTGGGGGATGAGGGGGGACGAATCATTTACCAGATCCGGCAAAAATTTCCCCCTCCGGCCCGCCAGAAAGTACAGGCCAAGTTCGGCTCCTCAAAATGGTCTTTCTGGGACCGGGAAAATTGGACCAACCTGGGCGACGGCAAGGTCGTGGCCGTTGACGGGGTCATCAGGGTGGCCGCCGCCTTCTACCAAACCGCCGAGATCGTGGGTCAAGGCCTGAGTCCGGAGGAAGAAAACCGCAAGTTATTGGAAGCCTGGACCACCGCTGTGCCCATCGTCGGAGATTTATTTCAGGGGATCATATCCGCGGCAGAGGGGGCGGGCGCCTACGCAGGGGGAGGCGGTTTCGAAGGGGATAAGTTTGTCAAAGCCGGATTGTGGACGGTAATCGGTATTTCCTCTTGTGTGCCGGCGCTGCAAATCCCGGCCATGATCGCCGGATTGGGGATGGCGGGAATAGACCTATTGCCGGCGACCATAAATATTCAGCGGGACAAAGCTATCATCGAGGCCTGGGTGGCTTCGGGCAACTGGGATGAGGGCCGGGGTCTCCTGAAAGGTCTTTTTGACGCCCAAAAGACCTCCCGGCCTCTGGACCGGCTGGCGGAAGATGGTGAGGTGAATTATCAAACCGGCCTGCCGGGCGTCACCATCCGCCGCTCCCTTTATGAGTTCGCGGCCCGCAATAGTCTCCCCCAAGATCAGAAAGCGGAATCCTTTAAGGCTGCCATTAAGAATCTTTATTCGGATTTCAAACTTGAGGAAGCCTTGCTGGAAAAGCCGGAACACGGGCGGACCCTGATGGCGGCCAAGATTAGGGATACCGGGGGCAACCCCGGCCGCAACCTGGGGATGTCTCTGTTTGTCAAACTTCAGAAAACCTATCTGGAAGCAGCCAAGGAAGCAGCCAGGGAACTGGCCAAGGCCGCAGAGCAGGAATATCAGGCGCGGCATATGGTGGGTGACGCCCTGGACCTGGACCGGCAGCTGGAAGCCCTGGGAAAACGTCTGGGACTGCCCTTGTTACAAAATGTCAACGACATCTTTAAGTCTTTCTCAACCATGCTGGCGGAAATCGCCAAGACCCCTTGGGTGCGGGAAAGTCTAAATTTGCGGGTGGTGGAGGCAAAAAAGAAATACCTGGCTGGTTACCTGGCTATTGAGGAAAAACTGGGGAAGCTTACCGGCGAAATGAAGCAACTCGGGCTGGAACCGCCCCGTGGCTGGAATTTGTGCGGTTTTTTGGATATCGACGCGCCCCGGATAGATGGCCTAGTGGACGCCTACCGGGTGGACGCCATCGGCCAGGCCCGTAAAAACGCCCAGGCCATCCATGCCGCAGTGGCCAAACAACCTAAGTATCTGTTTGACGTGCGTAATGCCTGCGACCTGGACCTGTTCCGGAAACTCGCACAAATCCGTATCCGTCTGGTGCATTCCCGGGATATGCTGCTGTTAACCGACCAGTGGGCCGGCAAGACCTCGGCTGCCGAAAAGAGCCGGGATGAGGTGCTCCGCAAGGCCCAGAACGCGGCCCGGGACCAATCCGCGTTTTTGCAAGCCAAGGACGGCCTCTGGAATTCCTACGAATCAGCCTATGCCTGGAGCAAAAAAACCTGGGAGGGCTCGAATGTGCTGGCCGAGGCCCGGCAGCAGCTCCAGGAGCGTCTTAAAAAACTGGAGAAGGAATATGCCGACGCCCTGGCCGCGGGCAAAGTGCAGATGGCGGCCTGTCTGCAAACAGGCCTGCAAGCGGCCATTGAACTCTCCGCACCCCAGCCCGCGGCCAACCGGCCCTTCACCGCCACCCTGGTCATTAAGCAGGGCAAAATGCCGGAAGGCGCTGCGGTTCAGTGGCGCGTCAGCGGCGGAGTCAAACTGGAAAAGGCCGCGGGCCTTTCCGCCAGCCTGGTGGCCTTGGCCGACGGCCAGGTGATCGCCACCGTGAAGCAGAAAGATAAAACTATCGGGGAATTCACCGCCCCGGTTTCCCTGAAGAAAGAAGTAATTACCGGGGTCATCGAACTGACTCCGAAGCAACCGGCAGTGAACCAGAAGGTTACCGCCACCCTGGCCATTAAGGAAGGCCAGATTCCCACGGACGCCGAACCCCAATGGCGCACCAGCGGCGGAGTCAAACTGGAGCAGGCCCGGGGTTTAACCGCCAACCTGATGGTTCAAGGCAATGGCCAGGTTATTGTGGCCCTGGTGCAGAAGGATAAGGTCATTCAGGAATTTTCCGCCCCGGTAACCGTGAAGCAAGACGACCTGGAGGCAGTCATTGAGCTGTCGAACCCCACCCCTCCTGCCAACCAGCAAATCAATGCCAGCCTGGTCTTCCGCAAAGGGCAACTCCCCCAGGGCGCCGGCATAAAATGGCGGACTAGCGGCGGCCTGGTGTTGCAAAAGGATCAGGGCCAGAGCGTCTCCCTAGTGGCCCGGAGCGATGGCCAGGTCGTGGCCGCCCTGATCAAGGACGGCAAGACCATTAAGGAATTTGCCGCGGCCGTGGCCGTGAAGCAACAAGAGAAAGCTGAAGAAACGCCCACCGGAAAAATGGAAAATGGCGTCTATAAGTTTAAGCTCACTGCTCCTCAGTCGGTCCGCTATTCCGAAATCTTCAAGGTCAAGGCGGCATTGCCAGCGGAGGTTGCCGCCAGAGCCGCAGAATATTCCTGGATTATCGGCGCCTCCCTGGAAAAAGGTGTCTCCGGCCCTGCCCGCGGAGCCATACTGGATCGCCCGGACCGGCCATCAGGCTACACCTCCTTCAATGAAGTCCAGGCGCAATTCAATGCCGGAAGTTTAGCCGGCGATAATCCCAAGACGGGAAAACTGACAGTAAGCGTGAACGGCAAAGACGGCAGGCAGGTGGCTGAGGGGGAGGCAATGGTCCAGCTCACCCCGGAAAGTCTTGCAGCCAGTTATCCCGACACCTGGAAGGTAGGTCGAGTAAATACTGCTACAAACGTGGAATTATCCAAAACGACGGATAAATTGCGGGACCCTGCCAAAAAAGGGAAGAGTTTCAATGATTACAGCCAGACCATGACCTTTTTTAAGGCATACGTAACTTCATCATCGGACGCTGACCTGGCTAAGGATATCGCCAGCCGGGGCAAGCCCTTCTCCCTCGGCGATTTTAAAGGCTTTCTGTTGGAAGAGCCCCCCGGCGGGACCAATTTGAAGGCCGTTGCCAAAGGCTACGCCAATAAGGGGATGGTGCGCATCTATGTGGAAGGGACAGTGTCTCACAAAATCATCCGCTATTCCGTAGAAGAGGAACAGCAACAACTGGATAAGGGCCTGGATGTATTGCAGATGCATTGGCGGGAGATGCAGGCCATCATCAAATCGGTCAAATTCGGTCCAGGTGGAGGGCTGACCAGTTATCCCGGGGAGAAAGATCCAACCGGGGTGGCCAAAGAGCCGGATAAGCCCAAACCCCTCAAGGTCAGCCTGGCGGCTGGCAAACTCCAACTCCTGGCCGGGGAAAAGGCCGCGGTCCAGGCAAAGGTGGAAAACCCCGATCCCCAGGACCAGCCCCTGACCTATACCTGGACCGGGGAACACGAGGGCCAGGGGGCCAGCGTCGGGTTCAGCAGCGCCAAACCCGGCAAGTATACCCTGAAGGTGGAGGTCAAGAGCCCCAAGGGAGCGGTGGGCACGGCCAGCCTGGAGATGGAAGTCTCCGGAGCCAAAGCCGAGATCATCAAGGTCTCCCCCCCGGGCAGTTCCATTCCCGTGGGCGGCAAGGCCGCGTTTCAGGTCAAATTCACCGGGACCCCGGGCAAGTCTTATATCTACCGCTGGCAGCCCCACCCCGAGGCCGCCTGGGACAATCAGGAAGGCCCGGGCGTCCAGGCCACCGCGGTCTTCAAACGGCCGGGGCCGGTGAAGGTTTGGGTGACGGTCCTGGAAAAGAAAGGCGCCGCGCTGACCACCGTGGCCGAATCCCCGCAACTCAGCCTGGAAGTGGTGAAGCCGCAGCTCAAGCTCTCTTTTGCCCCCGCCCGCCCCCGGATCGGTGAGGAAGTCCGGGCCCGGGTGGAGGTCACCCCCGCGCCCCCGGACCTGAGCCTGCGCTGGCAGCCGCTCCCGGCCAACGCCCAGTTGCTCCGGCAATCCCAGGATGGCCGGGAGATCACCCTGACCCTCAAGGACGATAAGCCGGTGGCGGTCAAGGTCCTGGCTCTCGTCAAAGGCATAGGCGATAGTCTGGGAGAGGCCAGCGGCACGGTGCAGGCGGCCGGCTTCCAGGTGCAGGCCAAGGTCATCGGCCCCCTGGGGCCTGCCCCGGTGAAATGGGACCCCGTCAAAGGCGGCCAGGTTGCCGATCCCAAAGCCATCGCCATCCATCAGAATGTCCGGGTCCAGGCCAGCGTCACGCCCGAGCCCGCCAAAGGTCCGGTGCGCTACCGCTGGTCGGTGAATGAAGACAGCCATATCCAACAAGGCCAATTCAGCAGTGAGATCCTGGTGAACCGCAACCGGACAGGCACCTGTCAGGTCACCGTGGTGGCTGAAGACGGGGAAGGCCGCAAGCTGGGCAGCGCCACCACCTCCTTTGCGGTAACCGCGGACCAGGGAGTTAACAGCAAGGAACTCCGGGAGGCAGCCATCAAGCGGGCGGCGGAAGGTAAATTGGATGAGGCCATCAACCTGGCCGAACAGGCGGCAAAAATGGAGCCGACCAGCACCGCCAACGCCAACCTGGTTAAGAAGCTGCGGGAGGAAAAGGCCTTGGTTCTGCAACAGGTGGAAAAAACCAAGGCCTTAATTGGCCAGGGCAAGATCGCCGAGGCAACCAAGGAGCTGGCAGTGGCCCAAAGCCTCCACCCCCGCTATCCTCCGGTAGTGGAAGCCACTCGTCTTTTGGACCAATTAAAGACCGCAGACAAGGGCAGTGACCGGGAAAAGGCCGCAGCCAAGCTGACCCAAGCCAAAGACTTGGCAGCCCGGCAACAGCTAACCGAGGCTATCAGGTTGGGCGAGGAAGCAGTAAAGCTGAACCCCGGTAACGCCGAGGCCAGCAAGTTGGTAAAAAACTGGAAAGCCCAAAAACTCCGCCAGGAAGGGGAGGCTCTGCAGCAGCAGGGAAAACTGCCTGAAGCCATCGGCAAGTATCAGCAGAGCCTGAGTTATTATCCGGACGCCAAACTGGAAGCCCTGATCCGCACCTTGCAGGCCAAACAGGCGGAGGGCACCCAGGCCAAGGCGGACCAGCTCTGGGCCCAGGGCATGGCCCTGGAGCGCCAGGGTGATCTGAACGGGGCGCTGCGCAAGTTCGAGGAAGCCTACCGGGTGGTGCCCAACCAGAACGCCAAGGGTCAGATTGAGAACCTGAAAGCAAGAATCAGCCAGAGCCAGGATAAGCAACAGAAACAGGCCCAGTATAACCGGCTCTTATCCGAAGGGGTTGCCCTGGGCAACAAGGGCGACGTCCAAGGCGCGGTGCGCAAGTTCCAGGAGGCCAACCGGCTTATCCCAAGCAAGGAACTCCAGGGTAAAATCGAGCAGTTGCAGGCGGCCACCAGCCAGAGCCAGAATAAGCAGCAAAAGCAAGCCCTGGCGGACCAGCTGTGGGCTGAGGGTATAGCCCTGGAGCGCCGGGGCGATCTGAACGGCGCCCTGCGCAAATTCGAAGAGGCCTACCGGGTGGTGCCCAACCAGAACGCCAAAGGCCAGATTGACAACCTGAAGGCGAAAATCAGCCAGAAAACTTCCACTGGCCAACAGGAAAAGAAATCTGACTCCTCCAAGGATAAGCAACCGTGGATGACTGACGAAAAGCGGGAAGGAATTAAAAAGAGCATTATGGAGGAATGGAAAAGATAGAGGCAGCGCTGCCTCATCGGGGCAATATTCCGGGTGCCAGGAGGATTAGGACCTCAAGAAGTGTTCATCCTCAATAGCCGTTAAAAATTCTTTCCTGGGTACTGGCTCTTAAACAGGTGGTTTGAGGCTTATATGGCAGCCATGGTCATCGATCTCGGGCATTTATTTGCCAAAAGGAATAAGTCCACTTTAGCGCTTGTAGGTCAGCGATTATAGTGCAAATAATAGTATTATGAATCATCATCTACTAATATAATTATGGCAAAGAGTTATTTTTTGAAAATATTATTACGGCCAGTCATCTTTCTTATATTTCTTCCATCCATCGGGGATAGTCATATCTGGATAAATAAATAAGAATTTCTCATGCGCTACAGTTTTCTTCCTTTTCTTTTGATTTGTTTCGTATTCTTGCAATAGTTTTTGTCTGAGGCCGGCGGGGATAAGATGATTGGTGATCACCCGTTTTTGCAGTGCTGCATAATCGGGGAAATATTCCACCCTCAGGTGCACCCATGACCCCGTCCTTTTATTCAGCGGCGCGCCGGTCTTGGCCACCTTGATCTCAAACTGCTTCTGCGATCCTTCTGCCAGGGAAGGCACCTGGGCTGAAGCAGGTTGGACAGCAAGGTCTTTAGTCGATTCGAAAGAAATTTTTAGATCGGAATTTGTCCCCACCATGGATTTAATGGTGGCCAGAAGAACTACCCCGGATCTGTCCTTGGCAACTATTTTCCAGTCTAAAAATAAGCTTTCAGGGGGAAAGAAATTTTGGGGGGGCGAGGCAAACAGGAAGGACGCTGGCAACAAAAACATCCAACATATGAGGAAACCGACAATCTTCATTCGGCGCAACCCACCTTTATTATTGTAAAAAGTAGTTAATTAAAGCATCAAGAAAGCTCCCCAACCCAGGGCGGCCAGGATGTAAATGATCGCAGTTAGTCGCCTAACCATAGGGACATAGCTCTTTTTGACCACTCCTTCACACTCAATGGTTTTAATTTGGACATAAGGGATGGGAGACCGGCGGTACCAACCCTGGATCGTCACTTGTTTGCCGTTAAACTTCCCGGCCTGAAGCAAACCAAAGAGCAGTTCCCAGATGGCCAGGGGTTGCCGGTAGTCCAGGAAGATAATTCCCGTTTCATCCTGCATAACGAAATCTTCGGAAAAAATAAAACCCGGCACCCCACGGCCAATGACAGTTCCCTGCAAGGTGCAAGGCACCGGCCGGATGTCGGAGACCTTGACGCGCTTCAGCAAGGCCGCCACGCTCATTCCCGGGAAATAGTCACCCCGGTAAGAAAAGTAGTAGCGCAGTAGTCGGCCCATACCCATGATGGCCAGCAGCCCCGGCAGCACGGCCTGGGGCACCGGATAAATCTCTGCGTACCAGATCAAGGATAGGGGAATAAAAAGGAGAAGGGCCAATATCGGAATTAGGTAAATCAGCAGGTCCAGGAGGAATTCATCCCAATACGATTCCGGCTTAGCCTCGGAGAAAACAACGTACGGCTCTTGGTTAAAAAGGCGCGATTGGTCCGAAAGATACCGGAGACGGTTGGCCACCAGGGGATGGGTGGAATTTAATTCGTACCACCGGGCCCAGGGGTTCCAAAGGTCCCAGCGCATCGCCCCCTTGATGTTGGCTTTGTCTACCTGGTCTGTGGCGGCGAGGGCCGGAGTATAGCCGGCAATGGCCAGGGCCTGGGCCATGCGGTCATCAAAAATTCCCAGGGCCTTGACCGAAGCCAGCGCAGCGCGGCGCGCCCTGGGTTCCTCTTCATCCGATTTTTTTTCCAAGCCCGCCAGACCATAGGCAATTTTCACTAGAGCGCTGGAAAGGTGTGAGGGGACGCCGACGACCTCGCCCGAAAACCGGTCGGCATAATACTCCCGATGGCGGGAAAACCATAGGACAAAATATTCGCTGAGGATATAGACGGCAAAGGCCCCCATGGCCCCCAAGAGCACTCCAATTCTGGCTTGCAATTTGGCATCGCTTTTGGTGGAAGTGGCCATATCAAGTAATAGCCGGTAAAAGTAGTAGAGGATCAAGGGAATGATCTGGGCGGCGCTCATCAGGAGCATGTCCCAGTGGACCGCGTGGCCCACCTCGTGCGCCACCACCGCTTCCACTTCCCTTTCGTCCAGCAGTTCCAGAATCCCCCGGGAAAGGACAATCCGAGCGTTATTGGGGGTATGGCCATAGGTAAAGGCCTGGGGCGCCCCGTCGTCTATGAGGCCGAAATACGGAAATTTAATCTTTCGCTGTTGGCAGAGTCCTTCCAAGAACTGCCGCAGATGAGCTGGCAGTTCCTCGGGGGTGAGCCAGCGAAATTTGAATAGCCACCTGAGGGTCAAATCCAGGCTGAAGGGAGCTACTAAAAACTGGATCAAGGCTGTGATCAGGCCGAGGATCAGGGCGACGACAACACTTATAATTTCAAAATGCGCCAGGGCGATAAGGATGGCGGTGAACAGGCCCCACATGCTTACCAGGACTGTGATAGAACTGAGAAAGCGGTTGGGCAGGCGCACCATGCCCCCAGGCTGGATAGGGCTTGGTTCGGAAGCTGGGGGGTTAGGCATGGCCCGGTCCAGGGTAAGCCGTAGGGAGGGGTCTTCGGTTAGCAACCCCTGGAGTTCCGCGGCATCAAACCATATTCCCTCGCACTGGGGGCAATAATCCAACCTTGGTCCGCCGGGATAGGTAACCTCCACCATAGGCTCGCCGTTAACGGGACAAATCTTGCCAATGGGCTTTTGCTGCTTTAGGCCCTCCCCCAGGTTTTGAGCCACCTTTTTCGGATCTTTGGCAAACAGGAATAACTCTCCCCGTTCAAGCCAGAGGCCCTGGCAACAATCACAGTAATCCACCTCCACCCCCTGCTGGGTGAGCGCAGGCCTCAGTTCCACCTCTTCACAAGATGGGCACTGCATCTCGGAAGTCCTCCACAATTCGAGATTCTGGCAGTAACTTTCAGGCTGGTATTACCTGAGATTATGCGGCAGCCTTGGCCAAGACAATCCAAGAAAAGTTTTGGGGAAATCTCTTCCCGGGTCTTGCTTTGTTAGCCATGATGGTTGGTAGCCGATCTGTCTCGTGGGAGACATGATAACACAACTTTCACCGGAATAATTATTTTCTTCGAAATTTAGACATTTTGGCACATCGGTGGTCAACTTCTTGCTTGATCAGCAACATATAAACCCCATGCCAAAACCCCCGTTAGTAGTGCGATAGGGGAAAGGCGGAGGTCCTATATCCATTCCACCGTCTGTCGTGACAGAAAAGTAGCACCTAACCCACCACAATCAATAGAAAAAACAGTCTTTATTACGTACAGCTTGCCACTGGGAAGACTTATCTGTGGATCAGGGAAATTTACACCTTTGATCTTGATATGGGAAGTTTTTGGGACGCGATAAGATTTAGACGGTATCAACGAGTCTCTATCCCTGGGTATAAGCTGTGCTCATTCCTGTCGGGAGAACCTTGGGTATCCTGTCCGGGCCTCTTAGGGTTGGCCGGATTGTCTTAAACAATCGTAACGGGTTTAGTCACCCTCTTATAGTTAGAGATCACCTGCAGGGAACACCGGCGCCTCAAAAAAGCACCGCGCCCTCTCTTAAATATGCCCCCCAAAATGCGCCACGCATTTTCTATGGCCCGCAACGCAGGTGGCCATGGGAAATGGCCATGGGGCGAGCACCAAGCTTGCCCAGGAACGGATCATTCAATCTTGGAGCCTTAAATAGCCTTTTAGAGAGCAAAGGGGTATTTGGCCCTATGCCCCAAGATGAAAAATTGAAAAACCTCTGTGAGAAGTATAAAGAACCCGGGGGGGTAGGAGTCCCGTCTCCGGGTTTGCCTATTGGGCCGGAAAGAGGGGGACGTGGGTCCGGGGGGCGGCGCCAGGGCGAGGAACGGGGGGCGGCAGGCTCCCGTGGCTGGTCGGGTTGGGGGCAGAAAGGGGGCCGCCTGGCCAGTCAAAGGTTGGGGTAAGGATGCATCGGTCATTACAAGCAGACTAATAAGACTAGAGAATACTGGTTTTGATATTTTGTCCTCAGATTCGACCATATGAGAGCTCCCTGGAGTACCGATCCACCTGGCGCAAGAGTCATTTTCATTAATTTAGTGCCGAGAACACGGATTCTCGGCACTAAACCCTCTCCTTTTAGCCCCTTCCTTGCGATAGCAAAGGGCAAAACAGACCAGCCGGCCCCACTCCCTCCCTTCTGGACCTGACTAAGCGGCTGAGCTGCCTCGGGTGAGGTTGGTGAAAGGGCCTTGGCTCCCGGTTGGCCCCCTTGGTAGCGCCGGTTGGAGTGCTGGCTGGCTCAATGGTGATCTTGGTCTCACCGGTCTCCTTGACCACATCCCGCTGCAACCGCCAGTCTCTCGGAGGCCGGGGTCAAGGCCTGCAGCCGCACCGAAGAAGGAATCTTGGGGGCGTAGTCCAGGGCCAAGAGCTTCTCGGCGATTTCCTTCTGCCCCAGGCCGACCTTGTGGAGATTTCCCGAGGGTCCGGGGAAAACTCATACTTAATAAATACCCGCTTTGCTGCGTTGCAGAGAACCGTCTTGTTCTTGGCCTTGCGTTGAGCCCGACGGACCGCGTGTTTCCTGGTATTTTGCTCCCTTTAGAAAAAGATTTGAAGGAACCTTTCCTCCCGGGGTGTCATGGGCCCTTTAGGATGAATCTCCTATCCCGGAATTTGAGGATCTGGGTCAAAATCTGGGGATAGGAGGGCATCGGGGTGTGACGATTTGCGGCGGTTCTAGGCGGGGGCTTTAAAGACAGCGTCGGGGCCGGTGGCTTAGGTTCTTTCATGGTTACCCCCCGTTAAGATATCCAGTCATCACCATGAGGACCATATGGCTAAGGGGTCTGAAAAACCACTCTCAAAATCGATCTATACATAGATTTATAGAAATCTGAAATCCCCACATGCCCAGATAGATATATAGGATGAAAATATCAGATAGAGTGGAATAAAGGGAAAAAGTGATATATTTTAATGCCATTTATACATAAATTAATTGACAAATATTTACCTTGTATTTACTGTAAATTACATATAAAATTATAAGTAGTTACCATGTTAAATTGCGTAAATATGGTATATATTAAGATTAGGGGCGATGATGGCCATACGCAAAATTCCAGACGTGCTCATTCCGGGGGAGCGGGAACTGCTCTTGAACCAGTTTCTACCTTCCCCAGAACGGAAAGAGGTAGAGGACGAGGAGGGGTTCCGGCCCCCTGGCCGGCCGGTGAGCGCCCTTTCTCGCCTTCGGGACCTCTGCCTGGTGCGCCTGATGCTCAACTCCGGGCTGCGATGTAGCGAAGTTTTGAAGCTGCGGCGCCGGGACATCGAGCTGGCCACCGGCCGGGTTTGGGTGCGCAATGGGAAGGGGGGCAAAGACCGGGTGCTCTGGCTGGGAGAAGCCGACGTAGGTCTGCTTACGGGGTATCTGGAAGCCCAGGGCAACCTGTCTCTTGGTTCTCCCGACTCGCCCATCTTCCTCAACCTTAAGGGCGAACCCTTACAGGGGCGATATGTGCGAAAGATGGTGGCGGAGGCAGCCCAGGAAGCGGGGGTCCAGAAACAGGTCCACCCCCACACCTTGCGGCACACCTTTGCCACGGATCTACTCCGGGCTACCAAGAATCTGAGATTGGTCCAGAAGGCCCTGGGACATGCCAGGGTGGAGACCACGACGATCTATACCCATATTGTGGATGATGAGCTTGAGGACGCTATGAAGCACTTCAGGAGCGGAGGATAGAACCCTCTCCAGATACATCATGCTACCGGTCCACAGGAAGGAAGGGCCAGGCCAATAATTATAAATGAATCAACTTACAAACCTCATGTTTGTTGGGAATGTTCCATTTTGATGCAAGGTTTTTATCACTTGCCCCTCCTTGTTGGGTATTGCTGTAATTTTAGTTGGAAGGGCACCACACCGGATAACGTAATTTCCTAAGTGTGTTTTCAAATGTCCTATAGAATTTTCCTATGTAATGGATTTTTCTTATCAACTTATCAAATCTTCTTTCATAATAAGATGTTGGGATTGATTCATTTATTGTTATCTATCTCCAAGCCTTCTTTTTAAATAAGTGGGAGTTTTCAATTTATATTACAAGGGTTCTATATAGTCACAATAATTATAGAAAATCAATATTCATCAACTTTCTCCAGATATTAAATATATTCATATTATCATTTTTTCAATATTCATTTATGAGTATCAAATAGGAAAATTAGTAAGCGTATCAAAGGAATATCTCTGACTATCTTATGTCTATTCCCCCGCTCTTAGCCACCGGCGCCATTCTATCAACCTCTCTCTGGTCGCCAGTTGACTGGGGATCGCCTTCGCCTTGCGGAGATGGATGATCATCGGGAGAAAGTGATCAGTCCGTTCATATCCTTTATATCCGGCCCTTTTACAGAGTTGGTACTTGATGAAGACCTCCATGTCGTTATAAATGGTCGGCAAAGATATCTTCAGTTTTTCGGCTAATTCGGGGCCGGTAATGGTCTGTCGCTTTGATAGCAGAGTAATGATGCCCAAGATGCGAACAGGTCGGGGGCATGGACAGATGGCCTGGGTGGGGAGCATCAGCTTCCGGAAATCATTTCGGGCCTGCTGATAATCTGCTTCAGTCAAAAAGGTCATTTCCGTCGCCTTTCTGGTTACGTAGTCTTTCGAAAAGATGGTCACGCACTTTCTCAAAAGTATAATTTTCTGGGGATATCTGTTCCAGCTTGCTAAAAAGCCGCAGCATTTTGGGGGTTGGAATATAGCCTTGGTGTAAGTTAAAATGGATAAGGTATGAGTTTGTAAAAAACCGCATTTCCCGTTGGATCGTTTGCTTATCTACCCCGAACTCTTCGGCCAAATCACCCTTTCTCAGCCGCTCTCCTTCCTGACATTTGAGTAGTTGGCAGACTATTGAAGCAAAGCGCCAGGCCTTCTCCTGGTCACCAGAAAGGATCGCATCGATCTTGGCCCTGATCTCCGGCAAATCTTCCACCCCGTGACTTTGGAGATAACTTTCGGCGTATTTGTCGAGCCTGCAGTTCTCCGCCTTGTAAATCTGCTCAAGGAACTCGTAAACATCCGATACATGGCCGGGCTCAACTATGACCTGGCTAAAATCATCGCTGGTGGAAAGGTCCAGAACTGCGTAAGCCGCGCACAGCCGGGCCATGGTCTTCCGGAAGTCTTCAGGGTAGACGATGGGCAAATCGTTGCAGGCCCCGAATTTCTCGCTTAATAGTTGGGCCATTTGGCGGATATAGCCGGCCGTGTTCTCATCTATAAAAATCTGGTCCGGCTTAAGGGACCAGGCATAGAAAATAAGAGCCTGGAGATCTTTGGCCTCAATCCGGCAGGGACCCTCCACCTTTTTGGGGAAAAAGATTTTCTCCTTATCCTCAATGTCCCAGGCGGTAGCGAACATTACCAGGTCTACCCGGCGGATCATCATTTGCGGAAAGATGCCCTTAATGGCCTCACACCCATGGTGGTAGCTGTCCATGGTCTTCTGTTCCCAGAATTTTTGTGGGTGCCTGGGGTTGCAGTTGAACAATACGCGAGTGGCTGATTCGAACGACTTGTTCTGAATACGGTCGATGCGTGTGGTGCCAGTATCCAGGCCATCGGCCATGGTCTTTAAATCATCGCTCTTGAGGTCCTGGGCTTCATCCACGATCATGGCCTGTCGGCTCATTTTCAGGAACATGCCCGCCTTGATGCGCCATCCCCGGCGCTCATCGTGGTCGCAGGCGTAGGTGATCCCTGTTCGGGAAGCCGTCATGCCGCTGACCCGGGTCCCCACCTGGGCATAATCAAAAAGGTTTTGGGAAACCGTCGTCTTGCCGGTGCCAGTGTCGCCGATAGTGATCGCCGTCAGCCACCCTCTGATGCGCCCTTCCCCCGGAAAATCAATCCACAGGGGCGAACATAACGTCAAGAGCACCCCCAGATGGAGGTCCTGGCGCTCATAGATGCGGGTTACGTGCAGGCTCAGGTCTTCGATGATCTCTTGAGGCCACATTTCCCGGATCTTCTCCAGGCTTGGTCGGGCTTTCTCCAGGTTGAAAGCCTGGTAGTCCTCTTCCATCCGCTCCATGGAGTCCACTAAAAGAGTGGGCTGCTGGTCTTTAAAAGAGGTCACCACCCGGCCGGTGGCTTGATACTTGCCGATCTCCACCAGGTCGCCACCGATGACGTAGATGGGCTTCTCCACCAGCTCGGTGCGCTCTGCGGACATGGGGCCTACCACCTGGTGGGCATAAACCTCCCGGACGGTCAGCCGGTTCTGGTCCTCCACCACCACCGCCGGGCGCCGGTCTTTGTCGCAGACGTAATCCCGCAAGTGTTTCTGATGTTGCCCTTCGGTGGCCCGGACCCCGGCGATCATTACCCGCTCCCCCAGGGGGATGCTGATTTCTTCCAGACACGCGCCGTCGTGGCCGGCGCGGCCTGTACATTTCCCGTCCCGCAGGGCCGGGCAGTTGGTGACCTTGACTTTCTTGGCTGCGTGGTAGGCCACCGTATTTTCTCCAAAGACCTGCAGGGGAACGGTGATGCGCATGCCAGCATACTGCGCCTGGTCGATTTGCTCGAAGCTTTTTAGGTGAGTAGGAGGTACTAAATGACTGGTGGGGGTTGGGAAGTTGTGGGGGGCGGCCTGAGCCACCATCTCTTTCAATCTTGAGCCGGATCCCCCGTCTTTGATGATCCAGTCGGTGAAATCCTTGTGATCTTTATCCGGCTTGTCGTAGAGCCAGAGAACCTTAATAGAAAGGACCTGGTCGGCTGCTACCGCTTCTTTGAATGCGGGCAGCACCAGGGATTGCACCGCTTCCCGGCCCTGTTGGTCGCTGTCGTAAAGCAGAACCACGTGGAAGCCGTGAAAATGCTTCACCCACTCCGGCTTGAATCCCTTGGCGCCGTTGGTGGATGAAACCGCAATAAAACCGGTCTCCTGTTCCACCAGCATGGCGTCGAATTCGCCCTCGGTGATCAGGATGGTGGTGGTGGGCGCGGCCTTGGCCAGCCGCTCCAGGCCCCATAACCGGGCCTGGCCGTAACCGGACCAATTGAGGGTCTTGGGTTCTTTCTTGGAATTGTGGAAGCGGATATTGACCAAGTTGTAGGATTCATCGAAGACCGGGATGGAATTGCGCTCCCGTTTAGTACACCAGCCCAGCCGGTACTTGATCAGGCTGTCCTCGGTCAGGCCCCGTTTCTCCCGGAGGAACTGTTTTGTCTCTGGGGTAAGGTTCTTTTGAAATTGCTCTACGTCCGTTAAGGTTGGCCCGGGACGGTCCGGCTTTTTATCGTCGCTAAAGACTCCGGTCTGCCGGCCGTAATATTGATAGACGTCTTTCCCGGTGATGAAAGGAGTTCCCGGCATCCTGGCGATGGTGTTAAAAAAAGAATAGGCTCCCTTGCCTGTGGGCGCGTGGTCTACATAGATGCCTCGCCTTCTGGGATCGCTGCCGATGTTGAGGGCCGCGGACGGTTTTCTATCCTCCCGGTCGACGGAATGACAGGGAATCCAACCGTCAGCGTTCACCCGGGCGTTAGGCGGTATCCTGCCCCCATGTTTTTGGAACTCCGCTGCCAGGTCAATGCGTCGTAGGATTTCCTCACGAAGCGGATTGCTCATATGCCTATCCCAATGGATGGAGTAAGTTATTGAAACTAAATAGTGTCCTCATATTTGGCTAGGGCATCATCAAGGGTCATTCCTCAACACCTATCTTAGGACGGCTCGCGATCCACTCCACAACTTCGCTTTTGAGCCAGGCAACACAACGTCCTCCGAGCTTGCGTCTCCGAGGAAACTGCCCATTCTTTTCCCAGCGCCACAAGGTTGTTCTTCCCGGATCACCGACCAATTTGAGGACGGTCTTCTCGCGAATAAAATAGTCTTCATTCATGGTTATCCCCTTTCCCGACGCACACTTTCGGCTTCTTTCTTTACCAATTCCGCCAACAATTTTCGGACTAAAGAAGATTTTGATAATCCTTCCTTCGCCGCTCTTGACTGCAGCCATTGGCTTTCGGATTTGTTCAATTTCATCCCAAACAGAATGGAACGCGGTTCCTTTATTTCGCTAAAAAGCCTCATCTTTACCTCCTAGAAAGCTGCCTCAGGTAGCCCAGAGAGGGCAAAAATTAAATGCACAATTCTCTTTTCCTGATTTTCTCAGGATGCTACAATGCAGCAAAGGTTGGGGACGCATTTCACCCCTCCCATCTGTTTAAGCGCCTTCACCAGGACCGGCCAAGTCAAGGGTGGGGCGCTTTCTTTTTACAGAATTTAACAGTCGGTATAATTTGTCAAGGGTAGTTTTATTAGTTAAATTAGGCACATAGGGTGACAAATTGTCACATGTTTTTCCCCTATGTATTGAAATATCTTAAACATTTATTTTTGAATCTTTGGTGAATTGAAGAAATGGGAGGGCAAAAAAAAATTGAAAATTAAAAATTTTTCATCGATTGGAGAATTTGAGATTCTGTGACGACCTTAATTTTCCTTTAATAAATTCATTATATTTATCTACTTAACTTCGAACCAAAGGGATTATATTATTAGTTTTTTCAGCTCCTCCAATTATCTCTTCCAATTTTCGCCCCCATGCCTCCAAGGCTTGACGCTTCTCCGGGTCATAGCTGTGCCGGTCATAGACAGCGGTCACCCCATTCTCGACATGGTTCAGGATCTTCTGGACCACCAGCCGGGAAATTCCGCTACCGGTCATATGGCTAGCTGCGGAGCGCCTTAGATCATGAGGTACAACGTTCTCCATTTCCAGGTCTTTTAATGACAGGTGCAAGGCATGGTTCACTGCCGGTGCGGTTATATGTCTGTTGCCCCGGGGAGAAGGGAAAAGCCATTGAGAATTTCCGGCCAAGATCCTGGCGGCCTGCAATATTTCCAGGGCCACAGGGGATAAAGGCACCCGGTGAGGCAGTCTGTTCTTTGCCTTCTCGGCCGGGATGGTCCACCATCCTTCTTTCAAGTCAATGTCGATCCACTCTGCCGATATAATCTCTCCCTTACGTTGAGCGGTAACTAACTGCAGTTTTAAAGCCAGCCTTATCCCTTCGGTAATCCGTGTCCTATCCAACCCCTGCCAAAGAGACCTAATCTCCTCTGCGGATAGAACCCTGTCCCGGCGGTTTGCCGGAGCCGGAGCCTGGATAGCTGCGCAAGGAGATGCGGGGACAATATCTCGGCTCACTGCAAAATGGAACATTTTGCGTATCACCGCCAGGGTACGGTTTGCCCCAATGGGTGCACCCCGATCAACGATATTGTCCAAGAGGCGTATGACATCACGCCGTGTTATGTCCCTGGCTTTTCGTCGGCCCCACACCGGCAATATATCTTTGTCCAGCATACTCTTATCCTTTGACCAAGATCGCTTGCGGGGTTTGGCCCATTTCTCCATATATTCTTCGGCCAAGGCTGCCACTGTCGGGGCCTCACGCTCCTCCTTTTTCTCGGCTACAGCTTTGGCGCCCGGATCGATCCCTTTGGCTACCATCTCCCGGGCTTCAGCATGCCGGCGATGAGCCTCTGCCAATGACATCACTGGATAAATGCCCAGGGAAAGCCGTCGCTTATTTTCCTCTCCGGGCATACGATAGAGATAAATGAAAGTTTTGCGGCCAGCGGAAGAAACTCGAACCCCGAAACCGCGGTCTTCGAACACCTCGTACCTTTGATCTCTGGGCTTCAGGTTTTTGATTTGGCGGTCAGAAAGTTTCATAATTATCTCCTTTTTGGGTACCATTTTGGGTACCATGGGTACCAATATGGGTACCATTTTTATGGTTGCAATGTAAGAAATTCTTTGAAACTAACTGAACCAATAATATGCTAATTAATTTATAATGTCAATTGGTTAAATGTCTTTAAGGAGAGCGTTAAGGGACATCCTGAAACCTTCTAAAATGGCCTCCGACCCCACTCTTAATCACTAGGTTTGGGGTTCGAGCCCCCGACGGCCCACCAGGGAAGACAAGGGGTTAGCTGATAAGGCTAACCCCATTTTTATTTCGGGGTAGCATATGGGGTAGCAAATCTGCCCTCAGTATAATTTTGAAAGGATTATCCCGAATGCGGCGTCAATTGGGATTCTGGTCGGGTAGCAGCCGGGGTAGCACAAATCCAACTTATATCGCAGAGATCGCTAAAATCTGCCATCCACCTTAATTTTTTTCTTATTTCCATCCCTTTCCCGCCCACAACCTCGGAGCACACCATGTAGGAAGGTGAAGAGTCTTGGCATTTAGTGAAGCCGTCCCCCCCCTTATTCTCACCATCGTGGGGCCGGGTTTAAATAGCCCTTCCCTTCTCCTGACCTCCACTATCACCTTAGTTCCATGATCCATGAAAATCTTTTCCCTGGTTGCCTCTTCTTACTTTTACCTCACTTCTCGCCAGCCAGACCTGGATAGCCCTTGCCCTTGTACCCCTCTGACATCTGCTCCCCTCCTCAAGAGAAAACCACTGCCCCTATCCATCCCCCTTTTGCTACCCGGTCGGCTCCGAGAGATCACTCCCTTTTAACCTTGCTCTGTGCCAGCTCTCCGGTTCTATGTCCCCCTCTTCCCGGCTTAGAAGCGAAACCCGGAGATGGGACTCCTACCCCCCGGGGTTCTTTATATTCCACACAGAGATTTTTCAATTTTTCATTCTTGGTGACAGAATGGGTACTTAATCGACTTTTAAGTACTGCCGAAGGCCAACCAAAAGCCACAAATTGAACAACCCACGACCCGCTCAAGGAAAAGTATGTCAGCCCCCTTTCCCACCCCCTTAGGTGCTTCCCTTGCAGTCCGTCTAAATGCGTGGCGCATTTTAAGGGCATGTTTTGAGAAGAGGTTAAGGCACCTTTTGGATGGCAGAGATCCCGGAGGTTTGGTAGACATGCAGAAGAATGGAGGACTGCAAACCAATTTTTTAAGCCCTATGCCTTGCATCAACACAACCTGGTCTCAATCCTGTTCTTGTCCTAAGGCAAAACCAATGAAATATGGGAAGAGAATCGCCTCAGTCAAAATTGTCTCCCAGGAAAATTTCGTTTTTAAGGCTTTCCAATATAAACCCCGCTTAAAGCCGAGTTCAAATATGCAGGACCATGCCACTACCTTGAATTCCTAGGCATTAATGAATCATTCATTGTCGGATAATTGATTAATGAACAATTAATTAATTGATTGATTATTGACACCCTGTTTCCCTTCTGCTACCTTCTGATCATGCGACCGAAAGAAGAAATTCGTGCCCTACTCAAACGCCTGGACGGGGAGCCCGCCGACGCCCTGGAAGACGAGAGCCTGGAGTTCAAGCCCTGGGAGGGCGATCTCAAGACCTTGCATCGTCTCCTCAGGGAAACGGTAGTATGCCTTGCTAACGCCCGGGGCGGCACCATCGTCCTGGGTGTCAGGGATAGAGTCAGAACCCGCCGGGAAGCTATTCAGGGAGTGGGGCGCTATGACCTTTTTGGACTTAAGCGGGCCATTTACGGAGGGACTGACCCCCACATCCTGGTGGAGATCGAGGAACTCACGGAGCCGGAGGGCACGCTCCTTTTGGTGCATGTGCCCAGAGGCCTGCCTCCTCATACCACCAGCGACGGCGTAGCCAAGGTCAGGGTCGGCAAGGACTGCCAGCCCCTCACCGGCCGCCTTATGGCCCAGATGCTGGCCGGGGGAGGCCAGGTGGACCCCACCCAGGAGATCGTGGCTGGCGTTGGCGAAGAGGACCTGGACCCAAAAGAGATAACAGAACTTCGCCAGATTATCCGCCGGGAAGCCCAGAGTGCTGACCTGGCCCGCCTTGGGGACCACCCCTTGCTGGAGGCTCTGGGGCTGATAACGGAGCAGGGCGTCACCCTGGCGGGTCTCCTACTCTTGGGAAAGAGGGAAACTTTGCAGCAGCATGTCTCTCAGCATGAGGTCACCTTCCTTCGGTACCGGCAGCGTACCCGCTACGACCAGCGCCGGGACCTCAAAGGTCCTCTCCTAGCAGTGCTCCGAGAGATGGAGCAGTTGGTGTCTATCAACAACCGCATTCGCACCGTCCAGGAAGAAGGGTTTGGGCAGTTGGAGTTTCCCGACCTTTCCTGGGAAGTAGCCAGGGAAGCAGTCCTTAACGCCGTAACCCACCGGGACTATTTCCAGCGCCAGGGAGTGATGGTAGAGCTTTATAAGGATCGTCTGGAGATCACCAGCCCGGGGGGATTCATCGCCGGCATCAACCCGGACAATATCCTTAGGCACCCGCCGGCGCACCGCAACGAACTGCTGGCACGGGCTCTCCATTCCGTGGGGCTGGTGAACCGGGTGGGTCTAGGGGTGGACCGGATTTATGAGGAGCTATTGCGCCTTGGCAAAGATGTCCCCCGCTACACCGCAGACGAAGTGCACGTGCGCCTTACGGTGCCCCTGGCCACCAACCCGGGGTTCGCCCTGTTTGTGGTCCAGGAAGAGCGAAGAGAGCGGGTTCTGGAAATGGACGATCTCTTGATATTGAGAGCCTTTCTGCGCTTTCCCCTTTTAGACCGCTGGCGGGCTGCCCAAGTACTGCAACTAAGTGAAGAGGAGGCGGCAGAACGCCTGGCAAGCTTGCGCCAGCGTGGATATTTGGTAGTGCGGGGCCGGGGGCGGGGGGCCAGCTATGATCTGAAGCGAGAACTAGCGGATCGTCTGCGGGGTCGGGCCGCAGTGGATGCGGAACTGCCTTTGGATGAGGAAGCGGTGCGCTTGCGAATCCTGGCCCTCCTGAAAGAACGCGGCCGCCTCACCAACGCCGAGATCAGGCGCTTTTCCGGTTTTCACCGCCTCCAGGTGTATCGTCTTGTCAAGGGTCTGGAAGCCGAAGGCAAGGTCCGGCTGGCAGGCAAGGGCCGCTCGGCCCATGTAATCCTGGCTGAGAAGCCCTGAATTGCCTGATGATAAATGTTACAGAGATAATTGTTCGCAATGTTTCATGTAACCATTAATGAGGGCTTCGTAGCTAAAAATGTTGCCAATGATAACATTTCTTTATTAAGGGGTGCATGCCTTATCCAAACGCCTTTCTTCCTGAAGAGGGGTATCAGGTTTGTGGAAGTGAGAACCGGTTATGGCTAACGCAACCAGTCCAGCGTCGAGCGGACCGGCAGGAAGCCACTTTGAAGGTCAGGTCGGCGCTCACTATTTAATCTCCATGTTGACGGGCACGGAGCCCCGCGGCCTGCCTGGCACCATGATCGACCGCATTGAGTTCTAGCGGGCGGCCGAGGGGCGGGCGCTCGACGACGTTATCGTGCACGCTCACGATATGCGCGGCGTCTTTGCCGTTCTTGAAATCCAAGTCAAGCGAAGCATCGCCTTTACACCCAGAGATCCGGTTTTCCGTGCAGTAGTGGGCCAGATCGTCACGGCCTCGGAAAGGTCGGACTTCTGGACCAGCGGCTACGAACTGGCGATCGTGACCGCCCGAACGTCCCGGAAGATTGATGGCGCCTACCAGGACGTCTTGACTTGGGCACGACAACTTGGTGACGCTCCGACTTTCACCACCCGCATCAATCGACCAGGCTCCGCCAACGATGACATGCGCACCTTTGTGTGCACCTTCAAAATGCATCTGCGCGACGCTGGGTCGCCTGACGATGACGAGACAGTCTGGCGATTACTGCGCAAGCTCCAGATTCTCGTCTTCGACTTCACCGCTCAAAATTCTGCATCCGAAGAGCTCGCAAGGGAACGCTCCATCCGCGCGCTCCACCCAGACGATATTCTGCGGGCTGGCAACCTATGGACGACCTTGGTCGAGCTTGCAATCCAAGTTGCCGCGAGCGGCGGTGACCGCACACGCGATAGACTGATCGAGGACCTTAGACCCCATTCCTTTCGCCTTGCTGGAGAACGGCGTTATGCGTCTGCACACGTGGCTCTTGCCGAGGCTTCCCGCCACGCGCTTGCTGACATCCAGGATCGGGTTGGTGAGGTGATGTTGACCCGACCCGAGCTTGTCACCGCCGTTCACGCTGCCCTTGACAGTGGCCGCTACGTCGAGATCCGTGGCGATGCGGGCGTCGGCAAGTCTGGGGTGTTGAAGCACTTTGCCGAGCAGATCGCCACCGAGTCGCAAGTTGTCGTGCTCAGCCCTGGCCGAACAACGCCAAAGGGGTGGACTGCAATGCGAGCGGTACTCGGCTTCGTTGGCACAGCTCGCGACCTGCTGACTGATCTTGCAGCCGACGGTGGAGCGATACTCTTCATTGACAGCATGGACTTCTTCAACCGTGAAGAGCGTATGACTGTAGTTGATCTGGTCCGTGAAGCTTCCAACATCCCAGGTTTGGCCGTTATCGCAACAGCGAGGAGCGACTTCGGAATCGAGGAGCCTAACTGGCTGCCTCCGGACGCCCTTGCTCACTTGGACCCTGTTGCACCTCTTGTGATCGAAGAACTGAGCGATGCCGAAGTTGAGGAGATACGGCTCGCCGATCCCAGGCTCGCTCCGCTCTTGGCCGAAACTCACCCGGCTCGCGCGGTGACCCGGAACCTCTTTCGCCTTTCCCGCCTGGCGAAATGGCCAGGAAAGGAGCCGTTCCCGCGCACTGAGGTCGATATGGCCGAGCAGTGGTGGAAGACAGCCGACGGCAGACTTGACAATGGAGACCATCGGGAAAGAGCAAGGCTTCTCAAAGCGTTGGCAGAACAAGCTCTCGCTGGCGCCGATTCTATGGACGTCAGTGACCGCCCTGCAAGGGCGGTCGATGCCTTGGTCAAGAGCGAGACCTTGCGCGACCTGGGGAACGACTGCGTAGCGTTCCGCCACGATGTCCTTCGAGAATGGGCAATCGCCAACCTGCTTTTTCCCGAGCCGACGATGATCGAGCGACTGCCTCTCGACCGCCCTTCGCCAGCGGCTTTTGCGAGGGGCGTGGAGCTCTACGCCAGAATGCTCCTCGAGCGCGCAGACGATAGCACACGCTGGCAGTCGCTCGTTGAGAATCTAAGCCGAAAAGGTGCTCATGGTTCCTGGCGCCGAGAGGCATTGCTGGCACTCGTTCGCTCCGAGATTGGTATCGAGTTACTGAAGCGTGCGTCTGGTCTTCTTCTCGCTGACCGCGCAAACATGCTCCGCGAGCTCATCCGTATCGTGATGGCGGTTGATGTTGAGCCGGCCTTAAAGTTTTTCTCTAACATCGGAGTTGATCCGGTGATGATCCCAGCGAGCCTTAATGTTCCGAGCGGGCCATCTTGGTTCAGGTTAATCTACTGGTTGCTCAGCCTAAAGGAGACCTTGCCACTGGCGGCGCTCCCGGAAGTAGCCGATCTTTACGTTGCATGGTCGAGAGGAACCCTCGGTTCCGATCCACTCACCCCATTGCTGCTGCATTGGTTGTATCGCTGGTTGATCGAGATCGAGACGGCCCGAAATGCCGATAATTTTCACGATCTTCGCAAGCCGTTCAACGGCGAGATCGACCAAAACCGAATCAATTCGTTGGAGTTGGAACTCCAGAGTGGCTTTCTCTTATTTTGTAATCGAACACCTGCGCTTGCAAGGGAGTATCTGCGCTCATTTACCCAGCGCCGGTATAATAGACATGATATAAAAAACATCCTTAATTTCAGCGGCCCTCTCGCCCAGGCTGCACCGGAGGAACTGGCCGCGCTTACCGCTGCTGCTCTGATTCCAAAGCGTCGGCCTGACGAGCGTCACTACCGCCGCGAGATCGATGAACCGTTCGAATATCTCGATCATGATTTTATTCCGGCGTCACCGGCAAAGGGGCCCTTCTTTGAACTCCTTCGACATGCCCCGCAACAAGCATTGTCATTGATTCACCGACTCGTTGACCACGCGATCTCGTTTTACAGCGAAGGCTGCGAATATGACGATGACGCATTTACCATCTCGTTTCCCGATGGCGATCGTGTTTTCCCATGGTGGCGATCGTACTGGTGGTCTCGAGAAGGGACCGGACCCTATAGCATAACATCGGCCTTGATGGCCCTCGAAGCTTGGGCGCATTCTCGGATTGAGGCTGGAGAGACCTTTGAACAGGTGCTCCCAGACGTGCTCGGCCCCCCCGGTTCTCCAGCGGCTTATCTCTTAGTCGCAGTGGATCTCCTGCTTGATGCCGTCTATTTCAATGATCGCGGCCTGGAGGAGCCCATCGTGATTAACATTCGGTCTGCTCTCGCCAACCGGTTGATGGCGAGCAGAGGCTGGAAGCGATTAGGTGGCAGTCGTGACGCCTCCATCGAGATGCATTTAGGACCGGCCGTCGCCGTGTTCTTTTTCAACGATTACGACTTCGCCCAGCCCGCTAAATGCTATTTGCTTCAAAAAGGCTTTGAACAACTCGCCTCTTTCATTCCCGTGCTGGAAAAGATGGTAGAGAGTGGGCCTTCGCTTTTCGTGGCAGTTGTGACACTCAACCTTCTCGAAGTTTCGCCAAGCCCGAGGCATCTGCCGTTTTTCGTCAAGGCGGCTATGACTTGGCTAAGAAGCTACCCCGATGCCAAGGGCTTCTGGGTCGACTACGGAATCGGTCGCCGGGTATGCGTGTGGATCGAAGAAGTTCGGCGTCAGGAACCGGCTCTGCTTGACATTGAAGACCCGATAAGGTTCGACGTGGATCGATTGCTATCGGCGCTAATTAGCTTAGGCGTCCCAGAGGCCGGACGACTGGAAGAAGCCCTATCTCTCTGAGACAGAGGCATTACTACTTGAATTTTATCCAAGATGGTAAGGCTTTTGATCTCATATCCGCCATGTTTCTCACACCACCGATAAGTCTCATCCATGGCAAGTATCTGCACGTAATGCATTTTTTTCCCTTTTAATGAAGCGTCTGTCGATGATCCACATCTGCGACTTTGGGGCCGGTCATTCCATTTCTCTCAGCCATAACTGGATGCGCTGATCGATTTTATCCCGAATATCCCTGAATTTTTGGAGCCTCTGGTCCTCGGAGCCGGCGCCGCTTACCGGGTCTTCAAAGGGCCAATACATGCGCAGGAGGACTCCGGGGAAGGCTATGGGGCAGTCTTGCTCGGCTTTTTCGCAAACCGTAATTAAATAGGTAAACACTACTTTTCCCAGATACTCCTTGACGCTTTTGGCATTTTGGCCGCTTAAGTCCAGCCCGGCTTCCGACATCACTTGCCGGGTCAAGGGGTGGATTTCCGTGGGGGCGAATCCGGCGCTGTATACCTCGAACCGGTCTCCGGCATACTTTTTCAGGAGGGCTTCCGCCATTTGGCTGCGGGCGCTGTTTTTGGTGCAGAGAATCAAGACCCGTGGTTTTTCCATGTCATGTTTACCCTACTATTCTTTTAAAATACACTACCCCGACCTTGCTTCAGGCAGGCGCGGTGATCGGAGCGGATTCGAGGCTGGCCTGCGGCTGGCTATAGTAACGGATGGCGCTCTCGCCGATAAGGCGGGATACGGCCACACCGGCCATACCCCCGGTAACCATGGAGGCCAGGGGGTGGAACCCCAAGGCGTCCGCCAGGAAGGGGGCGCCCACAGCCAGGCCGGTGCCGGCTACCACTGCGGCCATTTCCGGGACCCGGGCCTGATCATCGATATCGTGGCCGTAAAGCAGAGCGATCTCCAGAATGAGATACAGGTGCATGCGCACCAGCGCGGAGGTGCCCCCCACAAAGCCCAGAATCTGCACCGCCCGTCCCACGATGGGAATCATGCTGGGCAGATCGAGAATCAATCCTCCCAAGAATGAGAGCTTCGTCTGATCCTCAACGAGCCGCCGGGCCCGCTGTTCCACCGATTCCTCCGGGAAGCAGGCGTTGATGTTGGCCACTATCTTGCGGATGCGATCTTTGCGCAACCGCAGGAAAAAATAGAAGAAATCATCGGTCAGCCGGGTTTGCAGCTCACAAACGTCTGGCTCTGGGGACATGGCCAAACCCCTTCTCTATTTTTCTTCCTGTAAAACGCCCACTTTATCCAGGGCTTCCCAGGGGAGGTTTAAATCCTGCCGGCCCACATGGCCGTAAGCCGCCAGCCTCTGGTAAAACTTCCCCTTATTGAGGGCCGGCAAGTGGCGTAAATTGAACTGTTTCAGGATACCGGCCAAGCGAAGATCGAAATGTTTTTCGACGAGCGCGGCCAGGTCGTCATCCGCAAGTTTGCCGGTGCCGAAGGTCTCCACCTGCACGCTCACCGGCCGGGAAAAGCCAAGGGAATAGCTGAGCTGCACTTCGCATTCATCCGCCAGGCCTGCGGCCACCATGTTTTTAGCGGCGTACCGGGCGGCATAGACGCCGATGCGGTCGATGCGCAAAGGGTCTTTGCCGCTTAAGGCATTAGCGGTCTGCCGGGCATAATCCCCATAAGTATCCACGTCGTTTTTGCGTCCGGTGAGGCCCGAATGCACCGCCGGCCCGCCCACCATGAGGTTGTCGATGGGATTGATGGAGACCAGGGTTTTGTCATCGGGCCGGATGGCTTCTTCAGTGAACGCTGGGCGGATAACGGCCTCCTGGAGATCGTCCTGAACTTTCTGAGGACTCAACTGGTAGGCGACGGCCTTGGAGCCGCTCACCACCAAGGTGAGGCTGTGAATCCGGTGGGGCTGACGGCTCCGGTACTCCACTCCCACCTGCACCTTGGCGTCCGGGGAGAGATAAGGAAGCGTTTTGTCTTTCTGGACCTGGATAATGCGGCGGGAGAGTTTATGGGCCAGCCAGATGGGAAGCGGCATCAGCGCTTCGGTCTGGCGGCAGGCAAACCCGAACATAGTGGCCTGTTGCCGCACCGGAATTCTTTCGATTTCTTCGTCGGTCAGCTTGCCCTCGTTGAAATAAAGGTCTGCGGCGGGGGGATATTCCTGGAAGCTGGTGAGGACGCTGCAGGTTTGAGGATCGAAATCCGGGCGCCGGTAGCCGAGGCCGCTGATAACCTTCCGGGCCAGGGTGGGAATGTCCGCCTTGACGTCCGTGGCGAAACGCGCGGCAATGAAGAGAATGGAAGTGGACACCGCACATTCGGCCCGCACCCGGGCATAAGGGTCCTGGGCCAGGAAATGGTCAACGATGGCGTCGCTGATCTGATCGCAGATTTTATCCGGATGGCCGTCGGTGACGGACTCGGAGGTGAACATGAAATCTTTTTTCATGGGGATCTCCCTGGCTTATACCTCACGCAAAGACGCCAAGGCGCAAAGTCGCAAGAGATTCGATACAGTCATTTTGTAGCGTCTTTTCGATTTTGGAAGATAACAACTCCGGAACTTTGAATATTAATCAACACGTCCATGATTAACTCCAGGGAGCCGTATCACCAAGCGCCGTTATCTCCGACTCCTCCTCCGGAGTTGCATTCAGAGGAGTTTTTGTAGCCTCGTTTACCACCAGCGGCAAGAGCGCAGTGCCGCCGATGACCAGGCCGTCCAGCAGGCCCACCGGTGTGAGATTGAGAATACTCCTTAAGCCGGGCAGGAACATGGCCCCGATTTGCAATAACAACGATCCTCCCAGGGCCCATTGCAGATATTTATTGGGAGGCAGCTTCCCGGGGCTGAATATGCCGTGCCGGTCGGAACGGCAACTGACGGCGTGCAGCAGCTGGCCGGTGGTGAGGCTGTGGAAGGCTAAAGTGCTGGCGGCCGCGCCCATGCCGTAGCGCATGAGGCCGTAGCCGTAGGCGCCCATGGCCCCGGCGGTGAGGACCGCGGCCTCAAAGCTCATTCTCTTGTAATCGGCAGTGGAAAAGATCGGCTGTTGAGGGTCCCGGGGCGGGCGCTCCAAAATATCCGGCTCCGGCGCTTCCATGGCCAGGGCCAGTCCCGGGAAGATGTCGGAGATCAGGTTGATCCACAATAGCTGCATGGCCGTGAGCGGCGATCCCAGGCCCACGGCCAGGGCCCCGAAGGTCAGGAGAAGTTCGCTGAAGTTGGTGGCCAGAAAGAAATGCACCGATTTGCGGATGTTGAGATAGATGGTGCGGCCGTCCCGGATGGCGATGATCAGGGTCTCCAGGTTATCCTTCTCCAGCACCACGTCGGCCACCTCTCGGGCGATGTCCGTGCCGGTATGGCCCATGGCGATGCCGACGTCCGCGGCCTTCAGTGCCGGCCCGTCGTTGATGCCGTCCCCGGTCATGGCGATGACCTTGCCGCTCTTCTGGAGAACCTGGACGATTTGCAGCTTATGGGCCGGGCTGACCCGGGAGAAGACCTGCACCCGGTTCGCCAGGGC
>Ga0233425_10000663_pt1 | contig 86428 bp, 90 predicted proteins | sample Watercolumn_Towu_2_FD_181712 | JGI IMG/M metagenome (GOLD analysis project Ga0233425, IMG submission 181712) | Freshwater microbial communities from Lake Towuti, South Sulawesi, Indonesia - Watercolumn_Towuti2014_140_MG | ecosystem: Environmental > Aquatic > Freshwater > Lake | place... | reverse complement strand
AACTATATGATATTTACAGTCATAAGTACTGTGTGATGTTTTACGATAATTTTGCATCACACAAATTTATTAAACTAAAGTCTTCGCCTGAAGGCGAGGGATTTTCCCCCAGAAGGTGACATTTAAAGGTACAAGAAGCGGCGGTGTTTCCATTTGAAAATATTTCCCACAAAGGCCACGAAGTTCACCAAGGAACTTATCCCGAATATCTTAGTGTGCTTTGTGTTCTTTGCGTCTTCGTGGGAAACCAAAAAATTACTTAATCAGTTTAAGTTCTTTGATGATGTTGGTTCCGCCACCCAATTTGTCAATGCACCAGAGCACATAGCGGATATCAACACAGATGGTGCGGTTCAAATCTTTGTCAAAAGCCAGTTTATGACTCAGTGCTTCGTAGTTGCCATCAAAAGCCAAACCTATCAGCTCTCCCCTGTTATTGATAACAGGAGAACCTGAATTACCGCCCGTGATATCATTGGTGGTGATAAAGCCTACAACAAGATTCTTTCTCACCGGGTCCATATATTGTCCGAAATCTTTTTTCTTCAGCAGTTCAATTTGTTTGGCAGGCAGATCAAATTCATAATCACCTGCTTTATATTTTTCCAGCAAACCATTTGATGTGGTCACATAATCATAATGCACGGCATCTCTCGGGTTATAGCTTTTTACATTGCCATAGCTTACTCGCATGGTAAAGGTGGCGTCGGGGTACATCATCTTTACTTTCATCGGGTCCATTTCCATGATCCCTTTTAAATACAATCTTCCAAACTCAGCATTTTTAGCGGAGAACTGCCTGAACAAAGGGAGATAGTTTGAAACATAGTTTTTATCAAATGCAGAAGCATAATAGAATGCAGGGTCTTCCTGCAGCTTCACTGCATCAGGATTAGCAATGAAAGCATTCCATTTTGCATCATCGAGTATCATGGTCTTGCTAAAAATGTCGGCAGCATATTTTTTATATGTAGCATCATCATCCAGAGCCCCATATTGATTTTTCAGTGTAGCATAAAAACCTATGGGCTGCTGATCTTTTACAACATCTTCATAATACATTCTCGTCACAGCTGCCACAATATTCTGATCTGACGCTTTGTTCTCATCTTCCATAAAAGCTTTGCGTTGCTGATTGGCAGCATCGGCCGTTTTTTTAATATCAGCCTGTGATATGCCGGGTTTTACCAACAAAGCTTCCAGTTGTTGTAATGATGAAGCGAAACCGATCAACGGCGATCCATAAATTCCTTCATTCATATACATGCGGTGTTTGGCATAAGGCAGCCATGCATCATAAGCTTTGCCCCAGTCAGCAAAAATGTTTTCAAATTCAGGTTTACCTTTAGCCCATGCATTGAACTTTGCTTCAGCAGCTACTTTTTGTCCGTACACATCATATTTGTAAAGTTGTTTCGTTTCACCATCATAAAACTTCCAATAGTTGGCGATGCCTGCGAAAGAAGATGCCAGTTGCAGTTTGGTGGCAGGGTCTTTCTTCATTTCATCAAACATATATTTAAGACGAACATCACGGAGTTTGACAAGGGTAGGATTGTTGATCTCTGTTGATAAACGAATACCATAAGAGCTTTCATAGCGGTTGGTACCGCCGGGGTATCCCCAGATCATAGCAAAGTCGCCATCTTTTAAAGGTTTTAATGAAACAGGCAGGTACCATTTTGGTTTCATGGGAATATTTCCTTCTGTTGGTTCACCTCTTTTAGCGGGACTGCCATCGGGTTTTGTGTAAACACGGAAAATAGAAAAATCACCTGTGTGGCGTGGCCACTCCCAGTTATCTGTATCGCCACCGAATTTTCCAACACTTTCAGGTGGTGCACCTACCAGGCGGATATCATAATAACGCTGATAAACGAATGCTAGAAACTGGTTTCCTTTGAACAAGGCACTTACTCTTGTTTCAATATTTTTACTTTCATTACTCATCCTTTTATTGATAGCGGTAAGCACTACAGTTTGTTTTGCAACTCTTTCTGGTCCGCTTAGTCCCTGCAACGAGTCCATCACCTCTTTGGTCACATCATCAATGCGCAGTAAAAACTGAACGGAAAGAGTAGAAGGGATCTCTTCTCCTTTGCTTTGAGCATAAAAACCATTCTGCAGATAATTATGTTCCATTGTGCTGGCATTGGCAATAGCATCATACCCGCAGTGATGGTTGGTAAATATCAGCCCTTCGGCGCTGACTATCTCGCCGGTGCAACCGCCACCGAAAATGATGATAGCATCTTTCAGTGATGCCTTGTTGATATTATACAACTGGTCTTTGGTCAGCTTCAGTCCTTTCTTCACCATTTCATTATACACCTGCTGCCCCAACAACAGCGGCAACCACATACCCTCATCGGCCAGTGATTTGAAAGTGATGCTGACAAGCAATACAATCGTTACAAAAAACTTCTTCATAATTGAAAATTTAGGTGGCAAACCTACGTAAAAAGGAGCAGCGATTTGCTGAGTTTTATTTGAATTCCGTAATTTGAAAGCTCAACCAAAGCTTATGAGTATCAGGAGTAGGGGTATCGGCCTTATCATCCTGTTTTTTGGTGGATTATTTGTTTATTCATGCAGCAAAAAAGGAGGAACAAATCCACCCCCGCTGGGGCCAACTATTCCGGGGTGCTCATCAAACAGCAGTCCGGCCAATGGATCTTTCATTACCAGCACTTCGGTCACACTTTCCTGGAATGCTGTATCCGGTGCAACAGGGTATGATATTTATCTGGGTACCACACCCAATCCAACAACTGTAATTGCAACCAATGTTTCAGGCACCAGTTATAGCCACAGCTTTCCAGCTACCGCTACCAGTACTACCTATTACTGGTATGTAGTGCCGAAGAATACGGCTGGAAGCTCAACCAGTTGCAGCAGTTCTGCTACTTCATTTACTTATGCTGTAATCGCCTTACCTGCTCCTTTTGGTTACTATGTTGTGGGCTATCTGCCCTATTACAGAAGTGTTGCTTCCATTCCGGATGTAAAATTCCGGATGACCAATTGTGTGATCTATGCCTTTTACAGTGTGAATACTTCCGGAACACTTACCGCCCCTTCATCTCCTTCCTCCACATTGACTGCTGTAAGAGATAAGGCAAGGGCCAATGGAGCAAAAGTGTTTATCGGTATCAATGATGGAGCAGCCGGCAATTTTAAAAACATGGCTTCCACAGCAACAGGCCGCAATAATTTTATAAAAGATGTGATGAACACAGTAAGAGCCAATAATCTTGACGGGGTGGGTATAGACTGGGAATTTCCAACCACATCAGACGGAACAGATGCAACGTTCACCTTTTTGATGAAAGAGCTGTCAGATTCATTGCATCGTGATGGAAGATATTATTTATCTGCAGCTATTACCGCAGGCAAATATGCAGGAGGGATAAGGGATGCGATAAGAAATGAAATTTTTCCTTATGTTGATTTCTTTAATGTAATGGCCTATGATGATTTCAGTACTACTGTACCATATCGACATCACAGTGATTATACATTAGCAACAGTTTGCCTGAACTACTGGCTGAATACCCGGGGTATGCCTGCTGGTAAGTGTGTATTGGGTGTGCCGGCATATGGAAGGCCATCCGGAATTACCCAAACCAATACTATTCTTACTTACAATGGTATTTTAGGACAGGGTGGAAACCCGCAGTATGATTCAGCTGTTGTTACTTCATCAGGTTATCCGTCCCCTTACACTATTTATTATAACGGTCAATACACGGTGAAGCGAAAAGCAAAACTGGCAAAGGATATTGCGAATGGTGTAATGTTCTGGGAAAAAGGTCAGGATGCGCATGATAACAACTCATTACTGAAAGCAGCTTGCGATACAGTGGGGAGGAGTTATTAAAATTTATACCGCCGGTTCATTCAGCACCTTCCAAAGCAGATCTTTCAGTGCAGTTAGCCCTTTTTGTGTTATTGATGAAATGAAAAGATGAGGAATGTGACGGGGCAATTGTTTTTCAATTTCTTTTTTCAATTCATCATCCAGCATATCGCTTTTACTGATGGCGATGATGAATTGCTTGTGCAATAATTCAGCATTGTATTGCTCCAGTTCGTTCAGTAATATTTCAAATTCTTTTTTATGATCGTTGCTGTCTGCAGGAATTAAAAAAAGTAAAACAGGATTGCGTTCAATATGACGGAGGAAGCGATGACCCAGGCCTTTTCCTTCCGCAGCCCCTTCAATGATACCGGGAAGATCGGCAATGCAAAAACTTTTTCCATCCCTGTATTCCACCATGCCAAGGTTGGGAGTGATGGTGGTAAAAGCATAATCAGCGATCTTAGGCTTGGCAGCAGTGATCACCGAAAGTAATGTTGACTTGCCTGCATTGGGAAAACCCACCAGCCCCACATCGGCTAGTACTTTTAACTCCAATACTTTCCATCCTTCTATTCCTGGCAAACCAGGTTGTGCATGTTCAGGGGCCTGGTTAGTGGCAGTTGCAAAATGAGAATTACCCAATCCGCCTTTTCCGCCGGGCAACCAGATCACTTCCTGGCCATCTTCTAAAATTTCAACTTCTTGTTTGCCTGTTTCTTCATCTCTTGCAATTGTGCCGAGCGGGACTTCGATGATTATATCTTTTCCATCTTTTCCAGTTGAATTATTCGCTCCCCCCTTTTCACCATCTTCTGCCAGTACATTTTTATAATAACGCAAATGCAATAATGTCCACAGGTTGAGGTTCCCTTTTAAAATGATATGAGCTCCACGGCCACCATCGCCGCCATCGGGTCCGCCAAGCGCCGTAAATTTATTACGCATAAAATGTTTGTTGCCTGCGCCACCATGTCCGCTGCGACAAAAAATGCGTATCTGGTCAACAAAATTGCTTTTTTCCAAAACTGTAATTTTACAACAGGCCAAAGATACTTTAACAGCATTCAAACATTTGACATGAAATTTCTTTTTGCATTTTTACTTGTACCCTTTTTATCCGTCAGCAAATGTGGGCATAAAAAACATTCAACGGAAAGCAGGGATACTACTGCAGTTAATGACTCTATTCCGGCCTGTGTTCAAAAACTGATTGATGAAGGGAACAAAGAAAGACCTCCTAACGCACCACTGCAGGTGGATGAATATATTTATAAAAACAAAAAAGTATTTCTTTTTACAGCCCAGTGCTGCGATCAGTTCAATATGCTGTATGATGATAGTTGTAAAGCCATTTGTGCACCATCTGGCGGATTTACAGGAAGAGGTGATATGAAATGCGGTGATTTTGATAGCACGGCAAAACATATAAAACTTATTTGGAAAAATCCAATAAAATAAAAAACCCCGCAAAGGCGGGGCTTTTCTTACATCAGGGACATTGTTATTGAATTACAATCTTTGTACTGAATACAGATTTGCTGCTTTGGTCACTCACTTTCACCAGGTAAACACCTTTTGCAATGGATGAACTTAAACGAATCGTTTTTGGCTGGTTATCTCCACCCACATTTACAATTTGCTGCATCAACTGACGACCTGTAACATCTGTTACCTGTACGGTATAATTGCCCAATTCCAGTTCATTGAACTGAATAGTGAACTGATTATTGGTTACCGGGTTGGGGAAGATATTTATCCTGCCATCTCCGCTATTACCGGTAGTATTATCCCGAACCAGGTCTACCGTAGTTGCTTTTGGTTTATTACCGGATACAAGAACATTACCATTGGCCAGGTCTGATGTATGCCAAACTGTTCCATTTATTTTCATTGGCGAAGCAGCCCATGTTTTTGTATCAAGAATAAATAATGAAGGGGATTCCATAGCGCTGCCAACAACCACCTGGTTATTTTCGTTTACCACTGCGCCATTGATGGTAAAACCTTGCGGCAAACCTGTAACTGCGCCGAGGTGTGTTGCGACACGACTTTCAATATTCACTTTGAAAACCTGGTTACGGGCAGAAAAAACATAAAGATTACCATCATCGTCAGCTATCATATCGCCACCATAGCTGCTGCATAAGTTATGTATGGAAATTCCTTTATTGGCCTGATCATCCACCAGTGAACCCAGATCTGTGATCTGTGGTTTTTTGCCGGTAGTAAAACGGAGCAATTGCATGCCGTCGTTAGTCAGGGCATACCCATTACCATCGGCGGCAAAGGTCATCCGGGTAATAATATTACTCTGATCAGATGATTTTACCGGCTTATTGGTAAAAGGTACCGTTAAATAATATACCTGCTGTGATTTAATGTCATAATACCTCAACTGATCAATAAACATCGGTGTGTAATAAAGACGAGCATGCCTGCTGTCATAAGCCATTGCGGCCACACCGCTGCTAAATGCAGGCTGTTCGGGAAAGCCCATTTTATTTACAGCTGTAAAATTGGTGATCTGCTTTTTGGTAAAAGCATCAAAAGCGACCTGCTTGTCGGCAGCGCCATTCATCAGTGAACTGCTAAAACTGCCTGTTTCCAGGTTAAGTATACGCAGGTACACCCAATGTCCATTTTGTTCTTTTATATCAGTCATGGAATAGGCAAAACGATCGGCCTGTTGCGCTGGAACAAGAGTAGTAAGTAGAAAGATCCCCGCTAAGAGGAAGCTGCAGTGTAATTTTTTTCTCATACCATAAGGTTTTACGTTATTAATTAAGAAGATTAAATTACAACTATTTGATTTTCCAGCGAAGAAATTTTTATGAAAGGCGCCAGAATTATTTTTTAAAGGGTTTATAGCCCTCCTGTTGTACAGGATATTGGTCCTGAATGCTTCTGTGAGGCTCACAGGGTTTCAGGCTTTCAAAGCATTCCGCCGGCAATTGCTGGTAGAGTTTTGTTCCTTCTGTTTTCCAGGCAAGCATTTCATCACTTACCTGTTTGATTATTTTTCCGGGATTTCCTGCTACTAGGCTACGGGGCGGAATTTTTTCATCCTGTTTAATGAAAGTCAATGCCCCCACAATGCTTTCGTCGCCTAATTCCACATTATCCATTATTACAGCATTCATACCTATCAGGCAGTTCTTCCCAATCGTTGCGCCATGTATAATGGCTCCATGCCCGATATGAGCCCCTTCTTTAAATACAACTGTCACCCCCGGAAACATGTGGACGATGCAATTTTCCTGCACATTACATCCGTCTTCAATAATTATTTTACCCCAATCTCCGCGCAAAGCTGCGCCAGACCCGATATAACAATCCTTGGCAATTATCACATTGCCCGTTACTACCGCCTGTGGGTGAATGAAGGAAGACTCATGGATGACAGGAATAAATTCTTTGAACTGGTAGATCATAGAACCAAGATTTATATGACCTGCCTGCCGGTAGGCAGGTTTTGCAGGATTATTGGGAGATGAGTGTTTTGTCTGTCCGGTAACAAAGCCCTTTGAACTGTGCAACGAGATGCTGATGCTGATTAGTAATATTAATATGATATAGCCCTGTTGATCTGCCATTGTGCAGTTCTTTTGCTTCTGCTGTCAGCACATCATCCACATGTACAGGTTTTATGAAATTGATGGATGTATCAAGAGCTACAGACAAAACATTTCTGTTATTGCAGGCAAAGGCAAACGCAGAATCAGCTAATGAGAATGGAATACCACCGTGAACAATACCAAAGCCATTCACCATTTCTTTTCGCACTGTCATTTTAATACGGCTGTAACCTTCTTTTATCTCCAGCACTTCAATTCCCAGCCACTGGCTGAAAAAATCATTATCCATCATATGGCTGACAACATCATTCGCCAGCTTGTCTTTTTCTTTTTGCATTTTATTCTCCTTTAAATACAGGTTGCCTTTTCTCCAGGAAGGCCTTCACTCCTTCATGATAATCATGAGTAGCCGCCGCCTTTTGCTGGTACTCATCTTCCAGCTTTAATTGTTCTGTCAGTGAATTTCCCAGCGAGATGCTTAAAGCATGTTTGGTATAGGCCAAACCTTTAGTGGGCATTTGTGCCAATATGATTGCGATTTTTTTACTTTCTTCCAAAAAACTTTCTGAAAGAAAAACCTTATAGATCATGCCCATCCTTTCTGCCTCGATAGGAGAAACTTTATCGCCAAGCATAGCCAATGCACTGGCTTTTTGCCAGCCAATCAATCTTGGTAAAAAAAAAGTGCCGCTGCTGTCAGGTATCAAACCAATTTTACTGAACGCCTGAATAAAGGAAGCGGATTCGGAAGCAACAACCACATCACAACATAAAGCAATATTGGCGCCTGCACCTGCCGCAACCCCATTTACTGCTGCCATCACAGGTTTTTTCAGGTTCCTTATTTTTAATATGATCGGATTATAATGTTCACTAAGAATTTTTTTCATCCCCGGCCCCGCAGGGTCAACTACTTCAGCAAGATCCTGACCGGCGCTGAATGCCTTACCTGCGCCGGTGATGTGAACGCAACGTACTTTTTTATCCTTGCACAGGTCCAGCGCATCCTGCATCAATAAAGCCATTTCCCGGTTAAAGGAATTCAGTTTATCGGGGCGGTTAAGCGTTATTAAACCAATATGGTCTTTTATTTCAAATTGAATGGAGGACATGAGAAGCTATTTAAAAACGAAGATAAATATTCCAATTTTTTAATGACACTTGAAATAATCAAACGGCTCCTTACATTCATTGCATTGATACAAAGCCTTACAGGCCGTACTGCCAAATTCACTAACCAGCCTCGTATTGGCTGAGTGACAAAGCGGGCACTCCACACCATCTTTTGGAATAGTAAATCTTTTATCGGGCGGGGCAATTCCGTATTGCTGAAGTTTTTTCTTTCCTTCTTCACTCATCCATTCAGTAGTCCATGGTGGAGAGATGGATTGAGTGATTTTTATTTTTTTGAAACCCAGTGTTTTCAGTTCAATGCTGATATTGGCAGCGATCATATCCATTGCAGGGCAACCGGTGTAAGTAGATGTGATGATCACTTCCAGTTCATCATCATTCATCTTTACATCTCTGACAATACCCATGTCAATGATGGATAAAACAGGTATTTCCGGATCCTTTATCTCTTCCAGGTAAGCGTACAATGCTTTTTTATCGATCACTGAAGTTTTCATTTCATTTTCTACCTGCAGCTACCATTCACATCCGGGATAAGCTCTTTGCATATATTGTAAATCGGCGAGAATAAAACCAAGGTTTTCCGTATGTGTGCCCGTTTTGCCTCCTGCATGCATAAAAATATTTGAAGGAATGCCTAATGATGCCTCATCAAAAACAGTTTTTACTTTTTGTGACCATTCATTTTTGAGAGAAGCTACATCAATCCCCAATTCTTTTTCATAAGTAGCAGGGGTAAACAGTTCTCCTGTATATCTCCATAATTCATCAACACCCTGCTTCATTCTTTTGTGACTTTCTTCTGTGCCATCACCCAGCCTTATCACCCACTCACTGCTCCAGCGAAGATGATAGCTAACCTCTTTCAATGATTTTTCTGCTATAGCGACAATAGATGTATCGGGATTGCTTTGCAGATACTGGTATAAATAGTATTGGTAACTACTGAACAGAAACTGTCGGAGAATGGTTTGTGCCCAGTCACCATTCGGCTGTTCTACCAGCAAACAATTTTTAAACTCTCTTTCAGTTCTTAAATATGCTAAAGAATCTTCTGAGGCCTCCCCCCAACCCACTCCCGAGGAGGGGGAGTGTTGATTAATTAATTGTGAAGCGTATTGATAGAAACTTCTTGCCTGTCCTATCAGATCAAGGGAAATATTTGTAATAGCGATATCCTGTTCCAGTATCGGGCCATGCCCGCACCATTCGGAATTCCGCTGACCAAGAATGAGTGAGTTGTCAGCGAGATGTAAAGTATAGTTGATTAAATTATTTCCCATAATTTGAGTATTCGTAAGCCCCTCCTTCGGAGGCCTGCCTGCCGGACAGGCAAGGTTTGGGGAGGCTACATGTGGTTTACTTCATCCGGTAAATTGTAAAATGTCGGGTGGCGGTATACTTTATCCTTTGCAGGGTTATATAGTTCACCCGCTTCCTCAGGATTTGATGCAGTAATGTATTTACTTTCAACTACCCAAATACTTTCACCTTCCATACGCCTTGTATAAACATCCCTTGCATTTTCAATGGCCATTTGTGCATCGGCCGCATGCAGGCTGCCAACATGCTTATGATCGAGGCCTTGTTTGCTCCGGATAAAGACTTCCCAAAGTGGCCAGTCATGCCCAGCCCCCCCACCCCCCGAGGGGGGGATTGGTGACGTATCTTTTAATCCGCTACCAGTTTTATCATCCGGAATATCTCCGTAATAAAATTTTCTGATGAAATTCATATGAAATATTTTATGCTGCTATTTCTTTTTGTCTTTGCGCCCTCTTCTTTGCATGGGCTGCTGCCGCTTCCCTCACCCATTCACCTTCTTCCCATGCTTTGCGCCTGTCATCAAGTCTTTGTTTGTTGCAGGGGCCATTGCCTTTTACCACATTCCAAAACTCATCCCAGTTGATCTGTCCAAAATCATAATGCCTTCTCTCCTCATTCCATTTCAGTTTATCATCCGGAAGTTTCATACCCAGTGTTTTTATCTGTTCAGCGATCATATCAACGAAATTCTGCCTCAGTTCATCATTGCTTTTTCTTTTGATCTTCCATTTCATGCTTTGTTCACTGTGCAAGGATTCGCTGTCATGCGGGCCAAACATCATCAGGGCCGGCCACCACCAGCGGTTAATGGCATCCTGGCACATTTCTTTTTGTTCTTTCGTTCCTCTTGATAAAACAAGCAGGGATTCAAAACCCTGCCGCTGATGAAAACTTTCTTCCTTGCAAATTCTTACCATGGCTCTTGCATAGGGGCCGTAAGATGTTCTTGTCAGCATCACCTGGTTCATAATGGCAGCGCCATCCACCAGCCAGCCGATGGCACCAATATCTGCCCATGTCAATGTAGGATAATTAAAGATGGAAGAGTATTTGGCCTTACCGCTGTGCAGGTCATTAATTGTTCCTTCTCTTGATACTCCCAATGTTTCGCAGGCAGAATATAAATACAGACCATGACCGGCTTCGTCCTGCACTTTGGCAAGCAGGATCAATTTTCTTTTTAAGGAAGGAGCTCTTGATATCCAGTTGCCCTCAGGCAACATACCAACCACTTCACTATGGGCATGCTGACTGATCTGGCGGATATTGGTTTTGCGGTATGCTTCCGGCATCCAGTCTTTCGGCTCGATCTTTATTTCTTCATTAATTTTCTGCTGAAATATCGTTTCAAAATCCTGTATAGGCATTTTTCTTTTTTATATGGCAAATCTAAAGAAAACAAAACTGGGGCTACTATGATTACTGTCATTTAATATCAAAGTCTACTGATACTTTTTCAGTTTTCGGATGGCTCTGGCAGGTGAGGATATAACCTTTTTCTATTTCTTCCTGTTCCAAACCCCAGTGCAAATCCATCTCCACTTCGCCTTCCAGCAGTTTGGCTTTGCAGGTACAGCACATGCCGCCTTTACAGGCAAATGGCAGATCTGCTCCTTGTTTTAAAGCAGCATCAAGAATAGGGATATCGCTGTTCAGCCCAAGATTAAATGCAAAACTTCTTCCGTCCACTTTTACAGTTATTGAACTTTGAGGTTCGTTACCAGTTGCTGGTTGCTGGTCAGCTTTTTTTTGTTTTTTAAGAGTGCTGCTGGTGAACAGCTCAAAATGAATTTTCTTTTCATTGACTCCTTTGCCTGTAAGAAAATCCTTTGTGCCAAAGATCATTTCCTCGGGACCGCAAATAAATATTTCATCTATTGAGCCGTAATCAACCAGCTTTGCTAATTCATTCAGTTTTTCAGCATCAATTCTTCCGTAGTTTACAGGCGTTTCTGTTCTTTCCCGGCTCAGGATATTGATATAATTAAAACGATCCAGAAATTTATTTTTTAAAGCTTCTAGCTCTTCAAAAAAGATAATAGAAGCACGGCTTCGGTTTCCATACACCAGAGTGAAATGACTGTGCGGCTCAGTTCTCAGCGTAGTTTTAATAATGGAAATAACAGGAGTGATCCCGCTGCCCGCGGCGAATGCCAGATAATTTTTTTTATTGGCAGGGATTAGCTCAGTATAAAACTTGCCCACCGGCTCCATCACTTCCAGCATATCTCCTTTTTTCAGTTTATCATTTGCAAAAGAAGAAAACAAGCCGCCATCCACTTTTTTTATCGCCACCTTCCATTCTTCATCCAGCGGGCTGCTGCAAAGCGAATAGGTTCTGCGAACTTCTTCCCCGTTGATGGTGGCCCGCATCGTCAGGCTCTGCCCCTGGTGATATGTAAAATTTTTTTTCAGGTCATCAGGAATCTCAAATTGAACGGAAACAGAGTCAGAGGTTTCCTTTTTAATATTCTTTACTCTGAGCGGATGAAAATGAATGGACATGAGTATGCTATTTTTTCAAACCATTGATCAGGTGAGTAACCATATTATCTTCCATTACCTGCGGAGATATTTTTTTTGCGCTGCGATGCCAGAATTCAAGACCTCTCACTGCTGCAAGAATCGTAAGCATGGCAGTGTAAGGCATTCCTGGGTTCATAGTTTTATCTTCTAAACCGGCCTCAATGATGGATTCCATCTTTTGTACGTAATATCTTCTTTTGCCTGTAAAATTGCTGAGATGTGGTTCACGGAGATGTATCCATTCATTCGTCATCACATAATAATCATCAAAACGATTCAGCATCATACGCACATGAAACCGGATAAGGGATTCAATTTTGGCTACGCTGGTTGTGTTTTCTTCATACAGGCTTTCCAGGTGTTCCAGGCATTCATCCGCAGTGCGGGAAATAATTTCCTGCAGTATTTCTGATTTGGATTGGATATGATTATATAAACTTGCCGCTTCCAGCCCGATCTCTTCAGCAAGGTCACGCATTGAAGAGGTGGGAAACCCTTTTTCCCTGAACATCGCTGATGCTTTTTTAATGATCAGTTCTTTTTTGGAAGATTTTTTTCTTTTGGCAATGGGCATGCCCAAAGATAATGAACCGGTAAGGAAAGAAACATGAGGGTCAGGGTTTATTCTTTGGTTTTGGTTTGGAAGAAAGTTGTTCAATTGTTTCCTTTTTAACCGGCAGGATCAGCTGCCCATTGAGGTCGGGTTTAATCATCAATGCTTTGGGGTGGTCGCCTTCCGAATCGAAAAATGTCCAGTGTAAACCACCGTTCCATGACTCTCCAACAAGATAAGAAACTGTAGTGATCAATTTCCCTTCCCATTCCAGTACTGATTTCAATTCTATTTCTGCCTGAAGATCTCCTTCTGTTTTGATGATCTGTAAAATTTCACCCGGCGCATATACTTTCCATGCACTATCCGGGATCGGGGCGAACATCATCGCCATATATTTTTTGAAGTCATCCTGTCCGCCGAATGAACCTATCATAGCGGGATAACTATAACGGGTATAAAGCTCCCAGTTTTTTGTTTTAAAACCATAGCAAAGACTGTCGGCACAGTTCCGGATATTGGCTTTGGCAAACAGGGTATCAAACTGGGCTTCTGTCTTTCCAAAGAACAAGAAAAACAAATAAAGTACGAACAGACATTTGATCATGTTACGGAAACCTGATGATCAAAATTACAAAAGAGCTACATTGTATTTCGATATGTAAAATTCATGTAGGTTTGCAGGCCTTTCAGGCAGTCATTAGTTCATAGTCTTTAGTCCGGACTCATGACTATTGACTCAAGACTTCAAACTATAAGCAAACTTCAACTTTAGGAAATATGTCCCTCATCGCCGTTGGCACCATGGCTTTTGATGCAATAGAAACTCCCTTTGGCAAAACCGATAAAATTGTGGGAGGATCGGCCACCTATGTGGCTTATGCTGCCAGCAACTTTGTAAAACCCATTCAGCAGATATCTATAATAGGGTATGACTTTCCGAAAGAAGAACTGGCTGAATTGAGAAAAAGAGGAGTGCATCTCGATGGCGTTGAAGTGGTAAAAGACAAAAAATCATTTTTCTGGAGCGGCCGCTATCATGAGGATATGAACAGCCGGGACACATTGGTTACTGATCTGAATGTGCTGGCAGACTTTGATCCCAAGGTTCCCGACAGCTACCAGGGCGCTGAATTTTTAATGCTGGGAAATCTTGCTCCCAAAATTCAGTTGAATGTGATACAGGAGTTGAAGCAGCGACCAAAGCTGATCGCCATGGACACCATGAATTTCTGGATGGAAACAGCGATGAATGAACTGAAAATTATTTTGAGATATGTAGACATGCTGATCGTAAATGATGCGGAGGCAAGACAACTGACCGGGTTATTTTCATTGGTGAAAGCGGCCAAGTCTATTTTACAAATGGGGCCAAAATATCTGGTGATCAAAAAAGGAGAACATGGCGCCTTACTGTTCCAGGACGATGAAGTGTTCTTTGCCCCCGCACTGCCGCTGGAAGATGTTTTCGATCCCACCGGCGCTGGTGATACATTTGCCGGAGGTTTTATCGGTCATTTGGCAAAGACCGGAGACATTTCATTTGAAAATATGAAACGGGGGATCATTGTTGGTTCTGCTATGGCGAGTTTTTGTGTGGAGAAATTCGGACCAACGAGATTAAAAGAAGTTACCAAAAAGGATATTGATGCCCGGATACAGCAGTTTAAGGATTTGGTGAGTTTTGATATTGAATTAGTTTAATTTTCTTGCAAGAACTACTGCATTTTTAAACTTCTCTTTCTTCCCCTGCAAATTAAAAATCTCAGTAAAGAAGACATAGGTACCGACAGGCAATTTAAGTCCTTTATCATCCAACCCGTCCCAGTTCCAGTAACTTTTTAATCCCAACGTTCCGTTACGAACAAGATTGCGGACAGGTCTTCCTGCTGCATCAAAGATGGTAATGTTAGCTACATAGCCAGGTTCGGTAACAGTGTAGTGTATAGTAGCAATATCATCAATCCCATCATTATCCGGTGAAAAAACCTTTGGTGATACTTCAACACTTGCAGTAATTGCAGTCAGCAATTTGTATTGAGAGTTTTTATAAGTAGGCGTTCCGTACCCGGCTGTAGATGCGGCGCTATGCCAGTTGGTTTCATCCTGTGATGGGCCGTTTGGATCAATTCTTTCCAGCGAAACGCCTTCATCATTATCTATCAGTTTGAAATGCCAGTCATCTTTGTATTTTACCTCATCAATGATGTTTCCCTGGAAGTTTAAGGCGATCACATCACCTTCATCATCAGAAAAAGATGGGGGAGATGAGATGACCAGCACATTATCCGGATTTTTTAAGAGGTATTGGGTGGCGAGGTTTTCGGCATCTTCTGTTTCCACAATATAATCGCCGGGAAAAACATAAAACGGAACAGCGCTTAATGGCTTAATGGAACTCACAACGCCGCTACTGTTGCGGTTAGCAATATAAAGTTTAGATGCATCAAATATTTTATTACTGTTGTTATAAAACTCAACAAAATCATAAGCGTTGGATCTCGGGTTGAATAGTATTTCATTGATGACCCATTCACCCACTGCTGCATCAACAGGTAAACCCGCTCTTGCTTTGTTGGCGGCGCCGATGGTATTGCCTTTACAGTCTTTCACATTGCTGGCGGTAATATTATAAACCGTATTTGCCGCCATTGCTGTACTTGTTTTCAGTTGCACAAGATTGAACAACGGCGCTAATGCTGTTGCACTGATTAACGTTAGCCCTCCGTCAATTGAATAGTTAGATGGCGTTGCTCCGGATAAACTGTCAACCGGTTCATCATATACCAATACGATAGTTACATTGTCAGTCGTGTATGCTCTTTTTAGTTGCGGAGCTGTTGGATCAATATTGACGGCATCAATGGAATTTTTCTTTCCCGGAGTACCGCCAGTTACACTCACGCTGGCTTTCCAGTTGCTCATTCCTGCACAAGGACTTTTGGTATCAATCATTTCCAATGCCCAACCGCCATCTTTTTTCACTTCATTCTGGTACCAGGTATCGGAATAAGAAACTGCATGTATTGTTTTTCCATTGCCAGCTTTTAGATACAATTGATCACCCCCATTATCCAAAAAAGGAAAACTTGTTACAGAGATAGTAGTTCCGAAAGCACTCATAGCAGCCACAGCGCTGCCGGTACAAACAATTACAAAACTGTCGGGTTGTAAAGTGAAATTGGGCAGGGGACCGCTTTGGCCGGTTGCATCACCTATTCGCCAGTTTTGTAAGTTGATAGGAGCCGCAGTTGTGTTTTTTAATTCCAGCCATTCATTGTTTGGTAAGCCAACCTGAGGTGTTGGGTCAGCCATGATCTCGTCAATCACCACATCGTACCTGTTTTGTGCAGACAGGCATGCAGGTAATATAAGAATAGACAATAAAAGCCGGATCATTTTCATTGATACAAGTTAAAAAAAACGGTTGTAATAGAAACAAAGCCTGTAAAATTTCTCCCGATTATTTGGTATAGAGCTATCTGCCCACTAAATTTGCAACCGATGATAATTATCAAGCATACGCCTTTGTTCTGTAGAATGAGCTTCGGCGCACACAGTACAAAACGCAATAAGAAACAGTCCGTTTAGCGGAAGATTTGCGGCGTGCTGTATGTATCAGCATAAAAGTTTAGCAGGCCTTCAGAAATGAAGGTCTTTTTGTTTCAACAATATTCTTAATAAAAACACCTCTCCTTACGGGAGGTAGGGGGGCTTTATGAACGTTGCAGTCGTAGGACGATGGAACCACTCAATAATTCACCATCTTCGGGAATATCCTGTTTAAAACTTGCTATACGTCCATAATTGGATACAGCTTACTTCTTGCGGAGTTCTTTCCACCTGGAGAAAGTCAACAGCTTCCAGGTTTCGCCGGCTAATTTTTTGATCATAACAAAATGTTTTAGCCAAGATAGGATGCAGTGTATAACGTTCGTACGGGAAAGTTATCAGAGTAATCGCCGGTTTATACTAAGTTAGAAAAAATAGATATGCGGCCAATATTATTTTTTGCCGGTCATTTTCAGGAATTCATATTCTGAAATGATCTTTACTGTGTTTAGTTTTTTTGCTTTATCCAGTTTACTACCTGCGTCTTCACCCACAACGAGGTAATTCAGTTTGGCGCTTACTCCACCGAGTATCTGTCCTCCGTTTTCCTCTACCATGGCTTCAGCCTCACTTCTTTTAAGTGTTGGTAAAGTGCCGGTGAAAAGAAATGTCTGTCCCGAAAGATTACTACCTGTTGTCAATTGTTTCTTTACATTCTTTAATTGCAATCCCAGTTTTTCAAGCTGTTCCAGGATTTTAATATTGTCTCTGTTGCTGAAGAAGTGATGGATACTGCCCGCTACTTTTGGTCCCACATCTTCCAGGTTTTGCAGGTCCTCCAATGAATATTTTCTGAAATCAAGTAAATGATTGACGGCCTGGGCCAGTGTTTTTGCTGTTGTTTCTCCAATGAAACGGATACCCAAAGCATAAATCAAGCGGTGAAGCGGTTGTTTTTTTGAATTGCTGATGGCTGCTTGTAAATTAGCAATTGACTTTTGGCCAAAGCCTTCCGTTTCACCGATCTTGTCAAAATCAAGTGTATAAATGCCCGGGATATCTTTCAATAAGGCCAATTCATAGAATTTACGAACGTTGGCATCACCAAAGCCACGGATATCCATGGCATCTTTACTTACGAAATGAATGATACGTTCCACCACTTGCGCCGGGCAATCAATATTCAAACAGCGCCACACCGCTTCTTCCTCTTCTTTAAATAATTTACTATTGCAAACAGGACAGTTTTTAGGAAAATGGATTTTCTTTTCATTACCCTTTCTTGCATCAGAAAGTGATTTTACAATTTGGGGTATCACATCTCCGGCTCTTTCTACCAGCACCTGGTCGCCGATGCGCAAATTTTTTTCTTTTATGTAGTCTTCATTATGAACAGAAATGCTGCTGACGGTTACACCACCGATTGATACAGGCTCCAGTTTTGCAACAGGAGTTACTGCGCCGGTTCTTCCAACCTGGAATTCTACATTCAGCAATTTACTGGTTCCCTGTCTTGCTTTGAATTTATAGGCAATGGCCCACCGGGGGTGGTGAGAGGTCATTCCCATTTTATCCTGCAGCGCAAAATCATTTACCTTGATCACCATGCCGTCTATTTCATAAGGAAGATCATCTCTTTTTTCCTCAAACTCATTGCAGTATTTAATAACGGCTTCTATACCGGTAAAAACTTTTTTTTCTTTTTCAGGACTTCTAAACCCCAAATCCCAAAGTAGTTTGATGGAGCCCTCATGTGTGGTTAGTTCTTCCGGAACTTTTTTGGCTTTCAATAAAGTATAAAAACTAACATGATAAACAAATGCCTCCAGATTTCTTTTTGCCGCTTCAGTGGGATCTTTAATACGAAGTGTTCCGGCTGCAGCATTCCTTGGATTAGCTAGCGGCGGCAAGCCCTCTTCCATTATTTTCTCATTGTATCTTTTGAAGTTCTCTTTATTGATAAGCACTTCACCTCTTATTTCTATTTGTTGTATTCCGTAAGCTGAGAATTTTGCCGACAGCGGAATAGTCCGTATCTGCTTAATATTAGTTGTCACTTCTTCACCTTCCACACCATCGCCCCTTGTGGCTCCACGGATTAATAAATCGTTTTCATAGATCAATGAAATGCTTCCACCATCAAATTTTGGCTCAATGCAATATTCAATTTTGCTAAGCCCCGTTAATTCTTTTGCTTTTCTGTCAAAATCTATGAGGTCATCGCTGTTGTATGAGTTATCAAGCGAGAGCATAGGGACAAGATGCTGTACCGTTGGAAATTCTTTTGTAAGACCCTTTGCCACCCGTTGTGTTGGCGAATCGTTTGTAATAAGTGATTGATTTTCCCGTTCAATTTTTTCCAGCTCTTTGTAAAGCTGGTCATATTCATAATCTGATATCAGCGGGTCATTCAATATATAATACCTGTATTCATGAAAACGAAGTACCTCCCTCAGTTTTTCAATTTCCTTTTTTGTAAGCTGGTCAGCTTTCTTTTTTTTAAGCAGATCACCTGTAACTTGTTGCAGCTGGCGGGTTGTTTCTTTTGAATACATATCCATAAAGATAGCGCCTCATTGCCGCATCTACACACAGGAGTTCAGCGATGCGAACAATGCTGTTAAAGAAGATGAATAATCAACGGATAGATTAAAAAAAGAGGCTATCTCAACTTTTGAGACAGCCTCACTACAATCATTGAAGAAATTTTTTACTTCAGGTGATTAGACAGGTGCTTTGCCATGTCGAACATTGACACCTGGCTTTTGCCACCGAATACTGCTTTCAGGTTGTCATCAGCATTGATCATGCGTTTGTTGGTTTTATCCTGCAAACCTTTAGCCTTGATGTACACCCACAGTTTTTTAACTGCTTCAGTGCGGGGCAATGCATTGCTGCCTACTACTGCAGCGAAAGCTGCACTTGGAGTAAGAGCTTTCATGAAAGCTGCATTTGGTTTACGGACTGATTTCTTTTTAGCTTTCTTTGGAGCAGCCTTTTTTGCTTTTTTGGGAGCTGCTTTTTTTGCTTTTTTAGGAGCTGCTTTCTTGGCAGCTTTTTTTGCTTTTTTTGTTGCCATGATTTTTTGATTTGATTTTAATGGATTATTGTTCGGTACTTACCACACCAAATATAGTTTATTTAATCATCCGCATAAAGAATATTAAATTTTTTTCTCCCCATTTTCATTGAGAAGATCATCGGTAATGCCGCCATTGCTATGCGAAGTTTATGGTTGGCCAGTTTATTAAATATCATTTTATGTCCCTCACTTATTAATGGTTGGGAGCCTTTCCCTGAACTGGGATTAAAAGGAGCTGCTATTGCCACGGTGATAGGCCGTGGATCGGGGGTGCTGTATCAATGTTATCATTTATTCCGGGGTAGTAAAGGAACTATCAACCTGAGAAAAGAACATTTTGTAATTGATTTCCCCTTAATGAAGTCGCATATCAAAATTGCATGGCCCGCCACTTTTCAATTCATCATTGCATCAGGAAGCTGGATCGTTTTAACGCAGCTGGTGGCAGTAACAGGCGGCACCCATGCTTCTTCCGGTTACCAGATTGCTATTCAAAATGTTGTATTTTTTATATTGCCAGCATGGGGTCTCAGCAATGCTGCCGCTACATTGGTGGGGCAGAATCTCGGAGCCAAACAACCTGACCGTGCAGAAAAAAGTGTGATGCTTACGACTAAGTACAATGCGATTTTCATCTCAGGGGTGATGTTATTATTTATTCTTTTTGCAAAACCAATTATCGGCATTTTCACACAGGTGTCTGAAGATTTTGTTTTTGGCGCACAGGCTTTACAGATAATTGGTACAGGGTATATTTTTTATGGCATCGGCATAGTAATGATACAGGCATTAAACCGTGCAGTAGATACAAGAACGCCGACCTGGATTAATTTTTTTGGATTCTGGTTGTTTCAGATACCGTTGGCCTATTTGCTTGTAAAAGTATTTAACATGGGGGTAGTCGGAGCTGTTGTTGCCATTCCTGTTGCTGAAACTGCTTTGGCAATTGCGGCATTTGTGTATTTCCGCAAAGGCAAATGGAAAGAAGTAAAAGTATAACCCGTTATAAGATATACAAAGTACGGCAACCGGGAAATAGTGTTTTTTAAATCGTACTTTGTATTTCTTACTTTTAACTTCCGTATGAGCAACAATATAATTGACCAGAATCGGGTAAGGCAGTTTTTCTTCATCGCCATTATTTTATTGCTTGGCATTTTACTTTTTTTCGAGCTGCAATCTTTCATACCTGCACTACTTGGCGCCATTACATTATATGTACTGATGCGGGGATTCATGTTTGCCCTCACAGAAAAAAGAAAATGGCGAAAAGGCTGGGCAGCTCTGTTATTGATGTTGCTTTCCATTGTTGTGATCCTTTTGCCGGTCGGTCTGCTGGCGAATATGCTTTCGTCCAAAGTGAGTTATGCTGTACAGCATTCCAATGAAATGGTGGAAGCTTTAAAAAAAGTGGTGGCAAATATTGAACATCGTTTTGATATCACCATTGCCAGCGAAGAAAATCTTAACAAATTAAGTGGTGTTATAGCAGAAACATTACCTAAAATTCTTGGAGCCACTTTCAATACCCTGACCACGATATTTTTCATGTATTTTATTTTATACTTCATGCTGGTGAATGGCAGAAAGATGGAAGTGACATTTTATGAATACATACCATTAAAAGACGAAAATGTAGGTAAACTGCGCAAAGAAGTAAATATGATGGTGGTATCAAATGCTATCGGAATACCGCTGGTTGCTTTTGCACAGGGTGTGGTTGGGCTGATCGGTTATTTAATAATAGGAGTGAATGAGCCCTTTTTCTGGTTCGGTGTCACCTGTATTGCGGGTATGCTGCCGGTGGTAGGGGCAGCCCTGGCTTATGTTCCGATCATAATAATATTCTTTGCTAATGACGAAACATGGAAGGGTATTGCAATGATAATTTATGGTTTTGGTATCATCGGCACAGTTGACAATGTGCTGCGTTTTACCTTACTGAAAAAAATGGGCAATGTACATCCGCTTACTACGGTATTCGGAGTTATTATCGGATTGAACCTTTTCGGATTTATAGGACTTATTTTTGGACCGCTTCTTATTTCTTTATTTATTTTGCTGCTGAAAATATATTCCAGTGAATTCATTACAAAACAAAGGGAAGTAAATAAGATAATGGAGAATTAAAGAACATTGTTCCGGAAAAATTAGTTGTTTCCCTCTATGCGGAATACTCATACTTCGTAAATTCCCTTACACTCAGACGATACTTGTTAGTAGTTCTTCGTAATAGCTTAAAAGACAAGATTTTATTTCTTGCAGAATTAATAATCTGATAATATTTTGGTCTTGCGATCTGTTTAATATCCGTCCGAAGTATTTCTTCGGAGAAAAACCCTACCTGAGTGAGAAACCTATTTGTTCCAATATCCATAGGCTTGCTGTGTGCATCCTTTACCCCTGCCCCTTCAACAGAAGCAATCCGAAACAATTCCATATTCATTTCTGCAGACAAGGTTTCATCTATCTATCAATCTGTTGAATTAGAACAATACGGTTTATCTGAAGAAGCCTTTAATTATGCCCTGGAAGGATATCAAAAACTGCTGGAACAAAAAAAGATAAGCAGGAGTGATTATCTGACTGTTTGTGATTTCAGCGAGTCTTCAAAGCAAAAGAGATTATATATAATTGATGTTGCAAACAGCAGGCTGCTTATCAATACTTATGTGGCACATGGCCGTAATAGCGGGGGTGAATATGCCACAAAGTTTTCCAATATCCCTGAATCGTTACAAAGCAGCCTGGGGTTTTATATAACTTCCAATACGTACAGCGGGGAACATGGATTGTCGTTGCGTATTCAGGGTGTGGCTCCCGGCTATAATGACAAAGCATTTGAGAGAAGTATCGTGGTTCATGGCGCTGCATATGTGGATGCTGCTCGTGCTAAAAAAGGTATAATGATGGGGCGGAGTTTTGGTTGCCCGGCAGTGCCGCAAAAAGAATCTTCAACCATTATCAATATCATTAAAAACGGAACATGTTTTTTTATATACCATCCTTCACGGAATTATCTGCTTAATTCAAAAATATTGAACGACTGATTGGACACATAACAAGGATGGATGATAATAAAAGGCCCGACTCACCCTATGGTTGAGCTTTTTTTTACTTCACCCCCAACCCCTCTCCAAAAGGAGAGGGGAGGATTATATCAATTTTCCGATGCTTTGCTGAATTGTTATAAAGCCCATATATGTCATGGCAAAAACAACTATCCAGCCGACAGCTTGCAGTGCCAATGGATGCTTATATTGCTGAACAATAGAAGATCTGTTTGCCGCAATTAATATAACCGCTAACGCAACTGCTAAGATCAATCCATTGACAGCGCCGGCCAAAATCAGCAGTTTTACAGGATTACCGACAATTACGAATATCACAGTTGAAATAATGATAAAAAAGCTGATTACTATTTTTTCATTGTTCTTAACGGCAGGAACCAATGTTTTCCAGAATGAAACAGAAGTAAAAGAGGCGCCAACAACAGAAGTAATGGCGGCGCTCCAGATAACGACCCCGAAAAATTTATATCCTAGTTCTCCTGCTGCAGACTGAAATACAGATGCAGCCGGATTTCCCTCAGCGAGTTTTATTCCCTGCCATACAATACCAAGTGCTGCAAAAAAAAGAACAAACCGCATGATAGCAGTGATCAAAATTCCGCTTACAGAACTTTTTGTTATTTGTTTCAGATATTGTGGTCCTTTTATTCCCGCATCTATCAAACGATGTGCTCCGGCAAAAGAAATATATCCGCCTACTGTGCCTCCCACCAAGGTTACTATTTTCATCACATCAATCTTCTCTGGCCAGATTGTTCTATATAATGCTTCTCCGACAGGTGGATGGGAAACAAAGGCAATATAAACGGTCAACCCTATCATGACAAGGCCAAGGATCTTTGCAAAATTATCCATCAGCTTTCCCGCCTCTTTATACCAGAAAATTCCAAGCGCAATAATGCAACTGATAATCGCCCCGGTCTTTGCATCAAGCCCGGTCAATACATTTACGCCTAATCCACAGCCAGCAATATTGCCAATATTAAAAACCAGGCCGCCAAATGCAATCAGCGCTGCAAGAAAATATCCGAGCCCGGGTAACAATTGATTTGCTATATCCTGTGCCCGGTTTTCACTCACTGTTACAATGCGCCATATATTTAACTGTGCCCCGATGTCGAGCAATACTGAAATAAGAATAACAAAACCAAAACTGGTAAGCAGTTGTTCAGTGAATAAAGAGGTTTGTGTGAGAAACCCGGGGCCTATGGCTGATGTGGCCATTAAAAATGCTGCGCCAAGTATGGCGGAGTTTCTTTTCATGATTCCATTACTGCTTTATGAAGGATTTTTGCAAACACAACGGCATGTTCTCCATCTCCATGGATGCATATAGTTTCAGCAATTACCGGAATAATTTTTCCAGATAAAGCCGTTACCGTTCCTTCATTTATCATTTGTAACACCCGTTGTACAACCTCATCTGTATCATTGATCAGTGCCCCTGGTTTGCTTCTTGATACAAGACGGCCATTATCCTGGTAAGCTCTGTCGGCAAACACTTCATTAACTGCTTTCAGACCGATCTTTTTTGTTTCTCTTATGAGATAACTGTTGCTGAGTCCGTATAATTTTAGTTTTTCATCCACATCTTTTACTGCCAGTGCAATGACAGATGCCAGTGGTTTTGCTCTTGCAGCCATATTGTACAAAGCTCCATGTGGTTTTACATGATGAAGCTTAGCACCAAATGTTTTCGCAATATCATCCAGCAACTGAATTTGCTTTGCAACAAGATCATACACTTCTGAAAGAGGCAGACGAATATCTGTTCTGCCAAAATTTTCTCTGTCCATTAAAGAAGGATGAGCCCCTATTGATACATTATGTCTCATCGCCAGTTCAACTGTCTTTTTCATTGTATCCTTATCCCCTGCATGGTAACCACAGGCAATGCTGGCAGAACTGATAAACGGCATGATGGCTTCGTCGTTGCCAATGCCTTCTCCCATATCACAGTTTATATCAATGTTGTGCACACAAAAATTCTTCCAGCCTGAATTTACATGCATTCCTCAAATGCTGTAAATGTTGCTGTTGTTTAATAAATAAATTTTCTGCAGTTTGCTGATCTGTCAAAAGAAAGTGAATCTTATCTCCCGCTTTCATTTGCGCCAGCTTTGAATGATGTACTGAAATTACATGAGCAATTCTTGGATAACCTCCTGTTGTTTGATGATCGGCCATCAGCACAATCAATTTTCCGTCCGGCAGTAATTGAACTGTCCCAAAACTAACCCCCGAAGAAATTATTTCTTCCCGGGTTATTACCGGCAGCGGTAAATTATTTAAACGGTAACCCATCCGGTCAGATTGATTGGTGATGACAAAAGATGTCATTGTAAAACTCTCTTTAGCTGCTTCTGTTAACCTGCTCCATTCATTACCCGGCAATACTAAGATTTCTCCGTCTTTTTTATCGCCCCATTTATCGTCCGCTTTCCAGGGAAGCACAAAAAATTCTTTTTCGCCCAATATTGATGAAACCACATCAACATTACCATACTGAATTTCATCCTCCTTTTGCAAGGCGCTTCCATGGTAACCTCCGGTTTTTGCTTTTAAATGCGTACTGGCGCTATGCAGCCACGCTGGTACATTGAACCCCCCACCGACGGCTATATAGGCTCTTGCACCTTTTACAATTTTGTGAAACTGCAATATTGAATTTTTATTTATCAGAACCGGATGATTAATGGGAATATTTTCACCATTAATGGTAGGAGCAAAATCAGCACCACTGATAGCAATCAAAGCAGGTTTTTGAAACATAAAAACAGAGGCTGGAAAATGTAATTCGATAACTGCCTTATTAATATTATTTCCAATCAGCAAATTGGCCATAGCAGCAGAAAATCGGTCCATAACACCACCGGGATTAATTCCTAAGTGTTGATAGCCATAACGGCCCAAATCCTGTACGGTGTCCTGTATGCCTGCTTTAATAATTTTCATTCCGCATTCCAGTATTGATCCTGAAGAAGAAAAGAATTTTGAATTTCGTAAAAATCATTTTCTGTTATCGGGAAAAAATGAATCTTATCCCCGATTTTAAATAAAGTCGGTTCTTCCTTTGCTGCATCAAATAATTTCAACGGAGTACGGCCAACAATCTGCCAGCCGCCCGGTGATGCCAGCGGATAAATTCCGGTTTGTTTTCCCGCTATACCAACACTTCCTTGCTCCACATTTACCGGTTGTGGTTTTCGGGGAATTATCATTTTTTCATTTACCTCCCCCATGTAAGCAAAGCCGGGTAAAAAACCAAGCATGTAAACTTTATATGTTCCGGATGTATGAAGTTGTATGACCTCTTCAACAGAAAGGTTTTTTGAGTCGGCCAATGTTTTTATATCGGGAGCAAAATTCAGGTTGTAGCAAACAGGTATTTTAAAAAGCCTGTTGTTTTTTTCGCTTTCATTTGGCGGTATTTGCAGTCTTTCTGTAAGCATTTGCTGCATCCACTCATAAACAGTTTGACCCGATGAAACTTTGTTTCTGAGTTTGACGGCATCATAATAAATGGTAAGAGAACTGTAAGCCGGGACAGCTTCAATCATTCCCGGCACCGGGCTGATTTGAAGTTCATTGAATCTTGTAATCACCTCATCATTGAGAGATTCATTGATGTTATTGCCAAAATCAATGGTAATAACTGAATCGCCTAGTGGAAAAATGCGGTATGTAAGATTGGACTGATCCATTGGAAAAGCATGTCAAGATAGCAACTTAACTTTACTCCTGATGGGCCGATTTAACCGAAGAGACAGTTTTAATTTGTTGTCCAAACTCACCCTCCGTCGTGCCTGGAACGGGGTGAGGGTATTGAGCAGTTATTATATCAGCAAATGGTTTAAAAAGCCGGTGCATTGGGGACAGCCCATTTCAATTTCTTTTGAGCCCACTACTTCCTGCAATCTTCGCTGTCCGGAATGTCCAAGTGGCTTAAGGGCCTTTACCCGGCCTACCGGTATGCTGCAAAAGAATTTTTTTAGAGAAACCATTGACCAGCTTTATAAAGATCTGTGGTATTTGATTTTTTATTTTCAGGGGGAGCCTTATCTCAATCCTGATTTTTTAGACATGGTAAAATATGCTTCCTCAAAAAAAATTTATACTGCCACTTCCACCAATGCTCATTACCTGGATGATGAAAATGCAAAAAGAACAGTGGAGAGTGGATTGGACCGGCTTATTATTTCCATTGACGGCACCACTCAGAATGTTTATCAGCAATATCGTGTAGGAGGTCAATTAGATAAGGTGATTGAAGGAACAAAGAATATCATCAAATGGAAAAAAGAATTAAAAAGCAAGAAACCATTTGTTGTGTTCCAGTTTTTAGTGGTAAAACCTAATGAACATCAGATTGAAGATGTAAAAAAAATGGCCAAAGAGATTGGAGTAAATGATGTCTGGTTGAAAACAGCTCAAGTATATGATTTCAAAAACGATCCTAATAATTTAATACCAGCAAATGATAAGTACAGTCGTTACCGTAAAAACACGGATGGCTATGAATTCAAAGGTAAATTAGCCAATCATTGCTGGCGGCTCTGGCATGACCCCGTCATTACCTGGGACGGATTAGTGGCCCCCTGTTGTTTTGATAAGGATGCACAACATCAATTGGGCGATTTGAAAAAAAATACTTTTAAAGAGATTTGGAAAAATGGGAAATACACTACATTCAGGAAACAAATTCTGAAAGGGAGAAAAAATATTAACATCTGCTCCAATTGCAGTGAGGGAACTAAAGTGTGGGAAAGATAAAGCAGAAGAAAATTTTGTTTGTCACCCTGAGTTAAACGAAGGTATTCAGACTGTTCTGAAGGAACTAAAGTTTGGAATAATCATTAATATCACAATAGATAGGCGTGACGATGCCTTCTTCCATATCGACCCGTTTGCATTAACAGCATAAGTCATTGCTAGATATGATTGATGGCTTGTCAGATGAAATGATTCGTCGCCAGGTAATACCGGGCAAATGGTCCATCTTTGAGCACATCATTCATCTGCAAACCTACCAACATACATTTATCAGCCGCATTAAACAGCTTCTGCAAGGGAACAATCCTTCGTTTCCGCGATATACTGCCGAAACCGATCCATCATTTGCTGATAATTGTTATAATACTGTGCGGGAAATAATTCAGGATCTTTTAAGTATCCGCAAACAGATGCATGGTGAGATAAATTCCTTTCCCGATTCAGATCTTTCCAAAACAGCAATACATCCTGTTTTTGGAAAAATGACTATGGCGGAATGGTTGAATTTTTTTCTGCTTCATGAGGCACACCAGATGTTCGTCATTTTTAAATTAGCAGGAGAACACAGGAAGGTTAATTAGGTATTGGTTAATTGATTTAATGGGATAGACGACAATTAACTAATAATCCGGTTAACTGATTACCATTTCTTCATTTCATCAAAAATGGAAGTATAGAAGGAAAAGAAACCTTCAAAAAAATTCCGGATAGATTCAGATAGCAGCTTCATAAAAAATGCTTTAATGCCGGGTTCGTACTGTAAAGCAACTTATTTTCCTGAACACCGTCAATACCACAAAGAGGTGATTTTATACACCGGCGCTGTTCCAAAATGTTAATAATAGGTAAATCTTTTCTGAAAGTTTTTACTTTTACCATCGCTGAAATTTTTTCATGGGAATAAAAAAGGATACACAACAGGATAAATTCCGGAATATTTATCAAAAAGCTTCCATCAATCTAATCTATACCGTGAGTTGGATGAGGGACAAGACAAAATGTTTTTTTGAAGCAGAAGACATCACCCCGCAGCAATTCAATATTCTTCGTATCCTTAGGGGCAGCTTTCCACAACCACTTTCCACATTGCAGATAAGGGGAAAAATGATTGAAAAGATGAGTGATACCAGCCGCATAGTGGATCGCCTCATTGCCAAAGGCCTGGTGAAAAAAATAATCTGTAAGTCAGATCGCCGGTTAGTGGACGTAATTATAATCGACAAGGGCAAAAAATTGCTTGAAAAGTTAGATGCCAGGCAGGATGAAATGGATGGAGTACTTGGCAATCTTTCTGAAAAAGATGCTAATATTCTCAACGACATGCTGGATAAAATAAGAGAAAGCGGGCAATGAAGTATTTTGCAATGAATTAATTCCACCACATGAAAATAAAAAGCATCCTTCTTTTCTTCCTAGTAATGCTTACGTCTTTCCTGCTTAATGCACAACCCAAATATGAGTTCCGGGGGGTATGGATTGCAACTGTTGATAATATTGACTGGCCAAAAAACGGACAATGGGATCCGGAAATGCAAAAAGCCGATTTCATCCGCATTCTCGATGGTCATAAGAAAAATGGAATGAATGCCATGATCGTTCAGGTGCGGCCTGCTGCAGATGCTTTTTATCCATCACCCTATGAACCCTGGAGTCAATGGCTCACAGGTGAACAAGGCAAGCCGCCTTCTCCTTATTACGATCCACTTCAATTCATGATTGAAGAAGTGCATAAAAAAGGAATGGAATTTCATGCCTGGCTCAATCCTTACAGGGCTAATTTCAATATTAAAACAGCCAGTATTGCTTCCAATCATATTACCAATATTCATCCTGAATGGTTTCTTACTTATGGGGATAAAAAATATTTTGATCCGGGAAACGAAGAGGCCAGAAAATTTGTAGCGAATGTGGTGCATGACATCGTAAAACGGTATGATGTAGATGCTATTCACATGGATGACTATTTTTATCCTTATCGCATTCCCGGAAAAGAATTTCTCGATGATGAATCATATAGGAATTCCGGCAGCACATTAAGCAAGGATGACTGGAGAAGAAGCAATGTAGATTCCATTATTCTCGCTTTAAGCAACGTCATAAAACATGAGAAGAAAATTTGCCGCTTTGGTATTTCTCCTTTCAGTGTGTGGCGGAATAAAGACAAAGACCCGGAAGGAAGTGATAGCCAGGCAGGACAAACCAATTATGACGATTTGTACGCAAATATTTTATTGTGGCTAAAAAAAGGCTGGATCGATTATGTGACCCCGCAATTGTACCTGGAAATCGGTCATGATAAAATTGCTTATGAAAAGCTGCTGGATTGGTGGGCAAGACATAGCTATGGCCGGCATATATATATAGGCCACGGAATTTACCGGGCTGGTGGAAAAGAAAAAGGATGGAATGATCCGAGCCAGTTGCCTGACCAGATAAAACTGTTGCGTCGTTATCCAAATGTACAGGGAAGTATTTATTTCAGCAGTAAAACATTTGATCGTAACCCTAATGGCTGGAATGACAGTTTACAAAATGAGTATTATAAATACCCGGCACTGCTGCCACCGATGCGCTGGATCGATAATGAAAAACCATGGCCTCCCATTGTAGAAAGACAAATTGTGGACGATTCAGTGATAAAACTTATAGTAAAACCAGATCCCAGGAACCTGGTAGATATAAAATATTATGTAGTGTATCAATATGCTGCCGATTCGCATGCTGAAACTTTTGGTAATATCCCTAAATACATTTCAAGGATTGTAGTTGAGCCAAAAGGATTTCAGCTAAAAGAAGTTCTTTCATCTAACCATTTTCCCTATCGTTACTTTATTACTGCTGTTGGAAGAAACAACAATGAAAGCGATCTGAGTGAGATTGCCACACTGGTACAGCCTGGAGGTAAATGGGAGTTTTATAACCCTTAGAAATCTACTAATTTAGGTGCACAAAAAACTAAGTGGATAAATTTCAATTAAATAAATATCCAATCGCTATTCCGGCACTTAAGTTGCGAGTTATATTTTGTTTTGAATCATAAATATTTGTAACTCCAAACTCACAATTTATAGAAGCTATCCATTTGTTTTGTGTTTGTGCTGACAGTGATCCTCCAAATCCAAGATCGAAACGTTTGTATCCATTGTCCCCAAACGGAATATTTCTTTTTGCCGGTTCATTGCTCGGCGTACCGGAAATATTTTCCCAAATTTCTTTACCATTTATTGCATAAGAAAAATATGGGCCAGCTCCAAGAAATAATTTAGCCTTATTACTGGCCATCAAATATTGAAAGGGAACCGATAATTCAATATAGTCGAACCTTAGACTCATCGTTCCGGTTCCTATGGGGTTTCCCAATTGATCCTCAAAAGTCAAATTTGCAATGCGGCTTCCTTTTGGGCAATATCCAAAGGATGGCTCAAGAAAAAAAGAATTGGCAAAAGGAAGCATTCCAAAAAAGGATGCCCGTACTGATACCAGTGGTTTTTTATCAGAATTTTTGAACCCTGTTTGGTTATTAACAGTAGCTCCAGCTTTAACTCCCCATCTTTTTTGAGAGTTAGCAAGAATGGAAAGAGAAGTAACAAGAATAAAAAAAATACTTTTCTCATAATATCTGGAATAAATGGTGAAACAATTTAATCAAAATTTTCCTCTATTTGGGTATTGATCTTGAAGCAAATCATAACTCTTGGCTACCTTTGTTTACTAATTAACCAATAACTGAATTATGCCCGGTTACGAACTCTGGAGTGATAAAGAAAGAAAAGAAGTAAATGATGTGCTCCAAACCGGCATCCTGATGCGTTATGGTTTTGACGGCCCCAGGAAAGGAATCTGGAAAAGTAAGGAACTGGAGGAAGCAATCTGTAAAACCTTTGGTTGTAAATACGCACAGCTAACCTCCAGTGGCACTTCTGCATTAAGCACTACCATGAGCGCCTTGGGAATTGGCTATGGCGATGAAATCATCACCCCAACTTTTACATTCGTTGCTTCATTTGAAGCAATATTGAGTGTTGGCGCCGTGCCGGTATTTGTGGATGTAGATGATACGCTGACATTAAATCCTGATGCAGTTAGAAAAGCCATTACTTCAAAAACAAAAGCTATCATGCCGGTACATATGTGCGGCAGCATGGCGGATATAGATGCATTGATTGCCCTTTGCAAAGAATACAATCTGATATTGCTGGAAGATGCCTGCCAGAGTATTGGTGCCACCTATAAAGGAAAACATGTCGGTACTATTGGGGATGCCGGTACTTTTTCTTTTGACTTTGTAAAAACAATGACTTGTGCAGAAGGTGGAGTAGTAATGACGAACAAAGAAGATGTTTTCATTAAGTCTGATGGCTACACCGATCATGGTCATGACCACAAAGGAACTGACCGGGGGGCTGACCTGCATCCCTTCATTGGTTACAATTACCGCATTTCAGAACTGCATGCTGCTGTGGGGCTGGCGCAGATAAAAAGATTACCTGAGTTTTTAGCCATTCAGAAAAAGAATCATGCCCACTTAAAAAGTATTTTATCCCGGGTGCAGGAAGTTTCATTCAGGAAAATACCGGATCCTGTCGGCGACAGTTGTACTTTCCTTAGCTGGTTCTTACCCACTGAAGAAATTACAAGGGCAGTGGCAACTGAAATGAAGGCACAGGGAATATTGCCGGGCAATTTTTACTGGTATGATAATAACTGGCATTATATCCGCAAATGGGAACATCTTAAAGATGCTGTTACATTAAATGCCTTGCATCCTGAACTGAAAGCTCAGGTGATACATCACGTCACTAAAGACTTTTCTGCAAGCGATGCAATCATGAGTCGTTGTATTTCTACTTCGATCAGCTTGCTGTGGACAGAAGAACAGGTTAAAGAGAAAGGAGAAAAGATGGTGAGTGCGATTAGGAAAGTACTGAAGGAGCAATCTGTCCCTTTATAATTTTTTGCTCACAGATTTCACGGATTTATACAGATAAAATAAATCTGTGCTAATCTGTGCAATCTGTGAGAACATATTAATATAAGCCTGGTCTTACTGCATTCGGTTTTTGCTCCATCCAGTCAACATAATCTAATGATCCCAATCTTAAATTCAAGGGCAGGTGAATAGCTTTTTGTATTTGTAACTCTTTACGACAGCTCCAACTTAAATCTTCAACATAAGTAGCAGAAGTCGGCAAATAGATTATTTTGTATACAGGCCCAGCATAATTTCCATCTACGAAAATCTTTATTGCCTTATATGTTGGAGTAATAAAGTATTTTGAAAAGTCTGTCACTGAGGATTTGCGTTCACTTCGAACAATTCTGTAAATTGTACTTCTGATGATTTGACTGTTTTCATTTAAATTTTTCTCCCCAAACTGAGGACTTTCTTGCCCAAAAATTTCACCATTAAACATTAACAGGAACACAACAAGAAACCCGCAAAGCCGTTGCGCCATCTTTTATTTATTTGTATCTAAATTTACGGCATTATTTTTGTTCCAGGGCGCAATTTTTTTTAAAAAAGAACCGGAATTATGGCCCTTAGCCAGAGCTTACAGCAGAAATTACTTCAAAAACTATCCCCCCAGCAGATTCAGCTCATGAAACTGCTGCAGGTGCCTACTGCCAACCTGGAGACCCGCATCAAAGAAGAACTGGAAGAGAACCCCGCCCTGGAACTGGATGAAGAAAAACATGATGAAGGGGCGGATGAACTTAAAGATGAGTTCAGCGAGAATGGCGAAGAAGATTTTGAAGAAGCGGATGGCAGTGAAGATGAATATGACAATATCGACGTAAGTGAATATGTGCAGGAGGGAGATGATGAAGTGGGTGATTATAAACTGAGAGATGATAATTATCCGGAAGAGGATGAAGGAAGGCAACTTCCCTTCAAAACTGAAACCAGTTTTCATGAAATGCTGATCGACCAGCTGGGATTGCTGAAACTGGAAGAAAAAGAACAAATCATTGCTGAGCAGATCGTCGGCAGCATTGATGAAGACGGATATTTAAGAAGAGAAATTGCAGCTATTGTGGACGACCTTGCTTTTCGCCAAAATATAACCGCTACAACTGAAGAAGTGGAAACGCTGATAAACAAAATTCAGCAATTTGATCCTCCTGGTGTGGCTGCCCGTGATCTTCAGGAATGTTTGCTGATACAATTGCACCGGCAAAGAGAAGAAGGCGGACAGGTGAACATCGCCATCAAAGCCATCACTAAATACTTCGACGAGTTCACAAAAAAGCACTATGAAAAAATACAGCGGGGGCTGAATATTGATGACGACCATATGCGGGAAGTGATGCAGCAGATCATCCGGCTGAATCCCAAACCTGGCGGTAATGTGGGAGAGATATATAAGGCTGAAAGTTATGTAGTACCTGATTTTTTTATTATCAATAATGGCGGCAAACTGGAGCTTACACTAAACAGCCGCAATGCCCCTGAGCTTCGCATCAGCGAAGGCTATCGTGACATGCTGAAAGAATACGACCGTGGTTCAAAAAAAGATAAACGTCAAAAAGAAGCTGTTTTATTCATCAAACAAAAAATAGATGCTGCCAAATGGTTTATCGATGCTATCAAACAACGGCAACATACCCTGCTCAGCACCATGAATGCCATCATGGAACATCAATACAATTTCTTTCTCACAGGAGATGAAACGGAACTGAAACCGATGATCCTGAAGGATATTGCCGAAAAGACAGGATTGGATATTTCAACTGTAAGCCGGGTAGCCAATAGTAAGTTTCTCCAAACGGAGTTTGGCACTTATCGTCTTAAGTTTTTCTTTAGCGAATCTCTCAGTACGGACAGTGGTGAGGAGGTATCCACAAGAGAAGTGAAAAAGATACTGAGCGACCTGATCGAGGGGGAAGACAAAAAACATCCGCTTAGCGATGAGCGACTGACAGAACTCCTGCAGGAAAAGGGGTATAATATTGCCCGGCGCACCGTAGCCAAATACCGGGAACAACTCAATATTCCGGTTGCCAGACTTAGGAAAGAGTTGTAATAAACAATCATTCACAAAATATTTGTTTGGCGGCATTATAATAAATTCAAGCTTATTGCTATTTTGGGCAGCTAAATATTTCCCCACTCTTTTATGGTATTCGCCAGCTTACTCTTCCTTTTTATTTTTCTCCCCTTGTGCCTCATGTTGTATTACAGCTCGGGGAATGCCTCATGGCGAAATTGGGTGCTGATCATTTTCTCTCTTTGTTTTTATGGTTGGGGCGAACCGATCTGGATATCTCTGCTGATTTTATCATCGTTGTTTGATTGGGGAAACGCACTGTTTATTCAAAAACATCGTGGTACCAAATGGGCTAAGATTGGCGTGGCTTTTACTGTCGTTTTCAACCTCTGCCTGCTGGCTACATTTAAATATGATGTGTTTTTAGTTGACCAGGTGAATGCCATTTTCGGTACTCACTTTAAAGCGCCGGGTTATGGATTGCCGATCGGTATCTCATTTTATACTTTTCATACCATCTCATATGTGGTGGATGTGTACAGGGGCGATATAAAAGCACAGCGGAATTTTCCAAATTTTCTGATGTATGTTTCACTTTATTCGTCATTGGTAGCCGGTCCTATTATCCGTTATGCTCATGTGGAAAAGGAAATTTACGGTCGAAAAGAAAATCTGAAAGATTTCAGTCTTGGCGTTTCCCGTTTTTGCATCGGGCTCTTTAAAAAAGTAATTATCGCAAATGTAGCAGCCGAAATAGTGGCAAAATATATGGGCGATAAAGCACACCCGATAGTACTTGCTGATATTTCATCGCTTTCAAGTTTTGAAGCATCGGTGGGGCTTGTCATGTTTGCGATACAGATCTATTTTGATTTTTCAGGTTATTCAGATATGGCGATTGGCCTGGGGCGGATGTTTGGCTTTCACTTCAGGGAGAATTTTGAGTATCCTTACATTTCGAAATCCATCAGTGAGTTTTGGCGACGATGGCATATATCACTGGGTAGTATCTTCCGGGATTACGTTTATATTCCTTTAGGTGGAAATAAAAAACGAATGTACTGGAACCTTTTTGTGGTCTGGTTCCTTACCGGGATGTGGCATGGCCCCAGTTGGAACTTTATTTTCTGGGGGCTGTACTTCTTTATTTTCATCGCACTGGAAAAAGCTTTCCTGCAAAATCTGCTGGATAAAGCTCCTGTTTTTCTTGCACATATATATACATTGGCGATAATCATTCCGGGCTGGGTAATATTTTATTTTACCGATACTGAAATGCTTTTTGCTTATGTAAAGAAATTGTTCTCTTTCGGTAGCGCAGATCATGGTAACTCAGAAGTGCTAAACCTGCTCAGTACCCATTTATTCTGGCTTATAGCTGCACTTTTGCTTTGCATGCCGGTGTATCATAAAGTAAAGGGCTGGATAGAAAAAAGAGCAAGACGTGTAATCGTTTATGATACGGCAATAATTGGTTTTAACGTTATGTTGCTATTTATCTGTGTGGCTCAGCTGGTGGGCAAGAGTTATAACCCATTTATTTATTTCAGGTTTTAAATTTGTGAACGGATATGAGTGAGTCAACAAATAAAAAATTGCACATAGTCAACACTGCTATTTTCTGCGGGTTATTGTTGATTGGCGGTATCGCATCCCTGTCAATGAAGAAAGAAACTGTGTCTGCAATGGAAAACAGGAAGCTGGCTTCTTTTCCAAAATTCACAGACAGCGCTTTGTGGAGTGGCACTTATTTCAGAAAGATAGAGGAATATTATGCTGATAATTTCCCTTTACGGGATAAATGGATGAATGTTTCCGGTAAATTCAGGAACTCCATCGGTTTTCATAGCAGTGAAATAAAAATCTATGAGAATGTAAACAATCCGGAAGCAAATGAGAAAGACACTCTGGAAAATAAAATTAATGATGGCCCACTGCCGGATGACGGCGCCGTTGGTGAAAAAAAGAAAGGTGTATTTGTTTTTAAAAACCGGGCTTTTGAAATGTTTGGCGGGGGACCAGGTATGGGTAAAGCATATGCCGATGTAATTAATTCATATAATCAATTACTAAGTCCGGATATCCAGGTGTATAATCTTATTATTCCAGTTGCGCTGGAGTTTGAAATAACAGAGAAGTATGCCAAAATGCAAAAGCCCAACCGGCCGGCTATTGAAAATATCTATAGCAATGAAGATCCAAATATTAAAAAGGTCTGCGCTATTGATTCCATAAGGCCTCACCGCACCGAGTATATTTATTTTAACACAGACCACCACTGGACCAGCCTTGGAGCCTATTATGCTTACAAAGCTTTTTGCATACAAGCAGGGCTTACCCCGGTGAACATTGATACTGTGGCTTCAAAAGTGAAGCCTTCTTTTCTTGGTTCTCTTTACCGGTTGACAAGAGATGAAGGATTAAAAAATAATCCCGATTCGGTACGTTATTATTTGTTCAAAGACTCTGTGAATTTTTACATTGGTAATAGTTCCATTGGCTATTGGAATAAGTCAAAGATGTATAGTGAAGGTGCCAGCGGTACTGGTAGCTACCTGGTATTTTTACAAGGCGATCTGCCAATTGTAAAAATGGAAACACAGCATAAAAATGGAAGAAAGATTGCCGTTGTAAAAGAATCTTACGGAAATGCCTTTGCTCCTTTTTTAATCAACAATTATGAAAAAGTAATCGTAGTTGATCAGCGTTATTATACCGGCGATTTTGTAAAAATGTTGAAAGCGGAGGGCATCAATGAGCTACTTTTCATGAATAATATTTTTGCAGCGCATACTCCTTTCCATATTGAAAAAATAAAAGGGTTGATGGTGAAGGGGGGAAACCAGTCTGTAAAACCATAAGAAATAGATAAAGAAACATTTCTGTTGTGTCGTGAATATTTCTGCTTTATTAGACCAGTAACAAGAAACCAGCAACCAGAAACACTATAACTGCAAATTCTTCTTTACCCAGACCACTTTCGATCTTAATTCATTATTGTATTTATCGCCGGTGGCATATTTCACATATTTCAGAAAGTGATAATAATCAGCCTTGGGATATTTCTTTTTCCATTTGTCATAGCGTATATCCTGCCAGCTTTTATAATAAGCAATACAGGCAGAGTCAGAACTGAATTTTTTACATTTATTGCCTTTAATATAAAAACCAAAAAGATTGTGATAACGAAGGCAGCATTTTTTGCAGGCAAGCCAGCCTGTTTCCTGTATGCATTGTGCCATTACAAAGTCCGGTTCCCGGATACCGGCTGCTTTGATGGCATCATACATGGCCTGTAGTTTGGGTTTGTTTGATTGCTGGGAAAATCCCTGATAAATCGAGAAAAGAAAAATAAGAAAAATAAACAGACTTCTCATGAAATGGTTTTTGCCGGTTGGATTCTTAAATATACAAAACCACATCCATCCGGTAATTCCTTTACTTTGCACAATTAATAACGAAGCATGAGCACAAGGTTGATGGTGAATGAAAAAAATCAGTTGCAGGAGATCAGGAATAATGAATTTCCTCAGCAACCGGTTGCAATGAAGCTGGTAGCAATAATTATTTCCTACATTTTTCATCCTGTTTTTGTCCCGGTTTACATTGTTTTATTCATGGTGTATGTTCATCCGTATGTATTTGCCGGATTTGCACCATGGGATAAAACAAGAGTGGTGCTGATGGCATTACTGATGTTCTCCTTTTTCCCAATTGTAACTGTGTTATTGTTGAAAGCCTTGAATTTTATTAATTCCATTTATCTCAAAACACAAAAGGACCGTATCATTCCGCTGGTAGCTTGCGGGGTCTGGTATTTCTGGATAACTTATATCTGGTGGAACAGTAATAAAATCGAAGGTTCCTTTGCCATTCCAAAAGAAGGAGTTCAGCTGGCCCTGGCTGTTTTCATTGCATCATGGCTTGGTCTGATGGCAAATATAAAAATGAAGATTAGTCTGCATGCTATTTCCATGGGTGTAATGCTCACTTTTATATCCCTTCTTGCACTTTCGCAATTCTTGAATTTTGGCATCTATTTATCCGTAGCTGTGTTCATTGCTGGCCTTGTTTGCACTTCCCGCTTTATTGCCTCCGATCATACTCAGAGAGAAATTTACGGAGGATTGCTGGCTGGTGTTGTCGCACAAATTATTAGCTGGATTGTAGTTAATACATTTTGGTAAAATTTATTCCAAAAAATATTAGTTTTTTATTACTAAATCGTTTAGTTTTGGGTTTGGTCGAAATTTTTCACTTACAATACGAAAAGCTTAACTTTAAATCATGGCAAAAACAGAAAAAAACACAGACATGTCAAACACTAACAGTGAAAAACTAAAAGCTCTTAAGCTTACCATGGATAAGCTGGAAAAGGATTATGGCAAAGGAAGTGTGATGATGCTGGGTGACAAAACGGAAACAATGCAGGAAGTGATTTCCACCGGCTCCATCGGGCTGGATGTAGCGCTGGGTATCGGCGGGTTACCAAGAGGCCGGGTAGTTGAGATCTACGGACCTGAATCTTCCGGTAAAACAACCATTGCTACCCATGTAATAGCTGAAGCGCAAAAGAAAGGAGGCATGTGTGCCTTTATAGATGCAGAACATGCATTTGACAGTTCGTATGCAAAGAAGCTGGGTGTTGATGTTGATAATCTTTTGATCTCTCAGCCTGACTATGGCGAGCAGGCCTTGGAAATTGCCGACCGGTTGATCCTTTCCGGCGCACTCGATGTGGTGGTCATTGATTCTGTGGCTGCCCTGGTTCCCAAAAGTGAACTGGAAGGTGAAATGGGCGACAGCAAGATGGGGCTTCATGCCAGGCTGATGAGCCAGGCATTGCGTAAACTTACAGCTACCATTGCTAAAACAAATACCATTTGCATCTTCATCAACCAACTGCGTGAAAAGATCGGAGTGATGTTTGGCAACCCTGAAACTACTACGGGTGGTAATGCATTAAAATTTTATGCTTCTGTCCGTCTTGATATCCGCAGGCAAACACAGGTAAAGGATGGCGAAGAAGCCATTGGTAACCATGTAAAAGTGAAAGTGGTAAAAAATAAAGTGGCCCCTCCTTTCCGTGCGGCTGAGTTTGATATCATTTTCGGCGAAGGCATTTCAAAAACAGGTGAGATCATTGATATGGGCACCGAACTGGGTATTGTACAAAAAAGTGGAAGCTGGTACAGTTATAAGAACGATAAACTAGGCCAGGGCCGTGATGCAGTAAAGCAATTGCTGGTAGATAATCCTGAACTGGCCAAAGAGATTGAAACCAAGATCAGGGAGAAAATAAAGGAGATCCAGGCTTCCTGAATCGCTGAACATAAATAATTTACAATGAGCCTGCCTGCCCTGTAAGCGGGTTAGTAACAAAATCCCGCCCTGACAAATCTGGGTGGGATTTCTCATTTCTTTAGGAAAACAGAAAGGATAAAACGTTATTCAATGTTTAAACATTATTATATTTGTTCCGCATATTGCAACCCTGTAATTAAAGCACCCGTTACTATTGTGGAATAGCCGGAAGTAAAATGGGCACAACTACTAAATTAAACATCTTCGCTGCAGCATTACTGGCTGTAAGTTTTTTTCTTCCCTGGGTAATGTGGAAGGATGCGGCACTGAGCGGCAATGACATGCCCGCAGGAGAATTCTTTGCAGCGGCTAAGGAGAAGTTCATTGTTGGTAATCCGTTTCCCCATTTCAGTTTTGCCTTCAAAATATTCTGGTTGATACCGGCAGGGGCGGTCCTTACAATCGTACTTACGTTTCTGAAGAAAAATGCTTTCTGGCTGACTATAGTAGCCGGGCTGCTGTCAATTGCTTTGGTGTTGTTATATTTTCTGTTCAGCAAAAGTTTAGTTAACCAACTGGGTGTCAGCAAATCAACGTGGAACCTGGTAAAGCCATGGTTATTTGTACAGGCGCTGGCAGCAGTTGTAACTGTAGTAACAGCAGGGGATGGTAAGTGGCTGATGAAGGGATGCTTGCTTTTTGTAACAGTTGTTGGAACAATAATTGGTTTTAATATGGTCAGCAAGCAAGCTGAGAAAAAAATCTTTGAAGAAACCTTTATTTCCACCGATGATATTAAGGCTGATTACTGCCTATCTGTAATTGACCTGCTGAGAGAATTTGTATTAAATGATACGGCGGCGAATAAAAAATATACGGAGAAAATGCTGCAGGTAACTGGTACCGTATCAGCCGTTGATATTGCCGCTGATTCGACAAGCACTATCCGTTTTGAAGACAGCACCGGCCCTTATGCTATTTTTTCATTAGAGAAGAGCCAGGTGAATAAAATAAGAAATACTAAGGCCGGTGATATGGTTTCTGTAAAAGGGATTTGCAGCGGTAGTATATTCAGTGATATCCTTGGCACCACATCTATAAATTTCAAACGTTCAATTTTAAATAAACAATAAAAACAATCAATGAAAAAAACAATTTTATTCCTGGCATTAGTTGTTGGCACATGCAGTCTTTTTGCGCAAAGGAAAACCACAACAACAGCAACTGTGAATTTTGATGCAACCACTCCGAAAGATGCTTTACCCAAAGCAGAAAATAAAACTGTTATCGGCTCCATTGATACGCAAACAGGAGCTGTCGCCTTTGAAGCAGCAGTAAATAATTTTACTTTCTCCAATCCTAGGATGCAGGAGCATTTTAACGGAACTAACTGGATGAATTCAGCCCAATACCCTAAATTCACTTTTGCAGGTAAAATTGAAAAAGTGAATAAAATAAAATTCACCAAAGACGGCACTTATAGTGTGAAAGTAAATGGCGACCTAAAAATCAAAGACGTAAGTAAACCCATTAAAGTAGAAGGGAAAATAACAGTTGCTGGTAGTAAAATAAAAGTAGTGGCAGACTTTAAGATCAAGCTATCTGATTATAATATTTCCGGTCAGCCGATAGATGCCGGAAAGGTTGACAAAGAACCCAAAATAACTGTGACGGCAGAATTTTGATGATTCATCAATAGACCAAAAACCCTGTTATCTCACAGGGTTTTGTTTTTAACATGATCGCTTTATTAATTCCCGATAATTTTTTCATCATGAATCAGCCGGCCCGCTGCATCAAATCCCTCTATCACAACCTTGAACTTTTTGCTGAAATCATTATTATAAAAGTATAGTTTCACTGATGTTGATTCTCCCTCCGTATAAACATTCGGATTCCAATACAAGGTTACCCTGTTATCCTTTAAAGGTTGTTTGGGGCCAACAGGGCTGTAATCAGGATTATAGAATTCCTTTATTACTGCATATCCGTTATATTCAAAATAATTCCATTTATCCGGCTTTTCCTCTTCCTTGAATTTTTCTTTGGTATAAATCGCCACAGCCCCGCCCGGGAATGAACTGCCCACGCCTATAAATCCAGCCTCATAAAATTTTATCAACGCCACATCCTGCATACGGATGGTTCTTAATAAGACAATATTAGCCGGAGCCTCATTAATAAAAATACCGATGGGCCATTTTTGCCCTGTCATGAGGCTCATGTTCTTCCTGTTCACAAACTGACCATTCTGAACCTCAATAGCCTGAATGTTGTTCTTAATGTAATCTGCAGCGTTGATTGACTTGTCATTGGCCGGCTCATTGATATTATCCAGCTGTGCATTTGCCTCTGACCTGAAAACCCCGGTTGTATATTTTTCATTTACTATATCACTGGGTCGTTTAACTGTTTTCGCTTTCACAGTAACCCTTTCCAGTTCTTTTATTTCTTCCAGTTTTGATTGAGCATAATTGTATCTGTTATCAATTTCGTTTTTATTGTTCTTTGCTTCAATGTGTTGCTGAATATTATTTATTGTCATATCGTTGATATCAGAGTTAGCCATTCTGTCAATCTCATTTCCCCTTAACATAACAAGCGCCGGCCTTTGTTTTTCTTTTATGTCCGTATATGTATAAAAGAATTTTGATTTGCCTATGAAGTAAAGTGAATCTATTTTGAATTCCCCTTTACTGTTAACCATAGTTTCATAATTGTTCTGAGATGAATCGGCTGCTACAAGATACAGGTTCAATTTGCCACCGGCGAAGGGTTGTTTTGTCCTCTCATCTACTATCGTTCCGGATACAGAAATATATGGTTGATCATTATACATTTTCTCCAACGCTTGCTCTGAAAAAATTTTTGCCCAGCTAAAACGACTCCATCCATGGGTAAGCATCAGGTTATCCAATGCCTGTGCGGTGCTATCCCCATGTTCTTCAAAATACCAGGACGCATTATATATATATCCTTTGAGGTCACTCGTTAATAATAAATGGGAAAAAATATTGTCATTATCATTAAAACTAAACGCTGGCATATCAATTACAGAAGCTGAACAACTTTTTTGGATCCCATCCAGAAAAACAAGCTCCAGCTCATTGGCGCCTCTTTTTTCGAAAGAAGTTTTTACGGTATTGATTGCCGACATTGATCTGTATTCACCGTTATCAATAAAAGCCAATCTTTCAGCCAACGGTATTGTTTCCTTGTTAAAGACGGTAAAATGTAAAATGCCCGAAGGAAGACTGTCAGTACCTATATGACCAACTATGGTAGGGTAATCCTCAAAAGCAACTTCCGTCTCAAAAACAACCTGGTTATTTATTTGCACCACAAGTAATAAATTATCGTAGGTTGTTTTATCTCTTTCACTTCGTGATAGCTGAAGCTTTTTCCCTCCCTTTTGGTTTTCAATACTGAGATTAATACCCGATGCGTTTACCTCCGGCAATTGGTAAGTTCTTTTGCCAGCTGCCGTTTCAACTTCGGCTATATATTTTTTCCCTGCCTGTGGTTTGAATGGTACTTTACCTATCCCATCATGATAACTTCTGAAAGGAGCAATTGTTGTTCCGTCCTCTGTTTTTATCACTCCGCTTACATCCACCGGTGTTCCCAGCTGGTCAACAGCTTTGAAAGCCACTGTAGTTACAATACCATCCACCAACTGACCACTTTCCGGAAAGAATTGCAAGGATATGGTCTGCCCGGAATAACCAATTGTGTTTTGATTAGCCTGAGTGGGTTTGAAAACGAAAATGTTCTTTTTATAGAAAAATGATTCGTCGGTATTCAGCATATTAGGTGTGAATGCCCGGATATAATAGTTTCCCTGAGAAAGAGAATCTGGTAAATCGATATTCCCTTTGGCCACTGCTCCCATTACGGGAATTTTTTTGCTCATAATAATATGGCCTTTGATATCAGTAAATTGGAAATAAAAATTATTACTAAGGCTGCTGGGTTTCCTATCGTTATATAAGTATGCCTTGAACCAAATTGTTTCGCCGGCTACATAATATTCCCTGTCATAATGAATGTAGATTTTTTCCTGCGGGAACTTAGTTGAAAATGATGTCAGCAGTGAATCAATTTTCTGAGCTTTTAGCTGCAGAAAAATCAGCAGTAGGACTGATATAACAGAGGCTGATCTTATTGTTTTCATACGAATCTTGTTTTCGTTAAAATATACAATCTTGTTTATAAAAATGCCGGTTATTATATCAACGGGCATCCGGCCGGATAAAGATAGTTTTTCCGGTCTCCTGGCTGCATGATTTTGATATTAACGAGGTTAAACAGTCCTGTTTTTTCCTTAACGGTATTTGATAAATTGCATCCTCCATGCCTTTTAAGCTCCATACGACTTATTCTCCAGCGGGGGATCAACCCGATGCCATCCGTGAACTGACAGAAGGGGTTTTAAACGGGGAAAAGTATCAGACCCTGCTTGGAGTTACAGGCAGCGGTAAAACCTTCACCATTGCCAACGTGGTTCAAAATACCCAGCGGCCAACGCTGGTGCTGACGCATAATAAAACACTGGTGGCACAATTGTATGGCGAATTCCGCCAATTCTTTCCCGAAAATGCGGTGGAATATTTTGTTTCCTACTACGATTATTATCAGCCTGAGGCTTACCTGCCAGTGAGTAATGTGTATATTGAAAAAGACCTCAATATCAATGATGAGCTGGATAAACTTCGCCTGAGGGCAACATCCAGTTTATTAAGTGGCCGAAGAGATATCATAGTGGTGGCTTCTGTAAGTTGTATCTATGGTATGGGCAATCCAACGGACTATGAGAATGGCATCATCCGTATCAATAAAGGACAAACAATTTCAAGACAGGTATTTCTTCATTCCCTGGTAAATTCTTTATACAACAGAACAACGCTGGAGTTTAACAGGGGTACGTTCAGAGTGAAAGGCGATACGGTTGACATCAATCTTCCTTATGTTGATTATGGTTACCGCATCACTCTTTTTGGAGATGAGATTGAAGAAATAGAAAGCATAGATGTGGTAAGCGGAAAAAGAATTGGGCTGATGGATAATGCAGCTATTTTCCCAGCCAATCTGTATGTAGCCCCGAAAGATATTCTGCAACAGGTGATCTACGAAATACAGGACGAAGTGGCGGCACAGGCTGAATATTTTAAAAAACAACAGAAATATATCGAAGCTCAAAGACTCTCCGAAAGAGTGAATTATGATTTGGAAATGATACGAGAGCTGGGCTATTGCAACGGCATAGAAAACTATTCCCGGTTCTTTGACAGAAGAAAGCCTGGGACAAGGCCATTCTGTTTACTGGATTATTTTCCTAAAGACTATTTAATGGTTGTGGATGAAAGTCATCAGACAATTCCGCAGGTAAGCGGTATGTATGGGGGCGACAGGAGCAGAAAACTGATATTGGTTGACTATGGTTTTCGTTTGCCGAGTGCATTGGATAATCGTCCGCTCAACTTTCATGAATTTGAGTCCCTTATCAACCAGGGGATATTTGTTTCCGCTACACCGGACGATTATGAGCTGAAAAAGTGCGGAGGGGTGGTAGTAGAACAGGTGGTAAGGCCGACAGGATTACTTGATCCTTCGATTGAAATCCGGCCATCGGTAAACCAAATTGATGATTTGCTTGATGAAATTGATAAAAGAGTTACTAAAGGCGATAGAGTTTTGGTTACCACTCTTACAAAGCGGATGGCCGAAGAAATGGATAAATATCTTCATCGCATCAATATCAAATCAAAATACATACACAGCGAAGTTGATACACTGGAGAGGGTTGAGATACTTCGTGAACTGCGTTTAGGAAAAATTGATGTGCTGGTAGGAGTGAACCTTTTAAGGGAAGGACTGGATTTGCCAGAAGTTTCTTTAGTTGCCATTTTGGATGCCGATAAAGAAGGTTTTCTCCGTAATGAAAAAAGCCTGACACAAACCGCTGGCCGGGCAGCAAGGAATGTAGATGGTCTTGTAATTTTTTATGCTGATAAGATAACGGATAGTATGCAAAAAACCATTGATGAAACCAACCGCCGGCGTGAAAAACAAATTGCATGGAATGTTGAATACGGCATCACACCCACCACCATCATCAAATCAACCAAAGATGTATTTGCACAAACATCGGTGCTGGATATAAAAGGCTACGATCCTGCTAATCCTTATGCCATTGCGCCTGAACAGGGCCTGATAACCGTAGCGGCAGAAGAACAGGAAGAATACAAGACCGTTCCACAGATGGAGAAAGCCATTTCAAAAATTAAAAAAGAGATGGAGAAGGCGGCAAGAGACCTGGATTTTATGGAAGCCGCACGGTTACGAGATGAGATGTTCAGATTAAAAAAACAACTTGAAGAAATGAAGAGATGAAATGCTTGTCCGCCCAAGTAAAATGAAGGTGGATTCAGGTTTAAAAAGCGATCAGATGAAATGAAAAAATGACCGGCTCGTAGTTTTACGAAATTCTTGCAAGTATTTCTGCCTGATTTATCCAAATACCAATGACCTTTGCTTGCCAGCTGATTAGCTCCTTTCTATCTTAGTCTCAAAGCCAGAATTAAATCCAAATCTTGTAAAACCGAAATCCAGTATTATGAAAAGACGTGTCCGTAAAATTGCCAAGTTCTTTGCATTCAATTTACTGTTCTTCGCTTTGTACCTGAATTTTATTCACCAAGACAAGTCAAACATCGTTCCTGTTGTGAATGAAAACAGGAAGCAAACAAAAGCAGCTTTCAGCGGAGTGGTATAGGTGGAAAACCTCGATCAAAACCTGAAAAAAAAAGTTCAGACTACAGTAAAGAATTAAACAACAGCAGCATTAACATAAGCAGCACCCCTGATGATACTGCCACGGGTTATTGTATTTTTATCCATGCAGGCGACGATTCCTTATCTTAGGGCATGGAAAAAAAAGTCTTTTTGCTGGATGCTTTTGCCCTTGTATTCAGGGCCTATTATGCTCTTATCCGCAATCCCCGCATCACTTCCAAAGGAAAAAACACCAATGCTCAATTTGGCTTTACCAATACATTGGTGGAATTAATAAACAAACAAAAGCCATCACACATGGCAGTCTGTTTTGATACGGCTGCTCCCACTGAAAGACATACAGATTTTGCCGACTATAAAGCCAATCGCCAGGAAACCCCGGAAGACATCAGCGAAGCAGTGCCTGATATTAAAAGGATCATAGAGGGATTTAATATTCCCATCATCGCCGTGGATGGATATGAGGCGGATGATGTTATCGGCACATTGAGTAAGCAGGCCGAAAAAGCAGGATATGAAGTGTATATGGTGACACCAGATAAAGATTACGGACAACTGGTTTCTAAAAAAATAAAAATATATAAACCCGCCTACCAGGGCGGTGATGTGGAAATAATGGGCCCGGAAGAAGTGTGTGCCAAATGGAACATCAAATCAGTAGACCAGGTGGTGGACATGCTCGGCATGATGGGTGATTCAGTAGATAATATTCCCGGCATTCCAGGTGTGGGGGAAAAAACCGCTTCCAAGTTTTTAGCTGAATATGGCTCCCTTGAAAATACACTGAAAAATGCAGATAATATAAAAGGGGCAATGGGAGAAAAAGTGAAGAAAGGAAAAGATATGGCGATCCTCTCAAAGAAACTTGCCACTATTATGACCAATGCCCCGGCGGAATTTCATGTGGAAGATTTCAAGCTGAAGGAATGGGATAAAGAAAAGCTTAAGCAGGTGTTTGCCGAGCTTGAATTCAGAACATTGGGAAAACGATTATTGGGTGAAGATTTTTCAGTCGCCTCCGCTTCTTCAAAGTCGGTGGTAGAAAAAGAGATTCCGCAGGGAGTACAAACAGATTTGTTTGGAAATATCATTGAAGAACCGAAGTCGGAAGTCGGAAGTCAGAAGCCTGATTTGGAAGAGGGTGAAGTTGCTGAAACTCTAAGAGTCGATAAGAATATCAATAACGTTCCTCATAAGTACGAAGCGGTGGAGGGAAATGCGGCGATAAAGGAACTAGTAACAGAATTAAAGAAGCATGATGAGATATGTTTCGACACAGAAACCACTGGCATTGATGCCAATGATGCAGAGCTGGTGGGATTAAGCTTTGCAGTAAAAAAAGGAGAGGCCTGGTATGTTCCTTGCCCTGCGGATCAGAAAAGAACAAAAGAGATCCTTACTCATTTTGAATCATTATTTGCAGATAAGAAGAAAATCTGGGTAGGTCAGAATATCAAATATGATCTATTGGTGCTAAAATGGTATGGTGTTGAGTTGGCCGGAAATTTATTTGATACCATGCTTGCCCATTATGTCATTGAGCCCGATGGAAAAAGAAGTATGGACCTGCTAAGTGAAAAATTTCTGGGCTATGAACCAGTTCATATTGAAGAACTGATCGGCAAGAAAGGTAAGAGACAAGGCAGCATGCGGGATGTGGAAATTGAAAAGATAAAAGAATATGCCGGGGAAGATGCCGACATAACCCTGCAGCTAAAAAAGGTTTTTGTTCCTATGCTAAAGGAAAAAGAAGTTGAGAAGGTTTTCAGTGAAGTGGAAAGTCCGCTAGTGAAAGTGCTGACAGATATGGAATATGAAGGAATAAAGATCGACGTTGATTTTCTGAAAGAATATTCAAAAGAATTAGAGAAAGAAGCAAAGAAAGCCGAGGAAAGTGTGTACAAGCAGGCTGGAGTCCGGTTTAATCTTGCTTCACCAAAACAGTTGGGTGAAGTATTGTTTGACAAACTAAAACTTGATCCATCAGCTAAAAAAACAAAGACAGGTCAATACCAGACAGGTGAAGATGTGTTGCTTAAATTAGCAGCTAAGGATATTGCTATTGCAAATGACATTCTTACTTTCCGTGAACTCTCCAAACTGAAATCAACTTATGTAGATGCGTTGCCAGAGTTGATCAACCGGAAAACGGGCAGAGTGCATACGACATATGGACAAGCGGTGGCCGTAACCGGCCGTTTACAAAGCAATAATCCCAATCTACAGAACATCCCCGTAAGAACAGAAAGGGGAAAGGAGATAAGAAAAGCTTTTATCCCACGGGATAATAAACATGTTCTTCTTTCTGCCGACTATTCACAAATTGAATTGAGGATTGTCGCTGCCATTAGTGGTGACAAAAATATGTGCAAGGCGTTTAGAGACGGCACGGATATACATACTGCCACTGCAGCAAGGGTGTATAATGTTTCAGAAAAAGAAGTAACCAGGGAAATGAGGTATAAAGCGAAAAGTGTAAACTTCGGTATCATTTATGGGCAAGGAGCATTCGGTCTTGCAGATAATCTTGGGATTTCAAGAACTGAGGCCAAGCAGATCATTGATAACTATAAAAAAGAATTTCCTGGCATTCAGAAGTACATGGATGATACGATCAATTTCGCAAGGGAGAACGGGTATGTGGAAACATTGATGGGAAGAAAAAGGTGGCTAAGAGATATCAACTCGGCCAATTTCACTGTAAGAGGTTTTGCGGAACGTAATGCTATCAACTCCCCGATACAAGGCGCTGCAGCAGATATGATAAAACTGGCCATGCAGAAAGTGCATGCGGCAATGAAAAAGGAAAAAATGCAAAGCAAGATGCTGTTACAGGTCCATGATGAATTGGTTTTCGATGCGGTAAAAGGAGAAGCAAAGGAATTAAAACCGCTGATCATTGAATGTATGCAGTCGGCCATGCCATTACCTTACAAAGTGCCTGTAATTGCAGAATGTGGCCAAGGAAAGAACTGGCTTGAAGCTCATTAAACAATATAAAAATGAAAAATATTTTTTTCATTCATTGGAATGAAGCTGAGTTGAAAGAAAAAATTGCTCCCCTGAAAAAAGCCGGGAAAATATATGTTTTCACTTTTTCCTTCTGTATTCTAAATCATATTCAACAGTCCAGATGGTGCCGCCATCATCACTGCGTTCACCCAGCTGTCTTACTTTATCCTCACTCAATTTAGTAAAACTAAGTTTTCGCATATATATTTTTCCGTTTGCGCTGGTTACCTTATCTGCATAAAAAACAATTTTCCCATTACTTCCTTTTGCTCTCAAAAACTCTGTTGTATTTCCGGTGTTATCTGTCCATGTTTGTTGCCATTGTTTGGTAGCAGCATTGTACGAGTTAAAGCTTTTTCCGGAAAAAGTTAGTCCTTGTTGAGGATTGGTACTGATCCATTCTTCCAAAATCACACAACTATCCAGTATCAAACTGATTTTACTGTCACCAGCTTTGTCGCCTTTCGGTCCGAAAGCTTTCCAGTCACCAATCCAGAAATCAAATTGGCGATATTCCGGCTGCGAACATGGTCTTTGTGCTATTAATACAGCAGGGTAAAAAAAGGTAGACAAAAAGGAGTATTTTTCTCATTGCAGTAGATTTTGTTTTAACAAAGACAAGAAAAAGTTGCTGTGCATCAGTCCGTTTGTCATTTTATCAAACCAGCTAAAAAGTTAAAGCAAAAAACCGCCCTGCTTTTATCAGAACGGTTTACAGCTATTTGTAGAATACATTTATTTATTGATTGCCGCCACCGGGAGGGCCAGGTGGTCTTTGCGGACGCATACCGGGTTGGATTTTGTCTTTCCAAATATCATACTGATCCTTGGTCAGTACTGCTTTAAACATTTTATCCTGTGCATCAGAAAACTTTTTCATTTCTTTCTGCATTGTTTCTCGGTCTGGCATACCGCCCCCGGCAAATAATTCCTCCCTTTTTGCATTCTGTGTTTTATAAAGAGCAATAAGGGCAGTATCCAGATTTGCCAACACGTTAGAGCTGAGCTGAAAGGCACTGTCTAGTTTTTGATGTATGGCAGCAGCCCTTTCCTCAGGAGTTCTGAGAATAAAACCGCCGCCCGGCTGGGCTTTAACTGTAACTGCCAGCGATAATGATCCCAGCAGTATAAAGAAAAATTTTTTCATTGATGATTTTTTGTGCATTAAAAAGAACTGTTTAACAATTATGACGGAAGAAGCCAAAAAACCGTTCGCTGCAAATGAATATATTTTCGTCAGGGTGATTTGAAAGAACTCATTTATCTTGCAGCTCCTTAATTACGAAAAGATATTATGGAGTATAGTAAACTTGTAGCGGTGACCGGTTTGCCGGGATTATTTGAGCTGATCAACAGCAAAACTGACGGAGCTATCGTTCGTTCGCTGGACGACAAAACCAGCCGGTTCATTTCCAGCCGAATTCATAACTTTTCCCAGTTGGAAAGTATTGAGATCTACACTGTCCGGGAGAATGTAAATCTGGTGGAGGTCCTGAATGCGATGGCTAAATCAACGGAAAAACTGCCTGATGAAAAAGATGCCGGAGCGGTAAAAAAATACTTCCAAAAGGTGTATCCGGATATGGATTTTGAAAGAGTATACGCAAGCGACATGAAAAAAATGGTGAAATGGCTTGAAGTGCTCAAAAAAAATAATGTTGAAATAAAGTTGTCTGAATCATTAGAAGAAGAACAGATTCCGGTTGAGGAATCTGCGAAAGAAGAAATAAAGGCAGAAGTTGAAAAGAGTCCAAAGAAAAAAACTACGAGAAAAAAGAAAGCAGAATAAAATACTGTTAACAATAAAGTAAAAGCTACGAGCCAAAAATTTTGATCGTAGCTTTTGTTTTAATTACTGATTTATGAATTATAGTGCTGATATAAAAAAACTTCCCCGACATTTTTTACCAAAAGCCTTTACCATAAGTAACTGGGAGGTATTGGAACCATTTTTCAAACAGCTCGATGAAAGGCCAATCAACTCTGTTGCCGATCTGGAACAATGGCTGAAAGATGCAAGTGAGCTTGAGGCTGTGATAAGTGAAGATGCTTGTTGGCGTCAGATCAAAATGACCTGTGACACAGAAAACAAACAATTGGAAGAAGCTTTTGCTTTCTTTATGATGGAAATTCAGCCGAAGATCCAGCCTTGGTCTGATAAACTGAACAGAAAACTGATTGCCTGTTCTTTAACAAAAGATCTTGATGTAAAAAAATATTTTACTTACCTGCGCAATGTTAAAAAAAACATTGACTTGTTCAGAGAAGAAAACATCCCTTTGCAGGCCGAGCTGAATGTGATGCAGCAACAGTATTCAGTTATTGCGGGAAAGATGACTGTTGCCGTTAATGGACAGGAATATACTTTGCAACAGGCAGTAAAATTTCTGGAAGAGCCTGATCGTACGGTACGGGAAGAGGTTTACCGCAAGATTGCGGACAGAAGATTGCAGGATAAAGATGAACTAAACAGCCTTTTTACTTCATTAATACAAAAGAGAAATAAAGTTGCTGAAAATGCCGGGTATAAAAATTATTGTGATTTTCGTTTTATTGAGTTGGGCCGTTTTGATTATACGAAAGAAGATTGCTTTCAGTTTCATGAAGCGGTGAAGTTGCATGTAATGCCGCTGGTAAACCAGATCTATGAAACAAAAAAGAAAAAATTAGACATTGATGTTCTGAGGCCATGGGATATAGATGCTGAACCAGCGGGTATTCAACCCTTACGTCCTTTTAAAACCGGGGATGAGCTGACAGAAAAGACCATTACCTGTTTTAATGAATTAAAAACTTTTTTTGGCGATTGCCTGCTAAAGATGAAGGCAATGGGGCATCTTGATTTGGAAAGCCGCAAAGGGAAAGCCCCCGGTGGTTATAACTGTCCATTAGCGGAGAGTGGCACCCCTTTTATATTCATGAATGCAGCAGGTCAATTGGATGATGTAACTACCATGGTACATGAAGGTGGCCACGCCATTCACTCTTTTCTTGCACATGAACTGGAACTGACCGGGTTCAAAGAATATCCGACCGAATTTGCTGAAGTGGCCAGTATGGCTATGGAATTATTCAGTATGGATCACTGGCATGTGTTTTTTTCAACTACTGAAGAATTGCGCAGGGCAAAAGAACAACAACTGGAAAGAGTAATTACTCTATTCCCCTGGATTGCTGCAATTGATAAATTTCAGCATTGGCTCTATGAAAATCCGGGGCACACAGAAACGGAAAGAGCCGGCAACTGGCTGCTGATACAGGAAGAATTTACTTCTCCCCTGATTGATTTTACAGGTCTTGATGAATATCGTCGTTATGCCTGGCAGCGTCAACTGCATTTATACGAAGTGCCTTTTTATTACATAGAATATGGAATTGCTCAGTTGGGTGCAATCGGTCTTTGGCAACAGTACCGGCAAAATCCGGCAACTGCAATTAATAATTATATAACAGGCCTTGCTCTTGGAGGTACCAGAACCTTGGCTGAATTATTTGCTACTGCCGGATTAAAATTTGACCTTTCTGCGGACCATATCCGCCAGTTAATGGAATTTGTGAAAAAACAATTGGACAATGTATTAAAAAATTAAAATACCACTAAAGTGGCACGATTAAAATTCGGTAGTTTAATTCTTTGCCCCTATTTTTGACTCGTAAACATGAGTGCATTTAAAAGCACTTTCACATACTTACTACGCTAAAGCTCCGTAGTATAAAATAACTACTAATCAGAGCCTTAACCAATAGTCCCGCTGTTTCTACAGCGGGGCTTTTATTTTATATCATTTGCAATTTTTACAAATCCCCTCAGCCACTACTTCGACATGATTGGCGAAATATCCTTTTGGCAGTTTTATTTCCGGTGTTACTACATCATCAAGGCAAAAAGTATTCTGGCATTTTCGGCAAACAAAATGAACATGATGATCATGATGGTTCCCATCTGTGCACTCGTCCTTACACAATGCATAGCGAATAGAATTATCGGCTGTGGGAATAATATGAATGATTCCTTTGTCTGTAAATGTCTGCAGTGTGCGGTAAATAGTTATTCGGTCGAACTTTTCACTGGCTTTTTTTTCAATATCTCCGTGCGATAAAGCTCCGGGCTGATCAAAAAAGAGTTGCAAAATTTTTTTTCTCCCGGTTGTAATGCTCAGTCTGTTCTTTTTCAGCAAAACTTCTGCTTGCATACATTGATTTTTGTCAGTCCCTTAATAATTTTTTGGCATCCTTTATTAACCTTTTCACTTCGCTTTCTTTCAGGCCATCATATATCTTTTTTACATTTCCTTCTTTATCAACCAGTGCCCAGAATTGTGTATGCAAAAAATCACCATCAATATTTTTAAGATTATTGGCCGGGTCGTCAATGGTATAACTAACTCTTGCCATGTTATACAGGCTGTCTTTTCTCCCTGTCAGAAAGATCCAATGCCGGGTATCCACTTTCATTGAATCAGCATACCTTTTCAGCACAGAACTTGAATCAATTTCGGGCATGCAGGTGTGAGAAAGTATAAGGAAATCATTTCTGTCTTTCATCTCGCCATACACAAGTCTCATATTCGTATTCATCCTGGGGCAAATAGCTTTGCAGGTTGTAAAAAAGTATTCTGCTACATATACTTTGCCCGCTACATCTTTCTCCGTAAAGCTCTTTTTATCCTGAGTTACGAAGGAGAAAGGTCTTATAAAACTTATTGAGGGAATGTTCTTTTTCCCGAACCCGGGGATAAGTACCGTAAGTATTAAATAAAATCCAAAAACAAGTACCAGAAAAAATCCGAAATAAAACCTTTGTTTCCTTGACATAGGCTGCAAAGTTAAGCCAAGACCTGTTTTTCTTTCGCAACAATGTTGCTTTTTTGATATTTTTGCCGCTTCATGAAACTAAAAATAAACTGGGATGCCTTGGGCATCGGCGCTTCCCTTGCCTGCGCCATCCATTGTGCCTTTCTTCCGTTATTCCTCAGCAGCCTTCCCTTGTTTGGGGTTAATATTATTCATAACGTATTTTTTGAAGCCGGGATGATAGGGCTTTCCCTGACGGTAGGTTCTTTTTCGCTTTACCATGGTTATAAAAGACATCATCACAGCCCGCTGCCCCTTATAATTTTTTTTTCAGGTTTTGCATTCCTTGTATCAAAGCAGTTTTTCGCCCAATATGAAAACTGGCTGCAGATACCTGCAGTTATTTTAATTATCACAGCTCATTTTCTCAATTTCCGCTTTTGCAAGGTACATAATCATGCTCATAGCGATGATTGTAATCACTGATCCTGTGCTGCGCTTTCAGTAACTTGGATAAAATTTTTTTCATGAAAACTATTTTTCTTTTTACCATGTTTCTCACATCCCTGAAAGGGGTTGCCCAATCAGGGGATGAGAAAGCAATTCGGTTATTACTGGATCAACAAACTGATGCATGGAACCGTGGCGATATTGAAGGATTCATGAATAGTTATTGGGAAAGTGATTCCCTGATGTTTGTCGGAAAAAGCGGAGTAACCTATGGCTGGGCCAATACGCTGAAAAATTATAGGAAAGGATACCCTGATACGGCTGTGATGGGAAAACTTTCGTTCGATTACATCAAAATAAAGCGACTTTCAAAAAAATACTATTTTGTAGTAGGTAAATGGCATCTGAAAAGAAGCATAGGAGATATTGACGGCTATTATAACCTTTTGTTTGAAAAGATCAATGGCCGGTGGGCCATTGTTGTTGACCACAGCAGTTAAGAACCTTTTTCATTCATATAAAATTTTTTTCTATGACACTTATTATTCTTGGCCTGCCCGTACTTTTTGTTGCACTTGCCCTTTTACCCTTCAAAAGAATGAACAATTTAAACGACATGCAACAATATTGCGCACTGTATCCTACCTGATTATCATAGCCGGTGTGCTTACCTGATGTGTTGTTCAGATTAATGCAGGACAAGTGGGAGTAAAATCATCATTTGGAAAAGTAAAAAATGATGTGCTTACCAGCGGTTTGCATTTTATCAATCCCTTTCTTGAAATCCGCAGACTGGATATAAAAACCCAGAATTATACCATGAGCGGAGTACATGATGAAGGGCAAAAATCCGGCGATGATGCGATCCGTGTGCTTACTTCTGACGGTCTTGAGGTAACCATTGATCTGACAGTACTTTATAAACTCATTCCTTCTGAAGCCCCACATTTAATAAGAGAAACCGGGGAAGACTATACAGATAAAATTGTAAGACCGATCACCCGGACAAAAATCCGTGACAATGCTGTTTATTATGAAGCAATAGCTCTTTATTCAACCCGGAGAGATGAATTTCAGCAACGGATTTTTAGAAGCATTGAACATGATTTCAAAAGAAGGGGGCTTGTGCTGGAACAGCTGCTTGTAAGAAATATCACTTTGCCTGAATCTGTAAAAGCGACAATCGAACAAAAAATAAATGCAGAGCAGGATGCTCAGAAAATGCAGTTTGTACTATTAAAAGAAAAGCAAGAGGCAAAACGGAAAAAAGTGGAAGCGCAAGGTATTGCTGATTACCAGCGTATCATTAATACAGGACTTACCGACCAACAGCTGCAATATGAACAGATAAAAGCATATCTGAAACTGGGTGAATCTCACAATACAAAAGTAATTGTGATAGGTAAGGGCAATACGCCGGTAATATTGAATACAAAAAATTAAACAGTCTTTAGAAGCAATCGTTGGCAGATTTTTGCAAAAACATAATAAGATGTCAACAGGCCCACCGCAGGAAAATGATATCATTATAGTCAAATGTGCGGCCAAAAACAGGTAAGCGTTGCAGGAACTCATTTATAACCAGCATACCAAATCCGAGGGAACAAACCAGCCGCAGATCAAAAGAAGATTCGATCCTGAAAATCCGGGCAATCAAAAAATTCTTTCCGCTGAAAAACCAGTAAGCACCGAATGGAATAAGGAATGAACAAATCAGGTTCGGCGCAATTCCGAGGAAAAAAGTTCCTGTATCATCAAAGGGATGCAACGGCCTGATCAGGTATTTGATAATCCAGATAATCAATATACCGACAATAACAAACCATTTGCTTATGTTTTTTAACTCCATCTTTTGTGTTATATCCTTCTAAAATAACAGTAATTCTTTAAAGATAGGAAATGAATGAAAAATATTCCGGTTATCCATTCTTCCACATATTGTACAAATACCTGATGAGGAAAAAAAGTGTAACAAGTACTGCGGTATAAAACAGTATAATATAAATAACCGGCTGCCCGTGAGACCAGGCAAGCTTGTAATAAATACCCGCAACAGCACAAGCCATCAGCCACATCAGTCCAAGTGAAACTGATTTTATGATTTTAAGAAAATATTTTTTTATCTCCGGATCCCAGCCACTTTCCATACAAAAAATTTAAGTATGTAAGTTACTTATCCCTGGAATTACTTTATCAGCAGGTTTTTAAATTCGAGGGAGTCACCATTGAAAACATTAAAATCAACCGGTGTAGCAATGCCATTTACACGGCCTTCGTCACTATGCTGCCAGAACATCCAGCCTCTGCTGATGCTGGGCTGCTGCGGCTGGTAATAGTGGGCTATCCATAATGGATAAGAATCAAATTCACTGCCGAGATTACGGTTGTAAAAATCTACATTGGTATAGATGATCGGCTTTACATGAAAATAATTTTCCACTACGTCCAGCCACTCTTTTGCTTCCTTTCTTAACTCTGTTGTTGATGTTCCGTTGAGTTGTTCAATATCCAGTACAGGAGGAAAATCACCGGCCTCAAGTTCGACTTTGTCAATAAAATTCTCTGCCTGCATTTTACCATCCTTGGAAGCGATAAAAAAATGATAGGCCCCCCGGATAATGCCGGCGTCCTTTGACCTTTTCCAATTGCGTCCAAACTGTGAATCTGCATTGCCGATACCTTCCGTGGCCTTTATGAAAGCAAAGCCAAGTTGAATGTTTTTGACTTTCATATTCTTTACTTCTTCCCATGCTATCATATCCTGGTATTTAGAAACATCAATGCCATGGATAACATAATCTTCAGGAATAATTATTCCGAATTCAGGATATCTTGAATATTTGGCTTTGCGATAACTTGATTTTCCAGGCAACAGAAGTAATGTAACTGAAAGTAAAAGAAATGCCAGGGCTGATATCAGATATGTGCTGGTTCGTTTCTTTTTTTTCCTGCGTGACATGTAATTGAACTGATGATACTTGTTAAGTGGAATACAAATATAGTTTTGGCAAAGCAGTTAAAATGTTAACTGATAAGTACCATTGACAGGAAAAGAGGTACATTTATTTATCACTGCATTTACATGCTTCGTTTATTCTGGAAAATCTGGTGGAAATTGAATCGTTGGAAGATCGCCGGCAAGTATCCTTATGATATAAAGAAAATGCTCATCATTATTGCCCCGCATACCAGTTGGAAAGATGTGGTGGTGGGGATGGCAGCCCGGAGTGTTTTGGAAGCAAAAATTAAGTTCCTTGGTAAAAAGGAATTGTTTGACGGACCGTTTGGCTGGTTGTTTCGCTGGCAGGGCGGTACTCCGGTTGATCGTTTCAGCAGTCATGGAGTAGTTGAACAGGTAGTTGAAAAATTTAACAGTAATGAAGAATTTGTTTTAGGTATGGCGCCGGAAGGAACCCGGAAAAAAGTAGACAGGTTAAGAACAGGCTTTTACCATATAGCATTGAAAGCAAATGTTCCAATACTGATGGCGGGATTGGATTTCTCTAGAAAACAGGTAGTGTTCTCTGATCCTTTTTTCCTGTCAGGAAACGAACAGGAAGACTTGAAAAGAATTATTTCTTTTTTTGCCCCCATAAAAGGGAAATATCCTGAACAGGGATTACAGCATCTTGCAGAATAGTTACTATTCAATTATGCGGAGCTTTGCATAATTGAGCATTATTTTCTTTTCTCCGTTATTCTCAAACTTTACCGTAGCAATAGGATTATGTGCAGCGCCTTCCATTTTTAGTACTTCGCCAAAGCCAAATTTCTGATGTTCTACTTTTTGCCCAATAGTCAGGTTGGAAGTATCGCTGGCTACAAAACCGGCAGATGGTTTGTGTTCAACAACTCTGTTCATTGTTGACCTAGGGGGCGGGTATGATGGCTGTTCATTATAATATGATCCTTTTTGTTTCTTGGGAATACCTGATTCACCATCATCATTCACTTCCCATCCCTTCATACGATTGAAGCCTGAAGTATTGCCCCATCTTCCTGACGAATGTGCCTTGGCGCTTACTCCTGCAAAGCTTTTATCAAGAGATTGTTCCGGTATTTCTTCAATAAACCGGCTGGGTTCATTTTGTACCAGTGATCCAAACCGATACCGTGAGCTGGCATAAGTGATCCACAACCTTTCTTTGGCACGGGTAATTGCGACATAAAACAATCGCCGTTCTTCCTCCAACTCCTCTCTTGTATTTATTGATAATGCATTGGGAAAAAGCATTTCTTCCAACCCGGCAGCAAATACACAGCTAAATTCTAAACCCTTGGCCGCATGTATGGTCATCAGTTTTACTGTGTCGGCATCAGGATCTTTTTCATCAGCATCGGTCAGTAAAGTTATCTGCTGCAGATACGACGCCAAAGATTTATCCACTAATTCTCCTTCTTCGTTATCGGGATTTTCTGTCCATTCCTTAATAGAGTTCAGCAATTCCTGTATGTTTTCATAGCGGGCAACTCCTTCTGAGCTTTTATCATTAAACAATTCTTTTACCAGTCCTGTTTGCTTGCCTACATGAAATGCCACTTCATAGGCATTTTGTTTTGTCAGCATACTGGCAAAGCTTTTTATCATTGTCACAAAATCAACAAGGGCTTGTGTGGTGCCGGGCTTAAAACCAAAACCACCCGGCTGCTCCATCACTTCCCATATGGAAATATTTTTTTCATTTGCAGATAATACCAGCTTATCAATGGTTGTTTTGCCAATCCCCCTTGCGGGATAATTAATGATCCGTTTTAAAGATTCTTCATCCCTGGGGTTAACAATGATCCTCAGGTATGCCAGAAGATCTTTGATCTCCTTTCGCTGATAAAAGCTGATACCGCCATAAATGGTATACGCAATGCCCATTCTTCTTAACGCTTCTTCAAATGCCCGGCTTTGTGCGTTGGTACGGTAAAGAATGGCAAAATCTTTATTGCTGTAATGATTGCGGAGTTTTTGTTCCTGGATGTTATCCGCAACAAACTTGCCCTCGTCATTGTCTGTCATGGTTCGCACCAACTTTATCTTCTCTCCTTCCTTGTTTTCAGTGAAAAGCACTTTCTCTATCTGTCCCTTGTTATTGCGTATTATTTCATTGGCGATATGCAGAATGCTTTTGGTGCTGCGGTAGTTTTGCTCCAGTTTCACAATTTTAACTTCATCATAATCTTTTTGGAACTGTAAAATGTTTTGTATGGTAGCCCCCCGGAAACTGTAAATACTCTGTGCATCGTCTCCTACCACACAGACATTTTCATGCATGGCACCTAATAGTTTTATGATCTCATACTGAGCGGGGTTTGTATCCTGATATTCATCAATCAATATGTATCTGAATTTTCGTTGATATTTAGCAAGGCTTTCGGGAACATTTTTCAAGAGCTCATAAAATTTCAGCAACAGATCATCAAAATCCATTGCCCCGTTTTTAAAAGACCGCTTCACATATGCATCGTATATCTGGCCTATAGCCGGGCGATTGGCCCGAATATCCTCTTGCTGTATCGCCCAATCGTTTCGATATTCATCAGGCCCTACCAGTGCATTTTTGGCAGCAGAAATTCTGTTGTAAACAAGATTTGGCTTGTAGTGCTTGTCGTCGAGGTTCAATTCATTGACAACAGTTTTTATAACTGCTTTTGCATCGTCAGTATCGTAAATGGTAAAGTTGCGGGGATAACCGATCTTGTCTGCTTCAAACCGAAGAATTCTTGCAAACACAGAATGGAAAGTACCTATGTATAAATTTCTTGCTTCGTGGTTTCCTAAGATCCTCTCCACTCTTTCTTTCATCTCTTTGGCCGCTTTGTTGGTGAAAGTGAGGGCAAGTATATTGAACGCATCCACCCCGTTTGCCATCAGGTGTGCTACTCTTGTGGTCAATACTTTCGTTTTGCCGCTGCCCGCCCCGGCCACAATCATAAGTGGCCCATCAATATGAAGTACAGCTTCTTTCTGTGGCTCATTCAATCCCTGCAAGTAATCAATCATGGCTGCAAGTTAAGAGAAACCGAGACCTTTCTTATTTCGGATGATAGACTTTCTCTGCCGTTCTTAGAACCTCAGCTTTATCCAGCGTCATGTGTTTGGTCTGCTGATTCTGAAACATCGTCATCTGGTCTTTAAAATGCGGTGAATCCGGATGCATGGAAGCGCCGAATGTATTTACCGATTCAATTTTGGGTAAACCCCCATCTTTGGGAAACCGGACAAAACAGATATAAGCATCACCACCGGTTACTTTTCGTATGCCATTTTTCCAGAACTCAGTAAAAGTTGGTGTTAGTACATCAGGAAAACCCCAGGCGGGACGGGCATCATCGCCCCTCACTAATTTTTCTACATCTCCCAACATTAAATCTGTTTTACCAAAATACTTCATCATATAGTCATAAACATACTGGTATGTTTCAACAGCCTCAGCCTTTGTAATCCGTCTTGCAGGAGTGCCCTTCAATTTATCAGCGAGATAATAGTAGGTGATAATAAAAATCGCAGCTCCCTTACTATTGGCTGTTGCCTTTTTATCCCAGCTTTGGAAATTTGTAATTACTTCCTTCAAAGCAGGAAACTCTGCAACATTAAGATTGAACATGCTGTCAATATTGTAAGTGTATTGAAGTTGTTGTGGTAGTTGCTGATCAAATTTTATGCTCTTGAAAGTGTTGTAATCAATTTTACCGGTATTGTACAGCAGCTCAGTTACTCGTTTGCTGCGGTTGTTATGATAGGTTTCCCAGCCATCATTTCTATCATATTTATTCTTGTCAAGATTTGATGAAGGCTCGGTAGCAAGGAAAGGAGAATGATTATTGTTAAACAAATAGCCTGACGATGGGCTGATATACTGTGGTAATTCATTGATGGTTTTAAACTCGGTCCACAATGTGGCAGATGTATTGCCGGGGACAGTGCTTTTCCAGTGATAGGTTGTGTCAGAATTTCTTCTTGGCATTTTACCATTGCTGATATAAAAGATAGTATCATACCTGTCGGCATACATGATGTTGAACATCGGCAGGCTCATCATACTGACAGCTTTGTAGAACTCAGTGAAATTTTTTGCTTTGTCCATCCTGTACCATTCCTCCAAAGCTCTTATATCCATGGTGGCAGGCAGGCGTATGGCAAACACTCCTTTCCCTGTTTTTAAAGTTGCTCCATACTTGCTCCAGTATATTTTTTTTCCGATGGTAATGGGTAGCCCTTTTACATGCAGTCTCGTTTTATCCTCCTCAAGATTTAGCCACTGCCCATCAAATTTGTACTGGCTTTTATTGGCCGGGTTCATTTCAAGCTGGTATATGTCGAGTTTATCCTGGTAATTATTAGTATGCGCCCAACCGAGATATTCATTAGTGCCATGAAATATCAAACAGCCTCCGGGAAACAAACCGCCCAGCATATTCCATCCCTGTTCACTGCATACATGTGCTTCATAAAAAGCAACCGGCCCGGTATTGGGCTGATGCGCATTGATGGCAAGAAAGGATTCGCCGGTTGTTGTTTTTGCAGAGTTCATCGCAAAAGAATTAGAACCCTGCAGGTTGAACCCGGGTAATGTAGCCACTTTACCTCCGAGTATCTGTGACAATGCTTCATCCACACCGCAAAAAAGGCTGATGGAAAAAACAACTGCCGTCATGTATTCATGATCATTCAGCGGGAAAGCTTTTTTGTATTTCACATCTTTAGGATGAGCCGCTGCATAGGCATTTAATCCGGCCAGGTATCCGTTGATCAGCGCAACAAAATCGGAACTTAATGTATTCCATTGTTCGTCCACTGTTTTTCTGATGCGAAGCAGGTTAATGACATAGTCAGCTTCAGCGCCTTTTTTACCAAGACCAGTTCCTACCAATGCTTTACCAGAAAGGGCAACTAATTGCAGTGTTTCAAAATCATCTTCTGCATGTGCCCAGGCAAGGCCATAGGCTACTTCGGGGTCGGTGGGTGCAAAAATGTGGGGAATGCCAAAGCTATCTCTGGCGATAGTGATGTTGGAGGGGTTGATCTGGGCGGAAGCATTGATGCTTATCACAGCAAATAAAAAGAAAACCTTTTTCATCCCTGAAAAATAAACAAAAGGCATTGATGAATGAAATTGTTTCGCCTTTTATCAAACAATTATTTCCTTCGGTTCTTTTGTAACCTTATTTATTAACTTCGATGCACAAAAAATAATGATGTCCATCCGCATCTTCATCACTGGCGGCACTTTTGATAAGGAGTATAATGAACTTACAGGTCAGCTCTTTTTTAAGGACACTCACATGAATGAGCTGCTGGAAAAAGGTCGTTGCAAGGTGCCAGTGGAAATAAGAACACTGATGATGATCGACAGCCTGGAGATGACAGATCATGACCGGCAGTTAATTGCTCATCAGTGTAATCAATGTGAAGAAACTCAGATTGTGATAACCCATGGTACGGATACGATGAGCGATACAGCCAAAGTGCTTGCAGAAAAAGTTTTCAATAAAACGATAGTCTTAACCGGGGCGATGATCCCTATTAAGTTCGGTAGCTCCGATGGCTTATTTAACCTGGGCAGCGCATTGGCGTTTGCACAAACACTTCCGGCCGGCGTTTATATTGCCATGAACGGCCGTTATTTTACCTGGGACAATGTGCGCAAGAATAAACAGACAGGGATATTTGAAGAAATGGATTAATGTTTCTCACAGAACACACAGATAAAACAAATCTGCGCTTATTCTTCTTTCAGGAGTGTGTTGATGTCTTCTGTCAGCCTTTCAATTTCCACACCTAATGTACCATTGTACACTCCCCTTATTCTCCTGTGTTTATCTACCAGGATAAAATTTTCCGTGTGTAAAAATTCATTGCCTGTCTGGTAATAGCCAACAGTGTCGCCTGCAAAATATTGCTGCCGTGCCATATTGTAGATATCCTCTTTCTTTCCCGTAAGCAAATGCCATTTGCCACTGATAACACCCTTTTTCTCCGCATATCTTTTCAAAACCGGCACACTGTCCATTTCCGGTGTTACTGAATGGGAGAGAAACATTACATCGTTGTTGTTTTTAAACGCCTCCTGCAACAAACCCATGTTATAGGTCATTTTGGGGCAAATGCTGCCACAGCGTGTAAAAAAGAAATTGGCTACATAGATTTTTCCTCCCACGGTTTTTTCTGTCACGGTATTTCCATCCTGATCGGTAAATGAGAAAGCAGGGATCGTATGAATAGATGAATAAGCAGAATCGTTCTTTTCAACCCATTCGGGAGTAAAGTCGGGTTTATTGATAAAAGGCAGGGAGTTTGTCGGATAAACGACAGCTCAAAATTTATGGAACTTTTTAACAAGTTCATTTAACAGCCTTTTTCAATGCTTCTACCGTTTTCTTTTCGCTGCCAATAAATATCTTATCGTTGATTATTACGACGGGGCGTTTCAAGAAAGTATCTTCCTGTAAAATAAAATTGCGGTAATCCCTTTCTTCCAGCTTTTTATCTTTTAATCCCAGTTCTTTGTATTTAAGGGCCCGGCGACTAAACAGAGCTTCAAAACTTCCTGCCATTTTTTTCATTTCTTCTAATTGTGTTCCCGTTATTTTTTCGGTTCTTATATCCTGCATCAGAAACCCTTTTTTATCAATGCCTGTTTCCTTAATAATTGTCTGGCAAGTGCTGCATTTTGCGAGATGATATATTTTTTTCATGTGTAATTAATGGGTTTACTTTGCAGCACACGATAATTTGTATGGGCAAAGATGAAGTTTTCAGGGATGAAATAGAAAAGGCCAGCGATTTCAGGTTTGGTGCAAATGTGGCAAAGGTGTTTGATGATATGGTAAACCGTTCGGTTCCCTTTTATGGGGAAATACAACGAATGATGGCCGAGTTGGCCGCCAATCATGCTGCAGAAGGAACCTATGTATACGATCTGGGTTGTTCCACCGGTACCACTATGATCGGGATGGACACGATGGTGGAGTCTGGCATACGTTTTATCGGTGTGGATGATTCACAGGAAATGCTGAACAAATGTAAATCCAAGCTGATGGAGATCGGTTTTTCCCGGCCTTATGAACTTCGCTGTGCCGACCTGGGCAAGGGGGTTAAAATTGAAAATGCATCCGTGGTGGTATTATGTCTTACCCTGCAGTTTGTACGCCCCATTTTCCGTGAGCAATTACTGAAAAATATATATAAAGGCCTGAACCCGGGAGGTGTTTTGATATTGGTTGAAAAGATCCTGGCGGAAGAAAGCAATTTTAACCGTGACTTCATAGAATATTATTATAACTACAAACGCCGGAATAATTACAGTGAAATGGAGATCTCTCAAAAAAGGGAGGCGTTGGAAAATGTGCTGGTGCCTTATAAGCTGAGTGAAAACATCACCTTACTTCGTGACTGTGGTTTTTCTCATTGCGAAGTGTTTTTCAAGTGGTACAATTTTGCGGGACTGGTTGCGACAAAAAACTAATTAATGGTCAGGATTGGAAATTTTTTCTTTAAGTACCGCAATTGGATCTTTATTCTTTTTTACGGGGCTTTGTTTATTCGTTCATGGCCTTTGTTTTTGCCCAAACAATTTGGTAATTGCTATCATATCTGGCCTATCAGCATTGGATTGTTCATTTCCTGTTTGGGTCAGCTGATAAGAGGATTGACCATTGGTTTGGCATATATCGTCCGTGGCGGCAAAGAAGGAAAGCCTTATGCCGAAGGACTGGTGACTCAAGGTATTTTTAGTCATTGCCGCAATCCTCTTTATGTGGGCAATATTTTAATGTTGCTTGGTATTGGCATTCTTGCAAATTCATTGGTGTACGTTGCAATAGTTATTCCGGTTTTTTTATTCATCTACCAAGCCATTGTGCTGGCTGAGGAAAATTTTCTCCGGGGAAAATTTGGGACGGATTTTGATGAATACTGTAAAAATGTAAACCGCTGGATTCCCGATCTGAGGGGCATTGGAAAAACTTTCGGAGGAATGAAGTTCAACTGGAAAAGATGGATACTGAAAGAACATACTACCCAGTTTATCTGGCTTATAGGCATCCCCCTGCTTCTGTTATTGAACTATCCCGAACTGACAGGATATGATGAAAGATTCAGGAATATTTTGCTTGGTATTATATCAGGCATCTTACTGGTCATCTACCTCCTTATCCGTTACCTCAAAAAAACGGGTCGGTTTAAAGAATAATCAACGTTTAAGGTCACTCTTCCCGTCTTCGTAAACATTACAGTTTGTTTGTTGTTATTTTTGCTCCTTCTCCGTAGCCTTGGCGAAAGAGAAACATTAAATTTGTGTGATATGATCAAGACTGGAAATCCCATCATCAGCATTTATACTGAAATGACGCCTAACCCGGAAACCATGAAGTTTGTGGCTAATAAGCTTTTGTACCCCGGAAAAAGCATTGATTTTCCTGATGCTGAAAGTGCAAAACCCTCTCCGTTAGCGACAGAGCTATTTGGCTTCCCTTTTATCAAAGCAGTTTTTATTGCCAGTAATTTCGTTACCCTTACAAAAACAGCTGAAACTGACTGGCAGGATGTAATCCCTTCTGTCCGCCAGTTTTTGAAAGATTATCTTGAAGAAGGAAAGCTGATAGTAAATGAAGAAGAATTGGCTGCAGTGAAACCAACGGGAAGCAATGAAGTATCTGCAGATGATAACGATGTAGTAAAACGGATCAAAGAACTTCTTGATAACTATGTTCGCCCTGCAGTTGAAATGGACGGAGGCGCCATACAATTTAAAAGCTATGAGGCCGGTACCGTGAACCTGATGATGCAGGGAAGCTGCAGCGGTTGTCCTTCATCCATGATAACATTGAAAGCGGGTATTGAAGGCATGATGAAGCGGATGATACCAGAAGTGAAAGAAGTGGTAGCCGAGTCCGAATAGAATTCTGATTAAAATGATTATTCTTAATATGAAAAGGCGGCGTTGCCGCTTTTTTTATTTAGGAAAATCCTGTTTCTTCCAAATTACATTTCTTTCTTTCAGGTATTCCATTACAAAATCAAAGCAGATTTTGTCTTTCCCAACCAGTTCAGGAGGAAAGATCCCTTTCTCCGTAAATAGTTCTTTTGCTATCAGGTTAACTGCAGCTGTGCAGGTATATCCCGTTGTCCGGGCCATGGATGAGATCTTCGTTTGCTTATCATAATAATCAAGCAGGTTCCATTCAACTTTCCTTTTTTCTGCATGTAAAATCACTTTCATCACAGTAAGTTCTTCTTCTTCCAATCCCAGTTTCCATTCATTAAATAATATCTGAGAGGTAACTTTCAGTGGCGAAACCTTCATCCCATTCACTTCAATTTCTTTTTCGGTGAAGAAATTACTTTCCGTTAGTGAAATGATAATATCCACATGGCCGGGATAGCGAAGTGTTTTTTCTTTCTGGTTTTTTATATGCGGCATGGTATAAAGCAGGGATCGCAGCCCATCTGTATTGAACGCTTCGAGTGTACCTACTTCATCAAAATAAATCCATTCCAATTCACTTAATGCCGGTTTGGTAACAATGAATCCATTTTCCATCAGTCGGGCAGGTCTTGTGTATTCCTCAATAACATCAGCTGGAGAGAACGGGGCTTTATACTGAAATGGTTTCTTTCTTACTTTTGGTAATCCCCCCACATAAATTTCCAGTGCATCAATTTTTATTTCCTCATTGCACCGGCCAATAATAAAATTACTCATGCCCGGGGCCACGCCGCAATCAGTAATGACTGTTACCTTTTTTTCTTTAGCCAGTTTATCCAATTGCAACACATCTTCGGGAAAGAAAGAAATATCAACAACGTTTTTGCCGCAATTGATAACCGCTTCCAGTGTTTTATATCCCATAAAGCCGGGTACTGCTGTCACCACCAGGCCGAAAGAAGCAAGCATTTCAGGATATGATTCGTAGTTTGTCAAATCAGTTTTTCTTGTCTCAATTCGGGGATTTCGCTTGCTGAGCAGTGCGAGATTTTTCTCGTTAACGTCAAACGCCATAACATGATGCCTAGAAGACAGGTCAAGAGCAATAGCGCTGCCTACCATGCCTGCGCCTAATACTGCAATTCTCATTTAGAAAAATTAAGTCTGCAAATTTACGCCGGAGGAGATTACGGTTCTTATTTCTTCTTCCCGCAGGATTTTATAGAAGCGGTGGCTCTCATTAATGGTTTGTTCTTCATTCCTTCGGCTAGTTCATTTGCGGCATTTATGCATTAGCATCTTCTTCCTCATCAGGACGATTTCTCTTCAGCATCTTCCAGTAATTCGATTATATCAACTGCCGAATGAACGGCAGCATTTAATCAGTTCTTCAACAAGTTTTTCCTAGGTAATGTCAAAGCCAATATGACCCCGGAAGAACGGGATGTGATACGATATTGGCTTAAACAAGGTGCCAAGAGCCATAAAAAAACGCTGACCATAATATGATCAGCGTTCTGCTTTTAATTTTTCGGTATCTGCATATTGACCCGCTTCACCTGCTCCCGGATAATAGTTTCCACTGCTGATTCAAGTGTTCAACAAAACTTCCATCAGCAGATGTCAACTCAAAATGGGGTCGTTTGTATTGATAATCGGCGTTAGTAAATAAGAATACATTGTTGTTGAGAAGAAACCGAAGATCAAGCCTCCCCCTACAAAACAGGCGCCCATTTCCAGTCGCCTTTAATAATTAAATCGTTTTCGTAGGTAATTGCGAGGGAATTAACATTGCATAACCCATCCATTACACGCAAACCGGTTAATACTTTTTTAGTTAATTCAAAAGTGAGCATCGGACCTGCTGTAATACCATAAAATTGCCATGGATCAGCATTGATACCCGTACCGGTATGCACTTCAATGGCTGATTTGTCCAGATTAAATCTGTTATAAAATATAGCTGCCGTTATACCAGCATTATTATAAAATTGATAAGCATAATTTAAACCGAACTGAACCCCGGTTTTGGCAAATCCCGGGTCCTCCATGTTAACATCATGACTCACAAAATCACCAGCAGGAAAACTTGGACCCCGATGAAAAACAAGCATAGATTTTCTTTCAATCACCTCTGGCTTGCTTCCCTGGGCAATAACCACAGTGCATATCAGCGCTGCGATTAATAAAAAGAGAAGCTTTTTCATAACTCAGGTTTTAATTGTTATCTGTTTCACTATTCTTTGTCACCATGCTGGTAATTTAGTAAGTGCTATATGTCTATTCCAATGATATATAGATTATGAACATATGATGCTGGTCAAAGGATTTATACTGTTTGTTGCGTTAAAATTGTATTTTGAAATAGCAGGCAAAAAAGCTCTCCCTGTCTTTTTTGAAAGATCAAAAAAGGTCAATGCGGGTAATAACCGTTATTGATTCGATTCTGAAATGTTTTTTTATTTTATCCGCCAAGCTTTCTCTAATCACCAGTAAAATATTTTCTGTTCGTGCCTCAAGCACCTGCTTAAGCACTCCGGCAAAACCCTCATCCCTCAATGCCAGCGGGCCTATTTCATCAATGATTAACCAGCCGGGTTTATGAATTGTGTCGCGGATAACCTGTGAAGCTTTATCAAAATTCTTTTTGCCGAATACAAACCTTCCTATTGAAAGGGATTCTTCTTCATTAATTGCCTCCATTCGAAATTGTTCGCCGGTATGCACATTCATGAACACTCTTTTACCTCCCATAACCGGAGTCAGAATTCCATATACCTCACTGTGGCCGTTGCACCACTGCAGCAGCGAGGTTGTTTTGCCGGATTGAACGGGAGCGGTTAGAATATAAATACCGGTTTCAGGCATCGGTGGTATAAAATGTATTCGCTAAAATGATCTTGCAGCAGAAAAAGATCCTTCTGATCCCTTTTATACAAGAACTAAGTTGCCAGCTGCGACTGATAAGCCCCTGCGTGGTAGGAAGCAGGTTCAACACCTGCTGTACCTGCTCTGCCGATTGCTGTTTTTTCCTCAGCAGCCATTTGTGCAGTATTTGTTTCAACACCGGACTGATAAGGAAATACCATGTGAACACAATGATGATGGAACGGATGAGTATGCGCAATACCACTGATGAAGGCAGCAGTGGTGTTCCGATAGCAAAAAATGATTGAATATATAATCCAAGCAATACAATCCAGACGATCAGCAGTATGATACGCATTCTTTTTTTCTTCTTTCGCTGCGGCATACTCAATTCACCTGTAGCCATCTCCACATTATACTGCTGCTGAAAATTTTTCATGTGCAGAATGCGCTGTGGTAAAACGCCTGCCCATAGTCCGACCAGTATTCCCGCAATCATATGGAACATTACATACCAGAAAGCAATGAAATAGCTGTAGCTGGTAGATCTTGTGCTGCCGGTGAGTTTGCGGATGAAATCATCCAGCGCCGTCCAGAAATCATTCCCATAAAGTATTGTCAGGGAAAGTATGCGCTGAAAAGCTAACTCCACCATTGCAACCATGGCAAGTAGAATACAGAAAAAGTGAAAATATTTTCTGTTCCAGAATAATAACTCCCCCAATAGTCCCTGAAAGAATACGGCGATATAGGCCGGAGGCGGCGCCTGCGGACTCAGCATCATTTTAAAATAGCAACGATAAGCGTGGCTTTAAGTATTGCGCCTTTCACCGGCTTGTACCACGCAATAAGTGTGATACAGGTAACAGCACAGCCGCCAATAACAAGTCCGGATACGGGTATTCGGAAAGTAAAGATTATGGCGCCAAGCATGGCCTCGCATAATACCCATAGTGCAATGAGGCGGTAATATAAACTATTACCCCTATCTTTTAATAGGGAATTCCTATTCATAGTATCAGCAGTATTGGTCAATAGTATAATCCGTTTGTTCAATTAACTTTATCTGTCACGAAGATACACTTACATTAACGTTTTATTCTTATGACAAAAACAACTGGCTTTTTTAGCCCTGGGGAGATGGTAGCGAAACAAAAGTAACCTGCAAAACAGCGGTGGCCTGCCATGGCCGATGGCAAGGTTAATGGGGCCAATGATCAATAAAAATCATGATCACCAGTTTGGGGGAGGATTGGACAATCTGAAAAAAATGTGCGAGGAGAGAGGTTAGATATATTTTAGGTCTGTTTCGTTTTTTTCGTTGATCACATTTCCGGTGTTCAATGTGGATGCCGGCTCAAACAACATCACCTGCACTTTTTCTTTTGCATTAGGAAGATGTTCAACCCCTTTTGGAACAATAATAAATTCTCCTTCATTGATGGTAATTTTTTTATCCCGAAATTCCATAGCAAAGCTTCCCTTTACTACATAAAACAATTCATCTTCATTATCGTGATGATGCCAGATAAATTCACCTTTGAATTTCACAAGTTTAACCTGTTGTCCATTCAATACACCAACAATTTTCGGAGACCAATGTTCTGAGAACAGCGAAAACTTTTCGACAAGGTTTATTTTTTCCATTTTATGAAATTAAATAATTATGAACTGTCATAAGAACGGAGCAGCGGGAATAATCTATTTTTGAAAAAACAACAGTTTGAGCCTTCAGGAAATCTGGAAAGAATTTATTTCAAATATACAGCATACCAAATTGCTTGAATGGATAAGCACTGTAACACAAATTGCCAGTGTGTGGTATGCAAGAAAGAATAGTGTGCTGGTATACCCCACAGGTATTATTGGTGTTTTGTTGGCTGCTTATTTATATTATTTTGATTCTGAACCGCCATTGTATGCTGATGGTACGCTTAATATTTACTACTTTCTGATGAGTATGTATGGCTGGTATAATTGGGTAAAGAAAAAAGATCCTGAAAATTATACTTACCCTATTAGTTGGTGTACAAAAAAGCAGCTTTATATCGGAATTGGTTTTTTTCTTTTCTCTTGGGGTGTACTCTATTTTGGTTTGACAAAATTTACTGACAGCAATACTCCGTTGCTAGATTCAATGGTTTCATCATCTGCAGTAACTGCTATGTGGTGGATAGCTAAAAGAAAAATTGAGAACTGGCTGGCCTGGATATTTAGTAATATTATTGCTATACCCCTGAATTTCTACAAACACTATTATCTCTTTACTTTAATGTATGTTTTGTTTCTTGCTATGGCATGGTGGGGGCTTGTGGCATGGAAAAAGAAAGTAAAAATTTTTAATGCTTAAAAAAATCGTCATCATAGGACCGGAAAGCGCCGGTAAAAGTACTTTGTGCGAACAACTGGCACAGCATTATCAAACAGAGTGGTGCCCGGAGTTTGCCAGGGAGTATCTACTGACAAACGGGAAAGAATATGATTATGACGATCTGCTGACCATTGCCGGGGGGCAATTGGCGATGGAAGATGAATATGCTGCAATGGCTCACCATACCAAACCCCTTTTTATTGATACCGACATGTATGTAATGAAAGTCTGGTGTGAATTCGTTTTTGGCAAATGTCATCGCTTTATCCTGGATCAGATTGTTCAGCGTAAATATGATTTGTACCTGCTTTGTAATGTTGACCTGCCCTGGGTGAAAAATGAGTTGCGGGAATATCCTGATTTAAAAACAAGAGAACAGTTATATCATATCTACAAAGATATCTTGTTCAACCAGCCGGTGGTATGGGCGGAAATAAGTGGTGATAACGATGAAAGATTGAAAAAGGCCATTGCAGCTGTTGATGCGCTGCTGAAAAATTAAATGTTGTTACTTTCGTTTTGCATGAAGGTTTTTCTTCAAAAAAATCACCGTCTGCTTTTTTACGGTTTGTGGCTGCTGTTAGCGTTATTCCAGGCCGGTCTTACCGAGTTGCAGGATGATGAAGCTTATTATTGGGTTTTTTCCAAATACATGGATTGGGGTTATTTTGATCATCCGCCCATGACTGCCCTGCTGGTAAAAATGGGATATGCCATTTTTCCGAATGAACTGGGTGTACGGTTATTTCCACTTTTACTTAATGTATTTTCCCTTGTTCTTATTGAAAAACTAACAGACAAAAAGAATCCTCCTCTTTTCTATATAATTGCACTTTCTCTTGCCATTCTCCAGATAAGTGGTTTTGAAGCTGTCCCTGATATCCCTTTAATATTTTTTACAGCGTTGTTTTTCTTATGCTATAAAAAATTTTTTGATAAGCAATCAGGTCTAAACACTTTGTTGCTGGGCCTTTCCATTGCATTGCTTTTTTATACAAAATATCATGCGGTACTAATTGTTGTTTTTACTTTACTGTCTAATATTAAATTATTTACAAAGCCAAAACTATATATTGCCGGCATTCTTACTTTCTGTTTGTTTATCCCCCATCTTTTGTGGCAGTGGGAACACAATTGGATAAGCTTCCGGTACCATTTATTTGAAAGCAATGTGAATGCGTATAAATTTTCTTTTACTGCCGAGTACTTGCTAGGCCAGCTGCTGCTGCCCGGACCGATAGCCGGTTTTATTTTATTGCCTGCTGCTTTTTTATATAACCCTCAAAATAAAACAGAAAAGGCCCTGAAGTATAATATGGTTGGTATTTACATTTTTTTCCTGCTGAGTTCTTTCCGGGGGAAAGTGGAAGCCAACTGGACATCTCCTGTCATTGTTTCAATAATGGTTCTTTCTCATCAGTCATTACAGGAAAAATTGACCCCGATGGCTATCGGGGGGCAAAAATGGTTATTTCGCCTGCTTCCAATTACATTATTCGTTGTGTTGTTTGCCAGGATAATAATGATTGAAGATATTTTACCTGTCAAACAAATCAGGAGCCGTTATCATTCCTGGAAAGAGTGGTCGGCCATCATGAAAGAGAAAACAAAGGGGTTGCCCATTGTATTCAGCAATTCTTACCAGCGGGCAAGTAAATATTGGTTTTATTCAGGACAAATGACCTGTTCGCAAAACCTGTATAAAGAAAGAAGAAATAATTATAATTTCTGGCCGATAGAAGATTCGTTGCTTGGCAAGCCGGTTTTTTTTCTTGATAAATATAACCTGCAACGTTTTCATGATTCATTAAAAACTCCGTTGGGCTGGATCGGTTATAAATATGATCCATCGTGGGCTTCATTGAATAAAGTAAAAATTATACCGGCTGAGATGAAAATAACAGCCAGGCAAAATGATTCAATTGTTATTAATGCAGTTGCTCAATTGCCTCAGGCTTACTATAATTATATCGCCAGTCATACTGAGATCCAGTCAACAGTTATTATCGGGATATATAACAAATATGGCTGGATAAAAGATTATGTCAGTCATTTTACAATTCAGCAAATTGTGAGAGAGAAATTCAGGATTGCTTTTTTTTCTGGTCTGTCAAAGGGTAACTATTACCTGCGGTTTGCGATTGGCGCAAATGGATATAATCCCACGCATAACAGCGAGAAGATAAAACTGATTGTAAAATAATTAATCAGGGAGGCACCAGCCCCGTCACTTTTTGTATATCAGGGTCCGTTTGCAAATTATTCATCTGCTGCATTACCCATTGATACCGTGATGCTACATAGCCAGACAATGGCTTAACTGAATATTTCTTCGGATTAGGCAAACAGGCCGCTATCATGGCTGCTTCTTGTTTTGAGAGGCTTTTCGCAGGTTTATTAAAATATTTTCGGGCAGCCATTTCAATTCCAAATATTCCCTCTCCCATTTCAACTTCATTCAGGTATAACTCCAGTATTCTTTTCTTTCCCCAGAAGACTTCAATCATAAATGTAAAATACAATTCAAGGCCTTTTCTGATCCAGCTGCGGCCTTGCCAGAGAAAAATATTCTTTGCCACTTGCTGACTGATAGTACTGGCCCCGCGGATTCGACCTGGTTTTCTTTTATTATATGTGATCACCTTTTTAATACTTTTCCAGTCAAACCCACTATGGTCCGGAAACAATTGATCTTCTGCCGCAATTACTGCCAGCTTTGCATTTGGTGAAATATCATTTCTGCTTACATAATCTATTTTGAAGCCATGACCACCTATCCAACTGATAAGCTGTGTCATAGTAATGGGAGGATTAATCCACTTCAGCAAAATTATATAAATAAACTGGGCAACAAAAAGCCATATGAAAATGCGTTTACTCCATTTCCATATTTTCTTTAATGCTTTCTTTGGTGTATTTTCCTTATGTTCAGGGCTTGTGTCCATAAACAATTAGTCCCCATACTAGGGCAATACCAAAAACAATAAGCAACAACCCGTTGATACGGTTCAGAATATGAATATTGTGTGGTGTAAGGCGGTTACGGATCTTTCCTGCCAGAAAGACTTTCAGTATATCTGTGCCGAGTATCCAGACAAGGCAGGTAGTGAACATGATGATCTTTTCCTGTATCGTGTGGCCAATCACAGCAGTGGAAACGTAAATCCAGAAAATAAACACGGAAGGGCTCAGGGTATTCATGAAAAACCCGGATAGGAATATCTGAGCATAGTCTTTCCTGCTGAATTTAAAAATCTGCTTGCCCTGTTCATCCACTATTACCTTTTTAAAGAAAAGAAAATAGATGCCAACTGAAACAAGAAAAATACAACCGGCGATACCGATAGCATTTTTATGCTCTTTCAGCTGATCAAAAAGGGTGGTAAAAAAATTGACAAGAAACACCATTGCTATATCGCTGGCGGAAACTCCAAACACAAAAGTAAGTCCCCCTTTATGCCCGTTGTTCAGGCTTTGTTTTATAATGGAAAAAAGAACAGGTCCCACTGAGATACTCAGCAAAAGACCAAAACCTAATCCCTTTATAATCGCTTCGATCATAAATTAACGAATAGCTAAAAGTAAAAAACCTCTTTCAGAATAAGAAAGAGGTTAAAATTATATGTCTTTAAAGATGGTCGGTTTCTAAAAACCGGGTCCACTCTTCCAGCATTTTTCCCTTCATCACTCTTGGAAATTTATGCTGGCTTCCCAGTTTCCCTTTTAGCTCCATGAACCGCATGAATTTTTCCTCCGGCAACACTTCTACAAAAACCTCTTTTAATGCGCTGTCCCGTTCGGTAGCATAATCATCATTCAGCTTTCTCAGGTTCTCATCAATTCTTTTGCGAAGCTGTGCAGCATCTGCTTTGTCGTTTGTGGCCAGGTACCAGCGATGAGCAAAAAAGTTTTGGTACGGAAATCCTACCACTGTGTACTCGGGAATACAAATATTAAATTCTTCGCTTACCAGCTCAATCGCTTTATTCATATTTTCCACACTTAAATGTTCCCCGGTCAGGCTAAGAAAATGTTTGATGCGGCCCGTAATTACTACTTCGTGTCTTTCCAGATCAACAAATTTGATGGTATCGCCAATGATATAGCGCCATGCTCCTGCATTGGTACTCATCAACAGGGCATATTCTTTTCCTTCTTCTACTTCATGAATCATTTTTGCATCGGGATTGGCGGTGATATTGCCATCATGGTCAAAATTCTTTTCATCAAAAGGCACAAATTCAAAAAAGATATTGTTATTCAGGATCAGTTGCATGCCCCTAGCATGTTCTCTTGTTCTATACCCTACAAAACCTTCGCTGGAAAGATAGTTCTCGATATAAACGATCGGTTTCCCCAATAATCTTTCAAAGCCTTTTTTATATGGTTCAAATGCAACGCCTCCGTGAACAAAAAAGCTGAGATTGGGCCATATCTCATGAATATTTTTTACCCTATAATGCTCTATCACCATCTCCATGCACCTCTGGCACCAGGCTGGCACGCCGACGATGTAAGCAATGTCCCACTCACGGGCATGTTCAACAATTTCATTCAGTTTCTGATTCCAGTCGCGTATGGCTGCTATTCGGCCTCCGGGCTTATAAAAACTCTGGAACCAGAATGGTCTTTTTTTGGCGAGAATGCCACTAAGATCGCCGGCAAACCATCCGGCTTTTCCTTTTTGCAGATCTGTGGTGCCGCCAATCATTAAAAATCCTTTTGCGATTGCTCTTTTATTGGCATCTTCGTAACGCATCAGGCTAAACAACTGCCTGAGATAATTAACGGTATTGCTCCGCAGCAGTTCACGGGTTACAGGGATATATTTACTGGAAGCTTCTGATGTGCCGGAACTGAGTGCATAATATTTTATTTTTCCGGACCAGGTTACATCCGGCACGCCGTCCAATGTTTTTTTCCACCATTCATTATATATCTTATTATAATCATGCGGCGGCACCAGCTCCTGGAATTTTTTGGCAGGTTGGCGGCTTAATAGTGCTTCATCGAACCTGTATTGCTGACCGAACTCAGTAAATCTTGCTTTCTTCAGCAGCTTTTTTAAAACTCTAATCTGCTGCTTTCTTGGGTCGTTTTGTGGTATTCTCAGCGCTGCGGCTATTGCCCTTGGAAGTTTTATATCAATGATACTCGCCATGTATTGTCCGGTCTTTTATATTTAAAGTTACGAATATGTGGGTTTGACTATTTAGGCCGATTTCATCATCCCCCAGCTTTCTGTATATCTTCCATAATAATTTAAACTCAGCAGAGTTGTTGTCAATTACAAATACCTCTGCCTGTAATCCTGCAATAGCTTTTTGTACAAAACAAAGACACTGCTCCAGAAAATGCTTTACATTATAGTTCACTATGATGACCGAAAGCGTCAAAACACTACGAAGTACGAAGTTTTCAGGGTGTCTTCAAAATAACAGACTTCATTTCTCTCCTCCACATGGTGGATTGGCGGTATCTTTGCCCATGCTTAAACCCGTCCTTATAAACGCTGTAAAAGCAGGTGCCGCTGAAATTCTCCGTTTTTATAATAATAATTTTACCGTCAGCAATAAAGAAGGTATCAATAATCTTGTGACGGAAGCTGATCATGCGTCAGAAAAAGCCATCATCGATGTTATTCATAAACAATTTCCCAATCATCATATACTGAGCGAGGAAACAGGAGAAATTATCCAGGATTCAAATTACAAATGGATCATTGATCCCATTGACGGTACCATCAATTTTGCACATGGCATTCCGCTGAATTGTGTTTCCATTGCCATTGAACATCATGAGCATATAGTGATGGCGGCCGTTTATAATCCGCATTTGCATGAATTTTTTTTTGCAGAAAAAGGAAAGGGGGCTTTACTGAATGATAAACCAATAAAAGTAAGTGAGCAATCACAGGCGATAAAGGCTTGTCTCGTTACGGGTTTTCCTTATACATATATTAATATGCCTGATGGTCCTTTGGAAATTTTTGAACGTTTTGTACGCAAAGGTGTTCCCGTAAGAAGGCTGGGTTCAGCAGCCATTGATCTTTGCTGGGTTGCATGTGGAAGATTTGATGGGTTTTATGAGCATAAATTAGAACCATGGGATAGTGCTGCCGGTTACCTGATCGTTGAAGAGGCTGGTGGAAGAGTGACCGATCTGCAGGGAGGCCTTTTTTCCGTTTACCAACATAAGGTTTTAGCAACGAACGGAAAAATTCATAATGAAATGCTGGATGTAATCAATAACAGAAAAGAATTATGAGTGAGCAACGAACAGAAATATCATCATTGGGAGAGTTTGGCCTGATTGATCATCTTACAAAGAATATAGAATTGCAAAACGTTTCGTCTGTTCTGGGTGTGGGCGATGATGCGGCCATCATTGATCATTTTGGGAAGCAAACTGTTGTTACCACTGATCTATTGATTGAGGGTGTTCATTTTGACCTGGCATATACTCCGCTAAAACACCTGGGTTATAAAAGTGTGATAGTAAATCTCAGCGACATTTATGCGATGAATGCAACTCCCACTCAAATAATCATGAGTCTCGGTATCAGCAATCGTTTCAGCGTAGAATCACTGGATGAGTTTTATGAAGGTGTATACACTGCCAGTAATAAATATGGAGTTGATCTTGTAGGTGGTGACACTACCTCATCACAAAAGGGGTTTATTATTTCTGTTATGGCTATTGGAGAGGTTGCAACTGATAAATATGTAAAAAGAAGCACTGCCCAAAAAGGTGATTTGCTTTGTGTAAGCGGCAATCTTGGTGCCGCATATATCGGTTTACTTTTTTTGGAAAGAGAGAAAAAAATTTTTATGGAAAGCCCCGGTGTTCAACCTGACCTTGAAGGCGAATCTTATGTGATCGGGAGGTTGCTGAAACCTGAGGCAAGAAAAGATATTGTTGATTTTTTTACACAGCAGGACATCAGCCCTACCTCAATGATTGATATTAGCGATGGCCTGAGTTCAGAAATACTGCATATATGTAAACAAAGTGATCTGGGTTGTGTTTTATATGAAGAAAAAATACCGGTTGCAGAAGAAACAAGACAAGCAGCTTTAAAGTTTGAAATAGATCCCACAGTTTGTTCGTTAAATGGAGGAGAGGATTACGAACTGTTATTCACCATAGCACAAGCCGACTATGAAAAGCTGGTGCTGAATGAACAAATAAGTGTAATAGGATATATGACCGGGGCGGAACAAGGCCCTCATATTATTACCAAAGGAGGCGGTAAACATCTGCTTACTGCACAAGGATGGAATCATATGAAAAGCCCGGATTAAAAGATTATGAGGAGAATACTGATCTGCTTATTGTTGGCCGTTACCCTTGCAAGTTGCGGTATAAATCAAAAGGCATTTTCTCCTGACAAAAAGTATTCCCGTCAACAATTAGAAAGAGATTATCAGCTTTATCAAAAAATTCTGGAAGAACATCACCCCGGACTTTACTGGTATACCTCAAAAGACAGTATGGATAATTATTTCAATTGGGGTAAAGAGCATCTCAAAGATTCCATGATCGAGCCGGAATTTCGCAGGGTGCTGAGTTTTGTTACTGCCAAAATCAATTGCGGTCATACTACAGTTCGTTCTTCCAAAAAATGGAACAAGTATATTGATACAGCAAGGCTGGGGAAAATGTTTCCCCTTAGCATGAAACTCTGGGAAGACACAATGGTGGTGACCCAAAATCTGACCAGAAAAGACAGTATATTAAGACGGGGAGTTGTGATCACAAAGATCAACGGGAAGCCCACTAAGGAAATCACAGATACATTATTTGATTTCATTTCAACTGATGGATATAACCGCACTCATAAATATCAATTTCTGAGCAATCGTGGTTTTTTTGGCTCACTTTATACTTCTCTTTTTGGTTTATCTGAAAATTATTCCATTGAATATCTTGATGCGGTCCGAAATATCAAAACCATCATTGTACCCGTTTATAACCCGGCTACAGATACGATTAACCGAAATACCATCCGCCCTATCAGCAGTATTCCTAAACCATCAAAAAAAGAAAGAAAAAGACAACAGTTGAACTCCGTGAGATTACTGAAAATAGATACTGCAAACCTCACTGCGATGATGGACCTCGCCTCTTTTGGCAGAGATTATGGTCTTAGACAATTTTTTAAAAATTCTTTTCATGAATTAAAGCGTAATCACATCGGGCACCTGATCATTGATGTGCGAAGTAATGGAGGCGGCAGTATTACCAATTCCACCAATATCAGTAAATACATTGCCAGCAAGCCTTTCAAAATTTGCGATTCCCTTTATTCAATCCGGAAAAAAAGTCCTTATCAGCATTTCATTAAAAATAATTTCTGGAATAAACTGTTCATGACGCTTTTTACTAGAAGGAGAAAAGACGGTAATTATCATTTCGGGTATTTTGAAAAACATTTTTTCAACCCCAAAAAGAATAATCATTTTAATGGTAAAGTTTATATTCTTATCGGTGGCAATACTTATTCTGCCACGACCTTATTCGTCAGTTCTGTGATAAATCAGGATAATGTAACGGTGATAGGAGAAGAAACAGGAGGCGGAGCTTACGGTAATTGCGCCTGGCTATTGCCGGATGTAACACTTCCGGAAACAGGTGTCCGTTTCCGGTTACCGCTTTTCCGGCTTGTAATTGATAAGAACATGCTTAAAAATGGGAGAGGCGTGCAACCTGAAGTAGAAGCCAAGCCAACAGTTGAGGCCATCCGTCGTAATACAGATTTTAAACTGGATAAAGCATTGGAGCTGATAAAAGCTGATAAAGAAAAAAAGTCAAATTAATCTTCCTCTTTTTTCAGGATTAAAAATCTGTCGGCATCTTTTAAAAAAGGGAATTTATTTCTTGTGTTCTCCAAAAGTGTTTTGTCTAATTTAATTATGAAAATATCTTCCTGATCTTTTTTAGCGTATAAAATTTCTCCAAGGGGATCAACAATCATACTCTCGCCGCTGTAATGGATATTGTTGCCATCATCACCCACACGGTTTGCTCCCACTACATAACACTGGTTTTCGATGGCTCTTGCTTGTAGTAATGTCTTCCAGGCATGAATTCTTCTTTCGGGCCAGTTAGCCACATATATTAATACGTCATATTCTGCTTCGCCTCCTGGAGTTTGCCGTGCCCATACAGGAAATCTCAGATCATAACAGACCAGTAAATTTATTTTCCATCCATTCACTGAGGCGATCAATCTTTTTGTTCCGGCTGTATAGTGTTCATCCTCTCCTGCAAAAGCAAAGCAATGTCGTTTATTGTACATTCCGTATTGCCCGTCGGGTTGCATCCAGATAATTCGGTTGTAGTAGTTGCTGTTTTCTTCAATGATTATACTCCCTGTTAGGATGATCTTTTTTTCTGCCGAAATTTTTTTCATCCACTGTATTGTCTCCCCTTCCATTGTTTCTGCCAGTTCTTCCGTTTTCATGCTGAATCCGGTACTGAACATTTCGGGAAGCACCACTACTTCAGTTTTTTCTTTGATGCTGAAAATTTTTTTCTCCAGCATCTGCAGGTTAGCCGCTTTATTTTCCCAGTGAAGATTGGTTTGAATAATAGTGATGGAAAGGGCTGAATTCATATCTGAAATTATGAAACTATTCTTTGCTGTTAAAGAGTTTGTTTATCAACTCAATCTCAAACCCCCGGCTGGTGAGATAATTCATCGTCTTTTTTTCCCTCACTATGTATTGCTCACTCTTCAATGCAGCATATTTTTCTTTGGCAAGTTTGCTGAGTACTGCCAGGTATTCTTCTTCATCAATCTGCTTCAAAGCTTTTTTAATACTGTAATCACTTACCTGCTTTTGTTTCAGTTCGTATTTTATTTTTACCCGGCCCCATTGTTTTATCCTCCATTTGCCGCCGGCAAAAGTTGTGGCAAACCTTTCTTCGTTTAAATAATTTTCTTCAATTAGTATGGCAATTATCTCATCATGATATTTTTTCCAGACACCGAGGCTGTAGAGCTTTTCCCTCACTTCACTGTGACATCGTTCCTGATACGAACAATAATGTTTTAGCTTTTGTAATGCCTGTTCCTTTGTAAGTGGCTGTTTATACACTTTGTAAAAGTAAAAAAGAGAAAACGAATCTCTCTTTTTTGCTCAGGGTTAAGAAGTGATGGCGATCGTCAGTTTACTTTCTTTATTTTTTCTTTTAGCTTGTCCGCTTCCTTGCCCACATAAAATATAATTGGTTCACTGATGCCGTCGCCGTTAATATTGCCGACACCAAAAGGGCGGCCCAAATTGTCAAAGCACTGAATGGTCCAGATAAATGTTTTCGTTCTAACGTTGCTCCTTGAAGTGCTGACGCCGGCTTTTAATGCCATCGCCGAGTCCATATCAGGTTCCATATCCGGGCAGGGGCTGCAGGGTATCATCATCATTTGCGGCTGCAAGATAAATTGTGTTGTACCAATCACATCCTTATTCAGTAAAGGCTGGTTGCTTCGTAAGGCCTGCATTGGCGTTTGATTTTCCAGCGCCTCAAATACCAATATTTTGTAAGTAACCGTATAAAAAGGAGCTGGTGCAACCGGGGCCCAGCGAAATGTAATAGCTGTTTGCGCCTGCTCTGGTTTTAATACCTGTTCATGAAAAGGCAAAATAGTAATTTCAGACTGATAGTTCATGGCTCATAGCATGGACAAAAGGGGGAATTTCCCTTCTAAACAACCGGCCATCAACCATGAACAATGAGCTATGGGCTATATTGTAAAAATCAGTAGTTTCGCCTCAAACCAATTGACGATGAAGTTCATTGCCTCCTCTTCTTCTTTGCTGAAACAACTGCAGCATATTTCCGGCGTTATCAATGCCAACACCGTGTTGCCCATTCTTGAAGATTTTTTGTTTGAAGTGGAGAAAAACAAACTATCTGTAGTGGCCACCGATCTGGAAACGGTGATGCGGGTTCAACTGGATGTGGAAGCCAAAGAAAGCGGTAAGGTTTGTATTCCTGCAAGAATCCTGATGGATTCGCTGAAAAACATTCCTCATCAGCCCCTTACTTTCAATATTGATAAAAATTTCGGTATAGAAATAACCAGCGATAATGGTAAGTACAAAGTGATGGGAGAAAATCCGGCTAATTTTCCAAAAGAGCCGGCTGCAGATGAAACCACTTCCTTTACGATGACAGCCTCTGCGTTGGTTACCGCTATCAATAAAACCATTTTTGCTACCAGCAATGATGATCTGCGCCCCGCTATGACAGGAGTTTTCTTTGAGCTGGACAAAAAAGGTTTCCAGTGTGTTGCCACAGACGCACATCGCCTGGTCCGTTATAAAAGAACGGATGTAAAATGTCCGAAGAATGACTCCTTTATTGTTCCCCGCAAGCCACTGAACCTGGTAAAAATTGCCATCCCTTCTAACGAGGATGAGATAACCATCAGCTACAACAGCAATCATTTATTTGTAAAACACGGAACCACACAAATGAGTTGCCGTTTGATAGATGCAAGATTTCCTGACTATAAAGTAGTGATACCAACAGACAACCCGTATCGCCTAACGGTCAATAAAAATGATTTTCAGGGCGCCTTGCGCCGGGTCAACGTATTCAGCAACAAAAGCACCAACCAGGTTGCGCTGAATATTTCCGGAAGTGAGCTGCAGCTGGCTGCACAGGATGTTGATTTCAGTTTTGAAGGAAACGAAAGAATGAAATGCCAGTACAATGGCGAAGACCTGATGATCGCTTTCAATGCAAAATTCCTGATAGAAATGCTTAGCGCTACTGATAGCGATGAGGTCAACATCGAACTTTCAACTCCTACCAAGGCAGGCATCATCAAACCATCTGAGCAGGATGAAAATGAAGAATTATTGATGCTGGTGATGCCGCTGATGCTGAATCAATAAGGCTGCTGTTCAAATGTGGAGAAAATATATGAGGAAGTATGTTATAGGCTGTGTTAAGCAATTAAACCCCGAAGTGCTGAGTGGATTTCGTTTTACTGAATACATATCAAAATTATATGGATGCCCATATTGCAATGGGTGTGCTTGAAGAGCATGAAATAAGATGCTGGCTCAAAGATGAAAACACTGTGACGATTGATCCCATTCTTACGAATGCTGTTGGCGGTATTAAACTGATGGTGGAAAAAGAAAAAGTGCAGCAGGCGGGTGAGATACTCAGGAATTTGAGGCAGGAACAAAAAGCTTCTATTGTCTGCCCCAAATGCGAGTCACATAATATTGAATTCGTAAGCACTCCCCGTAAAGCATCAAATTGGTTCAGTGCTTTGTGGGGTTTCTTAACTTTTAGTGTTGCAATGCCAGTTGATAAAGTACATCATTGCTTTGATTGCGGTCATGAATTTCCTGCTGAATAAAAAGCGTTTGAGGCCTTATTCTGATTTCCCCTTTTCCTTCGTAACTTTTGCGAAGAAAAAATTTTTATGTGGCATGATATCATCAATCATTTTCAAACGCTGGAGCAACGTCCTTTTGAACGGATGGCTATTTTGGTGGGTGGCTTGCTCTTGTTCTGGGCCATCGAAGGCGCTATTCCACTGCTGACCATGCATTATAAAAAAAACAAGGCCCGGCATGCAGCGGTCAATCTTGGCTTCACCGTTATTCATCTCATCATTCATACAGCGCTGGCGGTTTTAATTGTTATGCTGGCTGACTGGTGTGCCAAAGAATCTTTTGGCCTGGTGTACTGGCTGAAGGCAAATGTTTTGTTCACCATCATAATTGCCGTGCTGGCGCTGGACTTCAGCAGCTGGCTGGTGCACCTGGTGATGCATAAAAGCAAATTCCTCTGGCGGTTTCATCTTGTTCACCACACCGATAATAATGTGGACGTTACCACCGGCCTGCGTCATCACCCGGGCGACAGCATTTTGCGTGGTATCTTTTTCATGCTGCTCATCTTTTTTTCCGGCGCACCCATGTATGGGGTGATGATTTATCAAACGCTGCTGGTGCTGGCCACCGCTTTTACCCATGCCAATATGAAGTTGCCCCGGTTGCTTGATGTTTCGTTGAGCTATTTTTTTGTTTCCCCCGATATGCACAAAGTGCATCATCACTGGAAGCAACCCTTTACCGACAGTAATTACGGCGCTGTATTTTCCATCTGGGACCGGCTGCTGGGCACTCTTAAAAAACTGGACGTAAAAGAAATCCGTTATGGCCTCGACCGCTATTATCCCAATGAAAAAGATGAAGATTTTATAGCGCTGATGAAAAAGCCTTTTCAAAAATTAGATATATAGTTTTTGTCTATGAAAGTTTGTGCATTAATTCCGGCAAGATATGCTGCTACAAGATTTCCCGGCAAACTGATGCAGATGCTTGGTGACAAGACCGTTATCCGCCACACTTATAATAATACCGTGGCAACGGGTTTGTTTGAGGAAGTAATTGTGGTTACTGACAGCGAAATTATTTTTAATGAGATCATTTCTCATGGCGGTAAAGCGAAAATGAGTGTAAAAGAACACGAAAGCGGCAGCGACCGGATTGCAGAAGCGGCGTCTGATATGGGTGTTGACATTATCGTCAACGTACAGGGCGATGAGCCCTTTGTAAAAAAAGAACCGCTGGAAAAGTTATTACAACAATTTATTGATCCTTCTGTGCAAGTCGCTTCGCTGATGCAGGTGATGGCGGATGAAAAACAAATCGGCGACCCGAATTATGTAAAAGTGGCAGTTGATAAAAAAAGGAATTCACTTTTTTTCAGCCGTTCCGTAATCCCCCATCCAAGGGACAACAACGCTGCTGTTGTTTATTATGAGCATATCGGCGTATATGCTTTCCGAAAACAGGCTTTGTTGAATTTTACTTCCTGGCCTGTAACCCCGCTGGAAGCAGCCGAAAAAATTGAATGCCTGCGCTATCTTGAAAATGGCATTCCCCTTCGCATGGTTGTGGTGGATTATATGGGCGTTGAGATTGATACGCCGGATGATTTGGAGAAAGCGGCGAGATTGTTGAAGAAATAACCACAAAGGACACAAAGTTTATTCACAAAGAACCTAAGAAATGTCATATCAAAGTATTTCTCCGGAAGTAAACCAACTTTCAAATGAAATCATTGGTCTCGCAATTAAAGTTCACAAAAACCTGGGGCCGGGACTCCTTGAATCCTCCTATAAAGAATGTTTATATTATGAGGTGATTAAGGCAGGATATTTTGCAGAGAAAGAAAAACCCTTACCATTGATTTATGAAGAGATAAAACTGGACATCGGTTACCGTATTGATCTGCTGGTAGAAAACAAACTTGTAATTGAAGTGAAATCAGTTGATGCTTTGGCCGATATTCATACAGCCCAGGTATTAACTTATTTAAAGCTGTCCGGTAACCGGCTTGGGCTGCTGATAAACTTTAATGTTACATTACTGAAAGATGGTATCAAGCGTCTTGTATTATAACTTTGTGCCCTCTGTGCAAATACCTTTGTGTC